>OCVV012827340.1_pt1 | contig 65162 bp, 55 predicted proteins | sample 1539721 | NCBI WGS metagenome assembly OCVV01 (sample SAMN02144230, study PRJEB22623) | gut metagenome | biome: sheep rumen | host: Ovis aries | place: New Zealand
CGTGAAGCCAGCCACAAGATGAGACTTCCCATTCGCAAGAAGTAAGACCCCCGCAATGTTAGCGGGTTGATAGGTCAGAGATGTAAGTGCAGCGATGCATTCAGTCGACTGATACTAATAGGTCGAGGACTTAATTTCATAAAATTTTTAAGATTTAAATCGAAAAAGTAATAAAATATAGGGTAACGTAATAACTTAGCTTAGAACATGTAACTTAATATCTAGTTTTCAAAGAACAGACTCGAAAAAGAAAAAGTCTGGTGGCGATGGCGCGGTGGACACACCTGTTCCCATCCCGAACACAGAAGTTAAGCACCGTAGTGACGAAGGTATCCGGTTCGCCGGGGAGAATAGTGAGCTGCTGGGCTTTTTCTTTTTAAGCGGATTTTTTTATTGTATAATTGACTTATGAAAATAATTAATTTACGTAGTAAAATTTCTAGCGATCCTCGTTTATTTTTGGATCAACAAAATGCATATGTTCCCATGTTAGAAAAATCCCCTGAATTTAACGCGTTTGTTGGTGAATTGCCGGTGATTTTTATTGAAAGTGGTGGAACAGAAGAACAGTTTAAAGAGATGTATTTATCGCTTCCTGAGCCACATATTATTGTGGCGACGAGAGCAAACAACTCTCTTCCAGCATCCTTAGAGATTTGTTCCTTTTTAGCGCAAAAGAAGCGTCGATTCATCCTTCTTCATGGTGATCCAACCGAAGTCATTAATATGGCCAAAGTTGAGCTGAAAAAAGGAAGCGCAAAAGATATTACAAAGAATGTTCAAATCTTAAGTGGTCTTAGACTTGGTGTGGTAGGAAAACCATCTGACTGGCTGATCTCCTCAATTACTGATTACGATGAACTAAAGAAGAAATTTGGAGTCGACTTAGTCGATATTTCCATTGATGAATTTAAGAAAGAAATTGATCAGGCAAAAGAAGTTGTTGATCCAATTGTTTTTGAACCATATTTAAATGAAAAAGTTTCTTTAGAAACTTTAAAAGGCGCATTACGAATTTATTCGGCCTTAAGAAACATCATTATCAAACATAACTTAAATGGCTTAACTGTTCGTTGTTTTGATCTACTTGGAATCTATCACAACACTTCTTGCTTGGCTTTAGCGATGTTAAATAAAGATGGCTACATCGCGACATGTGAAGGTGATGTTCCAACAATGCTCACGATGGCACTTGTTAGAAAAGTGACTCATCAAAGTTCGTTCCAAGTTAACCCAAGTTACATTAACGCCAAAGAAAAATATGCCTATTTCGCACATTGCACACTCCCTCTTGATATGTGTCTTTCTTTTAAGTTTGATACGCACTTTGAAAGCGGCATTGGATTAGGCATTGCTGGGCGATTAAACCTCGGAAAAGTAACCGTCTTAAAAGTGAATAAAGATTGGTCGAAATTCCAAGCATTTGAAGGTAAAATCACCGCAAATCTTGGTCGAAATGACCTTTGTAGGACCCAGGTGAAAGTTGAATTTGATGAGGATATTTCTTCCTTATTAACTGATCCTCTTGGTAATCATATTGTCATCTGTTATGGTTCTCATAAAAAGGAAATTGAAGACCTTCTAAAATAAATATCAATCGAAAAATAGACAACTCTTAAGGGTTGTCTTTTTTTGACAACGTACATGTAAAGTGATATATTACGGGCAAGATAACTTGTTATCTTAGATTTTAATTTCGTACTTTTATTATTTCGAAATATATAAAAGAGGTAATCATTATGAAAACAATTGATGGAAAAACCTTGAAAGAGATGTTTGTCTCAGCGAGCAATAATCTCTATAACCATTATCCAGAAGTTGATGCTCTCAATGTCTTCCCTGTCCCAGATGGCGACACTGGCATGAACATGTCAATGACTATGACTAACGGTGCCAAATTCGTTAAAGACGTTGAAGCCGATGACGTTTACACAGTGGCGAACACCTTTGCTAAAGGACTTTTAATGGGTGCTCGTGGAAACTCTGGTGTTATTACATCCCAAATTTTCCGTGGATTTGCTCAAAGTTTAGAAGGAAAGAAAACCATTTCTGCTCCAGCATTTGCTGAAGCTTTTAAAAATGGTGCGAAAGTTGCCTATAAAGCTGTTATTCGTCCAGTTGAAGGAACGATTCTGACAGTTGTGCGTGAAGCAAGTGCTGCTTTAAATGACTACGCTGATAGTTCAATCGAAATTGAACAAGCGATGGAAAAACTTCTTAGCGAAGCTAAAAAATCCCTTAAACGTACCCCAGATCTTCTTCCAGTTTTAAAAGAAGTCGGTGTTGTTGACTCCGGCGGTGCTGGTTTAGTTAAGATCTTCGAAGGTATGCTTTCTTTCTTAAAAGGCAAATTTATTGAACGCGAAGATAATTCTTCCCATGAAAAAGCGAAAGTCGAATCTCCAATCGGAGATATGGATAAAGATGATGAATTTGGTTACTGTACCGAATTTATTATGCGTTTAGGCCCAGCTGAAGAAAAAGAAAAATTCGATGAACAAGCATTCAAGGCAACATTAATTGAACGTGGTAATTCCATTGTTGTTGTCCGTGATGATGATATTGTTAAAGTTCATATTCACACTTTGAATCCAGGAAACATTCTCACCTTTGCTCAATCTTATGGTGAATTTGTCACAATCAAAGTTGAAAACATGACCGAGCAACATTCCAAGCTTCAAACTCCACCTTCTTTAAAGAAGAAAGAGGAAGAACAAGCTGCTCCAGTCAAAACTGTCCCAACACAACAATATGGTTTGGTTGCCATCAGTGCTGGTGCTGGTATTGATGAAATGTTTACAGCAATGGGTGTAAATGAAATCGTTAGCGGTGGTCAAACAATGAACCCATCTATCGAAGACATTGCTAATGCCTGCCGTAAATGTAACGCTAAAACAGTTTATGTTTTCCCAAATAACTCCAATATCGTGATGGCTGCTGTCCAAGCTGCTGATGTTTTATCTGATGAATTTAAAGTCTATGTTGTTCCAACAAAGACTATTCCACAAGGTATCGCTGCTTGCTCCGTCTTTAATGAAGACGTTTCTCCAGCCGAAAACTTCAAAACAATGAAAGAAGAACTCAAGAATATTCATTCTGGTTCTGTTACATACGCCATTAAAGATACCAAGATGAATGGTGTTGAAGTGAAAAAAGACTACTTCATGGGTATCTATGAAAAGAAAATTATTTCTTGTCATAAACGTGTTGCTCATGCTCTCTATGATTTACTTGATGCGATGGTTAATGAAGAAACATTCCTCATTACCGTTTTAGTTGGTGCTGATATCAATGATGAAAGAATGAACAATATTGCGGAAAAGATTACCAAGAAATACGAGAATATCGAAATTGATATTCGTCGTGGTGATCAACCAGTCTATTCATTCCTCGTTGGCGTTGAATAAGGAGAAGATATGGTTAAGTTAGTTGTCGATTTAATGGGCGGAGATAATGGTTATAAAGCCACTGTCGAAGCAATTAATAAATTTGTTAGTGAACACGATGATTGTGAAATCGTTGGCGTTGGTGATCCAGCTGTTCTTTCTGATTTATCAGAAAAGGTACGCGTCATCCCATCAAGCACAATCGCTCCAATGGAGTGCTCAGTCATGCAAGCAATGCGTGATAAGGAATCCTCTGTTTATAAAGCGGTTAGTAACGTTATTACTGAGAATGCTGATGGTGTTGTTTCCGCTGGTTCAACCGGAGCCTTCCTTTCTCTTTGTACTTTAATCTTAAAGAAGATTGACGGAATTTCTCGTCCAGCATTAACAACTCCATTCCCAACCAAGAAAGATAAGTATGTCATCCTTTGTGATATTGGTGCATCAGTTGAAAACAATGCTCATGAACTTTGCCAATTTGCGAAGATGGGCCAAGCCTATGCTAAAGCACTTTATGGCACTGAAAACCCAACATATATGTTGATTTCTAATGGCGTTGAAGAAGGCAAAGGTACACCTGAATTAATTGAAGCCTACTCCATGATGAAAGAAGATCCTCAATTTAAAGGTTATGTCGAAGGACGTCACGTTGTAGATGGAGAGTCTGATGTTGTTGTCTTCCCAGGCTTTGTTGGAAATGTTTTCCTTAAAACAAGTGAAGGTATTGGCAAAATGTGCGGTGATATGGTGAAGGGTGCTTTTAAGAAAAATTTCCTGACCAAGATCGGTTACTTATTTGTTAAAGGCGGCATGAAAGACTTTAAGTCAAAAATGGATTATAAACGTTATGGTGGAGCCATGCTTATTGGTGTGAATAAGATTGCCGTTAAATCACACGGAAACGCTGATGCTCGTACATTCTATAACGCTGTCAATTTAGCATACAATCTCGCTAAAAATGATTTAGTTGGAAAAGTTAAAGAAAGTTTAAAATAAATGAGAAATATCCAAGAATTGCTGGTTAAATTCAATATAAAACCTCATTCTTTAGAAAACTATGAGGAAGCTTTTACACACTCCTCTTTTAATGCGGATGCAAACACCAAACACCGCGATTATGAGCGTTTTGAATTTCTTGGTGATTCTGTGATTAATATGGTTGTAACCGAACATGCTTTTAAGGTTCATCCAGAAATGGGACAAGGTAACTTAACCAAACTAAAAAGCATGCTTGTTGCGACAAATTCTTTATCTAAATTAGCCCTTAAATATGGGCTTGATCAATACATTCGTGTTGGCAATTCATTTGTCGCACAAATCAGTCAATCAAAACACCTTCTTGAAGATGTCTTTGAAGCCTTTATTGGTGCAGTTTATCTTGACCAAGGTTTTGAATTTACAAAGAAACTTCTTCTCGATGTTTTTGCAAAAGAAATCGAAAACTTCAAGATGTCCGAAGTGACTGATTATAAATCAAAACTTCAAGAAGAAACACAAGCTGAACATCGTGAATCTGTTGTTTATGAAGTAATCAGTGAAACTGGTCCAGCACATGATCGTTCGTTTACTGTACGTGTTACTTTTGATGGCATTGAGCTAGGTGTTGGAACTGGTTCAACAAAGAAACAAGCTGAACAAAATGCTGCTAAACAAGCATTAGAAAAAAGGGTTCGTTAATTTATGGGCTTATTTAAATTTCTCAAAGAGAAGTTTTCAAAAAAACAAGACGAAGAAACCAAAGTCTATGTCGAGGGAATGAGCAAATCCCGCGAACATTTTGCTAATAAGTTAGACGAATTATCGAAACGCTATAAAGAAGTTAATCAAGAATATTTTGAACAACTCGAAGAGATTTTAATTGAAGCAGATGTCGGTGTTTCTTTAACACTTCGTTTAATCGAAGAAGTTATTGATGAAAGTAAAGCTCAAGGCATCAAAGAACCTAAAGCAATTAATGAACTTGTCGTAGACAAAATGTTTGTTGGTTATGCTGAAAAAGGCGATATTATTAACGAAGTTCAATTTGTTAGTGAAGGCCCAACAGTTCTATTAGTTGCCGGTGTTAATGGTGTTGGTAAAACAACATCGATTGCTAAACTTGCCTATCGCTATATTAACCAAGGTAAGAAAGTAAAACTTTGTGCTGCTGATACATTTAGAGCTGGCGCAACAGAACAATTAACTATTTGGGCTAATCGACTTGGTTGCGATATTGTTGTTGGAAAAGCAAATTCTGATCCAGCTAGCGTTGCCTATGATGCCGCTTACCAAGCAAAACGTGATGGCACCGACCTTTTAATTGTCGATACTGCTGGACGTTTACAAAACAAACTTAATTTAATGAACGAGTTAGCTAAAATTTCTCGTGTCATTTCTAAAGAAATTCCAAATGCTCCACATGAAGCATTCCTAATTATTGATGCAACAACTGGACAAAACGGAGTTATTCAAGCAAAACAATTCCTTGATTGTATCAAACTAACAGGAATCGTTATTACTAAGATGGATGGAACATCAAAAGGCGGAATTATTCTCGCTATTCGTGATGAACTTGGAGTTCCAGTTCGTTTTATTGGTTTAGGTGAGAAGATGACCGACTTAGAAGAGTTTGATCTAGATAAGTATTTATATGGACTTTGCTTAGGAGGAAAGGTTAGTGAATAACATTGAAGAAACAATTCACATCAACCGTTTACTCGATATTTATGGCGGGCTTTTAAGCAAAACCCAATATGAAATTTTAAGTGATTATTATGGAGCAAACCTTTCATTATCCGAGATTTCAGAAATTCGTCAAATTAGTAGAACCGCTGTTTCTGACGCGATTAAAAAAGGAGTTGAAAAACTCTACAATTGCGAAGAAAAAGTTGGGATTTGCGGTGTTTTTGATGAATTTAAAGATGAAGAAGTTGCTCACAAAATAGAGGAGAGATTACGCAATGGCATTTGAGTCTCTTAGTGAAAAATTCCAAGGTATATTAAAAAAGATTCGCGGACAGTCTCGACTCACTGAAGCGAACATGGAAGACATGCTTAAAGAAGTGCGTATCGCTCTTCTTGAAGCTGATGTTAATTTTAAAGTTGTTAAACAATTTACCGAATCAGTTAAACAAAAAGCAATTGGTGAACAAGTTTATTTAAAAGTGAATCCATCTCAAATGGTGGTGAAGATTGTTCATGATGAATTAACTGAACTTTTAGGTTCAGGTGATAGTGAACTAAAATTTGAGAAGAATAAACCAACAATTATCTTACTTGTTGGTCTACAAGGTACCGGTAAAACAACATCTGCTGGTAAATTAGCTTTGCTAATGAAGAAGAAACTTAATAAGAAAGTTCTTCTTGCAGCTGGTGACGTTTATCGTCCAGCTGCGATTGATCAATTGTGCCAAATTGGTGCACAAATCCAGGTTCCTGTTTTCACAATGGGTACAGATGTTTCTCCTGTTGAAATTGCTAAGAAAGCAAAAGAAAAAGCTTATAACGAACACTTCGATGTTTTAATTATCGATACTGCTGGTCGTTTACAAATTGATGAAACATTGATGCAGGAATTAAACGACATTACTGCAGCAGTTGAACCAACTGAAACATTACTCCTTGTTGATGCAATGTCTGGTCAAGATGCGATAAACGTTGCAACTGCTTTCCATAATGCACTTCATCTTACCGGTATCATCATGTCTAAACTTGATGGTGATGCCCGTGGTGGTTCTGCTTTATCGATTAAACATTTAACAGGTGTTCCAATTAAATTTGCCGGTACTGGTGAAAAATTATCAGACCTAGATCAATTCCACCCAGACCGTATGGCAGATCGTATTCTTGGCATGGGTGATGTTGTCACTCTTGTTGAGAAAGTTAAAGAAGAAATTGATGAAAAAGAAGCTGCTCGAGAAGCAAACAAGATGCTCGAGGGTAAGTTTACATTGGATGATTTAATCATCCAAATGAAGAGAATTCAACGCATGGGTTCTCTTGGCGGACTTCTTCGTTTAATTCCAGGAATGCCAAAAATTACTGAAGAACAAAAAGAAGCTGGCGAACGTGAAATGAGAGTCATGGAAGCAATTGTTAATTCAATGACTCCATATGAACGCCAACATCCAGAGATTTTAAAGAATTCACGTAAGGTGCGTATCGCTAAAGGATGCGGTAAAACTAACGCCGACATCAATCGTCTTTTAAAGAAATTCGAACAAATGCAAGAGATGATGAAGCGTATGCAACAGTATAAAAAAACCGGGAGAATGCCTCCCGGAATGAATTTACCTGGTGGTGGATTTGGAGCGATGTAATTCGCTCCTTTTCTTTACTTAGTAAACTTTTGACCTTTTTCTAAAGCTTGTTTTAACCACTTTGGTTCTTCTTCTCCTTCATCGATTTCTTTGAGGAGTTTTTGATCCTGTTTTGTTAAAACGTGTTTTTCAAATAAGTCTGGTCGATATTTTCTTGTTAGACGAAGACTCTCTTTACGACGATACTTCTCAATGGCTTCATGATTACCGGTATAAAGAATATCTGGAACAACATGACCATCAAAATCTTTTGGTTCTGTGTATTGTGGATATTCAAGTAGTGAATCGGTGAATGTTTCTTCATCGAGTGAAGCATCTGTTATTGCTCCATCTAATAGACGAATGACGGCATCAGAAATAGCCATCGCACCAATCTCACCTCCGGTTAAAACGTAGTCTCCAATCGAGATCTCTTCATCAACGTAATTTGAGACTCTTTCGTCAACTCCTTCATAGTGTCCACAAACGATTGTTAAATCTTCGAGTTTTGCAAAATTAACCGCAAATTGCTGGTTAAATTGCTTTCCTTTTGGACTCATTAATATCTTGTAACTATGAGGATTTTCGATTGATTTTAAGGCATCGACAATTGGTTGACATTTCATAATTAAACCGGCTCCTCCGCCAATTGGTGGGGTGTCAACTCGACGATATTTGTCGAGGGTAAAATCGCGAATATTGATGATCTTAATTTCGACAACTTTTTTCGCAAGAGCACGCTTAATAATCGAGTTCGTTAAGAACCCGCCAAACATCTCTGGAAATAAAGTTAAAATGTTAATTCTCATACAAGACCTTCAATAAAGTTCACGATGATCTTCTTTTCATCAATGTCAACGTCTTTAATAAATGCGTTAACAAATGGAATTAGGACTGATTTATCTTTTTCAGTTGAAACTCTTAATGTGGCGTAGCTAGAAAACTCTTCTACTTTAATTACTTTACCGATGTACTTTTGATTATCGAAATAGACATCACATCCAGTTAAGTCATCATAGAAGTAAGTATCTTTCTTCAAGAAAGAACGATCCTTTTCAACAAAGAGATCTTTTCTAACAAAAAGTTGTGCTTCTTCAATAGATGAAATTTCTTCGAAGATGACTTGATCCATTTCACCAATCTTATTGTGTTTTTTAATGGTTAAAGTTTTGTACTTTTGACCATTTTCATCGAGTAAGAAAACGTGATTCCCGACTTTAAAACGAGAATCACGAAAATGAGTAGATGGATATATTTTTACTTCGCCTTTAAGACCGACTGTTTTAACAATCGTTCCTACTAAGAGATATTCCATTATTATTTTTCTTCGTCGAAAGATTCAAACTTTAAGTAAACGTGCTTATTTTCTGCTTTAGCAGCAATAGCAACAACTTCTCTTAAAGCATTGGCAACAGCACCTTTCTTACCAATTAAGCGGGCTGTATCTTCGTTTTCTGCGCAAACAAGAAGAGTAATGTTCTTCTCGTTGTCGCTTGGAAGCTCACGAATCATGAGAGCTTCTGGATTGATTAAGAAAGGATCGACAATAGCATGAATGATCTTTTCGTAATCCATCATTATTTAGCTCCTTTTTTGGAAGCAACGTATTTTTGCATAATGCCCTTCTTGGTGAAGAGAGTACGAATGGAATCAGATGGTTGAGCACCTTTTCCTAACCATTTGAGTGCTAATTCTTCATTGATATCGGCATTTTCTGGTCCTTTAGCTGGATCAAAGTATCCAATTTGTTCGACATAGCGACCATCACGAGCGAAACGTGAATCGGCAACGACGACACGGTAGATTGGGTCTTTGTGACGACCAATACGGGTTAATCTAATTTTGACTGACATAAGTTTATTCTCCTTTTCGTCGATGTCTATTATATAAATAATACAGATAGTGTCAAGTATTTTTACTTAACACCTATTTAAATTTAAAAGATTTCGCTTGCTAACCAAATATATATTTGATAGTATCTTTCTTGCGAGTTTCGTAACTCGATGCAGACGTTCCGCTTTCAAGTCATGATATGAACGCCCTAAGAAATATTAGTTAGAGGAGGTAAAAAGACATGAACACAAACATTGTTAATGAAATTACCGCTCGCCAACTTCGCAAAGATGTCCCAGAATTCAAAGGTGGTGACACTGTTAAAGTTAGCGTTCGTATTATCGAAAACAACAAAGAACGTATCCAAGTCTTCCAAGGCGTCGTTATGCAACGCCGCGGCTCCGGTGTCAGTGAGACCTTCACTGTAAGAAAAATTTCTTCAGGTGTTGGCGTTGAAAGAACATTCCCAATTCACTCCCCAGCAATCGCTAAGATTGAAGTTGTGAAACATGGTAAGGTTCGTCGTAGTAGAATTACCTACTTACGTAATCGCTCTGGCAAAGCCGCTCGTATTAAAGAAGTTATCTAAGATACGAAGCTTAATAAAACTCGTCGTAAGGCGAGTTTTTATTTTGCTCTCTAGATTAATAGTTTTTGTGGATAACCTTAGGTTTTGTTCCTAAACTAATTGTGAGAGTGTATAATATGCCTATGAGCGAGAAAATCCTAAGTGAAAAGCAAATTCAAAGAAGAGTCTTGTTTGACAAGATATCTTTTGTTTTGATTGCCCTTTTCTTAGCGCTAAGCACTCTTTTCTCTGTTACATTAATCTTCCAAAAAACATATTTCGAAATTAAGTGGATCAACGGTCAATCAATGTATCCAACTTTTAACGCTGATGCGGTTGATCGTTATGGCCACATTAAAGGCAAAACAGGCGGTAAAGCTAATAATGGTGATAAGAACCTTGACTGTGTGATTTGGGATGGTCACCAAGCGACTTTTGATCGCTTAGAACGTTTCGACGTTGTTATTGCATCCCAACCAAATAATCCAAGCCGAGATTTAATTAAACGTGTTATAGCTATGCCAGGTGAAACGTTCTACTTTGGTAGTGGCGAGGATAACGGATCTTTATATTTACAAAACAAAAATGGTGAGTTTGAAAAAGTTAATCAACCGATTCAAAAAGAATATATTCTCGAAGGCTCTTATACTGGATATCAAACTCCGACTACATTAGGTAAAAACGAGTATTTTATTTGTGGTGATAACCGCGGTTATTCATCCGATTCAAGAAGTTTTGGCCCAGTTTCTAGACAAGATATTGTGGGAATTGTTGTGGCGGTAATCGGAACTGCTGATACAACTTTATCCGGCGGAGAAGTAGTTTATACCAATCTGAAAATTGGTTGGCCGAGGTGGATTAAATGAGTACGCAGATTCATTGGTTCCCTGGGCACATGAAGAAAGCCCAAATCGAGATCGAAAAGAAAGTCAAACTTGTTGACTGTGTCATCGAACTTTTAGATGCTCGTATTCCTTTAGCAAGTCGAAACGAAACTCTTTATAAGATCACTCAAAATAAACTAAGACTTGTTGTTTTAACAAAGTCAGATTTAGCAGATCCTGAGATGACAAAAAAGTGGGCAAATTACTTCGAATCTAAAGGTTCTGCGGTGATTTTTACTGATTTAAGTAAATCAAGTGACATTCAAAACATCATCAAAAACGTTGAAAAACTTGGTGAGGCTAAACAACAAAAACTTATTTCTAAAGGAATGAAACCTCAACCAATTCGCGCCATGATTATTGGTATTCCAAATGTCGGAAAATCAACACTCATTAATAAACTTGCCAAACGTCATTCTGCCTCTGTTCAAAACAAACCTGGTCACACGAAGTCGCAACAACTAATCAAAGTTTCTAATCGTTTTGAATTATTAGACACTCCAGGAATTTTACAGAACTCTTATGAAGATAAAAAGCAGGCAATGCTTTTAGCATTAACTGGTTCGATTAAAAGAGAGGTCCTCCCAACTGAAGAAGTTGCTGAGACTGCTTTTAACTATGTTAAAGAATTTTATTTTAAGAACTTACAAGAAAGATTCGCTTATCTTGAAGAAAAAGATTCTTATATTGATGCGTTTACGAAAATAGCTCGTTCTAGAGGTTATTTGTCTAAGGGCCTGGAAGATACAGGTAAAGCCATGGAGGTCTTCTTAAATGAGCTTAAGAATGGTCAAATTGGGCGAGTTAGTTTCGAAAGAGTTGATTGAAGATGGGATTAACTTATCAAGACCAATTTTATTCCGATAGCGTCAAACTCATTGTTGGTACAGATGAGGCTGGACGTGGTCCACTAGCTGGTCCTGTTGTTGCTGCCGCAGTGATTCTTCCTCAAGATTATAAAAACGACCTAATTAATGACTCTAAACAACTTAGCGAAAAGCAACGTGAGGAGTTATTTTTAGAAATTAAAAAACACGCAATTGCTATTGGCGTTGGTATTGTTAGTGCCGATGAGATTGATGAAATAAATATTTATGAAGCTGCACGTAAAGCGATGAAGCTTGCTATTAGTGATATGAAACATGATTTTGATCTTGTTTTAACTGATTGCATGAAACTTCCAGGATATAACGTTCCAGTTATTGATATTGTTAAAGGCGACGCCAAAGCTTTACCAATTGCTGCTGCCTCAATCATCGCTAAGGTAACACGTGACAAAATGATGGATGAGCTCGATAAAAGATTCCCAATGTATAATTTTAAGAAAAATAAAGGTTATGGAACGAAAGCTCATCTTGATGCTTTAAAAAAGTACGGCCCAATCGAACATATTCATCGTAAAACATTTAAACCTGTCGAAAAAATCATCCATGGAGAGATGAATTTATTTGAAGATTTTTAATAAATAAGTGCAAATTTGATAGTCCTTTTACGAATTTAGTTAGTGAAAGGATTTTTTTATGAAAGCTAGAAATTTACTTATTTACCTCTCAATGTTATACAAAGGTGACTTCAATCAAATCTATGATCATCTTGTAAATAAAGAGGAACCTCCAACTGATGAAGAGATGCAAGAGATGCTTAAAAAAGTCACATCTCCTTGCATCACGATTCTGGATGAAGATTATCCAGATTATTTAAAACAAAAGACACCTCATCCGCCTTTTGTGCTCTATTACTATGGAGATATTTCACTAATTAAGGATGAGAATCAAAACCTGGCGTTTATTGGTTCAAGAAAATGTTCCGAATACGGACAAAATATCACCCAAGAAATTGTTAGTGAAGTATGTAACAAATTCACAATTGTATCCGGTTTAGCAAAAGGAATTGATACATGCGCGCACGCAGCGTGCGTAAATAAATTAGGAAAAACAATTGCCGTTTTAGGAAGCGGGATTGATGTTTGTTATCCAGAATCTAACCACGATTTATATGAAGAAATTAAAAGAACAGGGTTATTAATATCGGAATATCCGTGTGATGTTACACCTTGCGCGAAATATTTTCCAATGCGCAATCGAATCATTGTCGGATTATCGCGAGTAGTGATTATTACTGAAGCGAAAAAACACTCTGGAACCCAGATATCAACTGCTTACGCTTTATCAACTGGAAAAGATGTTTGTTGTGTTCCATATCCAATTCAAGAAAACTCACTTTGTAACCATCTAATTAAGCAAGGTGCCTATATGATTGAGTCAGCAAAAGACTTACTTGAGGTTCTTGAATGCGATAAAGAAGGACCAATTTTTGAACTATAAAAATATATTAAAGAAATATGTATTCTTTAAGGAAAATAGGTGTTTGACTTATGCGATACAAACCAATATATTCTTATAGCGATATGAAGCTAGTTATTGTCGAATCTCCAAACAAATGTCATACCATCCAACGTTACCTTGGTGACGAATATGTTGTCTTAGCATCTAAGGGACATATTAGAGATCTTTCCACTAGTGGAAAGGGTGGTTATGGTGTGGATGTAAATAACGATTTTAAGGCTTCCTATGTGATTACTAAATCAAAGTATCCAACTGTCAATGAACTTAAGAATGCCGCGCGTCAAGCAGACGAAGTTCTGCTTGCTACCGACCCTGACCGTGAAGGTGAAGCTATTGCCTGGCATTTATCTCAAGTTTTAGGTCTCGATCCAAAGACAACAAAACGTCTCGAGTTCCATGAAATCACCCGTGCGTCTATTAGTGAAGCAATTAAACATCCACGCACGATTGATATGAATCTTGTTAACTCCCAAGAAACACGTCGAATTATCGACCGTATCATGGGCTTTAAACTTTCTGGTTTAGTCCAGAAAAAGATTAAATCTAAATCTGCTGGCCGAGTTCAATCCGCAACCTTAAAAATGATCACTGATCATGATAAGGAAATTGAGGAATTCGTTCCAGAAGAATACTGGAGATTAGTTGTTGAATTTAACAAAAATAACCGTAAATTCTCGGCTGAATTTGATAAATGCGGTGAAATTAAAGAGATTCCAAATAAGGAAACAAATGACAAAATTCTTGCTAAATTAGGTAAGGAAATTGTTGTCAAAGAAATTAAGAAAAGCGTGAAGAGTGTTGAATCAAAACCAGCCTTCACAACTTCCTCTCTTCAACAAGAAGCATTTAACGTCTATCACTTCTCAACCAAGAAGACTTCCGAACTTGCTCAAGAACTATATGAAGGTATCAACCTTGGTGATGAGCATGTTGGTTTAATCACCTACATTCGTACTGACTCAACTTATCTTTCTGATACATTTGTTGAACGTGCGACTAACTTTATTACAGAAACATTTGGAAAAGAATACGTTGGAAAACGAAAAATTGTTAAACAAGCTCAAGCACAAAACGCTCACGAAGCAATTCGTCCAACATCAAACCATCGTACTCCAGAATCAATTAAAGGTGCTTTGCTTGCCAATGCAAAATCCAAAGCAAACGATCTTTATAAACTATATAAATTAATTTATGAAAGAACATTGGCATCCTTGATGGTGGCTAAAAAAGAATCTGTTGAGAAAGTCACCTTTGAATCTAATGGTGTTGAATTTAAGTCTGAATTTTCATCAACCATCTTTGATGGTTATACCAAGATTTACTCTGCTGAAAAGCAGGATGATAAAGTTCCTCCAAAATTTGTTGAAGGTGAAATACTCGAAATTAAAAATGTGGTTAATGAACAAAAGTTTACCCAACCTCCAGCAAAACTTAACGAAGCTAAAGTAGTTAAGCTCATGGAAGAAAAAGGTATTGGTCGTCCATCAACATATGCTTCAACAATCGATACGTTACTAAAGAGAAAATATATCGAATCAAAACAAGGTCAATTCGAAACAACAGAACAAGGCAAGAAAACTTCTATTGTTTTGAATAAGTACTTCCCAAGTTTAATCGATGTAAAATATACTGCTCGAATGGAATCTTATTTAGATAAGATTCAAGAAGGCGAAATTTCTCGAAGTGATGTTCTTCATAACTTCTATGATGAATTCACTAAGATTGCGGAAGAAGCAAGCAAGAAGATGTACAAAGATGAAGATGTTCCTGTTGGTCGCAAATGTCCAAAATGTGGAAGTGAATTAGTCATCAAAAAAGGTAAATTCGGAGAGTTTATCGGATGTTCTAATTTCCCAGAATGTGACTATTGCGAAAACGAAACTCAAATTGAGTACACTGGTGAGATGTGTCCAGTATGTGGTAAACCTTTGGTTTATAGAAGAAGTAAAAAAGGCAAAAAGTTTGTGGCTTGTTCTAATTACCCACATTGTGACTACATCAAAAACGAAAAGAAACCTCTTGAAGTAGTTGGTAAATGTCCAGAGTGTGGTGGAGATCTTGTGAAGCGAACAGCTCGAGGTCGAACAATCATCGGATGTTCCAATTATCCAAAGTGTCATCACATCGAATATATTAAAAAGGCGAATTAAAAATTGCCTTTTTTGTTATATAATTGTCGCATGAAGAAAGTTAATGTTATTGGCGGTGGTTTAGCTGGTGCAGAAGCCTGCTACTTTTTGCTGAAAAAAGGTTATGAGGTTCATCTTTTTGAGAAACGTCCAAACGAGATGACTCCAGCCCATCATACAGGATTGTTTGGTGAACTTGTTTGTTCAAATTCTTTAAAGTCAAAACGCCTCGACAATGCGTGTGGTTTACTCAAAGAAGAGATGTCTCATCTTGGTTCAATAATGATGGAAGCCGCTAAAGAAACTGAGGTTCCAAGCGGAAATGCGTTAAGTGTTGATCGTCAGCGGTTTGCTGAGAAAATTACCGCAATTATTGGTTCTTTTTCAAATTTTCATGTGCATCACGAGGATGTAAAAGAACCTAAAGATGGCATTAACATTATTGCCACTGGCCCATTAACAAGTGAAGGCTTAGCAAGCTATTTGGCCAAACAAGTTGGGCAAGACTCTTTGTTCTTTTTTGATGCGAGCGCACCGATTGTAAAAAAGGATTCAATCAACATGGAAATCGCTTATCGAAAAGCACGTTATGACCAAGGTGATGATTCCTACATTAACTGTCCTTTTTCTGAAGAACAATACAACAAGTTTTATGATGAATTAACACATGCTGAATTAGCGATGATTCATGATTTTGATAAAAACTATTTCGAAGGTTGTATGCCAATCGAAGTTATGGCTAAAAGAGGGCGTGACACTTTACGTTATGGACCAATGAAACCTAAAGGTTTACAAATGATGGATCGTCCAAAAGCCTATGCTGTTGTTCAACTAAGACAAGATAATCAATTTGGCGATTTATATAACATTGTTGGATTTCAAACAAACCTTACATACCCGGAACAAAAACGTGTCTTTAGAATGATTCCTGGATTAGAAAATGCTGAATTCGTCCGCTATGGTTTGATGCATAAAAACATGTATTTATGTTCCCCAACAATTCTTAACGACAATCTTTCAATGAAGACTAATAGCGACGTCTTTTTGGCCGGGCAATTAATTGGCGTTGAAGGTTACGTTGAATCAGCCGCAATGGGCATTCTTGCTGGAATTTATGCCATGGCCAAATTGGAAAATAAAAAGATTCCTGATTTACCTTTGCAGACAATGATTGGATCTTTAAAAAACTATGTTATCCATGCAAATCCTAAAGATTTTTCACCAATGAACGCAAATTTCGGTATTTTCTACGGAGCGAATGCATCCTCTCGTGAGGAGCTTGCGGAACGTTCCTTGAAGTTAATTGATGAGTGGAGAGAATCGATCGATGCTAGATGAGATTAAAGACTTTTTAGAACATCTTAAATATGATCACGGATACTCGGATAAAACACTTGATTCGTATGGTCGAGATATTGAACAGTTTTACCGAATTAATTTTAAACATGGTGTTGATATAACGGATGTTGACGCAGGAACAATTCGTAACTATCTATCTGAACTAATGATGGATGGCGTTTCAAAAAGATCGTGTCAAAGAAAGGTTGCATCGCTTCGCCATTATTATTCTTATTTACTAAAGAAGGGAGTTGTTAAGGAGAATCCTTTCCTTTATTTAGACTCAATCAAACAAGATAAAAATCTTCCTAGTGTTCTATATATAGAACAAATAGATGACTTATTTAGACGAAACAAAGAAAGAACTGATCCTTTAATGCTCCGCGACCAAGCAATCATGGAAATCCTTTACGCTACTGGTGTACGAGCTAGTGAGTTTATCGAGATTCGATTGCGTGACATTGACTTTAAAAGAAGAACAATTCGAATTTTAGGCAAGGGTCGTAAAGAACGAATGGTTGTATTCTCCCAGTCTTCAAAACAGACTTTGGAAAAATATTTAGAAGAATGTCGACCAAGTTTAGTGGTTCTAAATAAGTTTGAATTTAACAATGAATATGTCTTTCTTAACTCCCAAGGAAAGAAATTAACTGTTCGTGGTTTGCAATTTATTCTTGATGATATTGAAAAGAAAATCGGAACAAATTACGGATTACATCCACATATTTTTCGTCATTCCTTTGCAACACATTTACTTGAAGGCGGTGCAGATTTACGGGTAATTCAGGAACTTTTGGGTCATGAATCACTCAATACAACACAGATTTATACCCACGTGACTGAGGAGCAAATGATTGACCAATTTCAACTTCATCATCCACGTGCCTTCAAAAAATAATTAATTATTTATTGGCAGTTAAATTAGAGAGTGTTAGAATAATCACACTCTTTTTATTTATAGAAAGAGTAAATACGCACATCATGGATTCAACTTCCGAGTCCCTATTAACCTAGGGGGAAGTTGTTCGAAATGATGGAGGCTTAAAACAAATGGAGGTTCTTAAATGAACGAAGAAAAGAAAGTTTCCGAAGTCGAAGAAGTAGCGGCTAAGGAAGAAAATGTCATGGAAATGGTCATGCACGATAAAGATGCCAAGATCATCACCATGCGCAAACTACTCGAAGGTGGTGTTCACTATGGACACAACACCCGTAAATGGAACCCAAAAATGGGCAAATTCATCTACGGTGCTCGTAATGGTATTTACCTCATCGACTTAAACAAGTCTCTTGTTAAAGCCGAAGAAGCTTATCTTGCTCTTAAGAGCATTGTTGATGAAAATGGTAAAGCATTATTTGTTGGTATCAAGCCACAATGCAAAGCCATCGTTGAAGAACAAGCATTACGTTCTGGTTCCTTCTACATCACTAACCGTTGGTTAGGTGGTACACTTACAAACTTCAAAACCATCCAATCCCGTATTCGTCGCTTAAAACAATTAGAAGAAATGGAACTCGATGGAAGCTTTGAAAAGTTACCAAAGAAAGAAGTTGCTCTTCTTAAGAAGGAAAAAGAAAAACTCTCTAAGAACTTAGAAGGTATTAAAGAAATGCGTAAGCTTCCAAACGCTGTCATCGTCTGTGACCCAGCCGTTGAACACACAGCTGTTGCTGAAGCTCGTAAATTACGCATCCCAGTGTTCGGTTTAGCTGATACAACTTGTGATCCAGATGTCTTAGACTTCCCAATCCCAGCTAACGATGACGCCACAAGATCCGTTTCCTTAATTATTGGATTACTTGCTGACGCGATTGTTGAATCTAAGGGTGGCATTACTGCTATTGCCTACACCAAAGATGAAGGTGAAGAAGCCACAATGAAAGACGCTGTTCGTCAAGCTGATAAAGAAAACGCTGAAAGAATCGCTGCCATCCGTAAAGCTCGCCAAGAAAAGCAAGAACGTATGGAAAAATACCAAGCTATGAAGAAGGCTCAACGCGAAGAAGCTGCTAAGGCAGCCGCTCAAGGTGAAGCCAAAGAAGAAGCTCCAAAAGCTGAAGAAAAGAAAGCTCCAGCCAAAAAAGCTCCAGCCAAAAAAGCTGCTCCAAAAGCAGAAGAAGCCCCAGCAGAAGGTAAATAATTATGCCAAGCATGATTGAATTAATTAAAGAACTCCGTGATCGTACTGGTGCAGGCATGATGGATTGCAAGCACGCCTTAGAAGAATCCGGTGAAGATGTTGAAAAAGCCATCGACTGGTTACGTCAAAAAGGTATTGCTAAAGCTCAAGCCAAAGCATCCCGTATCGCTGCTGAAGGTTTAGCTGAAGTTCAAGTTAATGGAAACAAAGCCATTATCTGCGAAATCAACTGTGAAACAGACTTCGTTTCTAAGGGTGAAAAATTCCACACCTTAGTGAGCGAATCTGCTAAAGTCACATTAGAAAAAGGCTGCACTTCTTTAGAAGAAGCTAAGGAAGCCACAAAATCTTTATTCACTGATGCTACAGTTTCAATGGGTGAAAAACTTGACTACCGTCGTTTCGAAATCGTTGAAAAGAAAGCTAGTGAAGGATTTGGTTCCTACATCCACATGGGTGGTAAGATTGCAACTTTAGTTGTTCTCGATAAAGAAGATCCTGAATTTGCAAAAGGCTTAGCAATGCATATTGCTGCGAATGCTCCAAAGTATGTTGCTGAAGAAGACATTCCAGCTGGCGTTATTGCTCACGAAAAACAAATTGCTTTGGAGAACATGAAAGAAGATCCAAAGATGGCTGGAAAACCAGCTCAAATGCTCGAAGGTATTGCCAATGGCAAGGTGAAGAAAATCCTTTCTGAATCTGTCTTAGGTAGCCAAGCATACTTACTTGATGGCGAAAAGAGCGTTGCTCAAGTCGCTAAAGAAAAAGGAATTAAGATTGTTAAATTCATTCGTTACTCCGTTGGTGAAGGTATCGAAAAACGTAAAGATAACTTTGCTGAAGAAGTCATGAAGGAAATTAAGTAATTCCAAAAGGAGAGCCAAAAGGTGTATAAACGTATTCTTATCAAACTATCTGGCGAAGCACTCGCTGGAGACAAGAGTAATGGTATTTTAGACCCGGAGGCTCTTTTAAATATTTCCAAGGTGATTAAAGAAATTGCCCAAACCGGCACTGAAGTTTGTGTCGTGATTGGGGCTGGAAATATTTGTCGCGGTTCACTTGTTGAGAAAAGCGGAATCGAACGTGTCACTGGTGATAAGATGGGCATGCTAGGAACAGTTATTAATTCCTTCGCATTAGCCAATACATTACAAAATAACCAGCAAAATGCGGTTGTTTTATCTGCTGTACCAATGGAAACGTTCACTCCAACTTTCTCCAAAGAACTCGCTGATAAGTATCTGAAAGAGAAGACTGTTGTCGTCTTTGGTGGAGGTACTGGAAAACCATTCTTTACAACCGATACTTGTGCTACATTACGTGCTATTGAGGTTGGTTGTGACGCAATTCTAATTGCGAAGAACGGTGTTGATGGTATCTATAGCGATGATCCTCGCGTGAACAAAGACGCTTATATGTTTAAAGAAATCACCTGCTCTGAAATCATTGCTAAAAATCTTAAAGTAATGGATTTAACAGCAGTGGAAATGCTCAAGGATCAAAACATTGATGTTCGCGTTTTTAATATGCAAAACCCGGATAATTTCCTAAAAGTTGTGCGTAAAGAAGATGTCGGAACAACAATCAAGAGAGGATAAAAACATGGATGATATTACATTAGAATGTCAAAGCAGATTGCAAAAAACTGTTGAAGCTTTACGTGGAGAATTAGTTCTTATTCGTACAGGCCGAGCAACCCCAGCAATTCTTGACCGCGTTCAATGCGATTATTATGGAGACAAAATTGCGGTAAACCAAATTTCCTCAATTACTGTTCCAGAACCACGTCAGTTACTGATTAAACCATATGATCGTAACGACATTAAATCCATTGTTGCCGGAATCGCTGCTGCTAATCTTGGTGTTAACCCAGTTAGCGAAGGTGATTGCATTCGCTTAACCTTTCCACCATTAACTGAAGACACACGTCGTGAGTTAGTGAAGAAAGCCAAAGCGACTGCTGAAAATAGTAAAGTTGCCGTTAGAAATATCCGTCGTGAATACATCGACTTTGTTAAAGAAGCCGAAGACATGACTGAGGATTATCAGAAACGCGTTCAAGACGAAATTCAAAAAGTCGTCGATGAAGCGATTCAACAGATTGATCAAATTCTAGCGGAAAAAGAGAAAGATATTCTCTCAATCTAAGAAACAAAATAAGGAGGGTAATTCCTCCTTTTCTTTTAGAACTTTTACAATTCTTTATTTATTGTGCTTTCGTATGCGTGTATAATGTAAGGCATGAAACGTGAGATCGAGTTAAATAAACCAATTACCCACATTGCTTTCATTATGGATGGCAATGGAAGATGGGCTAATGCACGTGGACTTCCACGTACCAAAGGCCACAAAGAAGCAATGAACAGAATCATCGAAGTTTTTGATCATTGTAAGGATTATGGAATTAAGGTTTGTTCGTTTTATGCTTTCTCTACTGAAAACTGGAAGAGACCAAAAAGTGAGATTTCTCAACTCTTTAGATATCTAGAAATTTTCTTTAAAAAAGAAATCGATCACCTCATGCGTGATGGTGTTCGTATTGTTATCTCTGGAGACATCTCTCGACTTCCTGATAAAACACAAAAGACTTGCTATAAGTCGATTGATATGACTAAAGATAATGACAAATTTGTGATGAACATTTGTTTAAACTACGGTGGAAAAGAAGAAATTACTCGAGCAGCCAAACAAATTGCTGAAGAAGTGAAGGATGGTTCCTTAAAGATTGAAGATATTAACGAACAAGTCTTCGAAAATCACCTTTATACAAAAGGCTTACCAAATGTTGATCTTCTAGTTCGTACCTCTGGCGAAGAAAGAACAAGCAATTTCCTACCATGGCAACTTGCTTATGCGGAATTTGTTTTTACAAAAGTTCATTGGCCAGATTTTAAGCGAGAAGCTTTCGTTGATTGTTTAAAAGAATATAACAAGCGTAACAGACGTTTCGGAGGGTTAGATCATGGAAAAAAATAAACTTAGTGTTGAACAAAAACACTCCATTAGAGTTCGAACACTAACAGCTGTTGTTCTTGTTGCTTTATTAGTCCCGGCAATTATTTTTGGAAGCATCTATTTTGTTGCTCTTTCTGTTTTAATTGCCATCTGCTTTGCTTACGAAAGTGTTCATGTTACTAATTTAAAAGGTAAGACTAGAACAGTAACATTTGTGGTTGTCATTATATTGTTAATTGCCACATGTTACTATGTAATCTTACGTAATTATATCGATGCTGTGCGGGCGCATGAGCGAATTGATTTCGCTAACTTCTTCACAGTTAACTTCTCAGAACTAAAGCTTTCTGAGATGCTTCTTGTCACTACTGCTGCAGTTTTATTTGTCATGTGTTTCTTTAGTCGTGAATTTACAATTCGCTACGTCTTCTATTTCTTCTCAATGATTGTTATTTTGAGTTTAGGAATTCAAGCATTGCTATATTTGAGATTTGCTCCATTTACCATGTTTGAAGCAACTGGCAAAGTGATTACTGAAACAGGGTTCGTTTATGGCCAATCTTTATTGTTAATTCTTTATGTGGTCGTTGGCGTTTGTGCTAACGATATTGGTGCCTTCTTTGTTGGTTTGCTATTTGGAAAACACAAAATGGCTCCAGAAATTTCTCCAAAGAAAACTTGGGAAGGAGCGATTGGTGGTATTGTTATCTCCTTTGCGATTACATTTTCCTTTGCCATGATTATGGGTGGTGTTGGATTGCCAATTCTTCCTCAACTCGACTTAAATCACTGGTATTGGGTGATGCTTATCTCATTATTTATCCCATTCTTTGGTGATATTGGTGACTTCTTCTTCTCGTCAATTAAGAGAAGTTTCGGTGTGAAAGACTTCTCCGCCATCCTTCCAGGACACGGTGGAGTTCTTGATCGTCTCGATTCTCTAATTTTCGCTAGTGGCCTTGTTAGTGGCTTATTAGTCTTTATGGAAATGATTGAAAAATTTACAGCATGAAAAAAGTACTTTTGTTAGGAGCTTCAGGATCAATCGGTTCACAGACTCTGGATATTATTAGACAGTATCCAAATGAGTTTGAACTTGTTGGTTTTTCTGTTGGCAAAAACCTAGCAAAAGCAAAGGAAATATTAAGTGAGTTTAAATCTGTAAAAAATGTTTATATTACCAGCAAATCACCAGCAAATGAACTAAAAAAAGAGTTTAAAAACATTTCAGTTTTTTCAGGAAAATGTGGGTTAAAAAGAATTATTAAGAAAACCGAATTTGATCTTTGTGTTGATGCGTTAGTTGGCTTTGTTGGATTAGAACCAGCAATCAATGTCTTAGAGAAAAATAAGATTCTTTGCTTAGCTAATAAAGAAGCACTTGTTGCTGGCGGCACAATCATTAATAAACTTCTTGATGAAGGAAAAGGTAAACTTTATCCAATTGATTCGGAACATGTTGCTTTGGCTAAATGCTTATCTAAATGTGATATTAAGGATGCGAAGAGTCTGATTATTACAGCAAGCGGTGGAGCTCTTCGAAATGTCGAGATTTCTAAACTTGCCGAACAAACTCCAGAAGATGCCTTACGTCATCCAACATGGAAGATGGGCGCAAAAATCACGATTGATTGTGCAACAATGATGAATAAAGGTTTTGAAATCATTGAAGCATATTACCTCTATCATTTCCCACTAAACAAAATTCGAGTTCAAATGCATGATGAATCTTTGATTCACTCTGCAGTCGAACTTAATGATGGAACATTGATTGTTGATTACGGAAAACCGGATATGCATGAGCCAATTAAATGGGCCATGTTTGAAGGAAAAAGCGAATTTAAAGTTTACACTGTTAAATCTTTAGATGAATTTAAGGATTGTCATTTCCATGAATATGACTATAAACGATATCCGTGCACCGAGATCGCCAAACAAGCTTTGCTTGAAGGTGCTTCAAAGATGATTGCATTAAATGCTGCAAATGAAACAGCCGTGTATCGCTTCTTGAACCATGAAATTGGTTATTTAGATATTGCAAAATTTGTTGGTAAAAAGGTGGAGGAACAAAAACTAATTCGAAATCCATCATTATGCCAAATTAAACGTATAGACAAAAAAGCTAGGAGGGTAAATTAATGACTGCTTGGGATTGGATCGTTTCAGTTATCTTATTTGTTGTTTCATTAAGTGCCCTAATTAGCATTCACGAGCTTGGACACTTATCCATGGCTAAACTTTTTAAAGTTTATTGTTTTGAGTATTCCATTGGATTTGGTCCAGCCTTATTACATAAGAGAAGAAAAGGCGGAGAGACATATTTCTCAATTCGTGCCATTCCATTTGGCGGTTATGTTTCCATGTATGGCGAAGAAGGAACAGAACCTGAAGAAGGACTTAATCTTTCACAAGAAAGATCTCTTGAAGGGATTAAGAAATGGAAGAAAGCAATTGTTCTTGTCGCTGGTGTTGTTTTAAATGCGATATTAGCTTTCATTCTCATCGCTATTTCAAACTTAGCTTTCCCACGAGTTGTAACAACTAGATATGCTTCAATTAGTGAAGGTAGCACGGCAGCAACTGTCTTAAAAGATAATGACTGGATGAAGCATTATCATAAAAGCTACATTTCTTATGAATACACAAGCGAAGATAAAGTTATCCATGCTGGTCAATTTTATGTCATTGATGAAAGCACTGAAATTGATGGAGAAAAATACGTTTTGGCGTATGCTCCAAAAGGCACAAAGCATTACACCAAATTTAGTGATGGAATTTTAATTTATCCAGCAATTGCTGGTGAAAATATTGCTACAGATCGTGGCGATGGCACCTATGAAGTAATCAATAAACCACTTTATGATGCCTACTTTAATGTCGATCAATTAATTAATAAAGATGAGCTCTATGCTGACTTCACAAAGAAGACTTATTCTGCGTTTGAGAACAAGTCATTTGTGGCTCATCTTCAATTCGATCGCTACAATCCAGCAACGGAAAAATATGAAACTATTAATTTTAACCCAACCATCAAAGCTGTTCAAAGCGGTGATAAATATGTTTGGGATGACATTGGTCTTTCATTTAAAACGATGAATGACAAGAACTGGACATTTGGTGATCGAGTTTCACAAACATTTAAAGATTATGGAAATGCTTCAGTAGCAGTTTTCAAAGGTATTGGAACACTCTTTACTGGCGGAATTAAAAACATGTCTGGTATTGTCGGTATCTTTGATATGACAGCAAACCTTTATGGTTCGTATACATTTGCCACTTATTTATATTTCTGGGGTCTAATTAGTGTTAACCTAGCTATCTTTAACTTGCTACCATTCCCAGGATTAGATGGTTTTGCTCTTCTTGTGACCGTTATTGAAGGTATCACTAAGAAGAAAATTCCAAGCAAAGTGAAAGGCATTATGTCTGCTGTTGGATTAGTCCTTCTCTTTGGATTAATGATTGCAATTGTAGTGCTTGATATTATTAAACTGGTGTAAAAACGATGAACGACAAGATGAAACGATTTTTAACATCAATCGGGATTAACAATCTCGAATGTTTTGATTTGGATTTTGATCTTGTCACACGTAATCCATTTAAACGCGAGCAAGTCGATATGCTTGTGGTGAAGGATACTCCTTGGGATTATGAATATCTCGAGCAACTTCAACATGCTTTAGAAACTGTTACATATCCAATCGATATTAAGTTCTCTTACAAAAAGAAACCAACTGTTGAAGACGCAATTCGCCTCTTCCCTGATTGGCATCGTTCACATAACCGTTTTGTTTCTGAACAGGTTTTAGAAAATAAAGATGGTCAAATCTTGTTCGTTTTTAAAACAGATGAAGATTTACAAAAGAACCAGCAAATCGTGGATGATTTTAAAGAATTCTTGAAGTTTTTAAGTTATCGTTTTGATGTTATTTCCGAAGTTCGCGAAGAAGAAAAAACAACTCCAAATGTTTCTCAAAAAGTCTTAGAAAAGATGGAAGAGAAAGCAAATGAAGTTTACGAAGAAGAAAACGCTGAACGAGGCGAGGAAGAAGACGATTCTTACTATAAAAACACAGAAATGGTTGAAGAAGAGGAAGAAGAAACTGCTCTAAAAGCATACGAAGAACAATACATCGAAGCTTTAAAAGACAACATCTCTCGTCTAAAAGACCTTGGTAAAAACACCAAGAAAAACAAAACTAACAGTGATTACGATCCTCAATCCTGGAGAGATTCTATTCCATTCAAGAAATATACTGATTTCTCTTTAATTAAAGAAGATAGCGGAAACGTCGACATTACTGGCGAAGTTTTCGGTATCGATAAAATCCGTACTAATTTCTTTGGCAAAGCAGTTTGTCCTTGCGGTTTAGGTAACGGCACTCAAGCCATTAATATTCGTATTGTTGAAAACAAACATACCACGGTGGAAGAAATTGAGAAACTCAAAAACTCAATGTACATCCACATTAAAGGTTATGCCGAGGCAGATAAACGTAGCGGACAAGTTTCTGTTACTGCCCGTGGTTTTGAGATTGTGCCACCTCCAGCAATGAGAAGTGATGAAGAAGAACAAAAACGCGTTGAACTCCATCTTCACACAAGAATGTCTGTTATGGATGGCGTCACTTCTATTACTGATTATTGTAAACTTGCTAAAGCAATGGGACACAAAGCGGTTGCTGTAACCGACCACGGTGTTGTTCAATCATTCCCAGAAGCGCAAAATGCTCAAAAAGATACTGGAGTCAAAATTCTATATGGTTCCGAGTTATACATGGTTAATGATGAACTTCCATTCGCTTTAAACCCACAACCTATCCCATTAAGAAATACCGCTTATGTTGTATTCGACTTAGAAACAACAGGATTATCTAAAGAATATGATCGTATTACTGAATTCGGTGCGATTCGTTTTGAACACGGTAACATTGTTAAAACTGAAGACTTCTTTATTAATCCAGGTATTCCAATTCCTCAAAAAGTTCAAGATAAAACACACATCACCCAAGCCATGGTTAATAATGCTCCAAAGTTTGAAGAGTGCGCTGATCGAATCATTGATTTCTTTAAAGATGCGATTATCGTTTCTCATAACATCACATTCGACCTTGGGTTTATTAACGCTTCCTTAATTCGTATGGGTAGAGAACCAATCAATCCACCAGCGATTGATACTCTTTCTTTATCCCACTACATGTTCCCAGAAGCCGGTTCTCACCGTTTGGGTTCATTAAGTAGAAACCTTGGAATTCAGTCATATAACGATGAAGAAGCTCACCGTGCTGACTACGATGCGAAGGTCTTAAACGAAGTTTGGTTAGCTATGCTAAATCGTTTGACTGAACACAATATGGATCTTAAGCATTCTGACTTAGCTGAGATCAAAACAACTGAAGCGATGCTTAAACATATTCGCCCAAGTCACATCAACTGTCTTGTCAAAGATGAAGATGGTTTTAGAGCGTTATATGAACTCGTTTCTTTATCTCATATTAAATATTTAGCTGATGTTCCAAAGACTCCAAAAAGAGAAATTTCTCGTTTAAGAGAACACCTTTTACTTGGTTCAGCTTGTTGCAATGGTGAAGTCTTTGATGCTGCACGAACCATGACGAAGGCTGACCTTAAAGAGGTAATGAAATTCTATGACTTTATTGAAGTTCAACCTCCAGAGAACTATCGTCACCTTGTTAACCTTGGTAGCATCGATAGCTTTGATGAAGTAAAGAAATACATTAAAGACATCGTTGAATGCGCTGAAGAAATTGGTAAACCAGTCGTTGCCACAGGTGATGTTCACTATTTAAATCCAGAAGATAAAATTACTCGTGATGTTTATATCTCAGCTAAAGCTGTTGGTGGTAAACTCCACCCACTTCATATGAGGGACACCTCTTTACAAGCTCCTGATCAACATTATCGTTCAACAAAAGAAATGCTCGACGCTTTCTCTTTCCTAGGTAAAGAAAAAGCTTTTGAAATTGTCGTTACAAATACAAATAAAATCGCTGACTCTATTGGTGAATTTAAACCAATCAAAAAAGATTTACATCCACCAATTATTGAAGAAGCTCCACAAGTTTTACGCGATACTTGCTATGCCAAAGCACATGAAATTTATGGAGATCCTCTTCCAGAAGAAATTCAAAATCGTTTAGAAAAAGAACTATCCGGTATTATTGATCACGGATATTCCGTTACTTATTACATTGCTCATGAAATCGTCCGTCGAGCTAATGAAGCTGGTTTCGTTGTTGGCTCACGTGGTTCTGTTGGATCATCTTTTGCAGCACACATGTTTGGCATTACCGAAGTTAACCCACTTCGTCCACATTACCACTGTCCAAAGTGTAAACATTTAGAATGGATTGATGATCCAAATATTCACTCTGGATATGACTTACCAGATAAAAAGTGCCCGATTTGCGGTGAAAAAATGGTTGGAGATGGACAAAACATCCCATTTGAAACGTTCCTTGGTTTTAATGCGGATAAGATTCCTGATATCGACTTAAACTTCCCAAGTGATTACCAGAAGATTGCCTTCAATAGTACAAAAGACATTTTTGGACCAAACAACGTCTTCCGTGCTGGAACTATTGAAACTGTTGCTGAAAAAACTGCTTTCGGTTATGTCCGTGGATACTTTGAAGAAAGAGGAGTTGATCCAAGTACAATCCCGTCTTCTTATATTGCTTATTTAGCAAGTCACGTTGCTGATACCAAACGTACAACTGGACAACACCCTGGTGGAATTATGGTTCTTCCAAAGAGCTGTAATATTTATGATTTCACCCCAATTCAATATCCAGCTGATGATAAAGAATCAGATTGGTTAACAACACATCTTGACTATACTGCTCTCCATGATGCTTTACTTAAACTTGACCTACTAGGTCACGTTGACCCACTCGCTCTACGTTTAATGACGGAGATGACCGGAGTCAACATGAAAGATATTCCTTTAAATGATAAGAAAGTCATTTCTTTATTTACAACTGATAAAGCTCTTGAAAGAAGCGGCAACTATTTAAAAGTTAAAAATGGTGCTTCTGGTTTACCAGAATTCGGTACTGATGTCTGTCGCGACATTCTTTTAGGTGCTCAACCAAAATCATTTGCTGATCTAGTTGTTGTTGCTGGTTTAGCTCACGGTACTGACGTCTGGCAAGGTAATGCTTCAGAATTAATTAAGAATGGTACATGTACCATTCGTGAAGTCATTGGATGTCGTGATGACATTATGACTTACCTAATTAAGAAAGGTGTTCAACCAAAGACCGCCTTTAATACCATGGAATCAGTTCGTAAAGGACGTAAGATTCCAAAAGAAGCTGAAGAAGCTCTAAGAGCTTGTAATGTTCCAGAATGGTACATTGATTCATGTAACAAGATTAAATATATGTTCCCAAAAGCTCACGCTGTTGCTTACGTTACAATGGCGGTGCGTGTTGGTTACTTTAAACTTTATTATCCACTTGAATTCTACGCTGTGTGGTTCTCTGCTCGTTGTAAACAATATGACATTGAACCAATGCTTGGCGGAAAAGAAGCCATTATTCAACGTTATGATGAACTGAAAGGTCGTAAAAATAAGCACGAAAAACTATCTCCAAAGGAGACAGATATTTTAAAGATGCTTACTGTGGCGATTGAAATGACTGAACGTGGATATAAATTTGAAAAAGTTGATTTATACAAATCTAAAGCAACTGAATTCGTTGTTGATCATGAAAATAAATCTCTTATTTGTCCATTCATTGTTATTGATGGATTAGGCGAAAACGCTGCTATTAGTGTTGTTGAAGCTCGCGAGAAAGGACCATTCTCTTCTAAAGAAGACCTTCTTAAACGAACCAAACTCTCTTCAACAAACGTCGAAGATCTTAGTAAGATCGGCACCCTTGATGGAATGGGCGATAGTGACCAAATGTCACTCTTTGAGTTTGGTTTAGATTTGTAATCGGGGCGTAGCACAGTTGGTAGTGCGCTTGGTTCGGGACCAAGAGGTCAGGGGTTCGATTCTCCTCGCTCCGACCATTATTTGCGGCCATAGCTCAACTGGATAGAGCACCTTCCTCCTAAGAAGGGGGTTGGACGTTCAACTCGTCTTGGCCGCGCCAGAGCCTCAAAAATTCTTTGGGGCTTTTTCTTTACTTTTTATTTATTAAAAGATAATATAGTTAGGCACCTGGGTCTGTAGCTCATCTGGGAGAGCGCCTCCATGGCATGGAGGAGGTGGCCGGTTCGAGCCCGGTCAGATCCACCAAAGTGACTGAAATTACCCTCATCTATTGGACCAAATTGGCACACTAGATTGAGGGTTTTTTGTTTTTTTATTTACATAGTAAAGCACTTTCATAGCGTGATTAGTTGAATTAAAAAAACAGAGTTGTAGAATAACGTTTCTGCTTTGGGGGAGCAGACGGGGTAGAAAAGAGGATAAAATGGATCGTTTTATCAAAATTGTCTTCAGCTCAATTTCGTTAGGCTTTGTCGCTGCAGTTGCAGGAATAGCCGTAAAAAGCGGTAACAATTCATTTATTAATCACTTAATGGCAATAGGTAATAGTCAAAAATATGTATTTAACAAATCGGATTTTGCTATTACAAGAATGCCAACAATTCCTGGAGAAAACCCAGGATCTACGGTTAAAACTGGCATCTCAACATTCGACTTAGAAGAAAGTGAAACCCATTTACTTCACACCATTCAAGGTGATTCAACATCATTAGACACTATTCAAACCGGTATCGGCTGGGATAGCTCATTAGAAAATAACAATTTTTCTGTCTACACTAGGGATGACATTTATTTTGGTATTAAAGATGCTAACGAAGGATTAGACCAAGTACGCCGCATTGGAATAATGTTAACTTTACAAATGGAAGGCGAACGAGAATTCGATTATAAGATTGTCGATACTACACCAGTTCCAAATGGAAATATGCTTGTTGAAATAAAATGGTACGATAGTAGCGAAGGTAACTACTACACACGTGATATTAATGTTGCACCAACATTTGTAAATGATGATGATTATTCGACAATCAAATTCGAATTTGATCTCGACAAATATGCCACGATAGCGCCTTTTATGGTGTTCCAAGCTGAATTCAAAAATCTAGAAATTAATTATTCTTGTTATAAATAAGAATAACGTTTCTTTGCTATTCTAAAAAATCGTCGTCAAATGCGGCGATTTTTATGTTTTAATCCAATTTATTTAATTGAGAATCGTATACTTTCAAATATAATACTTCACATGAAAACAATTTATATTGCCGGTGGATGTTTCTGGGGAGTTGAAAAATATTTTTCGATGGTTAAAGGCATTCTTTCGACTGAGGTTGGATACGCTAACGGAACCAAAGATCATCCAAGTTATGAAGATTTAAAACATGGTAAAGATAACGCATCTGAGACTGTAAAAATTGAATATGATGAAAATGTTCTTTCTTTAGAAAAGATTCTAGAACTCTTTTTAAGATTTGTTGATCCATATTCCTTAAACAAACAAGGAGAAGATGAAGGAATCCAGTATCGTTCCGGAGTCTACTTTGTAGACATTAAGGATGAGAATAGAATTCGTACATACTTCGATAAATATTTAGAAAAGAACTACAAAATTGAGATTTTACCTTTGCATAAGTTCTTTTTAGCTGAAGAGTATCATCAAAACTACTTAGATAAAAACCCACATGGGTATTGTCACATTAATTTTGGAATCCTAAAGGAAGAAGAGAAAAAATAAGATTATTTCAATAATTGAAATTGTCTTGGTGATTGAACTATAATTTGTCCTATGAAACAAAAGAAACCAAAAATAAAAGAAAGTCCTCTCTCAAAACTCTATATTATCGCTGGAAATTGCGGCGCTGGCACAATTGTCGCTGGTCTAATTGCTTTATTTTTAAAACTAAAAATGAACAGTCTTGTTAAAGATGGCAAAGAAAAATTGGCTGAACGTTTTAGCGTTATATTCTGGATTTTTGTTGTTCTAGGAATTGCTGCATTTATTGGTTTAGTAGTGCTTTTGACATTAGCTTTAATTAAACAAAAATCATCCGCAAAAACTGTAAATAAACCGAAAAATGCTGGTGAAAATAAGAAAAGAGAAGTCTTTGTTGTTGCTGGTGCAATTATTAAAGATGGTTATGTTTTTGCAGCACAACGAGGCAATAAAGGCGAAACAAAATTTAAGTGGGAATTCCCTGGCGGAAAGATTGAACCAGGAGAAACTCCACAAGAAGCACTTGCTCGCGAACTACAAGAAGAACTGAAAATTAAAGTTAAAGTTCATGAACGTATTACAAACATCATTGATGAGTATCCAACACAAATTCTTCATATTGATACATATCGTTGTGAGCTTCTCGAAGGAACTCCAACCTTAACTGAACACATTAATATGGCTTGGTCAAACAAAGAAGAGCTTGATCAGCTCGAATTTTCTCCTGCTGATGCCTCAACATTAGCAAAAATTAAGAAACTTTATTTATAAGAAGTAATTTAGTGTATACTTTACCCAACGCAGTGATGGCGGAATTGGTATACGCGTGGGTCTCAGAAGCCCATCCCGTTAGGGTTGCGAGTTCAAGTCTCGCTCACTGCACCCTATGAGTATGCCCACGTGGTGAAATTGGTAGACGCAAAGGACTCAAAATCCTTCGGAGAAATCCATGTCGGTTCGAGTCCGACCGTGGGCACCACGTTTATAAACAGCCTTGACACGCATAAATCAAGGCTTTTTTCTTTTAGAAAATCTTATTTTACTAATATGGACAAATTGTTGGACATTTATATGGACAAAACGGTAAATTAATGTTAAGATATTTACATGAAAATCGGTGAAGAATCAGAAATATTAGAATTTAAAGTTTCAACAGGCGAAAGAAAAGAAGCGGTTGAATCCATTTGCGCTATTTTAAACAAGCATACTAAAGGTACATTATATTTTGGTGTAGATGATAAAGGTTTTGTGGTTGGTCAAAAACAAATTACTGATTCCACAAAAAAAGATATATCTAGAACAATCAATGAAATGCTTGAACCTAAAATTGTGCCAACTATTGAAATAATCAATATCGAAGGGAAAGATGTTATAAAAGTTTCTTTCTATGGTAATAATCGACCTTATTCTGTGAACGGAAGATATTTAATTAGAATTGGCACTGAAAATAGAAAAATGTCAAACGATGAATTAAAAAAACTAATTAAAAATGATGATTATTCTTCAAAATGGGAAGAAGAATTAACGAATTATACTTCGGAAGATTTGGATGATAATGCATTAATTGATTTTTATAAATCTGCTCGTGAATGCGGAAGACTAGAACTCAAGGAATATCATAAAGAAAAGCTTCTTTCGATCCTTGAACTTTCGAAAGATGGCTATATTAAAAATGGTGGATATGCTTTGTTTGGAAAAAACGCAAAAATCAGTCTAAAACTAGCGGTTTACGCAACCGAAAACAAAGTGACCATTTTAGATTTAAAACTATTAAATGGAAACATCTATAATTTAGTAGGTGAAGCTCTTAGTTATGTTTTGAGTCATATAAATTGGAAAGTTAAAATCGGAACTAGAAAAAGAGAAGAGATACCTGAAATACCAGAAGAAGCTTTAAGAGAAATAATTGTAAATGCATTTGCTCATGCTAATTATGAATCTATGGCCGAAATTGAAATAGGGATTCACCCTAACATTATTGAAATTTATAATTTAGGAACGTTTCCAGAAGATTTAACCCCTTTAGATTTTATTAATAAAAACTTACCATCATATAAAAGAAATAAACTGATTCTTGATGTATTGTTTAGAAGCAAAGATGTTGAAAAAGGTGGCACCGGATTCCAAAGAGTTAATGAATATTGCTTATCACAAGGCATTTCTTGGAATTATAGGAAAGAAGCGTACGGGTTCTTTTTTGAATTTATCAGGACAAATGTCCATTTAAATGTCCAGATAAAAGAGCAATTAACAGAACAAGAACAAAAAGTTTACAATTTGATTAGATATAACGAAAGAATAACAAAAAACGAAATTGCTAAGCGAATTAACAAATCCGAAAAAACGGTTCAAAGAGTTATCGCGTCATTAATAGACAAAAAATTAATAACTAGAGTTGGATCTAATAAGGATGGATATTGGAAGATTATTGAGTGATTATGGAAATTAAATATTTCAAAATAAGAGCGGATTTCAAATATGCTAAAAAAGGAAGATTCTATCGTACATTTTTAGTGAGAGAAGATATAAATCTTGGAGAATTAGGAGAATTAATTGTTGATATCTTTGGTGGTACATTAGAGCATTTTTTCTTATATAGATTAAAAGATAAATCCCTTCTTCCTTCATCATGGGTAGATGAATGGAATTATATGGGCAACAGGGATAATGAAGCATTTAAAGATAAAACAATTAAAGACCTACCAGAACACTTTGTTTTCGAATATGACACAGGTGATGGCTGGGATTTTGATTGTAAAATCTATAAAACAATTGTCACAAAAGAATATGAAGATGACGAAGGTTTCCCTGTTGGTTTTGTATTGGACGCAAAAGGCATGGGAATTTGGGAAGACAATATCAGATCTTTATACGCTTATTTTGAAGGCGAAATAGATAAAGACTTCGATGGAGAAGATGAAGATAGAGGAATATATAAACCTTGGAATTTTGATATTAAGAAATATTCTGAATTTGATGACCCAATAAATATTGAAGAATTAAATGATAGAGCAATGTATTTTTACCCAACGGGAGAAGAAGAAAGATATTAAAATAAGCAACAGTGAAAAACTTTTTGTAAAGATAAAATAAAAGTTTATTAGGCCAAAAAAGTTCTTTTGCCCCATAAAAAGTTCTTTGTATCATTCTCGTAGTACTTAGACAAAAGGAGATTGTTAACAATCTTTTTTTTATTTGCTCATTAAATTTATCTCCAGCAATTCTCAAATTATTTTATATATTTGAAAGAAAATGTTTTACAGTTTCATATTTTATGAATATAATACTCGTGCTTTTTTGAAAAGTGAGGTTAGAACAATGGATTTATTTTCAAAATACAATCACCCATTGCTTGAAATGGCTCGTAAAGAAGGTATCTACCCATACTTTCACGAATTACAGTCTAGACAAGCCCCAGAAGTAGTTATGGAAGGCCATCGCGTTATTATGCTTGGTTCAAATAACTATCTTGGCTTAACCGAAAACCAAAACGTTATTGATGCCGGGATCAAAGCTTTAGAAAAGTATGGTTCTGGTTGTTCCGGTTCCCGCTTCCTTAATGGAACTTTAGATTTACACAAAGAATTAGAAGGCGAAATCGCTAAATTCTTACACAAAGAAGATGCAGTGGTCTTTTCGACTGGTTTCCAATCTAACTTAGGTATTATTTCTGCCCTAGCTGGATTTGGAGATTACATTCTAAATGACCGTGAAAACCACGCTTCCATCTATGATGCCTGTAAACTCAGCTATGCCAAAGTTTTAAGATATCGTCACAGCGATATGGAAGACTTAGAAGCCCAACTTAAAAGTATTCCTCAAACCGCTGGTATCTTAATTGTTACTGATGGTGTCTTCTCAATGAGAGGAGATATCTGCAAGCTTCCAGAAATCTGCGCATTGGCAAAGAAATATGGCGCTCGTGTCATGGTTGACGATGCTCATAGCTTAGGTGTTTTAGGTGAAGGTGGTCGTGGTACTGCTTCATACTTTGGTCTAGAAGACCAGGTCGATGTCATTATGAATACCTTCTCGAAGTCCTTAGCATCCATCGGAGGATGTATGGCGGCTTCAAAGAAGGTTTGTGACTATGTCCGTCACGTCTCTCGTCCATTCATTTTCTCTGCTTCATTAACTCCAGCTTCTACTGCCTCGGCACTTCAAGCATTAAGAGAACTTGAAGCTAGACCAGAGATGGTTACTCGTTTAAAAGAACTTGGAGACTATGCCCGTGATGCCTTCCGCAAGAGAGGACTTCAAATCGTTGAAGCTTCAACTCCAATCGTTCCAATTTATACATACACTGCTCGTAGAACATTTATTATTGCTCAAAAACTCTTTGAAAAAGGAGTTTATGTTAATCCAGTAGTTTCTCCAGCTGCACCTGAAGGTGAATGTTTATTACGTGTTACCTTAATGGCCACACATAATGAAAAACTCATCGATGAAGCAGCGGATATTATTGCTGAAGTCGTAAATAATGAAAAAACAGAAGACTAAGGTCATCGTTTTAACAGGTGGATCTAGTGGCATTGGTTTAGCCACAGTGAAACTTTTTGCATCCAAAGGACACGTTGTCTATGAGTTATCTCGTTCAGGCAAATCTTTTGATGGCGTAAAGCACATTTTTTGTGATGTCACAAACGAAGATACAGTCAAAGCTGCCATTGAACAAGTTATCAGTGAACAAGGTCATATTGATGTTTTAATCAATAATGCCGGTTTTGGTATTTCAGGACCAATCGAATTCACGAAGACTGAAGACGCTAAAAAGCAATTTGATGTGAACTTTTTTGGTGCATTAAATGTGGTGAAGGCTGTTGTTCCTCATATGAGAAAAGAACAACGTGGTCGAATCATCTTTGTTAGTTCAGTCGCTGCTATTTTCTCAATCCCATTCCAGAGTTTCTATAGTGCCGCTAAAGCAGCAATGAATTCATTAACACTTGCTTTAGCTAATGAACTCCGTCCATTCCATATTTCTGTTTGTGCTTTAATGCCAGGAGATGTTTCAACCGGCTTTACTGCTGCTCGAGAAAAGTCGATCGAAGGTAGTGATGTCTATACTCGTTTAGACAAATCAATTAAGACCATGGAACACGACGAAACACACGGAATGAGTCCTGACAAAATGGCGAAGAAATTATGCAAAATAACCAGCAAATCTCGGGTAAAACCACTTTATGTCGGTGGTGGAAAATACAAATTATTCTGTTTCTTAGCCAAGATTTTCCCAACCAGATTTTTTAACTGGGTGGTCGGAAAACTTTATTAATTGATTTTTGAGCTAAAGATTTCAAAAGTTATTATTGAAATGTTCTAAGGAATCATTTAATATAATCACGCCCTCTGCCGTCATAGCTCAGCAGGTAGAGCAACTGTCTCGTAATCAGTAGGTCGATGGTTCAATTCCGTCTGACGGCACCAAATTCCCATGGATGTTTAGCTCAGCTGGGAGAGCATCTGTTTGACGTACAGAAGGTCACAGGTTCGAGCCCTGTAGCATCCACCAAAAACATAAATACTCCAGTGTTTGCTGGAGTTTTTATTTTGCTTTTGGTGTGTGCGTGTTATAATGTTAGCGCATAAAAGGAAGGTTTTTTCTTATGAAAGTATTAAAAATCGTCTTAGCAATCCTCATTCCTGTTGCGGTGGTTGCTGCCATTTTGCCACTAGTTTATCCACTAGTCTCACCTTTACCTGGTGCTGAGTTTGATTTTGGTGGAATTTTTGAAAAACTTGGTGATATCTTCAAAGATTTCTCAGCTGCAATTGAACTATTTGGACTTGCTATTATAATCATGCTTGTCGCTCCACTTGTTGGATCGCTTTTACTTGTCCTTTGGATCGTTTTTGGAATCGTTAAAAAACGTCTCATTGGTATTTTATTCGGATTTATCGCTGTTATTACATTAACATTTGGCGCTTTAGGCGTTTTTGTTGATGCTGTTTTTAATGCCGCTGCTGTTGCTGCGGAAATTGATAATGCCGGTTATGTGATTATGCAATACGTTGAGATTGGCGCAATTGTCTTATTCATTGCGGCATTTGTTATCCACGTCATTATTATGTTTAAGGCCGCTAAGGCTCGTAAAGCTGCTAAGAAAGCTGCTAAAGCAAAAGAAAAGGAAGAGGTCGAAATTAACTATGACGATCTCCCACCAGTTTTGTTTGAAAAACAATCACACCATATTGAACGTGAACCAGAAGTTATTAAACATAAGGTTGACCACATTGAACGTGGTGAAAACCATGTCTTAAAAGGACACTATGTCCGTGACGATGAAATTGATGCTATTTTAGCTGCTTCAAAGTATCGTTATGAAGATGAAATTCCAGAAGAAATTCTTGCTTGGTTAGATGCAAAACACGAAGCTGAAGAACAAGGAGAAACACTTCCAATGTTTGATCCAAACTTTGTTCCAAGTCACGAAGATGAAGCAATTTATACAGATGATGAACTTCGTATTATTGAAGCACTTCGTAACTGTCAGCCAAAGGTTGAAGCCGAAGAAGAACCTGTTCCTGAAAGTATTCATGCTTTCTTAAATAGCAAACCTCAAGAAGATGATGAACTTAGCGAAGAAGAGCTCGAAATTGTTCGTGCTATGAGCCATTACAATGGTCCAAACCACGAAGAGGAAGATGACGAATATGTCGACCTTCCATTCTTCCGTGAACATGAAGAGGAAGAACCAGTTGAATACGTTGAAGAAATCATCCGTGTTCCAGAAGAAAAACCAGAAGAAAAAGTTGAAGAAGAGGTTGAAGCACCAAAGGTCAGTAGTGATAAACCAGTGCACATCTCTAAGAACAAAGAAGGTAAATACCAACTGAAACAAGTTGGTGAAAAGAAGCCTTTTGCTGTCTATGATTCAGAAGAAGAAGCCATCAAATATGGTCAAGCAGTGAAACGTGTCTATGGCGTCGCTGTTCGTCTTCATGATTCCGAAGGCAAAATTAGTTCTCTTTAATTTTTAATTAAAAGCCTACGATTTGTAGGCTTTTTCTATGCACCTGTAGTTTAGTGGTAGAACATCAGCTTCCCAAGCTGATTGTACGGGTTCGATTCCCGCCAGGTGCTCCAATTTGCAGAGTTTAATTGCTCTGCTTTTTTTATTTGGTATTAATCGCTATATCGCATTCAAAAAACACAAAACATGTGTTTATTTGATTGTTTTATAAATAAAAATATTCTAAAATAATTTTCCACTCCAAAAGGGTGGAAGAAAAAAGTTATGAAGAAATTGATTGCTCTAACATTATCGGCTCTGCTTCTTGCGGGATGTACAGCTGGTACACCAAGAAGGAGACAACAACCGTCTTCAGAAATCCCTTCTACGTCTTTGACCTCGGGGCAAGGAGTTATTAGTGAAGTTACAGCTGTTAGTTTTAATCGTGAAGAAATCAATTTTAATTTAAACCAAGAAAATCCTTATACAGTTGAAACATTAATTGCTACTGTTAGTGGAATTGGCAACTATGACCGCACTGTTTCTTGGGTTACATCCAATCAATCAATTGTTACCGTTGAAAACGGTGTTGTTTCTGCTGTTGGTATCGGTGAAGCAACGATTTCTGCTATTTCTAAATCAAATGAAGAAGCTTATGCAACTTGCCGAATTAGCGTAATAAATGATGTTCCTGTCATTGAAGGTGTTGTTGTTAATCCTGCTGAACCAGTGATTGACTTAAAAACAGAAAGCACCCTTCAATTAACAGCAACCGTTTTAGGCAAGAATTCGCCAAGTCAATTAGTTAACTGGACTTATAATGGTTATGATTGCTTTAGCGTTGATAAAAATGGTCTAGTAACTGCAACAAAAGTAGGTAACGGAATTGTTACTGCTTCGTCAGCTAAAGATCCAAGCAAAAAGTACACTGTTACTGTAAGAGTCGTTAATACAACTCCAACAATTGAAAGTGTCAAAATCATGAACGGCAGTGAAGAAGTCTCCGGTTCCTATGCCCTTGATTTATATGAACCACTAAACAAAAAATCCGTGCAATTTACTGCTAAAGTTTCTGTTACATATGGTGCTCCAGAATCTGTAACATGGACAAGTAGTGATCCAAATAAGATCGAAGTTAATGCTTCTACTGGATTAGTTTCAGCAAAAGCTTTAACCATTTCCCCAGTAACAATTACTGCAACTTCAACCTTTGATTCTACAAAGTTTGCGAGCGTCAAAATTAGCGTTAATGATACTACTCCAAGAGTCTCAAACATTTCGATTAGCGTTGCTGATAAAGTGAAAGAAGGAAAAACAACTATAGCCGAAGCAACTGTTTTAGGAACAGGATTAACTCCTGCTCAAAAAGCAGTCACATGGAGTTCATCTAATCCATCGATTGCTGAAATTAATCCATCAACCGGTGAAATTACTGGTAAGCAAATTGGCGGACCAGTCACAATTACTGCAACATCCGTCTTTAAAAACCCAGATGGCACATATAAGAGTGCTACAGCACAAATTAGTGTCATTGAACCTTCCAGTCAGGATGCTTATACAATTCTTCTTTATGTTTGTGGATCAGATCTTGAATCTGGATTTGGTTATGCTACAACAGATTTAAAAGAAATTGTTAAAGCTGGCGCTATACCAGATGATGTAAATATTGTTCTTGAAACTGGTGGTACAACTTCTTGGAGTTCTTCTTCAAAAATGATCACAAGTGATGCTAGTAAAATTCCTACAGCCTTAACTCGTTGGAAATTGAATAGCTCTGCAAAACTTGAAAGAGTCAGTGCTAATCAACAACCAACTGATTCTAGCATGGGAGAATCATCCACATTTGAATCATTCTTACAATGGGGTCTTACAAACTATCCAGCTGATAAAACTGGAGTTATTCTTTGGAACCATGGCGGCGGAATGAATGGGTGCTGTAATGACGAAAATTATTATAACGATGCATTGACTCCAGCCGAACTTTACCGAGCCTTACAGAAAGTTCTTGGAACTGGTTCTAGTAAAACAAAATTAGAGTGGATTGGTTATGACTGCTGTACGATGCAGGTGGCTGATATTGCTTCTATTAACGCTGATTATTTCCACTATCAAATTGCTTCACAAGAACTAGAAGATGGAAACGGCTGGTCTTACACCAACTGGGTCAGTAAGCTTTATCGAAATGTTGAGGATGGCACAGAATTAGTCACTACTGATTTACTTAATACAATTTGCGAAGATTTTGTTAGCGCATATGGAAATAACTATCGCAATAAGCAAGTTTTATCAGCAATTAAGCTTGATAATATGTCAGCATTTATTAATGCCTTTAACGAATTTACTGCTGGTTACGATAATCAAGAGTCGTTTGACAATGTTAAGAATAAAGCTTTAAATACCCTTCGTTTCTCTGAGTGGGATAAAGCATGCTTCGGCGATGTCGATATGCGTGGCTTACTTCTAAATTTAGGCGCTGCGGAAACATCAACGGTTGTTAGTGCTTTTGATAACTTAATTGCATCAAACGAATACTGTAATAGTTGTAGTGATTATCAATCCAAAAAGCCATCAGGATTAAATGCCTTTGTTGCTTTTGCTCCATCTGGCTATACCATGCAAATTAGCAAATCAAATTACAACCACACCGACTATGTCTATACCTCGAAATTTACTACTTGGTGTGACATGAACCGTAATTACGGAACATTTAGTTGGTATTAATAAGAAAGGATCATAGAAATGGAAAAGACAATTAAATTTGAAGATATTCCTATACAAAAATTCTCATTTAAACAAATTGAGAAAAAGATGAAATCATTTATTGAACAGCTAAAAGCTGCTCCTGATTTTGAAACCGGATTTAAGGTTATAAAAGCTTATGAAAGATTTGGCTCAAAAATGGGCACAAACTTCGGAATTATTTCTGTTCGTTTTACTTTAAATACTCAAGACGAAGTCATTGCTAAATACCAAGATTTAGTTGATGAAATTTCACCTCTTATTTCTAATTTAGCTAACGAGTGGAACAAAGTTCTTGTTGCTCTTCCATATCGTAAACAAATCGAAGAAAAGTATGGTTCATACTACTTCCAAATGATTGAAAACGAACTCAAATCATTTGATGAAAAAATCATTCCAGAACTTGTTGAAATTAATAAATTAAGTTCCCAATATGACCGAGTTATGGGTTCTGCTCAAATCGAATTTAGAGGTCAAACCTATAACATCCCACAAATGGGAAAATTCTCTTCTAGCGCTGACCGCGAAACAAGAAAAGAGGCGGCTATTGCGGTGGATAAATTCTTCCAAGATCACGAACAAGAAATTGGCGATATCTATGGAAAACTCGTTTTATTAAGAGACAAGGCTGCTAAAAAACTTGGCTTTGAAGACTTCACTGAACTTGGTTATCTCTCTTTAGGTCGTGTTGATTATAATCCAGAAATGGTTGCTAACTATCGTAAGCAAATCGCGAAGGAAGTTGTTCCTGTTGCTCAAAAGTTATACCGTGCTCAAGCAAAACGAATCGGTATTCCATTTAATAAGATGTATAACTACGATTACAACTTGTTCTTCAAGAGTGGTAATCCAAAATTAGCTGGAGATTCCCATTATTTAGTGGAAAGCGCTGGCAAAATGTACCACGAAATGTCACCAATTACCGGTGAATTCTGGGATTTCATGAACGAACGTCATCTTCTTGATTTAGAAGCTCGCCCTGGTAAACAACCTGGAGGCTACATGACTTTCTTTGATGAATACAAATATCCGTTCATCTTTTCTAACTTCAATGGAACACCTCACGATGTTGATGTGTTAACCCATGAATTTGGTCACGCATTACAAGGTTATTTATCCCGTAATATCAAACCAAGTGAATACCGTTCTCCAACTCTTGAATCTTGCGAAATTCATTCTATGTCAATGGAATATTTCGCTACTCCATGGATGGAACTCTTCTTTGGAAAAGATGCGGAAAAATATCGTTATTATCACTTAAGTGATTCCATCTGCTTCTTACCATATGGAATTACTATTGATGAATTCCAACACTGGGTTTATAAGCACCCAACTGCAACTCACGAAGAACGATGTGCTGCATTTAAAGAAATTGAATCTAGATACCTTCCACAAAAGAAGTATCCAAAGGAAATGAAAGCTGCTGGACATGGTGGATGGTGGATGAGACAATCCCATATCTTTGGATCTCCGTTCTATTACATCGATTACACCCTTGCTCAAGTTTGCGCCTTCCAGTTCTATGTTGAGTCAACAAAGAACAGAGAAAAAGCTTGGAAAAAGTACATCAAACTCTGCAAAATGGGTGGTAAATATCCATTCGTTCATCTCTTAGAAAAAGCTCATCTAAGAAATCCATTCGAGGATGGCAATGTCGCGAAAGTGATTCGCCCATTAAGAAAAATCCTCAAAGGATTTGATGAATCAAAATTTGAATAGGTTCCTATGGAACCTTTTCTTTTCGGTTAGTTATTTCTAATATAGTTTGCTTTATTTAAATAAATAACTCGTGCTATAATACTTAAGTTGAAAATTTTGATTAATTATAGAAAAGGAGAAATTTTAAATGGAAGATTACCGTACAAAATGCATTGAATTACTTGAGTCTCGTGGTGTCACCGTTAGCGATATCGCTGATTGTGCTCGTTTCTTACAAGCTGATTACCACGTTGATCTTAAGAAAGAAGAACTTCTTGAATCGGTCATGTCTGTTCTTTCTAAACGTGAAGTTCAAAACGCCATTATGACTGGTATTGAACTTGATGTTGCCGCTGAACAAGGTTATATGAAAGACAAAGACTTAGCCTCAATCCTTACTCGTGATGAAGGCTTATATGGTGTTGATGAAGTTTTAGCTTATGGTATTTGTAACCTTTATGGTTCCATCGCCTTAACAAACTTCGGATTCATCGATAAAAAGAAATACGGCATTATTGCTAAATTAAACGAAGACGGAAAAGACACCGGCGTTGTTAACACCTTCATTGATGATATTGTTGGTGCAATTGCCGCTTCTGCTGCTAGCCGCTTCGCTCACCGTTGGGTTAAATAATTATGTTTGTTGGTGGCCAATTTGTTACTAATAATGTTGCTCTTTGGATTGAGTTAGCACTTTTTGTGCTATTTCTAGTTGCTTCAATCGTTGTTCTCTTGAAGCTTTTACGTCGAAAAGTTCCATTCGTTATTTCTGTTGTTGGTTTAAGCGCAACAGTGGTGGCTTGGTTCTTTGGTTTAAGTGCACTTTGGATTGCAACGTTAATTGTTACTTGTGGTCTTGTAACAACTTTCTTGGTTATAAACCAAGGTGATCTTCGTCCTTTTGTGGCGAACACATTATCAATTAAATCCAAACGCACTGAAAAAGTTTTTGATCGTCATGCTTTGTATACAAGAGTATTCCAAGCAGTGGAGAACTTATCCAAATCAAAAATTGGTGCGATTATTACTTTTGAACGTAATACAAACTTAGATGACTTTATGAAGTCTGGTACAGTGGTGAACGCTCCTGTTACTCCAGAACTTCTGCAAACCATCTTCTATCCGGGTACAAGACTTCACGATGGTGCCGTTGTTATTCGTCGTGATCTGATTGCTGCCGCTTCAGTATATTACACTCCAACAACTAAACCTTTAACTGGTAAGTTCGGAAGTCGTCACCGTGCCGCAATTGGTATTAGTGAAGTTTCTGACTCGGTGACAGTAGTTGTTAGCGAAGAAACTGGCCGCATCTCTCTTGCTGTTGCCGGAGAATTAATTCATGTGACTCCAGACTCCTTTATGAGAGTTCTTGAGGATTACATGTTAGCTGAAAACGATAAGGCCGAATAAAACTTAATAAAACATAAAAATATCCAGCAATTCCTGGGTATTTTTTATTTTGTTTTAACTTGAAATTATCACTATGTTATAATTTCGTTATGAAATATCAAGAATTCTATGATTTTGTGGTAAAAGTCCACTCAATTGCAAAAATCGGATTAACGTTTTCGAAGGATCCATACGCGATTGATAACTACAAAGAACTTAATGAATTATCTAAAGAAATGTTAGAGAAATTTTGTGATGTGAAGTTTGACCGTCCAAGCATGTTTGAACGTGATATTTATCCAACTCCATCCATTTCTTCTCGAACAATTATTACCAACGATAAAGGTGAAATTTTGTTAGTTCGTGAAGCTAATTCAGGTTTGTGGTCAATGCCTGGTGGCTGGGCGGATTTGTATGATTCACCAAGCAAAGCGGCATTTAATGAGGTTTCTCAAGAAGCCGGAATCGAGCCAAAGATTGTTCGATTGGTCGCTCTCTTAGAGAGAACCCCATTTAAATCAAGCAAAAATGTTCCAGAATATGTGATGGTTTTTGAAGGTTCAATTGACCACAAGAAGTTCCATGAACATTGTCATGAAACAACAGATGTGAAGTTCTTCCCAATGGATCAGCTTCCTGAAATGTCTCGAAAGATGTCTAAGGATGAGCTTGATCGAATCTTTGAAGCTTATCGAAACGGAACAACAATTTTTGATTAGATAATGAAATCTATTAACGCATTTGATAAAATATCAAGCGAACAATAAGGAGATTTATATGGCTACACCACATAATGAGGCTAAAAAAGGCGATATTGCAAAAGTCGTTTTAATGCCTGGTGATCCAAATCGTGCGAAATGGATTGCCGAAAACTTTTTACATGACGTGAAACTTGTTAACCAAGTTCGTGGAAACCTCTGTTTCACAGGTTACACCAAAAACGGTAAACGTGTTTCTGTTATGGCTTCTGGTATGGGACATCCATCCATTGGTATTTATTCTTATGAACTTTATGCTGAATATGATGTCGAGACAATTATTCGTGTTGGAACATGTGGATCATATCAACCAAACATTGATTTCTTTGATGTTTTACTCTGTGCAGGTGCATCAACAGACTCCAACTGGATGTCACAATTTGGCTTAAACGGAACATTCTCAGCTTTAGCTGATTTCGATGTTTTATTAAAAGCAAGAGAAGTTTTGCTTAAAAAGAAATATCCTCACCATATTGGCAACATTTTTGCTGCCGATGTCTTCTATGATCACGATAAAGAAATCTGGAAGAAATGGGCTGCATTAGGTGTCATGGGTGTTGAAATGGAATCTTACGCTCTTTATGTGACAGCCAAGGAACTTAGTAAACGTGCGTTAACTATGTTAACAGTCACAGATAGCTTTGTTAAAGAAGGCCGTTTAACTGCTGAACAACGTCAAACAGGTCTATTCAACATGATTGATGTTGCTATCGAAACTGCTGAGTCATTCGCTTAATTAGGATGCCAGTCTTATTTGTTGTTTTAATCGTATTACTCGGAATCGCAATAGTTTCTACTATTGCTTTTCCTTATTTGTATCGAATTGTTTATCGTAAACATTATCGTGAAATCTATGGGCGAAAGGTTTATCGATTAGCAATGCGAAAGGATTATTATCTAATTAATCTACTGACCTTAAAAAGTCATGATGACACAATGCTTGTGATTGATCATTTAATGTTTGGAAACAAGTTTATTTATGTCTTTTATGACTTCTACTCAGAAGCAGATTTATATGGTAAAAGTTCTGATAACTCCTTTTTACTAAAAGGAAAGAAAAAGAATTCCTACACTGATAATCCTGTATTACTAGCTAGACAACAATTAAAAGAACTATCATCAATTATCAATTTAGATGAATCATTGTTTGTGCCAATCGCTTTGGTTAATGATTCATGTAACATCATCAATTATGATGATAACAATTCGCTTGTTTATGTTCGTAAACTCAAAGAAGTAGTTAACTTCTATGAAAGTAAAAATGTCGATCCACTAAATCAAGAACAAATGATGTATGCGGTTCATGACATTTCATGTATCAATTTAAGAGACAGAGTCAAATGATTGGAAAAGAAGCTTGGAAAGAATATAAAAAAGACTTCGGTGCTAAATCAACTTTAACAGCGATGTATGTTTTTATTCTGGCTGTTTGTTTGCTTCTTAACATCTGGGTTGGATTTACAATGGTGATCACGATCCCATTTTTTGTTCTTCCATTTACCTTTGCTTACCTTTCAACTCTTGCTGGATTAAACATTTCTAAAAGTGCTCCAATTAAGTCATTTTTTGTCTTTTATCCACTCTATTTTCAAGGTATCTTTTTTGGTGGATTTAAGGCATTAATCGGATTACTCAAAGCAATCCTAATATCCATCATTTTTAGCACACTTTTAACCATCATTCTTTATTACACATTTTTGAGAGGACAACCAGGATTTGCGGAGATTTTGAAAGAAATTGAGCTAGCAAATGACGTAAAATCCATGTCAGTTGCCATGGATCATTTCTGGGCTTTTGAACCAGCAAATTTGACAATGAAAATTTCTTCTCTTGTCGGTTCTTGTTTTGGTTCTTATACCTTTATCCGTCATTGTCTACTCAACAGTGAAAAATTCTATATCAATTTGATGACCAATAAACCAATGCCAATGAAAGCAGTGAACCGACTTTACATGGTTGCTGCTCACATGAGAAGAAAAGAATTTTATAAAGAATATTATGGAGCTGTTTGGTATGTTACTTTATGGTTCCTTTTAACATTTGCTGGTGCAACATATGTCGCTGGTTTTGTCTTTAACTTTGATGCGACAAGAACCTTATTTGTTGCTTTGTTCGTTTCACTAATCTTACTTTTGCCATTCATTCCTTATTACTTCGATGTTTTAAGAATGATTTTTATTGCATCAACTGATGATTATTCAAAAGCTTCGATTCACTTAAGTGAAAAGACTCTGAATGATCTACAAAGGACAAACCAACTCTCTGAAGAAGATCGGAAGAAAATCGAAGAAGAAATTCAACGTAGTAAAGAAGAGCTGGATAAAATGCTTAAAGAAGCAGATGACGCTATAAAAGAAAACCCAGAACAACCTTCCGAAGATAAAAAATAAACAGTGCTATGCACTGTTTTTTCTTCATTTGGAGCAGATGACGGGAATCGAACCCGCATAACTACCTTGGCAAGGTAGTGTTCTACCACTGAACTACATCTGCAATTCAGCGTTTATTATTATAAAGAATGATGTATAATACTTCAAGATAAATATTGAGAAACAAAAATTATGGCAAACTTCGAAGAATTAGCAAACTACATATTCCCAGATATCAGCGAAACAATCGCTGATTTAGAAAAGAAATATCCACAAAGAAACCTACCAGAAGGAGCAGAGGTTACTCGTTTCGCTCCAAGCCCAACTGGATTCCTTCATTTAGGTTCACTTTTCACATCTTTAGTTGCTCACAAAGTCGCTAAAGATACAAAAGGTGTTTTCTACTTACGTTTAGAAGATACTGATACTAAACGTGAAATTGAAGGCAGTGGTGAAGAATTAGTTCGCCAACTCTCATTCTTTGATGTTGCTCCAAAAGAAGGTTACCTCGGTGATAAAGACGTTGGTTCTTATGGACCATATCGTCAAAGTGAACGTGAACACATTTATCGTATCTGTATTAAAGAGTTAATGCTTAAAGGTCGTGCTTACCCATGTTTCTGTTCTGCCGAACAACTCGAAGAAACACGTGAAATTCAGGAAATGAATAAAGAAATTCCTGGATATTACGGTGATTATGCAATTTGTCGTAACATCGATCCAAGTGATGCCTTAGCTCGTATTAAGGCCGGTGAACCTTATGTTATTCGCTTCCGTTCTTTAGGAAACCATAACAATAAAGTTACATTCCATGATGAAATTCGTGGAGATATTTCCATTGCTGAAAACGATCTTGATATTGTCATTATGAAGTCCGATGGACTTCCAACTTACCACTTTGCCCACGCTGTTGATGACCACTTCATGAGAACAACAACTGTTATTCGTGGTGAAGAATGGATTTCATCTGCTCCAATTCACTTAGAATTATTCGATGCTTTAGGATTTAAACTTCCTCGTTATGCTCACCTTCCAGTTATTATGAAACTAGATAACGGAAATAAGAGAAAACTCTCCAAACGTAAAGATCCAGAAGCTAGTGTTTCCCACTTTATCGAAGGTGGCTATCCTGCCGAAGCTCTTAAAGCTTACTTAATGAGTATTGCTAACTCTAATTTTGAAGAATGGACTGCCGAAAACAAATCTTATAACATTGATGATTTTAAATTCTCCTTCTCCAAGATGAGTCTCGATGGTGTCTTGTTTGACCAAGACAAACTCGATTTCTTCAGCAAAGAAGTGATTGCTTTATTTAGTGCTGAAGAACTCTACAATCGCCTTCTTTCCTGGTCAGAAAAATTCGATGCAAAACTCAATCAATTTTTGAAAAAATACCAGCAAATCTCTGTTAAAGCACTCAATATTGAACGTGGTGGAGAGAAGGCTAGAAAAGACTTTAGCAACTATTCTCAAGTCTATCCAATCATTGGTTTCTTCTACCCAGAAAGATACGAGGAAATTGTTTCTAACGGATACCCATTCAACGAAACAATTGACTCTAGTGTTATTAAAGAAGTTTTATTAGATTTTGCTAAATCCAATGACTACTCCTTAGCTAATGATGTTTGGTTCTCAACAGTGAAAGAACTTGGCGTTCGCCATGGATTTGCTGAATCAAACAAAGTCTATAAACAAGCTCCAGACCAATACAAAGGTCACGTTGGAGATGTAGCAGAAATGATTCGTGTTGCTCTTTGTGGTGCGAAAAATTCTCCAAACCTTTACTGTGTCCTCCAAATCTTAGGTCAGGATGAAGTAAATCGTCGTATCAATTTAGCTGTGACTAGTTTAAAATAATCACATTGGCCCTATGGTCAAGCGGCTAAGACGCAACCCTCTCAAGGTTGAATCGAGAGTTCGATTCTCTCTAGGGTCACCAAAGAAAACAGAGCTGTTGTTCTGTTTTTTTCTTTATCTTCTATATTAATTTATATGTATTAAAATAATTGTAATGAAAGCGTTGTATCTATATTCGAACAAAACTGGATTACAAAGTAAATTCAAAAAACATGGAAAGATTATTAAACGTCTTTCAAAATCATTTGAATTAGATGCACATCAAACAATTTCTGTTGATGATTTATTAGTGTGCTGTCGTGATGCAAAGAAAAATGGATACGATGCCATTATTGTTTGTGGTGGTGATGGTACTTTGAAAGATGCTGTTAACGCAATCGCTCCTTTAAAGAAAGAAGAACGTCCAATTATTGGTTACATTCCAATGGGTACGGTTAATGATTCTGGTAAATCTTTTGGAGTTAAAGGAAGCATTCGTCAAGCCCTCAAAGTTATTGAAAAACAACATGTTTATGACATCGATATTTGCAGAGCAAATAATGAGTACTGGACATTTGTTGCCGCCATTGGTCAATTCACTGATATTTCCTACATTGTCCCACGTAAACAAAAGAAGATTCTTGGTCGCTTTGCTTACTACAATGTGGCAGTGAAAGAAGTATTCACTAAAAAGAGAATCAACGTTCATATCAAATGTGATCAGGGTGAATATGATTTTGAAACGCCATTTTTGATGTGTCTAAACGGAGTCAATGTTGGTGGCTTTAGAGTTAACCCACACAACTCACTTTTTGATGGAAAAATGAACATCTATATTACTCCAACAACCATTTTTAATGGTTTAACTAACTATATCTTCCATCGTAATAAGATAACTGTTATCAATACAAAACATGCTGAAATCACGACATCAGAAACTGGTTCTTGGTGCCTTGATGGTGAGGAAGGAATGAAAGGAAATCTTGTTTTGGATGTTCTTCCGGCTCACATTAGTGTTTTTGGTCAGTTCAAAAACTCTCGATAAATTCAAAATTCCCAGCAAAACTCAATTATTTTTTAAAAATATTCTTTAATTTATTTTTCTATTGTTCTACAATATGAGCAACGGGAGGAAAATTATGGAAGTTAAATCAAAAATGAAGATCATCTCTTTTGCGATTGCAGCTGCATTTTTTGTATTCGCATTGTTGTTCTTCTTCCTTGCTCCAATTTTAGTTAGCGAAGTTGCCGCAATTTATTCTGGCGCAACAGCCTTACTTGGCGGAGCAAAAACATTATTTTCATTTGCATTTGACAGTGGCAAATATTTGGTATTCTTTATCATCTTTGCTCTGTTTGTGGTGTGCTACATTTGGTGGCTCATCGTCATTATCATCCGCAAGAAATGGAAATCATTCATTTGGTTCGGTGTTAGCTTTGTTTTACTTTTAGTAAATGCCTTTGCACTTTGCGGATTATTAGTTACCGTTGATGGTAGTCAATCTGCTTTAAAACAAGTCTTTGCCATTGATGGTGGACTTATTGGAAAAGCCTTTGTTGCCGCTTCATTAGCATTCTGCTTCTTTGGTGTGCTCTTTACCACACTTTGTGCTTACAGCGATATCTTGCAATCGCTTGAATCTCGCGCTAACGAAAGAAGTGCTGAAGAAGACGAAATTCGCAAAATGGCTCGCGAAGAAGCTCAAGACGTCTACGATGAAAAACGTAACGCAATTCTTAAGGAGGATATCGATATGTCAGTTTATGATGACAAGCTCAATTTAAAACGTCGTCATGAGGATAGTAATGATGATTACTATGAAAACCTCATCAACGAATTACCAATTTTTAGAAAACGCCGTGGCGAACAACCAGTCGAAAAGAAGGTTGTTGTCGTTGAACGCGTGATTGAAAAACCAGCTCCAGCTCCAGTTGCTCCACAACCAAAACCAGAGCCAAAGCCAGAACCAAAACCAGATCCAGCTCCAGTTGCACCAGCACCAAAAGCTGCTGAACCATTCGAAAGAATTTCTTTCTCAGAACGTTTAGGCAAAGCCGAAAAAGAACTCAAAGAACACTACAATGAACTTAAGAGTGAAATTCTCTCTTATGGTATTAAGTCCCGTGTTTCCAATAGTGGTGATACTTTCCGTCTCCATACCAAGACTTATGTCAAGATGGTTGTTGCCGGTAAAGCATTAAAACTCTACTTTGCTCTTGATCCAAAAGACTACAAGGATAGCACCTTCCCAATCGGTGATGCTTCTAACAAGGGTCTTTACAAAGAAATTCCACTTGTCTTCAAAGTCAAATCCGAACTTTCAGTTCGTCGTGCAAAACAATTAATTGCTGACGCTGCTGCAAAAGATGGCTTAGTCCAAGGCGAAGTCGAAGCTCATAACTGGGCCAAAGAATTAGCCTAAGCTAAATTAATTACAAGCAAAAAGGTGAGTTGTTGCTCACCTTTTCTTTTTTGTTTAAATTGTAATTTAAGTCCCAATCACTCATAATAGTAAAGTAATGAATAAGTCCCGCTTTAGATTCGTTTATTCGTTAAGCATACTAGCTTGTGCGCTTCCGCTAGCGCTTTCTACTTCCAGCCTCTCCATAGGAAATGCGGAAGGACTTTTTGATTATTCTGATGGAACTCATCTAGCTATTTTAAAAGCTGGTGACCTACTATCAAAAAGTGGGATTGAACTTGATCAATCCGAAGTAAATTATCTAAATGAAACTTCAGCTAAATCTTTAACATATTCGGAATCCTTCTTAGAAGATGATGTTAAAACATCTCGCATTGGGGACAAAGAATATGTTTTCGCTCATGAGTCAACCTACCTTGATGGTAATGGAAGAACCTGGACTTGGATTCCTTTAACTGTTGAAGCAGAAACTAATGTTTCGTTTGTTAACTATGACGGACTTTATGTTGCGGAATTTGATGCTGCTACTGGTTTAGAAAAAGCGAAAATTAATTACCAACTTGAACTTGATGTCTCTAGTCAAGTTTTTAACTCGTTTATTAATGACTCGTATGAAGCGGCATTATCTTTAGATAATACATATGAACAATATCTTGATGATCTCGCTTACTATAACAGAAGACCAACAAGCGAACTGGAATACGACAGCCAACTTGCTGAATATAACAAATACTTAGAAGATTACCAATCCTATCTCAACAAGAAAGAAAACTACGAGACTTACTTAGTAAACAAGTCGAAATATGAAGAAGATTTAGCTAAATATAACGCATATTTACAAGCCAAAGCTCAATACGAAATCGATGTTGCTAATTATAAACAAAACCAAGAAGATTGGGCTTATTACCTAGCTAATCATGAACAAAATCTCAAAGACTACCAAGAATTCGGCATTAAATACGAGAACTCTCGTTACCAACTTAGCGCCATGCAGGCTGCTTATGAGCAGGATACTCAACGTAGTTCTTCGTTAGCACAATATTTACTTAGTAACACTGTTGCTTCTGTTCTTGCTAGAAAAGATGAATTATCCGTTTTAGGCGTTCCAACCGATCTAGTTGATGCAGCGGATGCAGCCACAGTGAAACTTAGAACCTGCTTTAGAGAATATAACGAACTCACAACTGATGAAGCTCGTTATTCTTACTATTACATCAACTACAACTACATCAAATCAAATACAAATGTTCTACTTCGTTCATTAGAACGTCTTGGTCGATATGAATCAGTTAAAAACGTCGCTAAAGATCGTGGGAAACTCCCGCAATTCTATACCCTTCTTTTTCAACTGATTTATTTTGCTAACGCTGTTTGTGATACTCCGATTTATAACTACGAAGCCTTTAATCCAGTCACTGGAAAAGGTGACATGTCTAAACCAGGAGCACAAATCTTAGATGAAAATTTCCAAATCGAAGGATCAACTTATTTAACTTGGTTAAAAGGTTATGACTTTATTAATACAAGCATGACGGCAACCCCATCATCCGGAATTCTACCAACTAAACAAGTTGTATTAATTCCAGAACCTCCAACATTACCAGTTCCAGTTGAACCAACAATTGTCCAAAAACCAGTTGCTCCAGCGGAGGTTAGTGAACCAACTGCTCCAGAAGAAGTTCTTGAACCAATTCCATATGATCCAAGCGCTGTTGCGCCAGATTACCCTTCCATTTTAGAAGGAGAGATTTATTCTGACCTACTAGATGCTTATCGAAATGATAAAGTTCATGAAAAAGAACCTCTCACTCAATCAGTCAAGATTTCCATTAATGGAAGTCGTGAAGTTAATCTTAACCAAGATAAAGTCGTTATCTTTAGAGATTATCAAGATCATCCATCTCACTTTGTCTTCTTTACTGGAACCGGAGTGAACTACGAATTTGAAGTTCCATATAAACCAGGAGACGAATATTTCATCGAATATTTCTTTGACTATTGGTCTGATAATAGTGCAAACCCAGTTGATTTACGAACAATCTCTGAATCAATAAACCTCTACCCTGTCTTTGACACTGGTGATCGTCAACGTTATGAAATCACCTGGGTCTATCCAGATGAAACATTAACAACGAATGTTACTTCTGGAAGTATTCCAAGTGCTCCAAAAGCTCCAAAGAAGGAAGAGACTGATGAGCATTATTATGTCTTCGATTGTTGGTCTCCTTCTTTAGAAGAAGTTGACTCAGCTGAAACCTATACAGCAGTATTTAAAGAATACGATATCTTTGATATTACCTACGAAATTGATGGAAATCTGATCCACAAAAAAGAAAAAGAAAACTACGATCCAAATGCTCCAAAAACATTCGAACTTGAAGATGGCACAACTTATGTGATTAATAGTTGGATGGAAGAAGGAGAAACTCTTCCAGGTCTTCACATAGTCACAAAAGAGACAACCTATCACGCTTCGTTTGATAAATATTACACGATTACATGGAACATTCTTGGTGAGATTTCTAAAGAAAAATATCTCGCGGGAGAAACCGTGACCTATAAAGGAAACATTCCTGATCCAATTCGTGGAGAACAATACTATAGTGTCTTCACATTTGACCAAGCTTTAGGAACAGCGACATCAAACCGTACCATTAAAGCAACCTATGTCAACCATGCTTATCCAGAAATCTTATTAAAGATTGATGGCCAAACAATTATTCTGACTGGTCAATATTTACCAGGCGAAGAAATCGATAAACCATCAACCTACTCTAATGGTTTTTACCATTACGACATTACTGGATGGACCAAGAGTGGTACTAGTTACATCGCCACTTACACAAAAACTCCTTACATTGGTGGTGGAATCTACTACAACTATGTTGGAGAAACCTTAAAAGTTGATGCCGCGCTCTCTCATTTAAACGAAGTTGATCTTTCCTATCTTTTAACAATGATGGGTCAAGGAGACCTGAGTGTTTGTCCGCTTCGATTAATGTTTAACGATGGAGAAGTTACTTTAACTTCAACCCAAGTCAAATATTTAATCATGCGTCATGCAAAAACCATCGGAATTGAATTCCTTGATTTATCAAATCGTCATTATTCGATTGAAATTGTTGTTAAAGATGAAAATGGAAATGATGTTTTAATTCCAGATTTCTATCCTGAAGTCACAATCAATAAAAATGTCGATTACCTTCATTCTCAAGTCTATCTTGACGGCGAAGAAGTAAACGCTTCTTTATCCGATGGATTAGTGCAATTTAGAGCACAAATTAATCTTACTTACGAAGTTATTCCAGCCTATTCTGTCTTAGTTAGTGCCTCAAGTTCTGTTGACGTTAGTCTATCGAAAAAAGGTGGTCAAGTTGGTGAGACAGTTCATATCGAATATACTGTTCAAAAAGGTTATAAACTCGAGTACATGATCGCTCGTACAAGAGGCGGAAGTGCGGTGGTAATTGACGCTGAAAATAACTTTGTTATGCCATCAGATGACGTCATCATTAACTTTGTTTGTACAAGGCTTCAATATTCATTAGAACTCTATGTTGATGATGCATTGTATGCATCATATCGAGTGAACTACGGTGACACAATCACCCTTCCAACCTACATCAAAAAAGTGGGCGATGAGACCTATGAATACCTCTTTACAGGTTGGGGAATTAGTGCTGATTCAATCTCCGTGACAAGCGACACTGTTTTACGTGCAGAATTTATTAAAGTTGAACGTCAGCAAAAGAGTGAAAGAAAGACTTCTAAAGCTGTTGAAATCGCTGGCTATGTTGCTGTTGGTGGCCTCTCCGTTGGCCTCGCAGTTGGATTATTCTTTATTTTTAGAAAAATAATTAAACATTAAATTTCTATTTATTAAATTATATCTTTGTATATAATTATAACTATGAAGAAGTTTAGTATGTTTTTTAAACGAACAGTATTTGTTGTTCTCCCTGCCCTTTTAGCGTGCAGTCTTTCAGTCGGTCACTTACACGACGTTAAACCAGTAAGTGCTGAAGGAACTACTCTTGACGAATCTGAATACGATGTTGACAACGAGATGTACACCATTCGTAAGACTGGTGATCACTCCATCGAACTTTTATTCAACGCCAATCCAAGAGTATACAAAAACTTCCGTAAGAAAAACTTAGATGAATTAAAAAATTCCATAAAGGAAATTCTTAAGGATATTGTCCATACAAAAATTACTGAACTATCTGAAGTAGAAACAGACGTCGACACATCTTCCGTTGACGGTAAAGGCGGTCAAGAAGGCCATCCAGTCCAAGCTTACACTGGTCCAATTGAACCAGGTAACCCACAAATGGTCTATGAAGAAAACACCTATCGTACATTAAGTGTCTATCAAGAAATGATCCTTGATTACACTCAAGTTGATGGTGGTGGACACGAACTTGCTCAAGTAACTGAACAAGTCGTGACTGGTTATGCCTACTTCTATGTCCAAGAATACATTAAACGTAATGGATTAGAGAACACTAGCGAAGTTCGTGCAAATGTCTTAAATGACTTCTGTACCCTACTTGCTTTTAGAACCTATAGTCCATTTAACGCAACAATTAATCAAACATACGCCCAATTCCATTTCGCTGGTGAACAAATTATTTCTGATTCATTCCAAATTAATTTGAATCACATTAGCGCGATGCTTCTTCTTGTTCAAGATGATCCAACTCAAACACATGAAACTGGTGTTCGTGACTTATTAGCCACCATAGGCGGAACAAGCGCTAAGAACGCCATTCTTGAAGTTGTCAATAATGCCAGTAAAGGTGAAATCAAGAATTTCTTTGCTAACTGCCCAACAAAAGTTATTCAAGCGATCCTTCGTGAAATTGACTTTACTGGAACTGATTTAAATGACATGTTAGAAAACATTGGTATTTCCACATTCATTGAAATTGCTGGTGATATCGGTGTTGATAAAACACGTGAAATCATTCAATACGTTAACGACTTTGATAAAACTGATTTTATTGAAGAAGTTACTAAATTAACTAAGGCTAAAGACGTTTGGAATGCGATTAAGAACATCCACATTGATGAAATTCTCATCATGAAGGACAAAGTATTCCAATGGGATGGTATTGTTGAATTACTCGGCAAAACCGCCTCACTTAATAAACTTCGTAACCTTGAGGATAGCAAGTGGAGACATAACTTCCACATTGTTTTAGATACCTCTGTTGAAGCCGTGACTCTTGATGTCAATTTCGGATTCAAAGGAAATTGTAAATATCTTCGTAAACTTGCTGGCATCTTAGATGACCATGTGAAGATTAGCGAAGTTGATGGTCGCTATGTCGTGAGCATTGATATGCCAAACTTCTTAGCGAACATGTATCGTTATGTGATTGAAAGCGACATCTTTGATGATGACTTAAAGCATGAATTATTTGACTTAGCCTTCTCCACAGTTGATGAAGCCTATGAACATGTTCACGCTAAGACCATCTATGATTTAGAAGAAAACGCTGCTCAAGTTGATTACCACATGCTTGCTGAATCAATTATTTCGGCAGACGAAATTAAAAAATTCTTCGGTATCAGCAGTTTTGTGACTCAAGAAAGAGTCGATAAATTTATCGATCTTCTTTTCAAAGCCATTAATAAAGGCGCCGAACTTGATATTGAAAAAGTTTATGAACTCGTTGATAAGTTCTACAAAATTCCTGAAGACATGAAGGACAAGATCAACCAAATCTATGAAAAAGCTCAAAAACTTCTTAAGAAGATTGCTGATCGTAACTATAATGCTCAAGATTTACACGATTTATTAAGTGAATACACATCTGAAGAATTTAATAACCGTGTCAACGACAAGATTGATGAATACTTAGAAAACGCGAAAGTTACCTCGTACTACAATCGTTTCCAAAGATTACTCGAAAAACTCTATGCCCATGTCCCAGAAAGATACCGTCAAAAATCCTTAATGGATTATTATGTTGGCGATAGCGTATGGGCCGGCTCTGGTGATTTTACCTTTAATATCACCAAACTCGTTCGTAAGATTCCAAAGATTGGTCCAAAGATTGCCGATTTACTTTCAGCATTCTTTGATAAACTTCCAGAATCATTAAGCTTTGATTTAACATTCACTGGACACGATTTATATCGTATTTCTTACCACGTTGCTGGTGAAGTGAAGACCGGTGCTCTTCCAATTGATGTGGAAGCTCCATTCTTTGCTAACCGTGAAACTGTTTATGAAGGTGGTCAGCTCCACAATATTGTTGGCTGGGCCGAACAACTTAGTGATGCTTCATACGAATATCTCTACCTCATGCCTGCTCATGACGTAGATGCATACCCAGTTTGGTTCACAACTAGCGCAGATGTGAGTAAAACTTATGATGGATTAGAATCCACCATTGAAGTGACACCAAACATCGAAATGAATCATCAATATTCATTTGTGTGGTACAAAGATGGTGTCTTATTAACTGATCAAACTGAATCCTCCATCACTGTGAAAAACCACAAGGATAGCGGAACATATTACTGTGTTGTTGACGGAGTCAAACAAGAAGAGATTGTTGTGACAATCGACCAAGTTGTCGTTGATTTCCCAACACAAACTGAAGAAATGATTTATGATGGAATCGAACACGATTACTACACCTCCTTTGGAGCAACTAGTGAAGATGAACTCGCTTTCCATGGAACTGGTGATGTGAAAGAATCAATGCCAGGCGACTATGTCGTTGACATTGAATTAAACGATCCAGAAAACTATGTTTGGAGCGCACCAAATGATGGTCAATATCATTGGAGCATTGGCAAACAACTAATCATTGTTCACCAAGAAGATATCATTTGGGATTACCAAGGACCATTTACTTATAATGGTCAAACTCAAAGTGTCCATCTTGTTGAATCACAACTTCCTGCAGGAGTACATGTTGAATACACCGACAACGAGATGACCAACGCTGGCACTTATAAAGCGGTAGCCCACATTGTTGCTGATAATCCAGAAACAACTGAACTTAAAGGTATTGACTTTAGTGACTTAAGCTGGGAAATTGAAAGAGCAGTCATTAAAATTCCAGCAGACATGAGCCTTGTCCAAGATAAGTTTGAATACACTGGACAAGAAATCTCGGTTTCTATCAAGGAAGACCTCTTACCAGAAGAAATTACTGGTGTTAACTATAGCAAGACACGTAGTGCGACCGAAGTTGGCAAATACACTGTCAAGGTTTCGTATTCATACGATCATACTAACTACCGTCTTGATCCAAACTACCAAAAAGAATTTAACTGGGAAATTACTTTACACCGAATTGACGTTTCTAACGTCACATGGGATTACACCAACCCATTCACCTATGATGGCAATAGCCACAAGGTGAGCGTCATTGATGTCCCAACCGGTGTTAAAGTTGAGTACACTGGTACAACCAGTGCTAAAGATCCAGGCACATACATTGCTTATGCTCGTTTATACACCTCAAGTGGAAATGAACTCATTTATAATGGTGAAATTCGTGAATCAGTCGAATTAACCTTAGTCTGGAAGATCGCCGAAGGCGCACCAGTTCCAACTCGTAGTGAATTCTACTCTGTTGAACAAAATGAAGCCGGTACATCTCTTGTCTGGGTCTCATTAAGTAGTGGTATTAAAGGTGATTACACTTTACACGCTGAAGCTACTGATGCTTCTAAATATGACTTTAGTAAGATCGTGAAGACCGGTACAGTTGATGTTGCTGTCCTATATGACATTAATTTATTTAATGCTGATGGTTCGCTTGCCCACATCAATGTTGATGCTGATGGAAAGATTATCGATCCAAACTTTAAATTTACCATCCGTATTCTTGTTCCTGATACCTATAAGGATCATGAACTTGTCTTAGCCTATGTTAACGAGGCTGGTGAAGTTAGCCGTCTTGAAGGAGAAAGAGACGGTAACTACATGGTCTTTACTACTAACCACTTATCCATTTATGGATTAGTGGAAACTCATGTTGCTGGAAGTAATCCAGCTCCATACCTCATTGTTGCCGCTGCTGCTACTTTAGCAGTTCAAGCAACAACTGCTTGGTTATTAATCGTTTTAGCAAAACGCAAAAAACGTACTGTTAAATAATATTTAATTCCAATATGGATCCCTTGTCGTGGCTTTATTTAGCTATTATTCTTGTATTGGTTGCTCTTAGTGGCTTCTTTTCCTCTACGGAAACAGCCTTCGCTTGCTTAAACCAATTTAAACTTCGAGTTGAAGCTGATGACGGAAATAAGAAAGCTAAACACATATTAAAAACGCACGAGAAATTTGAAAAAGTACTCACTGTATCCTTATTAGGATACAACATCTCGAGTATTGCTATTTCAACTTTCTCGGCGTTTTTCTTTTTCGATATTTTAAGAAACTCGGGATTAACTAGCACAGCCATCTCTTTAATCTCCTCAATCGTAATGGCAGTGATTGTCTACATGTTTTCTGACATGGTTCCGAAGATGATTGCTCGAGCAATGCCAAATCGAGTGGCCAAAAACAACATTTATATTGCTCGTTTCTTTATGTTTTTATTTTACCCACTTGTGGTTGTGTTTAACGCTATTGCACGTTTAACAAATAAAATCTTTAAAACCGGTGAACAAATGGTCATGACCGAAGAAGACTTTACCAACGTTGTTGATGAACTCGAAGAACAAGATGTTTTAAACGATGATGAATCGGATTTAATCTATGCTTCTTTAGAGTTTACCGATACTTCTGTGAAAGAAGTTTTCACTCGTCGAAACAAGATTGCCTATCTTGATATTAAAAATTTAAGTGGTGAAGAAATTAAAAACAAAATCTTAACAATTCCATTCTCTCGTATTCCGGTTTGTTATGGCTCTTTAGACAAAATTGTCGGGGTTTTGCACGTAAAATCCTATATTAAAGAATATTTAAAGAATCCAAATGTCCAAGTCAAAGATGTGGTTCAAAAGCCATATTTTGTCTCGACCAAAATTAAGATGGATGAAATGATTGATGGCTTTAAAAATCATCACACCCACATTGCGATTGTTCGCCATGAAGGACGTGTGATTGGTTTAATCACGATGGAAGACGTTTTAGAAGAACTTGTTGGTAAAATTGCTGAACCTCGCGGAGGAGAGGAGAATGAATCGAAATGATTGAGCAAATCGGTTTAATTATTGCGATTATTGTTTTAGTCTTCTTTTCAGCGACATTTTCCGCATCTGATATTGTTTATGCGACTGTTAATAAATTACGTTTAAAGAAGAAAGCACAAAAGAAATCGAAAGCGGCAAAGATTGCTCTAGGTTTTGCTGAAAACTATAACGAAACAATCTCCACAATTCTCTTTAGTAATAACTTAGTTAATATTGCTGCATCTTCCTTAGCAACCGTTTTAGCTTTATCCATTTCTGATTCACCATTATCTACAACAATTGCCGAAATTATTCTCCTTGTTATTGTTCTTCTTTTTGGTGAATTATTGCCAAAGGTAATCGGTCGAGCTTTCTCTTACCGTTTATCTCTTGTTTTAGCCTATCCAATCTACGTGCTAAGAATCATCTTTTTCCCAATTGTTTTTGTAACATCTAATTTAGGAAAACTCATCGCCAAAATCTTTATCCGTGAAGAACATAATGATGTTGATGAAATGAGTGATGATGAACTAGAAGAGCTTGTCGAAAAAGTTGAAGAAGACGGTACCATTGATGAAGATCAATCTGAACTAATTAAATCTGTCTTAGATTTTAAAGATACTGAAGCACAAGAAATCATGACTCCACGAGTTGATATGTTTGCGATTCCAGTGGATGCCGATATTTATAAACTCCTAGCTGGAGATGATATCTTTATGCATTCACGTGTACCGGTCTATAAAGGCACAATTGATAACATTGTTGGTATTTTACCAACCAAACAACTTTTAAAGTCTATTTTGGCTAAAGAAAAGATTAATTTGAAATCTTTAATTATTCCGGTGAAGTTTGTTCCTGGAGCAATGGGCATTTCGGAAATCTTACGATGGATGAAATCCCATAAAAACCACATTGTTATTGTTAAAGACGAGTTTGGTGGAACCGATGGCTTATTAACCATGGAAGACATCTTAGAAGAACTTGTTGGCGAAATGTATGATGAAATGGATAAGATCAAAGAACCTTATACAAAGATTTCACGTAACAAATATCTTGTTGATGCGAATATGAACATTGATGATTTCTTTGATTTATGTGGATTAGATATTAGTGAAGATAAAGCCTATAACTCTGTTGGTGGATGGGTTTTGGATTATTTAGAAAAATTTGCTAAAATTGGTGATAAGTTTAAATATAAAAACATTGATGTGAAAGTTGTTGATGCAACAAACTTTACTGTTGAAAAAGTCGAAGTAACAGTTCACAAAAAGAGAGAAAAATAATGAAGTACGAAGTCTATGTTGAGAAGAATCTTCCTTCCTTAGAAGGAAAGCTTTTCCTTGTGACTGGTGCAAACTCTGGTTTAGGCTATTCTGCCTGTAAGACATTTTTAGCTAAAGGTGCAGCAGTGATTATGGCATGCCGTAATCTTAAAAAGGCTGAGAACGCTAAGAACAAACTACTCGAATTATTTCCAAACGGAAAAATCGATATTGTCCCCTTTGATCAGGCTGACAAGGCTTCAATCAATGAACTTCCTAAACATCTAGAAAAATATGAACACATCGATGCCTTAATTCTTAATGCTGGAATTTTCCATCCAGGAAAGAATCTTTTTACAAAAGATGGTTATAGTTTAACTGTCGGAACAAACTTTATTGGCATGTATTTTGCTGTTGAAGCTTTAAAAGATCAAATTAAGGCTGGAAAGTTTAAACGTCTTGTCTTGGTTTCAAGCATCGTTTCTCATCAAGGTCGTTCCAGGCACTATGAAAAATACTTTAAACAAGAACATCGTTCCTCATTTAAACAATACGCTGTTTCTAAGAGAATGATTCTTGAGTATGGATTATATTTATCAAATGAACTTTATGGACAAGTCGAAGTGACTCTTTGTCACCCAGGTTTAGCCTCAACAAATATCGTTGGCGGTGAAGCCACAACCTTCTCCAAACGCTTCCAACACCTTGGCAAGAAGTTCATGCATAAATTCGGAAATAGCGCTGACAAATCTTCATTATGTTTAGTTGAAGCGGCGATAAAATCACCAGCAAATCTTGGTTACTTTTATCCAAAACACTTCTTCCATATCCGTGGAATTCCAAAAGAAAAACGACTTCATTTAAACGAGAAAAGGTATGCTCGTTTATTAAAATCGTTATCTCATCTTTGATTGATAAAATGAATAAATTTCATCGGCCACTTGGTCGATGTTTTTATTATCTGTATGAACAACTAAATGAACACCTTGAACTTTGTCTAATGAGAAGTCGTATTGGTCGTTTTTTAATCGTTCTTCAATTTTTTCTTTTTTGTCTCCACGACCAACCATTCTTTCTTCTCTCTTTTTTGGATCGCAGATTAATAGAACAGTGATTACTCGAGGATCATTTAGAGCTTGGAAGGCATGTAACCCATTCGGATCTAGTACGATAACTTTGTTATCATCGACTTGGTCTTTTCCACATCCATAATAATTTCCATTATATAAGGATGATTCAACAAACTTTCCTTCTTTAAGCTTCTTTTCAAACTCTTCTTTGGAGATGAAAAAATAATCTACTCCATCTTTTTCACCTTCACGCATTGCTCTGGTAGTTGTGGTGATGGCTTTTACTAATCCAAAACGTTTTTGAAGATTAAGAGCAGTGACTGTTTTTCCACTTGCTGAAGCGCCACAAAGAATAAGCATATTTCAATTATAAGTGTCCCAAGGTCAAAAAAACAAAAAAATTTTTATATTAAAAATATTTTTGAAAAAAATTAGTGCAAAAAATGGTGCGATTTTGCGGATTAAGTTAATATAAGCAATTTTTTGCGGAGGGGAAAAACTATGCATAAAAAACATGATTACCACATCGAAGAAACAAGAGAAATGGTCTCGATATTCAAAGACGTCCATCTGAAATATCGTTACATCCGTAATAATCTCAAATTCTCTTCACAGGGGAAAGATGAGACATTAGCCAAGTTTAGAGATGATGTTCGTAAAATTCATGTCGCTCTCGATAGCATTAAACCACTCCAATCTTATCTTATAACTCAGTCATTTCGTGGCGATAACAAGGTTTATAACGAGTGGTGGAAGGGAATTTACAAAAAATCTACTCTTTATCGCCTACGCCATTGTGCGATTCAAGCATTCTTAAAGGAGTATCACTCATTATGATAAAACAAAAGCTTATTCCATTAGTATTATGCATGCTCACGTGTGGAGTTTCCTTTGGTGCGACGGAAGTACAGCGTTATGAGTTGGATTATTTTCACATTACTCCTTTTTATGCTGATAAATCCAGAAGTGTAAAAGTTTTCGCAAAACTATCAAGCAATGGTCCAGTAACAAGAAAATTAGTTAATTTTTACCTTTATAATTCGAAATATAAAACCGGAACAAAGATCAAAAACCTTCGTCCGAGTGATGAAAGTGGTCTAATTAGTGAAACATCAACCGGGACTTTAATGAGATCTGGCGAACAAAACCGAATCAAAATATTTTTTAGCGACGGTGATGGTCAGACGACAAATCACTGGTTTGACATGATTGAGGCAAACAATCCACCTCGTTTAGTTGTTGACCAACTTCAAACAGCAACCTATGAAAGTTTTAATGTTGCATCATACACCAAAAGTAGAGGTTATTTCACCTCATCAGATAAGTACGAATTTAAAAATTGGTACGCGATAAATGAGATGAATATTTATAACAAACTTGATGTTGGAATGTTTAGTTTTACTGAGACAATTTACGATATTCCAATCGAGATCGAATATTACATAATTTCTATAGGAATCCCAGCAATTTACGGTTTATTTTGTGATTTAAGGGATGACGAAATCGCTTATAACAGAGTTGAATTGAGCCTCGATTTTGTTGATGTTGGTAACCATCAATATCAACTTCGATTTAAGGATAAACTCTATGTAAATCCTTATACATATGAAATGGCAAGAAGCCAGCTTCCAGGGTTTGTTGAAACAAAGTATCTTTATCTTCCAAAAAACGGATTTAAGGATCTTCAAAAGCTCGATTTTACAATTCTGGGTGAAAAACTCGGAACGATGAGAATTGATTTTAGCTACTCATTCTCCATTGAAGCAGAACGATCACGAATGGGGAACTGCGTTTCTTCGGAGTATTGCATTAAGACAAATGATGTCGAATTTAGTGATATTGGAAAGGAGTTAAAACATGACTAACTGTCTTTTCTTCACTTTTGGGTTTGTTCTCTTTTTGACATTTTCATTTGGAGG
>OCVV012890805.1_pt1 | contig 64971 bp, 37 predicted proteins | sample 1539721 | NCBI WGS metagenome assembly OCVV01 (sample SAMN02144230, study PRJEB22623) | gut metagenome | biome: sheep rumen | host: Ovis aries | place: New Zealand
CAGGGCGAGTGTCTCCTTGCCTTCCTTCACGGCCTGTGCCACGATGGCGGCGAAGTCACCGCTCTCGGGAGCTACCATCACCGTAGGATCTGCACTCAGCCAACGCGGGTCACCGGTCTTCTGGGCATACTGCTCACTGGCGAAGTCAAGCGTGAAGTCGCCGTTGGCAGCATCAGCAAAGCCGGGATTGCTGGTCAGGCTGTTCTTCACGATGTCCTCTCCAGCCTTCTGTCCGGCCTTCGTGGTCTCGGCCTCGCTGCCGTCGGCACCGTTGGCGATGAAGGTGTTGCCGTCAACATACCATACGGGTGTGGCGCTGGTCTGACCGTTGTTGAAGCCTACTACCACCTGGTTTGTCTTGCCGCAGTCTACGAAGATGTTGTTCTTGATCGTATAGACGTTCTGGGCAGTGCCATTCTGCTTCAGGTTGCAGAAGCTCTTGCCGTTGGCAATGTTCACAATCGTAGAGTTCTGAACGTCGAACTCCTGCAGCAGATCGCCGTTGACGTTCTTCGGGCGGCTGCCGTACTGGGCGAAGAAGCCCGTGTTCTTGCCGGCCGACCAGATGGTGGAGTTCTTCACGATTACCTTGCCTGCGTAGCCCTTGCTGTTGAAGTCAAGCACGTTCTTGCCGGATGCGGGCATTTCCACCACGCTGTTCTCGATGGTGACGGTCTCAACGAGCGACTTCTGGGCATCCTTCACGAGGGCGTCTTTCAGGCCTTTGATGGTAACGTCCTTGATGGTGACGCTCTCAACCAGGAAGTGGTCGCTGTCGGTACCGTCGGCCTTCGGGGCAAAGTTGGCGGTTGCACCGTTGAGGGTGATCAGCGGAGCGCTCAGCGAGCTGGCGTCGATCGTAGCGCCCTCGGCACCGTTGATGGTCACGTTGCCCTGCGAGGTGAGCGTCTTGCTGATGGTGTATTCGCCGTCATTCTCCAGCGTCACGGTAATACTCTTGACAGGTGAACCACCGGCGGCCTCGGTCACTGCGGCATAGATGTCATTGCCGCTCTCCACGGTAATGTCAACATCTACGGGAGCCTGGACGAACGTAGCCGTTACGGTCACGTCGCTGGCAGGCATCGTGAACGAATTGTCAGAAACTTCCACGTCTGCACCGTCGGCATCCTTCACGGTCAAGGTCTCCAAGGCATAGCCGTTCTCGGGAGCTGGGGTCAGCGTCACCGTCTCACCCTCCAGAGCCTCAGTCTTGTCGGCTTCTATCAAACCGTTCTCGCTCTCACTGATTGTCACGGCATACGTAGGAGCCGGGATGATTTCAACCTGCTTGACGGTGACATTGGGATTGTTGACGAAGATACCACCGTTCTCCTTGTTCAGGATGTTGACGGCGTTCTCTGTCTTAATCGTAAACGAAACAACGGGATCCGACCAATTGTTTTCTACCTTAAAATCTTCATCGGTGAAGTTGCTCCAGGCATAGTCTGGGTCAGGCGTGTTGTAGTTCAGGCCTATCCAGTTCGGGCTGTCCATGGTGACGCGGATGATATCGCCTACCTTCACACCTGCGAAGTCGGCGGCATTGGCGAAGTGGCAGATGTTGATCTGTACATTGCCTGTCTGCTCGCCCACCCAGATGCTCTCATCGGTGCCTTCAAAGGCACTCTCAACGGCCACCTTCTTCACCTGGAACTTCGTTCCGTTGATAGCCAGACCGTCCTTCTTCATATATCTAAGCATATCACCTGTGATGATGAACGAGTGGACATAGTCGCCAGCCTGTTTCAGCGGCTCACCGCCTTCCAGGTTCTTCCAGTTGTCGCCGTCCTGAAGCGCTACCTGATAGGCCCAGTTGCCAGGTGCTGCATCTTCGGGAGCACCCAGAATGCCGATGTTCAGGCGGTCGCCGACCTTGACGTCGGCAAAATCCTCAGCGTTAATCATAACGGCTAAGCCCTGGCTCCAATCCACATCCTGAGCCTCTTCGTTGCTCCAGATCTCGGTGCCGGGAACCTCGAGTTCGGCAGGAGCCTCTTTTTCTGTCTTTACGTAGAAAGCAATACGAGTGTCTCTGATGTTAGCATTGACCGAAGTATAGCAGCGCCAGTTTGGTGTGCCAGTATATAGTCCCACATATCGACTATTAGCGACATTCTTCAAATAGTCATAATCTTGACCGGCATCATGCTCGATAATAAACACGTTGTTAGCTGATTCACCTACACGAATGCCGTTGTTGTCATTACTACAAAAGAGATAGTTCTTTGTCTCTTCAACGTTGAAAGTCAGATTACCCTCGTCGTTAGTCACTACCCATTCGTAAGTGCCATCTACAACAGATGTCAGTTCCGACATGTCTTCGCTAAGCGTAACTGTAGCCACAGGACCCTTAGTTGCATTGTTCAGCATAGCATACTTAGTGGTCTTATCTACTATAATGACCTTATCGCCAGTCTTAAGGTCAGACGGTGAAGTTAGAACCCATGAAATACCTGTTGAAGGCTCTTCCGTAGGCTCTGTTGTCAACTTGGTAACCGTAATTTCCTGTGTTACCGTGCTGCTAATCTCTTTGCCATCTTCCTGTGCAGTGGCAGTGAATGTGATAACCTGATCTTCATTAGTACGCGCAACTGTGTAGGGATTTTCCACCTCTGTGCCGTTGGCATAGAGAATAACGGATCCTTCACCAATAGCAGAAACAACAACTGAAGCATCATCCTCAGTTACAGATATCTGAGGATCTTCTGTAACTTCCGTAGCACTGGTTTCAACATACTGAACCTTCGTAATGGTCTGCCCACCATTTGCAAGGTAGATATAATAGGTAGTACCTGCAGTCAATTCGGCGGAAATCTCCGTGGGTGTTGAGCCAGTTGTAAATCCGTGTGCTACCACAGAAGCAGGAACACTGCCCTCGTCAACATTGGTCTTCGTGAAAGCTGCAATTTCTGTTCCAATAGCCGTAATACGGTCGGTAGCGGTCTTGTTATTCGAACGATAAGTAACAGTCAGAATACCATCCACCGTCGGGGTATAAGTCATAAAACGGATTTTGGCGTTACTCGTGCCATTGGCATGGAAACCACCAGTCGTAATGTAATCCGTAGCAGAAGTCACACCCTCTTTTGTTGTCTCGGCATACGGCATGTGGCAAATCAAGCCATTGTAATCGTAGCCATCAACATTGCTGGCGTCCTCCTTGTACTCGTCTGCTGTCTTAGGGAATTCTGAGAAATCCCAGGTAATGGCTGTTCCCTCGCCCTCCACGGCAAATGCCGTAACAGCGACTAAAGCCAAGAAAGCAACCGTTAGAAAAGATAATTTTTTCTTCATAAGCTTTTTGTTTTAAGTTAGTAATGATATATATGTTTGTTTTTTGCTTATTAGATATTTGGTGGCAAAGATAATAAAAAACAAATAACTATACAAATAAATTGTGGCTTTTTATCTTTTATTTCACCAACAACTTGCGGCCATTGCTGACATAAAGGCCTGGCGCAACGGGTTTCTGCGCCAGGGGAATGCCTTGCAGGGTGAACCATCCACCGAGTTTCTTGTTGTCAAAGGTGGTGGTTGTCTGCCGAATACCAGTTGTCACGATGGGAATCTGCTCGCCCATCAGGGAGTTCAGGTAGATTTCAAGTGCCGTATATCCCTCGGCCGAAGCGACTTTGGCACCATCCGAGGCATCGTTGGGATTGAAACCGTTGGCCGTTTCCCATTCGTCTGGCATTCCGTCGTGGTCGGTATCCGCTAAAGGAGTACCTGCATTATAGACAGGCCATCCTTCTGCATCATCAGGCGAATCGATGAATCCGGCTTTATTTAGTGTTGAACCTTTATATTGAGCTTGTTTATTTCGAACTTCATCCACAACCCGCTGTTCTATCACATCACGATGAATCGTACCAGCTCTTTCAAGCACTTTTTCGTAAGCCTCAAGGGCAGACTCTGAAGGAGTACGATACTGATCGTAATCGTCAAATTTACATTTCGCCAAACGGGTATATTCAGGTGAAGGATAAATAAGCGACTCAGACTTCATGCCTGCTACCGTATAAATCGTATTATTGTTCACAGCCGACCAATTGTCGGAAGTGGCATTGCTGTTACCTTCCATCACATTGTCGGCAAAATACCAACGCGATGGATTTGGATTGAGTGTTTTGCCTTCACGGGCTGCTGAAAGTTCCATGAAAAAACTGCCACTAGGCGTACTGGGGCCAGGCTTGTAATAGTTACCTACAAAGTTACACTCGTGTGAACTGTAGGTTCCCGCCTCGTTTTCGCCACCATAACAGGAATTCGTCTTTCCCCAGTTATAATTGACATTATTAAAATATTCCATAAACACATTACGGTCTTCAGTTGTACTACTGGCACCATTCAGTCGCGAACTGCGATTATAGTTGTGGGCCAGCAGGTTATGGTGATAGGTTGCTGGAGAGCCACCCCATTGATTACCATAGCTACGGTTGCCTTTCTGGTGACCTGCATCATAAAGACCTTCATGGACAATACACCATTGGACTGTTGTAAAATGGTTATCGTACATAGTGATGTTTTCCTCACCGCTCCAACCAAAGCAACAATGGTCAATAATAATATTAGAAGCGTTCTCGATTCCCAAGCCAGCACCTTTGATGAAACGGCTGTCAGTCGGCTTAGCCAAATCGGCCTCATCAAGATCACCTATGCGAAAACGCAGGTTGCGAATGATCACATTATTGGAACCACCCAAATTAACTTTTCCGCCCCTGATCAAAATGCCGTCGCCAGGAGCTGTCTGGCCTGCTATGGTAACATTCTTCAACGAAGCTCGCAAATCACGTCTTTTCTGGGCATTGGGCAGGATTTTGATGGTACCACTGACACGGAAAACGATAGTAGCGTTCTCCTTGCCTGCTACTGTCAGGGCCCAGCGTAAAGAACCTTCTGATGGATTGGAAGGATTGTCTTCCAAATTGGTCACCTCTACCACCTTACAGCCACGTCCACCTGTCACATATTTACCGAATCCGCGAGCCGTTGGGAAGGCCAGTAGTTTATTTTCCAGAGGAGCATAGTCGTCAGTAGTCCTATGGCTGGCTATAACTGCTTCCGGGTCAAAAGCCACGGCTGTGGTCTTGATGGTACGATAGAGTGCATCTACCTTTTTCCATGTATTCAGTTTTTCATAATCAGTATCAGATAACTGATGGCTCCAACTGATGCGGCTGGAGATATCCGCCAAGGCAGAACCGTTCTTGTTCTTGTATTCTGCAAAGTAAGACTTGGTGCCATCATTTCCACCCATGGTCTCCCATCCTGCTTGTTTGATGACGTTATTCAATTGGCAGTTCATAAACAGACTTCCACACTTCTCTGCACCCCAGCAACGGCCTAAAGAAACACTATTATCGCTGACACCCGATGCCTTGGTCACCGTGCATTCATTAAAAATGAAGCCCAGCCAAATCTTTGTGCCGTCTTCAGCTGTTGTATAGACCGTAATATCCTCAGGGGCAGTAATATAGCCCGATGCCACGCTGTTCAAAGTACAATGTTCAAACCAGCAGGTGCCTCCGGCATAGATATAGTCCACGGCTCCCTCTATGACGCATTCCTTATAGTAGCTGCGCGTTTCTTTCTTGGTGCGGTGTGTGTCCTGATAGCCTGCTATCCTGCAGCGATAATAAGTCTGGCGATCACCATCCACATGCAGCGCGAGTGCCTGTCCGGCAGCCTTTCCGCCCGTATTCCTTATACATACATCTTGCGCATAGAAGTCGGGGGCAAAAACAGCCAAGGTGGCATAGTCGCGAACGTCCTTGCCACTTCCAATAGTATTCTTGCCGTTAGCAGCAGTGATGATGGTGTTGTCCATACCTTCACCGATAAGTGAAATCTTTTTCGTGGATGGTTTTTGTCGGGTACCCACCTTTACCATTTCTTCGTAAATACCAGCTTTCACGTAAATGGTTGCCTCAGCACCTTCAGCGACAGCATTCACGGCAGCCTGAATGGTGGTGTAGTCACCCTGCCCGTTGGCATCAACGGTAATAGTGGTTTGGGCTTGGACGCCAACAGCGAGTCCAAGCATCAGAATGATGTGGAAAAACTTCGTATTCATGTCGCAACAATTTATTGATATGACGCGCGCGTTGTGGTTTTGTACCCTTTTTCTGAAAACTCAACGTTTTTACTTTGGCTATACGCGCAACTTTTCATACCTTTGCAATCAGATACCGATAAAACAATTGAATATGAAGACAAAACTGAAAAACATCATGCGGCAACTGCTGCGCAGTCCGAGGGAATTTCCCGTGGAAGCCGCCCTGGGATTGGCTTTCTTCGTCATTGCAGCCTGGCATACGGGAAATGCCGAATGGAACGAAAAACTGCACCAGATGGTCAGTGGCATCAATGCCGACATCCTGATGCTGTTCGTGCCGCTTGTGGTACTGACCTTCTGGCTTCACAAGGTGAACCGCTGGGCTTACGTGGTTTCGGGATTCCTGTTCCTGCCGTTGATGATGCTTAACCTGAAGCCTTTCCTCTGGACATACGGCTTCGGTTTCACTTATGTGCTGGCAGCCATCCTGCTCGTGGTGGGCACGCGGCGTATGGACAACCGCAGTTTTGCCGCCCATGCCCTGCATGTGGTGACGCAACTGTTCTTCGGACTCGTCATTTCGGGTATCATCACGCTGGCACTCCTGGCCATCTTCGGCTCCTTCTTCTACATCTTCGGCATCGATGAACCCAAGGATTTCTATACCTACCTGTGGCAGTTCATATGGTTCGTCATTGCCCCGCAGGTGTGCTGCACGCTGATTTCCCACGGCGAAGACGAAGTGGACGAGCCCGCCCGCGTGCTGCAAATCATCCTGAACTTCATCCTTTCGCCTGCGGTCATCATCTATACCGTCATTCTCTATGCCTATTTCATCAAGATTGCCCTCGAATGGGACTTGCCCAAAGGCGGCGTGGCCTGGATGGTGATGGCTTTTGTGACGGTGGCCATGGTGGGCTGGCTGATGCAGTATGTGCTCAAACAGCACTACTACGACTGGTTCTACCGCAACTTCACGTGGATAGCCATTCCGCCGCTCATCATGTATTGGATAGGTTCCATTTATCGCATCCGCCTCTACAGTTTCACAGAGAGCCGCTTCTACCTGATGGTGGCAGGCGTGCTGATGACGCTCTTCGTGCTGATGCTCATCTGGAAGCGTTCACGCCGATTCCAGCTGATGGCCCTTATCTTTGGCGCAGCAATCATCATATTTACCTATATACCAGGCATTTCAGCCAAAAGCATCGGACGGCGATGCCAGACGTCGCGCCTCCAACAGATGATTGTCCAACTGAAACTGACCAATCCTAAAACGGGCAAGTTCGTGGAGAAGCTGGACTTGGAAGAAATCAGGAAAGATAGCTTGCTCAGCGATCAATACCGCGAAGTGTGCAGCCTCATCGAATATGTGAGAAAAGACGTAGGGCGCGATGCCTTCGAGCAGCAATACGGCCAGTGGTCGTGGTACGACAGCCAGTTTGTTGACAATCGTGAAGCTGCTGCCAAGGAAGAGACCACCTACCTCAGACGACAGAATCCTGTCAGTCTTGGTGACTATACCCTGATGCTGCCTCTCGAGGATTATGAACTGAGACAAGAGAATGGTGTTTTGAAGATGAATAAAAACGACAAAACCGTTATGACCTATCCCATCAGGGAACGGCTGCGACAGCATCCGAAGTTGAGGGACAGCGACAGTTTGTTCGTATGGCAGAACGATTCGCTGATGCTGGTTCTGGAAAACATCTACATTCATAATAATGAGGAAATGACTGTCAACGGCTACGATTTCCAATTGTTCGGAAAACGCAAATAAGACACACAAAAGGCCGCTCCCCGAAAATTGGGAAGCGGCCTTTTTCAGTATCTAAATGTTAGCTATAGGTTACTTGATGAATTTCTTTCCGTTCTTGATAAGCAAGCCCTTGAAATCGTTAGAAACCTTCTGACCTGCGAGGTTATAAATCGGAGCATTTGTATTCTGCCCAATCTTTACACTTGCTATACCAGAAGCATCGAAATCAGCCTCAACAGCTTCAGGTTCTGCACCACCGACAGCTTCAACATCCACTCCTGCTGCTGTGAAGGTAACAACAGAACCTCTTTCATTTACGTTAGTTGCATTACCTGCATCATCAACAACAGCGGCAAACTCAGAAGCCAAGCCACCGTTTGGAGTAGCAACATAAGACTGGCCACCGAATTCAAAGCCACCAAATCCTAACTGTGAACTTTGCTGATAAACGACATAGCTTTCACCTGCTTCAACATTGAAGGTCAGATATCCCCAGACAGCCTGATTATTAAAGGAAAGTTTATAAGGCTGGGCATCAACTCCATCACTCACGTATGCTTCATCATGTTTAGCCTTGAACTCTTCTGATGAGAAATAAATGGGATAACTAACATCATCAATTGTTTGATTCTGACCATTGATATAACCTTCAAAAGTATAATCAACAAATGGAGTCAAAGGCTTTCCATCAGAAGCTTTAACAACAAATACTTTACGATTATCCCCTCCCTTGTTAATCCACACAGTCATTTTTAACGTACCAGAGGTAGAAGGAGTAAACTTGTAATATAAGCCGTATCCAGGAATTCCCGTCTCACCCTTCTCATAATCGATATAAGTATATTCAGGACGAGTAAAATAGTCACCTTTATCTTCACTATAATAGTATTCGGCAAGAAGTGTAGCATAACCATTACCAGTACCCATCAAAAAGAATAAATCTTTATTGTCTTTGTCCTTCTTATTGTTACCATTATACCATCTAATAGATTTCCATGTCACACTTTTTACAGGGTATAGACCTGGTTCATGGTCCTGAGCATTAACACTTGTGGCAAAAAGTGCCACAGCAATCAGAGTAAAAATTTTTTTCATACGCTTTAATTTTATTAGTTTTGATTCGTTTATTTAATGCATTATTTGCCCACGACGGGCAGTAGTCCGTCACAAAATTAACGTTTAAAGTATAAATATGTAACTATCTGTTTCTTAAATTATTCTTTTTTAACGATTTTAACAACGTTGGGCGTTGAATAACGCGCAATGTCAACCTAAAAATAAACAATAAAGCGTGTTTTTATCCGTTTTTTGCCAAAAATAGGGGGTAAGATAGAGGGTAGATAGAGGGTTAAAAGCCCTTACCCCCTACCGATAAACGCTTGAATTATAAGATGTTACCTCAAAGATAGAGGGGATAGAGGGTTAAAATCATTTTTTCGCGCGTGGAGATATCATCCGGCCGAGTACAAAGTAATTTAGTTTGTACCTCAAAACACCATCAGATGAAAGGCTTCCAATGATAGATTGAAGAACAAAGTAAATTAGTTTGTACCCCACTCCATGAAGAATCGCCACACATCCCTCACAAGCATAAAAACCGACGGATGGTGAATATAAAAAGAAAAACGAGGGTACAAATACGCGCGAGCGCGGTCATAATATTATAAAAACATCAACTCACATTATGAAAAGAATCATTCTTAGCGGATTGCTTTTGACTGCCATGACCACGACGGTGATGGCCGACGATACGGAAACCCGCCGCCAATACTTGAGCGGAAGGGGTTGTGACGACATGGTGCAGTGGGATTTCCAGTGCACCGACGGGCGCAACAGCGGCAAATGGACAAAGATTGGTGTGCCTTCCTGTTGGGAACTGCAGGGCTTCGGCACCTATCAGTATGGCATGCGCTTCTACGGCAAGGCCACGCCCGAGGGTATTGCCGACGAGAAAGGACTCTACAAATATGAGTTCTCGCTGCCGCAGGAATGGGCCGGACGGCAGATATTGCTCTGCTTCGAGGCTGTGTTTACCGATGCCCGCGTCACCATCAACGGGCGAAAGGCTGGTTCCGGCTTGCATCAGGGTGGCTTCACGCCGTTCCAGTTTGATGTGAGCGACCGCGTGTTCTTTGGAAAGAAGAAGAACCGCCTGGAGGTGGAAGTTTCCAAGGAGAGCAGTTCGCCGCAGGTGAATCTGGCCGAGCGGCGCGCCGACTATTGGAACTTCGGCGGCATCTGGCGGCCTGTTTATATTGTCAGCAAGCCTGTGCAGAACATCCAGCGCGTGGCTATCGATGCCCGTGCCGACGGGCAGTTTCGGGCGGATGTCTTTCTGAGCAGGGCGACCTGGGGGGCTGTAGGCGTCGATATTATCGACGCAAACGGGAAGAAGCTGGGCCAGAGCCAGGCCTTCGCTATTCAGGGCGACCGGGCTGCCGTGGATTTCACGGTCAAGAATCCCAAACTCTGGACGGCTGAAACGCCCCACCGCTATACGGCTGTGTTCACGCTGAAGGACCAGAGCGGAAAGGTACTCCATGTGGAGCGCCAGAAGTTCGGCTTCCGCACCATCGAGTACCGCCATTCGTTCAAGGGCGAGGACCTGCCCTACCCCCACATTCAGGGATGCGACGACGATGGCGTATTCATCAACGGACAGAAAGTAATCTTCAAGGGTGCCAACCGCCATTCGTTCCGTCCGGAAACGGGCCGCACGCTCTCCAAGCAGAAGAACATCGAGGACGTGCTGCTCATCAAGTCGATGAACATGAATGCCGTGCGCCTGAGCCACTATCCCGCCGACCCCGAGTTCCTGGATGCCTGCGACTCGCTGGGACTCTACGTGGAATGCGAACTGCCCGGCTGGCACTGGGCCCACGAGACCATCAACGGACAGAAACTCGTGGAGGAGATGGTGACGCGCGACGTGAACCATCCGTCAATCATCTTCTGGAGCAACGGCAACGAGGGCGGCTTCAACTACGAACTGGAACCCTATTTCGGGAAGTTTGACCCGCAGAAGCGCGTGGTGCTCTATCCCTGGGCCAATCGCAACGGTTTCGAGACCAAGCACTACCGCTCATGGGGCGAAACGGCCGAATATATGCGGCAGAAGGAAATCTTCATGCCCACGGAGTTCCTGCATGGTCTTTACGACGGCGGACATGGAGCAGGACTGAAAGATTACTGGAAGTTGATGATGTCGAATCCCCGTTGTGCCGGCGGTTTCCTCTGGGACTTGATGGACCAAGGCGTGGTACGGACGGACCAGAACAACATCGTGGACTGCATGGGTAATTTTGGAAGTGACGGCATCGTGGGGCCTCACATGGAGAAGGAAGGCTCGTTCTATACTATAAAAGAGGTGTGGAGTCCGGTGCAAGTGAAATATTGGGAAAGGGAAAAACCCACCATCCAGAACTGCTACGACTTCACCAACCTGAAGGATTGCCAGTTCAGTTACAAGTTTTTGCAGATGCCCGCCTATGGCGAGAAGAATGTGAAGGTGTTGAAGGAAGGTAAACTTCCATCGCCCGACGTGGCCCCTGGACAAACCTTCAGATTTGATCTGCCCAAGACGGATGCCGACGTGATACAGTTGACTGCCATTGACCCGAATGGTCAGGAAATCTTCACGTGGAGCCATAAACACATGACGAAGGCCGAAAACCTGAACATGAACCGTCTTCGCGAGAACACGCAGAAGTACACGTGTACTGAAGATGCTGACCTGCTGACGGTTAAAAACGGCAACCGCCAGTTTGCCTTCAGCAAGCAGACAGGACTGCTGACGAGCGTAACGGTCGGCGGCAAGAAGCTGTCGTTCGGCAATGGGCCGCGCTTTGTGGCTGCCAAGCGCTCAGACCGTTCGCAGGATGGTTTCTATAACCATGATGACAAGGAGGCGTTCCAAAAGAAAACCGACTACACCGAGTATGCCGATCAAGGAGTTTTCGACGGTTTCACCGTTAGCGACAGCACTTTGGTGGCCAACTACCGTCACGGTTCTATTCAGGCGATTACCTGGCGTTTCCTCTCCGACGGTGGCATCTATATGAATGCAGACTACTATTTCAACGGTGTGGTTGACCTCATGGGCATCTGTTTCGACTATCCCGAACAGATGGTGAAGTCGAAGCAATGGGTGGGCAAAGGCCCCTATCGCGTGTGGCAGAACCGTAAAGAAGGTCCGCAGTATGGCCTGTGGCAGAACGATTACAACGACCCCATCCCCGGCGAGTCGTGGGAATATCCTGAGTTCAAGGGCTATTTTGCCAACGTCAGCTGGATGCAGCTTACGACGCAGGAGGGCAAGATCGGTATTGAGACATTGGGCAGCAACATTGGTGTCTATACCCCGCGCGACGGTCGCGACCATATTCTTTACACCTTACCCGAAACGGGAATCGGCATTTTCAGAGTCATCCCCGCCGTGCGCAACAAGGTGAATACTACCGACCTCAACGGTCCTTCTGCCCAGCCCTATTGGAGCAAAGGAAAAGGACGCATCAATGCCATCCTAAGATTCGAATAATAAAGCCCATCCCAACCCCTCCCAAGGGAGGGGCTCAATAAAAATGATACTCCGATGATTAGAAAACAAATACTTTTGCTGGTTATCTGCATGGCAGTACACCCCCTCATGGTGAGGGGGCAAGGGGAGGCCCCCTGGACCTTCTGGTACTGGATGTATGGGGCTGTGTCGAAGCCCGGCATCAAGGCTGACCTGAAATGTATGAAGGACGCAGGCCTCGGTGGCTGCTATCTGATGCCTATCCGCGGCAAGAGTGATAAAGGAGCTCCATCCGATCCCCCTCAAGGAGAATGGGCCGAAGCCATGTCGCCACGATTCTGGGAAATGGTGGATTATGCCTTCCAACAGGCCGACTCCCTGGGTCTGCAGATGGGCATCCACATTTGCGACGGTTTTGCGCTGGCCGGCGGTCCGTGGATTTCGCCCGAGGAATCCATGCAGAAGGTGGTCTATAGTGACACTATCGTGACAGGCCAACTCTCACATCTGATTCATCAGAAAGACGGGCTACTGCTTCCACGGCCGCAAGGCTATGAAGGCTATTATGAGGATATTGCCACTTTTGCCATTCCGCTCACTCAAAGAGGTACTCCTTCGCGTGATTATCAGTTTAACCTACAGCGCGATTCAGCCAACTATCCCCTGAAAATGTCACCCACCATGACGCGCAATGCCAAAGGCATTTATGCGGCTTCCGAACCGGCATGGATACAATTTGACCTCAAAAGACCGCAACTGATCACGAATATCGAGATAGCTGCCAACGGCACCAATCTCCAAGCACAACGCATGGCGGTGGAAGCCTCTGACGACGGAATCAACTTCCGACTGGTGAAACAATTGGTGCCACCGCGTCAGGGCTGGCAGAACTACGATTACAATACCACGTTTGCCCTCACTCCTACCGAGGCTCGCTACTGGCGTCTGTCATGGACCCCGGAAGGGACGGAACCCGGCAGCGAAGACTTGGATGCCGCCAAATGGCGTCCTCGCCTGGGACTGAAGAATGCCATTCTGCATAGTCAGCCCCGTATAGACAATTGGGAGGGAAAAGCAGGCTATGTGTGGCGTATTGCTCCGGAAGCTGATGCAAAGGAACTGCCCGACAAGTTCTGTTTGAAACAGCAGGAAATAGCCCAGTTAACCCTTGCTGGAGACACCGTGAAAGACTATGCGTTCCAATCCGCAGAAACATCTGCGACGGCCTATCGCATTCTTCGCATCGGCCATACTTCTACGGGCTATACCAACGCTACAGCCGGTGGAGGAAAAGGACTGGAGTGTGACAAATTCTCCAGCGAGGCCGTCAGTAAACAAGTGGATGCGTGGTTCGGTTTGTTCAACCAGCGCCCGCATGCCGACGTAGTGAAATACCTGCACGTGGATTCATGGGAGTGTGGTTCTCAGAATTGGAGCCGCCATTTTGCCGAGGAATTCAAGGCCCGCCGCGGCTATGACCTTATCCCGTGGCTACCCGTCATGATTGGTTTTCCCATCGAATCAGCCGCCAAGAGTGACGAAGTGCTCCACGATGTACGGCTGACCATCAACGAACTCCTCCATGAGGTGTTCTTTGCCACCGTTGCCCAGAAGGCTCGCGACTATGGCGTTTTGCTCAGCAGCGAGAGTGTGGCTCCGACAATGGTCGGCGACGGCATACAACATTATAAATATGTGGATGTGCCCATGGGTGAATACTGGCTCAATTCACCCACCCACGACAAGCCCAACGATATGCTCGATGCCATCAGCGGCGCACATATCTATGGTAAACAATACATACAGGCAGAAGGATTCACTGAGGTTCGCGGCGTATGGGATGAGACTCCCGCCAGTATCAAACCCCTGCTCGACCGCAATTTCGCCCTGGGTATGAACCGTCTGTTTTTCCATGTCTTCACCCATAACCCTTGGATGGACCGTCGTCCAGGCATGACGCTCGATGGAATCGGCCTTTTCTTCCAGCGTGACCAAACCTGGATGCCCGAGGCCAAAGGAATGGTTGACTATATCACCCGCTGCCAACAATTCCTGCAGCAAGGCGTTCCCGTGGTTGACATTGCCGTCTTCACGGGTGAGGAAATACCCTCCAGAGCCGTGTTGCCTGAACGGTTAGTGCCCATGCTCCCGGGAATTTTCGGAAAAGAACGGGTGGAATCGGAAGCCAAAAGGCTCCTGAACAAAGGTAACCCCATGGAGGAAAGTCCGGTGGGTGTCCACCATTCGGCAGGAATCGTAGATACCCGCGACTGGGTAAATGCCCTGCAGGGTTATCAATACGACTCCATGAATCGCGATGCGCTTCTGAATCTGGCTACTGCCACCGACGACGGATATATCCAGCTGCCCAGCGGCATGCGTTACCGGGTGCTTGTGCTCCCGATGAATCGGTCAAAAAAAGCATATTCAAAGGAAGTCCTTGAAAAGATTGAATCGTTCCGCAAAGCTGGTGTCCTCGTGATTGACAGACCTTACGAAGGACACGATTTCTCATCGTTCGGACTGCCTCGCGACGTGGAAGTGCCTAAAGACATCGCCTATACACACCGGTTCGACAACGGACAGGACATCTATTTCCTGGCCAACCAGTCGGGTAAGGAACGGCGATTCCGATTCTCTATGCGCAAGAACGCCAGCACCATCTTCCTCTATGACCCGCTGAGCGGACGCTACGATGCCGTGTTCTGCGACCAGAAAGACGGACGCGACGGAACCGAACTGACCCTTTCGCCCTACGGTTCGCTGATTATCATCCGCTCAGATTATTACAAGGAGAGCATCGAACTGCAACCCCACAGTCCTGAATACCATTCACCACGGCATAACATACAGCCCAACTGGCGCGTCCATTTCCATAACAATGGCATCAGGATGTCCTCAAGCCAGTTGTTCGACTGGACGACCTCACCACGCAAAGAGATCAAATACTATGCTGGCAGCGCCACCTACGAGGCAGGCTTTGACCTGAAGAGTCAGGGCAGCAGTCACGTATGGCTTGAAATGAAAGGCATTCACGATATTGCTCATGTCTATATCGACGGAACCGACTGCGGCATTGTATGGACAGAACCCTACCGTCTGGAGATTACCAACGCCCTGAAAGCCAAGAAATCACACCAAATCAAGATTGTGGTCACCAACACATGGGCTAATGCATTGATGGGCAATGATAAGGGTGAGGCTCCCTTCAAAGGAATCTGGACCAACGCCCGGTATCGCCGGAAAAGTGACAAGCTACTGCCCGCCGGACTGTTAGGACCGCTGACTATCATTGTGGACAAATGAAATAACAACGAAATTCAAAAAAATGAATAATCAGATATGAAAAGAATCTTTTGCTTAATCTGTGTAATTTGCTGCTTCATCGCTATCCGTGCAGCCGTCAGACTACCCCATTTCATCGGTGACGGCATGGTGTTGCAACAGCAAACCGAATGCAAACTGTGGGGCTGGACCGACAAGAACAAAACAGTCAGAGTGACAACCTCATGGGACGGCAAAGCCTATCAGGTGAAGGCCGATAAAACGGGGCGTTTTGAAGTTAAGGTGTTGTCGCCAAAAGCCGGTGGACCCTTTACCATCACGTTCAATGATGGAACAGAAAAACTACTGGAGAATGTTCTCAGCGGTGAGGTATGGCTCTGCAGCGGTCAGTCGAACATGGAAATGCAGATGAAAGGTTTCAAGGGACAGCCTGTGGAAGGAACCACTCGTGAACTGCTTCATTTCAATGATTCGCAGTTACGACTCTTCACCGTAAAGCGGAACCCGAAAGCCAGTTATCAAGAGGATGTCACGGGGCAGTGGGCAGAAGCTGATGCAGCCTCCGTTCGAGACTTCTCTGCCACGGCCTACTACTTCGGCAAGGCTTTGCGCCACACCTTGGGTGTTCCTGTCGGTCTGATCGTAACTTCTTACGGCGGTTCTGCCTGTGAGGCATGGATGGCAAGAGAGTGGTTGGAAGAGGATTCCATTGTGAAGGAATGGCCTAAACACTATCCCGACGTAAAGTTTCCCATCACCGATGAAATGGTGGGAAAACTGCATCAGCGCTGTCCCTCGGCTCTCTATAACGGACAGTTGAAGCCACTCATCGGCTATGCCCTGCGCGGTGCCATCTGGTATCAAGGCGAAGACAATGTGCCGCGCCACAGTTATTATGCCAAACTCCTGAAACGGATGGTGGAGGGTTGGCGAGCCGATTGGCAACTAGGTGACTTCCCATTCTACTTTTGTCAGATAGCACCTTACGACTATTCCCTCATCCAGTGGGAGGGCAGCCAGTACTTGCGCGAACAGCAGCAGATGGCCGAGAAGATTATTCCCAACAGCCGAATGGCCTGCCTGATGGATGCCGGACTGGAGTATGGTATTCATCCGCGAAAAAAGCAGGAAGCCGGAGAACGCCTTGGCCTGCTGGCTTTGGCCAATACCTACGATATAAAAGGACTACCCGATTTTGCCACTTACGCCAATGTGGAATTTCAGGGTGATACCGCCGTGGTTTCTTTCGACCGTTCGAAGGAATGGGTATATTTTGAAAAAGGGAAGCCAGCCTTTAACCTTTACGAAATAGCGGGCGAAGATCGGGTCTTCCACAAAGCCGAGGCCTGGATTTCGCGCAATCGCCTGTATCTGAAAAGCGGAAAGGTGAAGAAGCCCGTGGCTGTGCGCTATGCCTGGAAAGACTGGGCGCAGGGCGACCTGATGCACGATGGATTGCCGGTAAGTAGTTTTAGAAGTGACCTATGGTAAAAATCAAGTTTCTAGATATTCTAGGATTCCTAGTTCTCCTAGCAATTCTAGTACCTTCAGCCGCATACTCCGCCGATTACACCCCGAAGGACTACGTTTGGACCACGCAGAGCAAGAACTCTTCGGAGTCGATGCCTTGCGGCGGTCACGACATTGGCATGAATGTTTGGGTGGAGAACGGTGACGTCTTGTTCTATGTGTCGCAGAGCGGATGGTTCGACGAGAACAATACGCTGCTGAAAGCCGGACGTTGGCGCATTCATTTTGATAATCTACCAGCCGACGCTGCCTTCAAACAGCGTCTCTGTCTCGACGATGGAGCTATCTATATCACGCTGGGCGATGCACAAATCCGACTTTGGGCGGATGTGATGGAGCCCGTGGTGTTCTGCGAAATGACTTCAAAGAAAAAGTTGACGACTACCGTCTCATACGAAAGCTGGCGTTATCGCGACCGTCCTATATCTAAAGCAGAGTGCCAGCAAACCAGCTACAAATGGACACTCCCTGCGGATGCCGTCACTTTTGCCGATTCCATCGAGGTTCAAAACAACAGACTACATTTCTTTCACCAGAACCATCAAGAGACGGTTTTCGACTATACCGTGAAGCGGGAATTTCTGGAAGAAATCAAGAATCAGATTTATAATCCCATCAGCGGTCTTCGAATGGAGGGCGCGATGAAGACAACGGGATTCATATATAAAGGTACGCGAGAAGGTAACTATGCCGATACCGACTATCGGGCATGGGATTTCTCGGGAGAAATGAAGAAGGGTGGCTTCTCCATCAACCTTGGCAAAACCAGCTGTACGGCTGCTATATCGAAGAAACGCTCTGCCCAGTGGTGGCACCAATACTGGCAGCGGTCGTGGATACAGACCGACAACAAAGAGGCGGCAGGGATAATCCGCAACTATGAATTGTTCCGCTATATGCTCGGATGCAATGCCTATGGCCAATGGCCTACGAAATTCAATGGTGGATTGTTCACTTTTGATCCGAAGTTTGTGGCCTCTCCCACAGAGGAAAGATATACACCCGACTACCGCAAATGGGGCGGCGGAACAATGACTGCCCAAAACCAGCGCCTCGTGTATTGGCCTATGCTGAAAAGCGGAGATGCCGATATGATGAAGTCGCAACTGGACACCTATCTGCGTATGCTCCCCACGGGAAAATTATGGGCAAATCATTTCTGGGGACATGACGGTGCCTGTTTCCCGGAGCAGATAGAAAACTCCGGACTGCCTAACCCAGCCGAATATGGCAAGCCCAAACCGGGTCAAGATCGCGGTGTAGGCCGCAATGCCTGGCTGGAATATGAATGGGATACTGCACTGGAGTTCTGCATGATGGCTCTGCAAGCCCGTGAATATGCCCCTGGGGAAAACTGGGATAAATATGAACCGCTCATCGCCGAATGTCTGAAATTCTTCGATGAACACTATCAATACGAAGCCAACAAACGCGGAGCCAAAACCTTCGATGCCAACGGCAAACTGGTCATCTATCCGGGTTCGGGATGCGAGACTTATAAGATGGCCTATAACCCTTCATGTACGATTGCAGCCCTGAAGGCTGTTCTGGAGAAATGGGGAAAGGATTCGGCGATGCTTTCGCGTATTCCCGACATTCCCACAAGTGTTATTGGCGGCGACACCTGTATTGCCCCCGCTATCGTCTGGGAACGAATCCAGAATGTGGAGACCCCTCAGCTCTATCCCGTCTTCCCTTGGCGCATCTATGGATTGGGACGCCCCGGACTACAAACAGCGGTCAATACATACGAGAAAGACCCTCATGCCGTAGAGATGCGTTCATCGAAAGGCTGGAAACAGGACAACATCTGGGCAGCCTGTCTCGGACTGACCGATGAGGCTCGGCGCTTGAATCTCGAGAAACTGGGCAACGGTCCTTACCGATTCCCTGCCTTCTGGGATCCTGGTTTCGACTGGGCTCCCGACCATAACCGCGGCGGAGCAGGTATGATCGGCTTGCAAGAGATGCTTTTGCAGGAAACACCTGATGGCGAACTTTTGCTATTCCCTGCCTGGCCAAAGGAATGGAATGCCAGATTCCGACTGCATGCCACGAACGGAAGAACTATAGAAGCGGAAATCAATAACGGAAAAATCAGTATAACGAAATGAAACTACGTAATGATTTAATGAAACACAAAGACACAAAGACACAAAGTCTATTTACAAAGGCTTGTCTTTCTTTGTGCCTTTGTGTCTTTGTGTTCCATTTCAATAGTCTTTCTGCACAGATAGAAAATGCCCGATGGATTGGGGCAATTTCGAAGCAGGAGGCTAAGATTCCGACAGGACGCTGGAGCAATGCCGTGTTCAAGAAAGACTCGTTCAAACTGAAATGGCAGGACGTGGATTCGCTTTCTGCCCGGTCCATCATCGTGAAAAAGGATTTCAAGGCCAAAGGGAAGATTGCCAAGGCTGTGGTGGATGTCTGCGGACTGGGCCACTACGAACTGACAATTAACGGGCAGAAAGTTGGTGATAGTGAGTTTGCCCCGCTTTGGAGCGAATACGACAAGACCGTATATTATAATAGGTATGATGTTACGGATTTTCTCCGTAAGGGTGTGAACCGCATGGAGACGCTGCTGGGTAACGGCATGTTCAATGTGCAGCGCGGTTCGCGCTATAGTAAATTGCAGCAGAGTTTCGGCCCGCCACAACTGTTGCTACGGCTGGTCATCACCTATCGGAACGGCAAACAACAGATTGTGGAGAGCGACGGCTCGTGGCAATGGTGTCTGTCGCCCATCACATTCAACAGCATCTATGGCGGCGAGAGTTATGAAGCCCCCCTCGAAGCCCCCCTTGGGGGGAAGGTCTGGCAGCCCGTGGTCTTTACCGAAGGTCCGAAAGGAACGCTTCGCCTACAGACTGCTCCGCCTGTAAAGATTATGGAGCGTTACGACGTGAAGTCATGGAACTACATTTTGCCCGATTCCATCGAGGCAGCATCGAAAGCCACAAAGCGAACAATCCAGAAAGGAGCCTTCGTCTGCGACATGGGCCAGAATCTCTCTGGCTTCCCTGAAATCACCGTCAGCGGAAAGCCCGGTCAGAAGATCACGCTCCTCGTTTCGGAAAAACTTACACCTCAAGGAGCCTGTGACCAACGCCAAACCGGTCGCCAACACTACTATGAATACACCATCGGCAACCACCAAATAAGGAATGAAAGGACACCTTCAGCCAAAAGTAGCTACTCCCCTCCCTATAGGGAGGGGCAAGGGGGTGGGTCTTCTTCTTCATTTATCTGGCACCCCCGTTTTTCCTATTATGGCTTCCGATATATACAAGTGGAAGGAGCTGTCTTTGAAGGTGAGCCCAATCCCGACGGACTGCCCGTGCTGCATAAATTGCAGAGCTGTTTTGTGTATAATTCAGCTCCGGAAGTGTCAAGTTTCGAGTGTTCGAATGAACTATTCACCAAAACCCATCGGCTCATCGAGCGTGCAGAACGCTCAAACATGCAGGCCGTGCTCACAGACTGTCCCCATCGTGAAAAACTTGGTTGGCTGGAACAAGACCATCTGAACGGTCCTTCCTTATTATATAACTACGACCTGCGCACCTATGTGCCAAAGATTATCCAGGACATTGTAGATACCCAGAAGCCTAACGGTATGGTACCAACTACCGCTCCGCAGTATGTTTCCTTCGGTAATCTCTTCGACGATTCCCCCGAATGGGGCTCCACGCTGATCATCCTGCCGCTTATGTATTACGACCAGTACGGCGACAGCACACTTATCATCGACAACTATGAACCCATGCGCCGCTATGTGGACTACCTGACATCAAGGGCCGACAATGGTATCGTGAGCCACGGCCTTGGCGACTGGTACGACCAACGTGGCACGGAACCCGGCGGTTTCACCAAGAACACCCCCATTCCGCTGGTGGCCACCGCCCACTATCTGATGGATCTGCGCTACGTGGCTCAGGCCGCCCGCATGAAAGGACTCCGGGAAGATGCCGCAAAATACGATGAAATGGCTCGTTTTGTAACCCAGCGGTTCAATGAAACGTTCTATCATGCAGACTCCTGCTACTACGGAACGGGAAGTCAATGCTCGGATGCCCTACCGCTGTTTCTGGGTATCTGCCCTGACAAAGATGCCGTTTTACACCATCTCATCGAGGATATCAGAAGTCACGGCACGCGCCTTACCACCGGCGATGTAGGTAACCGCTACCTGTTCCAGGTATTGGCAGAAAACGGTCAGAACGAACTGCTCTTCCAGATGCTCAATCACGACGAAGCCCCGGGCTACGGCTATCAGCTGAAGGCTGGCGCCACGACGCTCACCGAACAGTGGATGCCCGAAAACGGTTCGTCGCAGAATCACTTCATGATGGGCCAGGCCGACGAATGGTTGTTCAAGACCATTGCCGGCATCCGTCAGCAGAAAGGCACCCACGGCATGCGCCATCTGGTGATTGCCCCGCAGTTGGTGGGCGACATCCAGTGGGTGAAAGCCTCCACGATGGCAGCCACAGGCATCGTCAAGGTGGATGCCACCCGCGAGAGAATTATCGTAGAAGTTCCCGAGGGCTGCGATGCAGAAATCGTGAAGATGAACGGAGAACGGAAGTTCGTAGGAAGCGGCAAACACACATTCTAATAAAAAAGTTGGCCAGAAAAGAACCACGTGCAGATATTTTTCGTATATTTGCACAAAATCCTTTTGGCTAACTTATGAATGATAATTTCGATGACAGACAGTTGTATGCTGGTATCTCTCCTTGGCATTCCATTGGAGTCAGGCTGAGCCTGTCTGTTTTGGGCGTAGCCATTGGGGTGTTTGTTGCGGGTCTGCTGGTATATGTCTATTTCCAGGAAGACCAGGTGAAGCATGAAACGATGATGTTTGCAGAGCTGCAGCTCACCGAGCAAATCTGCGAAGCAGAAAAACTGCTGGTAGGAGATACGACGCTTTCAGAAACCGAAAAGCAAGATTCCGTGATGCAGATCATCCGGAATATCAAGCCCTATAAACATTCTTTTTGCATTCTGCTTGACTCCTCCGGCCACTATCTGCTGCATCCTGATTCCAGACTGACCGTCTATGGCAAAGATTCTGCCACCGCTGCCCGGATGCCAACTATCTTTCAACGGGCGGTGACGACAGAGGATCCTGACCTCGACTCGCTGGGGCGCAAGATGCTGAACAGAGAGAAGGGAATGATGGAGATTCTGAAAGGAAAAGAATATTCGATGGCTGTCTATCGTCCGTTGCAGTCTACCGACTGGTCAGTAGCACTGGTCTGTTCGCGGCTGGATGTCTTTTCTTCGTTGTCCAGCATTCTCTGGTTTGCCGGCATAGCGGTGGTGTTGGGTGTGCTGATGATGTTCGTCTTGTGCGTCATTGCCATCAGGCGAATCACAAAACCACTGGAGACGCTGACAGCCTCAACCAGCGAAATAGCGAGGGGCAATCTGCATGCCGAGGTGCCCGAACTGAGCGTGAAGGACGAGATGTGGCAACTGCGCCAGTCGTTCGTACACATGCAGAAGTCGCTCCGCCATCACATTGCCGAACTCACCAGGACAACGGCCAACAACGAGCGTATCAAGAACGAGCTGAGCATCGCCAACAATATCCAGCACAGCATGATGCCCAAGACCCATCAGCCGCTGCCCGACCGTTCCGACATCGACATCCATGCCTCGCTGCTGCCTGCCAAGGAAGTGGGCGGCGATCTCTACGACTATTATCTCTACCACGACAAACTCTGCTTCATCGTGGGCGACGTGTCGGGAAAAGGTATTCCGGCCGCCCTCTATATGGCCGTGACGATGAGAGTGTTCCGCATTGCCTGCCGCCACCACATCAATTCTGCTCACGAGATAGCAGAAGCCATGGGGCGCACGCTGGCCGAGAACAACGAGTCGAGTATGTTTATCACGGCCTTTATCGGAGTGCTCGACCTGAAAACCAACAAGCTGGGATACTGCAACGCCGGCCACAACCAGCCGCTGCTCATACTCCCTGACGGCAGTTGCAGCCTGTTAGAGGCCGAAAACAACATCCCGCTGGGCATCATGGAGCGATTCGACTTCGAGGGCGACAGCATGGATTTTCACGTGGGAACCAAACTGCTGGTTTATACCGACGGTCTCACCGAGGCCGAAGACCGGCAGCGAAACCATTTTGGCGAGGACCGGCTCATCGGCATTATGCAGCATCTGAGCGGAGTTTCTTCCCGCGAAATCGTGAATACGCTGAATGAGAAAGTGAAGGAGTTTGCCGACGGTGCCCAGCAAAGCGACGACCTGACCATCCTCTGTATCGGCAAGCAGGCCCCCAAGCGGACCATTGTCCTGACCAACAAACTGAGTGAGGTGACCAAACTGAGGCAGTTCATGGAGGGGGCCGGCAAGGAATTCAGCATCCCCGACGACGTCCAGCTGAGTCTGAACCTGGCCGTTGAAGAAGCTGTGGTCAACGTCATCAACTACGCCTATCCCGATGACACGACCGGCGAGATAGAACTCAGCGTCACCAGTGCCCCTGCTCCCGACTTGTCGGATTCAGCAAAAGCCATCCGTTTCACACTGAAAGACAAAGGGAAGCCGTTCAACCCCACGGCCCAGGCTGAGGCCGACACCATTTCCGGACTGGAGGAACGGCAGATTGGCGGGCTGGGCATCCATCTCATCCGTAATATCATGGACCAAATGGAGTATCGGCGAGAAGCAGACAGCAACGTATTGATCATGACAAAAAATATAAACTAACGCTTATGGAAAGTATCATTTTTCTTGGACTCAGCCTCTACGCATGGATCACGATTGTGACCGTGCTGGGTATGTTTGCCATACTTATTTTCACGAAAGTGCCGGCAGAATCGGCTTTCCTCGGTGCCATCGCCATCCTGTTGGTGACGGGCGTGCTCGACACGAAGGAAGCACTCTCCGGCTTCAGCAGCTCGTCGGTGGTGGTCATTGGTGCCTTGTTCATTGTCATTGCCGGACTTGTACATACGGGTGTCCTCCAGTGGATCACCAAACATCTGCTGGGCACGCCCGGGTCCTACCCTAAGGCCATCGTGCGCCTGATGGTTCCCGTGGCCGTGCTCTCCTCGTTTCTGAACAACACCACGGTGGTGGCACTCTTTGTCAATGTAGTAAAGATGTGGGGAAAGAAACTCAACATCACTCCGTCGAAACTGCTTATCCCGCTGAGCTATGCCTCGGGCATGGGCGGTATCTGCACGCTCATCGGAACACCACCCAACATGATTATCTCGGGAATGTATGCCGAACAGACGGGAAAAGCCATGAACGTGCTCACGCCGCTGGTGCCCGGACTGTTCTGCATGTGCGTCGGCATCCTTTCGATGATTGCCATGAGGCGTCTGCTGCCCGACCGCAAGGCTCCTGAAGAGGGATTCGAATCTACGGGCGACTACACCGTGGAACTGCTGGTGCCCACAGACTGCCAGCATGTAGGCGAAACCATCGAAGAGGCCGGACTCAACGAGGTGAAGGGTGGCCAGCTCATCGAAATTGTGCGTTTCGACAAGGAGGTCATTTCTCCTGTCCCGGCCGATGAGTTCATTCTTGGCGGAGACCGTCTTGTCTATTCTGGCCAGATCAATGACATCATCGAACTGAAGAAGTCGCACGGTCTTGTCAATGCAGACCACCACGTGTTCAGTATCGATGAAATGGACAAAAATCGCACGCTCAAGACGGCTTCCATAGGATTCGGGAGCAAGGTCATCGGCAAGCTCTGGAGCGAGACGGGCTATGAGACGACCGACAAGCTTACCCTTGTTGCCGTGAGCCGCCGGGGCGAACGAATCGCGCAGAGTCCCCGCGAAATCAAGTTGCAGGCAGGCGACACCGTCTTGGTGGAGTGTCCGCCCCAGATGAACAATCTGAGCAGTGATGTCAGAAAACAACTGCAGTTCTTCGAATCGTCCGAACTGCCCAACATCGGCAAGAAGACGCTCGTGTCGTCGCTCATCATGGTGGCCATGATTGCTCTGTCGTCTTTGGGCGTGATGACTTTGCTGCAGGCAGCCTTCCTCGCTGCGCTCGTCATGGTGCTCTGCCAGTGCTGCTCGGTCGACCAGGCCATGAAGTCCATCAACTGGAACATCCTGATGGTGTTTGCCGGTTCGGTGGTGCTGGGCACTGCCATCGAGAAGACCGGTCTGGCACAGATGATGGCTAACGGCATCCTGAACGTTTGCGGCAACAATCCGCTTGTCATCATGGCAGCCATCTGCCTGGTGGGAACGTTTATCACGGAGTTCATCTCCAACACAGCCACGGGTGCCATGTTCTATCCCATTGTCTATAATGCAGCCGTCAGCATGGGCTACGACCCGTTCCCGTTCTGTGTGGCGCTGATGATTTCCGTCAGTTCCAGCTTTGCTACGCCTATCGGCTCTCCTACCCACATGCTCGTTTACGGACCAGGTGGCTATCGTTTCACCGATTTTGCCAAGGTGGGCATCCCGATGAACATCATTATCTGGATAGCCAATCTGTTGATTGTGAATATGATATGGCCCATCTCGCCTCTGAATTAAATTGTGAAAATGAGAAAATGAAAGAATGAGAAATTGAGTAAACTTAAAATAAGAATAATATGTATTTGGAAATCAAGGAAAACGACGGTATCCTGACCGGATTCCTCTCGGGATATATCGACACGGCCACGGCCGAGCAGTTAGGCCAGGAAATGAAACCGCTGATGCAGCAGGCCAACCGCGCTATAGAGATTGACTGTTCGCAGTTAGACTATATCAGCAGTTCCGGCCTGCGGCTCCTGCTCTCGTTGCGCAAGCAGGTGGCTGCCGATGGCGGTTCGCTGGTGATTAAGAACATCAACGATGAAATCCGGAAGGTATTCACACTGACGGGTTTCTTCAAGTTGTTTGATATCCGCTAAAGATAGAGCACGGCCTCGTTGCCCATATTAAAAAGGAGGTCGAGAATGGAAAGGTTTGGCTGGAAGCCGAACCTTTCTTGATATACCTGATAGTAGGGTTTGGGATTGAAATCTGGATCGGGCTGCGGATGCTTGGGATGAATAATGGTGCGGAAATCAAGAGCCCCTCCCCTGCCCTCCCCAAAGGGGAGGGAGTTCTGATAGGATTCTGTGAGGGTGATATGGGGATGGATGTCGAGCAGTTCGCACATCTTCTCGGTGATGGCCATATTGAAATCGAAGAGATATTCCCAGCGGTCTTCAAAGAACGGGCGGATATCATCCTCATAGTATTCGAAGAAAGGACTCTCGCCATAGGCACTCTGCAGCGCATTCCAATGTTCCGAGCGCCACTTGCCGTGATTGCTGATACGAACATCCTTGATGAGCCTCTCCTCGGGGAGGTTGGAGGGGGGCTTTTCCACTGGCACCGTCAGCGCCTGCACCCCTTGCGTGGTAGCAATGATGCAACGGTTGCGGAAAGTCTGTTTCAGGAAATGCTCATGCTGTTCTATCAGCACACTGCCGAAGCGGTTCAGTTTCTGATACCACTGCACCGGTCCGAAATATGTCGTAGCAAGAATAGCCTTCATGTTTTTAACGATAACGTTAACGATAACCTTAACCTTTAAGTTGTCATATCCCCCTCCCTTCGGGAGGGATTAAGGGTGGGTTTCCCCTCCCAGGGGAGGGGTCAGGGGTGGGCTTTACCTAGCCGGCCACACCCGATAGGCAGCCCCGATGATGTCGGCCTGATGGATGAGTGTCTGCTGTTTTCCCACTGACACCATATAGTAGCGGTGTTCTTCGCTGCCGCATAGCGGACAGCGGGTGGGCAGTAGATAGTCTTTTCCTTTCACGTTCACCGTGTCGCCTGGCACAGCCTTCACCTTGCCGATAAAAGCATCTTCATTGCCAAACACGATATATTCCCCTTTATCGTAGGTACATCCCAAACGGTTCACTATCATACGGTCGCCTTTCCGCACTTCAGGTTGAAAGTCGGAGGTAGTAACGTGATAGATAGTGAATGCCCAGGCACGTACAGCCAGCATCACGAGCAACATAACTGTCAGCGCCAAGATAAACTTCAGCGCATTCTTCATATTAATTAATACCCCCTCCAAACCTCCCCGAGGGGAAGCTTTCTATTCTCCCCTCCCTGCGGGAGGGGCAGGGGGTGGGCCTTTATTTTATATCATCCACCCAGCGGAACAGTCGCTTCCAGCGAATGCCACCGAAGCCACCACGGTCGGGGTCGCTGCTCCACCAGATAAAGATAGGCTTACCCACCACATGGTCTTCAGGCACGAAGCCCCAATAGCGAGAGTCGGCCGAGTTATGACGGTTATCACCCATCATCCAGTAATAGTCCATCTTGAACGTATAACTGTCAGTCTCCTTGCCGTTGATGAAGATCTTTCCATCCTTCACCTGGAGGTCGTTATCCTCATAGACACGGATGGGACGGTCATAGATGGCAATATTCTGCATGGAGAGTTTCACCGAAGCACCCTTCTTCGGAATCCAAATAGGACCGTAGTTATCGCGCGTCCAACCCGTATTGGCATTCAGCGGATATACCTCTCCCGTAAACGAGTTGGTGTTCAGGCGGATACTTTCCACCAAGTCCTTGCGAGCCGAAAGGGCTTTCACGGCAGCCTTCGTCAGCGGCATATAGCCGTTCTGGTTCAGGCTGGTCAAGTCTTCCATCGAGATGCCCAGTTCCTTGAGCAGTTCGTCGGGCAACTGTCCCTTCAGTTTCACGAAGTAGGTATATTGCACATTATCGGGTTCCTTGTTGGCCTTGCCGTCCAGATAGATGATGCGATCCTTGATTTGGAGCGTCTGTCCGGGCAGTCCCACGCAACGTTTCACGTAGTTTTCCCTGCGGTCGGCAGGACGGCTATCCACGGCTCCATATTCCGGCTGGTTGTCGCGGATATACTGGCGTCCCACATTATACAGCTGCTGATAGTAGTCCCACTGCTGCTGCGGGTTGAGCGAATCCACCTGAGGTTTGTTCTCCACCAGCTGTTCACCGAATGAATAGCACATCAGATAATAGTCAGCTGCCTGATAACGCGAATTGGTGCAGATGGTATCACCGGCAGGATAATTGAACACCACGATGTCATTGAGTTCCACTTTGCCCAGACCTTTCACACGGCGGTAGTCCCACTGCGGCCATTCGATATACGACTTACAGTCGAACAGCGGCAGCGTGTGCTGCGTGAGCGGCATCGTCAGCGGTGTCTGCGGAATGCGCGGGCCGTAACTCACCTTTGATACGAAAAGGTAGTCGCCCGTAAGCAACGACTTTTCCAGCGACGAAGAAGGAATCACATAGTTCTGGAAAAGGAACAGATTGATGAAATAGACGGCCACCAGCGCAAACACCAGTGCATCCACCCACGACATGATGAACTTCACGGGGCCTTCGGCATCTTTCCACCACTGCCACCTGATTTTCTTCGTGATATACACATCAAAGATGAAAGGCACCACAAGCAGTCCCCACCATGACTTCACCCAATACAGAAACGCCAGCCAGATCACCAGGACCACGATAAACTTGGTCCATTGCACCGCCGGATTCAGATTCTTCTTTTTCTTGTCAATCATCGTTTCTTAGAAATTAAACATATCCTCAATCGTGAGCAATCCCTGGTGCTCCTTCGTGTATTCTGCGGCCAACACAGCCCCCAAGGCGAAGCCCTTACGCGAATGGGCATCGTGGGTAATCGTGATGCAATCGGCCTCAGAGTCATAGCGCACGGTATGAATGCCAGGCACCTCGCCGCGCCTCAGCGAATCGATACGGAGCGTCTGCGGATCGTAAGGCTTGTTTTCCTCACCTTTTATCCAACTGGTCTTGCGGTCCAGATTATCCAGAATGCCTTCGGCCAGCGTGATAGCCGTGCCGCTGGGCGCATCAATCTTGTGGATATGGTGCGTCTCTTCCATGTGGGCATCATACTGGGGGAATCCGTTCATAATCTTTGCCAGATAACGGTTCACAGCCGAGAACACGGCCACACCCACCGAGAAATTACTGGCCCAGAACAGCGTATTGCCCTCACCTATCAGACGTTCCACGTCAGCCTGATGATCCTTCTTCCAGCCCGTACTGCCCGAAACCACCTTCACCCCTTTGGCAAAGCATTTCAGGAAGTTACCGTAGGCAGCCTGCGGCGCCGTGAACTCAATGGCCACGTCAGCCGAAGCGAAGGCCTCGCTCTCGAAGTCCTCCTGGTTATCAATATCGATAATACTCACAATTTCGTGGCCACGCTCACGGGCTATCTGCTCTATCATCTTGCCCATCTTGCCGTAGCCAATCAAAGCTATTTTCATAATTAATTCGAATTAAACGCTGCAAAGATACGAATAAGTGAGAACAAAAGCAAATAAAACTCGTTTTTTATTTGTTTTGTCGAACGCAAGTATCTTATCCAAAGATACGAAAAAAGGGTTTAACTTCGTACACTTTTGAAAAGATTTGTAATTTTTTGCACCACGAGCACCTCACCATCCGCCGTGACCAATGCATGGCCCTCAACGACATGGCCAAGATGATCTGTGAATACTAAAAAAAGCGCCCCGCTTCTCAGCGAGGCGCTTTTCCTCATTTAGATGTAACTTCCTAAATAAATAACTAACTCAATAAATGATAAAAAACTATTCTCTGTTTTTTTTCGATATAATAATAACTAATAACTTTCACTTATTCTTCATCACCCCAGAGCGAACTCACGGTCACCGGCTCGTCGAAGAAGTCGCCGCCTTCCTTGGCAGTGATAGGAACATCTCCCTCACCGATGGGGGTCGTAACAATATCTTCATAGTCAGAACCTGTAATCTGACCACCTACGGTAGGGGTTGTTGCTGCGCAGAGTGCGCTTTCGTCGTCTATATTAAGAATCAACGCCTTGGGGGAAATATATACTTTTTTCATAACTTGAGTCTCTTTTTTAGTTGAATATTACTTTCTTACCACCTACAACATAGATACCTTTCAGGCCACTGGTGTCCTTAGAGTTCTCACGAACCACTTGGCCGTTGAGATTGTAAATCTTGCTGTCGTTCTTAATTACTGGAATCTGAATGGTCGGGGTGCCAATCTTGGTCACGACAACATCCGATTTGTTAAAATCTACATCAAGCACATTGAAGTCTTTTGCTCCACTTTCACCGCCGGCAGCTACGTCGGCAGCCTCTACCAGCGCACAATAAGGCGACCATACGGCTGTGCCTTTTGCTTTGAAGAATTTAGGCTCTGACATTCCTGATTGATAGCCGAGATAGTATGCACCGACAGGAAGGTTCGGGGATGTGCCCATTTGCTTCTGGTTTCCGCCTTCATCTGCAGGACCATAAATAGTTGCGCCCAGATAACTGCCTCTGAAAGTATAGTCAACCGACGGGAACTTATCGTTCGTGAAATGTCTTGTTTGAGCATTTCCTTCAAGAGCAGCCGTCGTTTTTTCCTCAACATCAGCGATTGCTTCTGCGTAAGCCACACCTCCAGCCAGTAAGATATCCCATCTTACGAAAAGGTCACTCTCCACGTCAAAAGTAGCAATTACTTCGGTGGTCTTGTATTGTTCCTGCCCTTCCACAGTCTCTTTGACAAACTCCACACCTCCATTCATGTCAGCGATTTGAACCTCTTTTCTCTTAGTGAACTTGATTTTTGCAGGATGTATCATATAGGGCACGTTCTTCTTGAGTAAGTATTTAGTAGGGTCATCGCTGCCTTCAATCGTTGAAGGTACAGCAGGCGTATCGAACTTCAATACAATCATGTTGCTCTCTTCATCATATTCAGCACCTGTGAACTCATGCAGCGCAGCACCTACACCATATGCATTCACAAACTGTGCCTCTGTCATGTTGATGGGTAAGCAGATAGAATACCAGCGGCTTTCCTTAATGCGCTCGTCATAGAATACTCTCTGCTCCTTAAAGATATTGTTACCAATATAGAATTGTTTCCAACCAGAGTATGGAGTGTTTTTATTATTCACCCAATCAGAGCCAAAACTTGGAATACCAATATCTCCCTCTGGGGCATCCCATGCTGGCCGTATTCCTGAATATATGTTGGCGAAGTCTGTTTCGTTAGGCCATGTCGTACCTGTAATAGGATCTATGCCGCTATATTGCATATAATATGGTGTGCGGTAATTCTCTATACCAGTATTTGTACCAGGATAATGAAGTATTGGGATAGTATAAGGCTGACCTTTAAAGGGACTATTTGGGTCATCACTAGAATTATAAATAGCCTGAGGGGTATAGTCATTGGTTGAGTATGTCTGTTTTGTAACCCCTTGTTTCCATTTAAAGTTTGTTGTCTGGTTCTCCTCCATCAAGGCTTGATATGGAGCCACGACATTGTCTGAATTAACAAATACATTTTTTAAATAAATACATCCTTGGAATATTTGGGCATCCCTGACAAGAACAACATGATCAGGAATTGTTACGGTCTTAATACCACATTCCTTAAAACAAAGGCTACCGATGTTGATTAATTCTTCTGGTAAAACAAGATACTTTAGGTTATAAGTTGCAGAAAAAGCCTTTACACCCAATTGTGTGATGCTGTTGTCCAAGACAACGTTTGTTAAGTTTGTGCAATGTTCAAATATACTTACTCCTGATGACGTCTGGTCGCTATCAAAGTCTGTAATATGATATCCTTTGCCTAAACTAACAGTTTTTACTGCAGAATTCTTGAATGCATAAGCCATAATCTCATATGTACCCGTGCCCTCTCTGTCTGGGAAAATAACTGTCTCTAAGTACTGATTATTTTCAAATGCACTTGCGGGAATTTTCAATCCATCAGCCTTTGGGAAAACAAGAGTCCTGAGTTGACTCATTGCATTAAGATACTTGTCATTTCCACCAAAAGCGGCATTGTCGACAGCACTATTCTCAAGGTCTAAGTAAGAAAGGCTTGTGAAACTCTCTTTAAATGTTTTAAATTCGCCATTTCCTAATTTCTTGTCGCCAGCATCAGTAGTGACAATCAACTTTTTGACTTGGCCAGCCTTAACTTCATTACCGTTCTCGGTATAAAATACTTTGTCGGCAGTCCAGTCTGCTGCCGGTCCCAAATCTTTTCCTGGGTCGGTAACTGTCATAGTAAATGCCATATCCTCTCCGGGGATAGGCACGATGGTGAGTTCTGCCTTTGCTACCAAAGCAAAAGCGCACATAACTAACAAGACGGAAAGTCTTGCACATAGTTCTTTTACACTCATTGAGTAAAGATTAGATGTAATCATGATAATTACCTTAAAAAAATAATACGTAAAATGTTAATAATGAATATTTGATAATTGATATAAATTCCTATAAGCTTGAGTTAATACGGTTCTGTCGCTTTGTCAGAAAAACGCTGCAAAGGTATAGCGTTTAAATATGAAGTTGCAAACAAAATTGTCGCAAAATCTTTTATTTTACACAAAAGCGACCCCACTTTGTTACAATTCGATACCCTCGTAGCGCCGTTGGCGCGATTAAAGTTTCAAGATTAAAGATTAAAGTTCAAGCTTCAGGTTTCTGGGAATTTCGTGTTAATATAATAGGTATCGCTGTTGTTTTCAAGTCTTCTGTGAACGTACCTTAGTGAACATAAATAATGTGTCACTGACCGAAGGGAAGTAATTCTGTGTTCTATTAAAATGGTTATCGTTAACGTTAGCGTTGATAAATTCTCTAGAGAATTTTCGTCCAAACACCATCGGAAGGGATGCAAACTACCATCGGAAGGAAGAAATTCTCTAGAAAATTTCTTAACGCTAACCTGAAACTTGAATCTTGAATCCTCCCCCTCCCTAAACAGGGAGGGTTGGAGTGGGTCTCCTATGACACCCTTATGACACCCTTGACACCCTCTAAAACAGGGTGCAAGCCTTGTGTTTATAGGGGTTTTGACACCCTTGCACCCTTAAACATAAATTTCTATACCAACGATAACGCTAACGATAACCTTAAACTTGAAACTTGAAACCTGAAACTTGAAACAGAACTCCCTCCCTAAACAGGGAATTTATGGAGCAGTGAGAGCAATGTTAAGTTTACTTAGTCATTGCCGAGTCGTGACATAAATCGCCGATAGGCAAAGGCTGGGGTGGGTCTCTATTTCTTTATGTATTCACTGGGCGTAAGGCCGTACTCGTTCTTGAAGTGCTGGGCGAAGCGCTTGGGGGAATTATAACCTACCTGATAGGCTATCTCGGCAACGGTGAGACCGCTCTCTTTCAGGAGTTGGCAGGCACGCTTCATGCGGATAAGGCGTATAAAATAAAGAGGTGTAACGCCTGCCAAGGCATTAATCTTCTTGAAAAGTTTGTTGCGCTGGATATGCAGTTCATCACTCAACACGTCAACGGTGAAGTCTGGATTGCCGATATTCTCCTCAATAATACGCTTGGCATCCTTCAAAAGTTGCTCATCAAGCGATGAAATGGTGAGTTTTGAAGGCTCCATGTCAAAATTCTCCCGCAATAGGACGTGGCTTTCCTCCTGACGCTTCAGCACATGAATGATGCGCTGGCGGAGCACATCCATATGGAAGGGTTTGGTGATATAATCGTCGGCACCCATTCGCAGCCCTTCCAGTTCATCTTCTGCCAATGCCTTGGCGGTAAGCAGGATGACGGGGATATGCGAGAGATTGATGTCGCCCTTGACACGGCGGCAGAGTTCCAGACCGTCCATTCCTTCCATCATCACGTCGGAGATGATGATGTCGGTCTGCTCCTGTTCCAGCAACTGGAGGGCCTGCTGTCCGTCGGTGGCCTTCAGGATGTGATATTGCTTGCCCAAGACGTTACCCATATAAGAGAGCAGGTCGCGGTTGTCTTCCACGAGCAAAAGCGTCGGGCTGTTCTCATCCAAGATGGCGGAATCCTTCAGATTGAAGCTCTCGCTGTCTTTTTCCATCTCCATCCACACCTCTTCCTGCTGCTTGAGCGGCAGCAAGATGGAAATGACCGTACCATGGGGCACATTGTCACTAAGCAGAACCTTGCCTCCATGCATCTTCACATAGTCGCCTACGATGGAAAGGCCCAAGCCGCTACTAGCTATATGGCGGTTGAGGTTCTTGTCTTTCGACATATAGAACTTCTCGAAGACATGGGGCTTGTCAGCCTCGGAGATACCTGTTCCCGTATCCGATACGACCAATTTGGCACTCTCCTCCTCACGGCTGATATCGATATGGATACAGCCACCGTCGGGAGTGAACTTAAAGGCGTTGCCGACCAGATTGAAGAGGATGCGGCCCAGTTTCTCCATATCCATATCCATCATCAGTTGCGGCTCCGTGGTATTTACCGCAAAGTCGATATGGCGCTTGGCGGCTTCTAGCACAAAGGTCTGCGGAAGGTCTTTGACAAAGGCCACCAGATCGGTATGGGTGAGATGAAGACGCTCTCCGTCTTCGTTCAACTTATGGAAATCAAGCAGTCGGTTGACCAAGTCGTAGAGGCGGTTGGCATTCTTGGCGACTATCTCCAGCACGCCGTGCGTCTCGGGATCTTTCACGGTATGGAGCAGTTCTTCCACGGGCGACACCACGAGCGAGAGTGGTGTGCGCAGGTCGTGGCTCACGTTGGTGAAGAATTGTGTCTTCATCTGCTGCAGTCTTCTTTCGTGCTCGGCCTCCGTGGCCAGTTCGTAGCGGCGCATTCGCTCCAAGTTGCGACTCTTCAGATAGTGCCACAACCACCATGCCAGCAGCAGCAACAGCAGGGAATAGACGATGATGGCCGGCCATGAAGCCCACCAGGGACGGGCCACTTGGATCGTGAGCAGCGGGTAGGTGGTGGTCTGCTCGCCATCGAACGACTGCTCGCGTACATATAGCTGATGGCTGCCCGGCGGGATATTGTTGAGGCTTACCGTGCCGTCTTGCATAGGTTGCAAAGGTCCGTTGTCGAGGCGGTAGCTGTAAACGGCTGAGACGGAGGCAGTAAAATCTGCCGGTGCATACTCCAGGCGCACGTTGTTCTCGTTGTAGGCCAGATTTATCGTCTTCAGATAAGGCAGGTCGCAGCCGTAGAGTACGCGCCCGTTGAGCTCGGCACCCGGCTGAGCATAGACACCGTTGATGCGCAGGGAGGTGGCAATGAGACGCGGCGACGTGGTCTTCTGCCGATTCATCTGGGCCAACAGTTTTGTATCTACCACCTGATAACCATCCGTGGAACCGGCCAGCAGCCTATGGCCAGAGAGCATAGTGATGGCGCGGTCGTTGAAGATACCCTCTCCGGGGGCGGTCATGGCATAATGGAATACCTCGAAGCGGAGGCTGTCGGAGCCCGTGGTCTTCACGCTGACGAAGCCTTGATCCGTGGAGAACCACATGGTCTGCCCGTCGGCAGAAACCAGTCCGTAGATGAGATATTTGCCCATTTCATCGACCGTATAGGCTTTTTTGCGGTCTGCGTCATAGACACTTACCGCTGAATGCGGACGGTAGCTCACGGCCCAGAGGCGGTTATGGCTGTCGGCAGCGATGGCTTTGGTACCGTAGGTCATTGACGTGTTGCCGAGGACGGAGATGGGGAAATGCTGTTCCTTCAGGGTCAGCGTGTTGAAAAGGTAGAGATAATCGTTGGTCACGTAGTAGGCGGTGTTGCCGTGTATGGCCACGTCCATCACCCATTTGGAGTCGCAGGGCAGGACCGTGGATTCGCCTGTTGAAGGGTTGAGCCGCCAGATGCCATTGCCTAAGATCACGACGTAGAGCATGCCCCTTGCGTCTTCAATGACTTTATAGACAGAGCTGCCCTCGAAGAACTTGCGGCCGTCGCTGCAATAAAGGGCGTCGTTATAGATGCCCGTCCACATGCGCCCAGCGGAATCGAAGCTGATGGCTGTCACGGAATGACCGGGGAAGAGGTGCTGGCGGACGGCACCTGTGGGAGAAAGGGCGTAGCTGCCGTTGTCTTCGGTGCCCATCCACAAGGTGCCATCGGGGGCTTCGGCCATGCAGAAGATGTCGTTGACGGTGAATTGCGAATCCTCGCTGATGAGCTGCTGCTTGCGGAACCAGCTGCCAGTCTGCTTATAGACCGATAGGCGGTGCTTATGATAGGCCACCCACACGTGGTCGGTCAGTCGGTCGTAATAGACGGCATCCACATGGTTGCTGATCAGGCCGTTGATTCCCGGTGGTGCTTTCAGCATATGCGTCGTGTTTTGGACTTCGAAACCGCCGTCGAAGGAGAAGATACCGTTGGTCGTGGTGAACAGATACATCTGGTTGCCTTTGGTGGGCGTGAGTCCCTTGATGGTGCTGTTGAGATTGTTGAAAGTGCTCCATTGGCCGTTTTGCAGGCAACACACGCGGTGGCGATCGGCAACCCAGGGCTGTCCGTTCTCCGTCAGTTGCAGGAAGATGGATATCGAGTTAGGATCGATGGGACAGGTGTTGAGATATTTCAGGGCCATCGTCTGCTCGTCGGCCTGATAGAGTGCATGCTCCGTCAGCACGTAGGCCTTTCCCGCCCTGAAGGTAATGGCCAGGACGGTTCCTGCCTTCGGGGGCAACTGCAGACGGCGGGTCTGCTGCGCCTTGAAGTCGCAGATGTGAATCTTGTCTTGCTGGAAGAACCAGACACGCCCCTTCTCATCGATACTGGCCGAAAAGTAGGGAGCAAACGGAATGCCCTGCTGCCGCAGATAGTCCTTCGTGTCGGTGATGACCTGATTCGTATGGGGCGTATAGACAAGATAGTCGTTCGACTGCAGGTGAAGCCACAGACGCTGGAGATTGTCTTCCTGAATATCGGTGACAATGTTTTCAAGGGCTGCCGAGCGCTTGTAGAACAACGGGCTTTGAGAAGAGAGCTGGGCAAAGGTGAAGAGTCCGTCGGATGTTCCTATCCAGACGATGCCTTCCGTGTCTTTATAGATGCTGTAAACATTGTAGCCGCGCGTGCTGACATGCTCATAGTGGTGCTGTTGTTGTGCTGACACGACAACCGAAAACAAAATGAGACATAAAAGGATCCTAATTCGAACCATGGCATCGTTCTTTTTTTTATCATTTTAGAGTTAATAGTTTTCTCGTGGCAAAAATATAAAAGTTTTTCCTTATTATCAAGTATTCTTACATTTTTTCTTCAATATTTTGCCTTGAAGTCTGCTATTGGATTATTTTTTTGTACTTTTGTGGCATCTAAGCATTATATCATGGAAGTCTTGCTACATTACTGTTGGAAACACAAGCTATTTCCACTCAAGGAACTACAGACTACCGACGGACAAGCGGTAGAAGTGATAGACCCGGGGCTGCATAACCGACATGCAGGGCCCGACTTCTTCAATGCCAAGGTGAAAATCAACGGCACACTCTGGGTGGGCAATGTGGAGATCCATGAGCGTTCGGGCGACTGGTATCTGCACGGGCACGATCATGATCCGGCCTATGATAACGTGGTGCTTCATGTAGCATCGGTCATCGACCGCGACGTGAAGACTGCTGCAGGCAACTATCTGCCGCAGCTACAACTGGACGTGCCGCCGCAGGTGAAGGATCATTATGAAGAACTGCTGAACGAAGACCAGTATCCGCCGTGCTATCGAATTATTCCCGACCTGACCCGGCTGACGGTACATTCATGGATGAGCGCGCTGCAGACCGAACGGCTGGAGCAGAAGACGGAGGCCATCTGCCAGCGGGTGGAGCGTTGCGAAGGTTCCTGGGAAGCCGGTTATTTCGTCACGCTGGCGCGCAACTATGGTTTCGGCGTGAACAGCGAGGCTTTCGAACAATGGGCTTACCACGTGCCGCTCGGCAGCGTGGCTCACCACCGCGATGACCTCTTCCAGATAGAAGCCATCTTCATGGGGCAGGCCGGACTGCTGGAAGTCAGTCAGATTCCGGAGCAATACCAGCGAGATGCACTCAACGAAGGCTATTTCTCGCGCTTGCGAAATGAATACCTCTACTTGCAGCATAAATTCCATTTGCAGCCGATGGACCCCACCATCTGGCGCTTCCTCCGATTGCGCCCGCAAAACTTTCCGCATATCCGACTCTCTCAACTGGCCCAACTCTATTACAGCCGGCGGGCGGGGCTCAGCCAGTTGCTGGAATGTAAGCGTATCGAAGAACTGGAAGAGGTGCTGAAGACCAACGTTACACCCTATTGGGAGACTCACTATACCTTTGGCTCCACTTCCTGCAAGACACGGAAGAATCTTTCGAAGGCTTCGTTGAACCTGCTGATGATCAATACGGCCATCCCGATGCTCTTTGCCTACGGTCGCCATCATTCCAAGGAGGAGCTCTGCGACAGGGCTTTTGACTTGCTGGAACAACTGAAGGCCGAGAACAACCATATCACGCGGATGTGGCAGCAATGCGGCCTGCCCATCGAGAGTGCCGGTGACAGCCAGGCCCTCATCCAGCTCCGTAAGGAATACTGTGACCGCAAGGACTGTCTGCGCTGCCGTTTCGGCTATGAATATCTGAAGAGGAAATAAAAAAGATAAAAAAGACTTCGCCATTCCATAGTTTTTTTGTAGTTTTGCGCTCTAATCGGTAAACAATATCCATGACATGAGTAAGATTTTTGAAACCCGTATGGAGGTGCGCGACTATGAATGCGACATTGAAGGCATCGTGAACAATGCCAACTACCTCCACTATATGGAACATACGCGCCATCTTTTTCTGAAGGCCTGCGGACTGAGTTTCGCCGAGATGCACGTCAAGGGCACAGATGCCGTGGTGCATCGTATTGATATCCAGTACAAGTCGCCTCTGCGCTGTGATGATGAATTCATCTCAAGGCTCCATATTGCGAAAGGCACGCTGCGCTATACGTTCTTCCAGGACATCCTGCGGATCAGCGACATGAAGCTCTGCGCCCGCGCCAAAGTGGAACTGGTCTGCCTCATCAATGGGAAACTTGCCGACAGCGAGGATTATGACCGGGCTTTCAAGGAATGGCTATAAAAAGCCCTGTCACCTAACACCCAGAATCATGAACGAAAAGGAAATACTCGCAACACTGGCGCTCACACGCATCAACTACTTCCATCTGGCCGGTATCCGCCAGCTTTATGAAGCGGCCGGATCTGCTGCGGCCATCGTGGAGAATCGCAGCCATATCCGCGACATCTTTCCCGATGTCTCACCGAAAATGCTGGAAGGGTTGCGCGACATTGAGACGGTGATGCCACGTGCTGAAGCCGAACTGCGGTATTGCCAGCAGTACGGCATACAGATACTGACCCTCAACGACCCGCTCTACCCCCGCAGACTGCGCGAATGCGACGATGCTCCGCTACTGCTTTTCTATAAAGGAACTGCCGATCTCAACCAGCAGCGCATTGTCAATATCGTGGGTACCCGTCATTGCACGGTCTATGGTCAGGACCTCGTGCGCCGTTTCATCGAAGGGCTGAAGCAATGGAGTCCGCAGGTTCTCATCGTCAGTGGACTGGCTTACGGCGTTGACATCTGTGCCCACCGCAATGCTCTTCAGCAGGGTTATGAGACGGTGGGCGTACTGGCCCACGGACTCGATGACCTTTATCCTCCGCGTCATCGCGAAACAGCCAACCAAATGATCTGCCAGGGCGGACTCTTGACGGAACATTTCACCCAAACCAATGCCGACAAGATCAACTTCGTGCGCCGAAACCGTATTGTGGCGGGCATGTCGGATGCTTGTGTCGTGGTGGAAAGTGCAGCTAAAGGTGGAAGCCTTATCACTGCCCGGCTCTCCCGCGACTATAACCGTGACACCTTTGCCTTCCCCGGACCCGTGGGTGCTCCCTATAGCGAAGGCTGCAACCATCTCATTCGCGACAATCAGGCAGGCCTTATCACATCAGCCGAAGATTTCGTCATGGCGATGGGCTGGCAAGACGATGCCACCCTGACGGCTGCCCAGCAACAAGGCATTGAGCGTCAACTTTTCCCCCAACTTAACGAGACGGAGGCCCGCATTGTGGCTGCCCTTCAAAAACAGAACGACCAGCAGATCAACCTGCTCACTGTGCGTACCGATCTGCCTATCTCAAAACTTACTGCCACACTCTTCGAGCTGGAGATGAAAGGCGTGGTGAAAACCTTCGCCGGTGGCATTTATCATTTATTAAAATGAAAATAGGAAACATAGATTTTGAACCGCAGCCGCTTTTCCTCGCTCCGATGGAGGATGTGACGGATATCGGCTTCCGTATGCTCTGCAAACGCTTCGGAGCTTCCATGGTCTATACCGAATTTGTATCGGCTGAGGCTTTGGTGCGCTCCGTGAAGTCAACGGTCAATAAGCTCACCATTGCTGATGAAGAACGGCCCGTGGGCATCCAGATTTACGGGCGTGATGTGCCGCAGATGGTAGAAGCCGCTCGTATCGTGGAATCCGAGGCTCATCCCGATGTAATTGATTTGAACTTCGGATGTCCCGTAAAGAAAGTGGCTGGTAAAGGAGCCGGAGCCGGCATGTTGCAGAAGCCAGAATTGTTGCTGGAGATAACGCGCGAAGTGGTCAAGGCCGTCAACACACCCGTCACGGTGAAAACCCGCTTAGGCTGGAATCAGGAGCAACTCATCATCACCACGTTGGCCGAACAACTGCAGGACTGTGGCATTCAGGCGCTCACTATCCACGGACGTACCCGCAGCCAGATGTACACCGGACAGGCCGACTGGACATTGATAGGAGAAGTGAAGCGTAATCCACGCATCCATATTCCCATTATCGGCAACGGTGATATCACCACACCCGAAGAAGCCCGCATGGCTTTTGAGCGCTACGGTGTGGATGCCGTGATGATTGGAAGGGCTACTTTCGGGCGACCTTGGATATTCAAGGAGATTAGGGAAAGCCTCTCCCCCAGCCCCTCCCCCGTAGGGAGGGGAGTATTGACGCTTGATGATAAAATTGATATCTTGAAAGAACAGCTCCAGATAAACCTTGCACATATTAAAAAGGAACGCGGGGAAGATGATCCGCGCAACGAACTGCGTGCCATACTCCATACCCGCCGCCACTTGGCAGCCTCGCCCATCTTCAAGGGTATTCCCAATTTCCGCCAGATGCGCATCCAGATGTTGCGTGCCGAGACCATCAGCGAGCTTAACGACCTCTTGGAACAGTGCCGCCTGTTGCTGAAAGAATCGGGTGTAGCATGATAGGTGATGGGTGCTGACGGATAGCAGTATTCTGTTTTCGCTGAATAAAAAAGCCAGTTCGCTGAATATTTTTCGCGGGCTGGCTTTTTCGTCATACTTTTGCATCATCTAATCAAGGTATAAACATTTTAAACGTAACGGATATGAAAAAAACAAGGATGACCATCATGCTCATGGTAGCCATGACGATGATGACTTTGACAACAGCCTGTTCTTCGGATGATCCGCTGAGCGCAGACGATTACAGCTATACCGTCATTGACGGCAGCGGCAGCGTAAGTTCTTCAAGCACAAGCTCTTCCTCCTCTGCCTATGCCGGGATGAATTCTTTCACGGTAGCCATCGACAAGACCACGGCAGAACCGGAATCCACCGTCGCAGCACAGTATCCCGAGGCCAGTGACGCTCCCAGTGCCAACACTTTCTCCAAGACGGTCAATATCGATATGACGAATCCGAAAGACCCCGCTGTTGACGGCGTGACCATTACGGTAGAAGGGAATAACGTGACGGCCAACCACGGCAGCACGGAAGGCGTCAACTATGTGGTGACCGGAACAACGGCCAACGGTTCGCTCACTATCAACGGAAACACCAACTTCTGCCTCACGCTCAACAATGCCGACATCACCAGCACCTCTACGACAGCCATCGACCTGGAGAGCAAAGGCAATGCCTATCTGGTAGTCAATGGCACCAACAAGGTGAAAGACGGCACGACCGAAGACCATAAGGGCACCATCTTCAGCAAGGGGAAACTGCTCATCAGCGGTGACGGCTCGCTGGAAGTGTATGGCACCTATAAGAACGGCATCCACGGCAAGAGCAACATCGTCATCGACAAAGGCGTGAATCTCTATGTCAACTCTACGGCAAACAACGGCATCAAGGCTGGCGATGACATGTTTATCAATGGCGGTATCATCAATGTGGAGGTGTCTGCCGCTGGCGGAAAGGCCATCAACGGTGATGCCGACGTGACCATCAATGGCGGACGAACCACCGTCATCACCACCGGCAACGGCACATGGGAGGTCGATGAGACACTCACTTACGGTGGCGACACCAAGGCCGCAGCAGGCATCGGCTGTGATGCCGTGTTCTATATGAACGGCGGCGAACTCTATGCCAAGGCCACGGGCAGCGGCGGCAAGGGCGTAAAAGCCGATCTCGAAGCATATATCACGGGCGGAAAAATCCGCATCATCACCGAGGGCGGACTCTATTACAGCAACGGAACGACCGAAAGCCACAACTACACGGGCAACACCGACAACCTGCCCAGCGCTTACACCTCTTCGCCGAAAGGCATGAAGATTGGCTACAAGGATGACACTGTATCGCCCACGGTGACCTATGGCGTGCTGAAGATTACGGGCGGCGACATCATGATCCGCACCAGCGGCAACAATGCCGAGGGCGTGGAGAGCAAGGGAACACTCGACATTACCGGAGGAACCGTACTGATCTATGCGCACGACGATGCCATCAACTCTACTGGCGACATGACTATCAGCGGCGGAACGATCGTGGCCGTGGGCACCAACAATGATGCCATCGATGCCAATGGCAACATGTATCTGAAGGGTGGCACCATCATTGCCTGCGGAGCCAATGGCGCTGAGGCTGGTATCGACATCAACGAGCAGAAGAAACTCTATATCTCCGGCGGATATATCTTTGCCATCGGCGGACGAGTGGATGGCAATCTGGGCAGCACCTCTCAGGGAATCATCACCGCTTCGGGCTCGCTCTCTGCCAACAGCAGCATCTCAGTGACGGGAAGCAGCAAGACGCTCTACACCTTCACGATGCCTCCCATCTCCTACAGCGGCAACAATACCATCATCATCAGTACGCCCGACCTGACGAGCGGCAGCAGCTATACGCTGACAACGGGCAGCAGTTCGGTTAGCGTGACGGCATCGAATACCATCAGCAGCGGTATGGGCGGCGGAATGATGGGTGGCGGAATGCCCGGTGGACGTTGGTAATGATTACAATAAACAAGTAATCCTTGCGTTATATGAAATGGATGCAAGAACAACGAAGATATGAGAACCTGACATACCTGGCACTGTGGGGCATGCTCTTCGCAGTGCCGGTGCTCAGTCTCTATATCCGTACGGTCAACGACGCTGACTACGCCTTCAACTGGGACGAGCTGTTCATGATATGGCGGCAGTTTGCTATCTTTCTCCTGATATTCCTCATTCACAACTTCTTCCTGGCTCCCCTTCTGGTCTATAAGCACAAGCGGGCATTGTATCTCTGTTCAGTAGCCGTGATAACCGGCCTGTTCATCGTCTTCCAATGCTCCCACAGACCACAGGGAGGCAATCGGCCAGCCCCTATGAATCACCCTTCAATGGAAGCCTCCCAAAATCCTCCTTTTGGGGATGACTTCGGAAGACCTCCCCACGAAGGGGAGATGGAGAAAGGCCCGAGGCCACTCCACGGGGAATTAGGAAACAAACCGATGCCTCCCCATGGCGAGCGATTCGAAGGACCTGAAGACAGGATGGGGCCTAAGCCTCCGGCCTTTATGGGCGAGCACGACATCGTGGCGCTGATTATCCTGCTATTGATGCTGGGCATGAACCTCGGCGTGAAATACTATTTCAAGTCGCGTCACGACGCCAAGCAGCTGATGGTCTTGGAGAAGGAAAACCTGGAGCAGCAACTGGAGTACCTGAAGTATCAGATCAATCCCCACTTCTTCATGAATACCCTCAACAATATCCACGCCTTGGTGGACATTGATCCCGAGCAAGCCAAGGATACCATCCTCGAACTTTCGAAGATGATGCGTTTCGTGCTCTATGAGGGCGACAAGAAAGGGGTGCCCCTCTCGCGCGAGTTCGAATTCATCCGCCATTACGTGACGTTGATGCGCATGCGCTATACGGATAAAGTGGAGGTGAAGGTTGATTTGCCCACCGAGACACCCGACTATGAACTGCCGCCGCTGATGCTCATCACGTTTATCGAAAACGCCTTCAAGCACGGCATCAGCTACCAGCGCGACTCTTTCATTCACGTCAAGGCCGCCGTCAAAGGCAGCAGCCTCTACTTCGAATGCCACAACAGCAAGGCCGACAAGCCTAACGAGGAGCGGGGCGGCGTGGGACTCACAAATGTAAAACAACGGTTAAACCTCATCTATGGAGAGAACTATACACTCAATATACAGGACGAACCTGATACCTATAACGTAGAACTTGTAATACCGCTCGCATGATACGCTGTCTTGCCATCGACGACGAGCCGCTTGCCCTGCGGCAACTCGTAACCTATATCCAGCGGGTTCCTTTCCTCGAACTCGCTGCCCAATGCCAGAGTGCCTTGGAAGCACGGAAGTTTCTGGCAGAAGAAGCCGTTGATGCCATCTTCTGCGACATCAATATGCCCGATCTCAACGGCATGGATTTCATCAAGTCGCTGCAGGCACCGCCGCTCATCGTCTTCACCACAGCCTATAGCGAATATGCCGTGGAGGGATTCCGGGTCAATGCCGTAGATTATCTCCTGAAACCCTTCGGACTCGACGATTTCCGCCGTGCCGCCAATCGTATCAAAGAAAGGATGGAAAATGTATCCACCAACACCCAACACCTAACACCCAACACCCAGCCAGACACCCTCTTCGTCAAGACCGATTATCGCATGGTAAAGATCAACATTGCCGACATCCGCTACGTGGAAGGCATGAGCGAATATCTGAAAATCTATCTCGAGGGAGAGGCCAAACCCATCGTCACCCTGCTCTCCATGAAGAAGATGGAAGAAAGGCTACGGGTAGGCGACCAAACATCGGGAATGAGGCAACCTGAGAACTTCATGCGCATCCACCGTTCCTATATCGTCAACCTCCACAAGATTCAGGAGGTTAACAAAAACCGCATCATCATGGATGCCGACACCTATCTCCCCATCGGAGATATGTATAAAGAAGCCTTCCAACAATATCTCGACTCGAATTTCCTGGGCAAATAGCAAGCATCCTAAGGAGTGCAGAATCTGTGCAGATGATGCGCACAAGTTGTGCAACCCATCTGCACACTTTGTGCAGCGCATCCGCACAAATTGTGCAAAGGCCTTGCACAAAAAGTGCAAATCACCGGCACAAATTCTGCACAAGTTTTCACGATCCCCGATTTCCCATCACTCGCAAACCAAATATCAACTGCTCAATGGCCGTTGAAGAAGACGTAGAGGGCTATCATCACGATGATGAGCAGGGTCCAGGCTATCTTCACTCCGCGCGAGGCGGGTTCCACGAGTTTCTGCATATAGGAAACTTGCTGCTCGCTCTTGTCGAGGAGTGAGACGATGATCATGGCCGCGGCGATGATGACGAATATCCAGAAGGAGAGCATCATGAAATGGGGCCAGAAGGAAGCACCGTTGAGCACGAAGAGGTAGAGAATGCCGGTGCCGATGCTGAACACGGTGCCCCAGGTGAGGGCCATGTTGGCGGCTCGCGTGGTGCAGCGCTTCCAGAATACGCCGAAAAGGAAGACGGCCGACATAGGCGGAGCAATGAATCCCAAGACGGACTGGAAAATGTTGAAGAGGTTGAGCCCCTTGATGCTGTCGATGGCAATACAGATGAGCACCGAGAGGATGGCTCCCACGATGGTGACCTGCTGTCCGATGCGGATGAGTTGTTCGGGAGTGGCCTTGGGGTGGTTCTTCACGTAGATGTCCATAGTGAACACCGTGGAAAGGGCGTTGAGCGCCGAACCGATGGTAGAGACCAGGGCGGCCGTGAGCACGGCGAGCACCAGTCCGACCATTCCCATGGGGAAGAGGTTGGTAACCATCGTCATATAGGCCTCATCGGGATTCTTCAGGCCGGGATAGAGAGCCAGGCAGATGATACCAGGCAGGATATACAGGGCTACGTCGAGAATCTTCAGCCAGCCGGTGAAGTTGGCTCCCTTCTGTCCTTCGTTGAGGTTCTTGGCAGCCAGCACGGGCTGCACCATGCTCTGGTCGGTACACCAGAACCACACACCCATGATGGGGTAGCCCAGCAGGATGGGTAGCCAGGGGAAGGCGGGATCATCGTTGGGCTGGAAGAGATTCCAGTAGTTTGATGGTACGGCAGCGGTAAGTCCGCTGATGCCGCCCACTTTTGAGAGTCCCACAATGGTGAGCGTGGCCGAAACGACGATGAGCAGGATCATCTGATAGACGTTGGTGTAGGCCACGGCCTTCAGTCCGCCGAGCATGGTGAAGAAGGCAGAGATGGCCAGCAGGATGCAAGCCGATGCCCACATGGGGATGCCGAACACCTGACGGATAAGGATGCCGCCGGCAAAGAGCGTGAGGGCGAGCCACGAGATGAGCACCGTGACGATGGTGTACCATGCCAGGATGTTGCGCGTCTGCTGCCCGAAGCGCAGTCCCATGAACTCGGGCAGCGTGCTCACATTGCTGCCCAGATAGCGCGGTGCAAAGACGAACGCCAGCAGAAAGATGAACACGAAGGCATACCAGGCATAGTTGCCCGAGACGATACCCGTGGTGAAACCTGCCGAAGCCGAGGCTATCAGCATGGAGGGTCCTACGTTGGTGCCCCACATGGAGAAGCCGATGTGATGCCAGCGGAGCGAGTGTTCGGCCAGGAATAGCGACGAACCTTTCTTGCGCTTGGTGCTTGCCCAGATGCCGATGGCCAGCAGGATGACGAAATAGGTGATCAGAATGACCCAATCGAGGGAACCGAGGAATTTTGCGTGAATCATATTGTAGTGAAGATTGAAGAGTGAAGAATCTGTCAAAGTAAAGATTTTGAGAGTTTGGGGGTAAAGAGTCATTTATCACCCATCACCTAATACCCAATAGTTGCTTAGCCACCTGTACGGCAGTATTGGCATTGTCGCTATAGCCGTCGGCACCAATCTCGTCGGCAAAGCCCTGGCTGACGGGAGCACCGCCCACCATGACCTTCACACGCTGGCGGATGCCAGCTTTCTCGAGCGCGTCGATGACTTCTTTCATATAGCCCATCGTGGTGGTGAGAAGAGCCGACATGCAGAGGATATCGGGTTCGTGTTTCTTTACTTCCTCGATGAACTTGTCGGCCGAAACATCAATGCCGATATTGACAACTTCGAAACCGCAGCCTTCGAGCATGGAGGCCACGAGGTTCTTGCCGATGTCGTGGAGGTCGCCTTTCACGGTTCCGATGACCACCTTGCCGATGCTGCTGGAGGCTTGTCCGGCCATCAGTGGCTTCAGCACTTCGAGTCCGGCCTTCATGGCGCGACCTGCCATCAGCAGCTGCGGCACGAAAGCCTTACCGTCCTGGAATCGCTGACCGACCTCCGACATGGCGCTGATCATCTGCCCGTTGATAATATCTTGCGGCTGCGCTCCTTCAGCTAAGGCCGCCTTGGTGGCAGCGGCACATTCGGCAGCATTGCCGGAAATGATGGATGAGGAAACAGACCCACCAGGAGACCCACCCCTGCCCTCCCTATGAGGGAGGGGGTTATTACTATTAGATTCAGATGGGCTTTCTGTTGCAAGAGTATTTGCTCCCTCCCTTATAGGGAGGGCTGGGGTGGGTCTTTGGTTTTCTTTTCTCGGACTCACAAAGCACCCTTCCGCTGGCTGCACCAATTCCGCAATCTTCGCAATATACTGGTCGGTGGTGCCGCAACAGCCACCGAGGATATCCACCACATGACCGTCGAGCAAGGGCCAGAGATCGCGCTGGTGCTGGTCGGGCGTTTTATTGTAGCAGCCTTTCCCGTCAGGCATGCCGGCATTGGGATAAGCCGAAATCCGGCAGGAATAGCGTGAGCCAAGCTGCTGTAGCAGCGGCAGCATTTCAGCAGCATCAGCATAGCAGTTGATACCTACGGAGAAAGGAGTGAAGGAAAGCGAGTCGAGGAAATCGAATATGCTCTGGCCGAGCATATTGTGACCATCGGCAGTGCTGACCGAGAAACTGAGCATGACGGGGAGTTCTTTCCCCTTCTGCCGCATCGTCTCTTGGGCGGCTTCAATGGCCTGGCGGGCATTCTCCACGTCGAAGATGGTTTCGATGAGCAGGGCATCCACGCCACCGTCGATGAGCGCATCTATTTGTTCGCGATAAGCTTCTTTCAGCGTATTCTTGTCGAGGGCAGGTTCTTTGCCCGTACTCATACTCGAGGTCTTGTCGGTAGGACCGATGCTGCCCAAGACATAGCGGGGCTTATCGTCCGTGGTGAAAGCATCGGCAGCCTCGCGGGCCAGTTGGCAGGCAGCGAGATTGATGTCGCGCACATGGTCCTGCAGTCCATAGCCGGCCAGTGAGATGCGCTGTGCATTGAAGGTGTTGGTTTCAATGAGGTCGACTCCTGCCTCTAAGTAGCGGCGATGAATATCGCGGATGACGACGGGGCAGGTCATGCTGAGCAGGTCGTTGCAGCCCGTGAGCGTTTGCGGATGGCGGGCAAAACGGTATCCGCGGAAATCTTCTTCGCGGAGCTGGTAGCGCTGAATCATGGTGCCCATAGCACCATCGAGCACGAGGACACGATGGGAGGCGGCATCGGCGAGAGATGGTTTTTGCTGCGGTGCGACCGCAGCACACCTGACGTCAGCTGCTGAAGCGTAATCCTTTTCCACTTTTTCTATGATAGCCTGGACACGGGCTTCGGGAGTATTTACTCCCTCCCTATAGGGAGGGTTAGGGGTGGGTCTGCTCGGGATATGGACGGCAGTTTGGAAATCATCGATGATCTTCATGGCTTGTTCCACCTCCTGCTCGTTGTGGAAGTCCATTTCGAGGTGCACTCCATCACCGCCGATATTGTCGAGCAGCGGACGGAGTTCGTCGAGCGTCACCCAGCAGGCCATGATGCTCTTGCCGCCCTCAAGAATCTGGCGGTAGAGATCGTACCATTTGGAGGAACCGCCCTGCGGCTGTCCTACGCCGGGAGTCCACTGTATGGCATTGAGTTCCTTGATTTCGAGCAGGGCGGGCAGATGGTGCATGGCTCCCACGCCGTCGAGATGATAGAGCGTGTAGTCTATTTTCTGGCATTGCTCGCGGATGAACGGCTGTACGAACCGTCGATAGTCGTCCTCGGAAATCATGGTCGAGATGTCGCTTTGCAGTTTCGACATCTTGCCCGGTGCCCACGACGAGAAATAGCAGAAGGCCATCTCGTCGCCCTCGCGGATAATGTCGTAGAGTTCGTCGAACACTCGGAAATAGATGTCGTTGATCTGCTGCATCTGGTGTTCCAGCACTTCAGGCTGCATCACCGTGTCGAGAAGCACCTTATCGGTGCCTTTCATGGCCGCCAGCACATCGAGGCCTTCCATCAAATCGGGCATACCCACATAGTAGTGGCCCTGTGCCTTTTCCTTGCAGGCTTTCAGCAGTTGTTTGTGGAGCAGCCAATTGGGATGGTTCTCGTCGAAATGTATGTCATCGGTGTAGTTGGGATTGGGATGTATCCAGATGGTATCCTCGCCACCCTCGAAGACACCGCCCAGGATGGCAGCCAATGAACCAGGTCCCAGCTGGGTGTTAGCCACAGGCAGCATGTCGGCCATCAATGAAGAATGGGCCACATACCAGTCGAGATATTCTGCACGCCATTGCGGGTCGAACCACCGTTGGTTCAGGTCTTTCGGAGCCGGTGGGGCAGGGATGTCGGCATGGGGAGTGACACCTTCCTGGAAGTGCTCCCACATATTTAATATAATACCCTTATGATTCCACCAGTCGATGTAGTGGCGTTTAGTTTCTTCGAGATTCGGTTTCCAGGTGTTCATATCTTATAGCCTTTGAAGTTCTGGTCGATGTTGAGGATAATTGTCTTTTCGAGGTCCATCTCGTCGGTGCATTCCACGTGTTCGGGATACATTGGAATCTGAACACCTTCGCGTACAAAGACGGGCATCTCTTCGAGCGGAATGTCCTTCAGGTGAAGCCACTGGCCGCCCTGATAGCGTTCGCCCGTGAAGAAATTGACCCACGGAGTATCGGAAGCCGGCAGATAGACATCGCGGCTGTTCTCGCTGTTCATGACAGGACAGACGAGGAAATCATGGCCGAAATAATACTGGTCGTCGATATGCCAGCAGGTCTTATCCGCTGGATGCTGGAAGATGAGCGCCTCGATGACGGAATGGCCCGTCTCAGTAGCGATGAGACTTTCCTGCAGGATGTAGGGAATGAGCGTATAGCGCAGGTTCCACCATTTCTTCACGATGTCGGCAATCCTGGGATAATGCCAGGGCTCGCGCTTGTTGGTGCCGTGGTAGCGGATATGGCTGCTGAAGACGCCGAACTGCGTCCAGCGCACATAGACATCATCCTGCACGATGCCGTTCATGAAGTTGGGCAATGTGTGGAATCCCGGCACGTCATGACTCCAGAAGGCAAAGCCCGAGAGTCCGAAGTGGAGTCCTCCCTTCAGTGAGCCCGCCATGCCGTCCCACGAGGAACAACTGTCGCCGCCCCAATGGAGCGGATAGCGCTGACAACCGGCCCAGGCAGCACGTGCCCATACGATGCCGTCGCCCGTCACTTCCTCCGTCACCTCGTATGCTGCTTTCTGATAGAGCAGCGCATAGAGATTGTTGAGCAACTCGGGCGACATGTTCTTGTATTTGGCATCCATGTGGATGTTCTCGCCGAAATCGGTCTTGATGCACTTCACACCCATCTGGAGCAATCGGCGCAGCAATCCCTTGTACCACTCGGTGGCCTTGTCGTAAGTGAAGTCGATAGTGCCGGCATAGTCGAGCGTGGAAAAGTTGGAACCCTCAGATTCCTGTTTCTTCGTGAGCGGTCCGATGTAGTCGTTCTCGCGAGCCTCCGTAATCTGTTCGGCTCCTTCGGCCACATAGGGCAACTGCCAGAGCGAGACGCGGAAACCTTTATCCTTGAGCCCTTTGATAAAGGCCGGAGGATTGGGGAAGCGCTCCTCGTTGAATTTCCATTCGCAGAGCCAATCGGTCTTGAACCATCCCGTGTCGAGATGAATGACGTCGCAGGGATAATGCTCCTGACGAAGCCGGTCGCAGATAGCATTCACCTCGTCGGCAGAGAAGTAGGTCATGCGGCTCATCCACACGCCGAAGCTCCAGAGCGGCGGCATCGACGGGTAGCCTGTCAGGTCGCGGTAGCCACGAAGGATTTCCTCTACCGACTGGCCGCCAATCAGGAAAGCATCCACCTCGGGCTGTTCGTTGAGGAACTGCACCGAGCGTGTACTGTGGGCGGCAAGGTCGAGTTTGGCGTGTGCCGTAGTATGATAGAAACAGCCATACATGCGGCTGGAGATATAGAACGGTATGTTCTTGTAGGTACGACTGTTGTTCACGCCCTGTCCGTCTTGGTTCTTCAGATAGAACGACTGTCCGCTGAGATCCATTTTCTTGAAACGCTCACCAGTACCAACGAAGCATTCGTCGGCGCGGCAGGCAAAAGAGAGCAGGCCGACAGACGGCTTGGATTCGTTCTCGACAAAAACGACGGGGAGGGCATCATAGCGTGGCGGGGAGAAATGGTCGTAGGCGGCCAAGGCAATCTCCTTATGGGTGTCACCTTCTGGATAGAAGCGGATATCTACGGTAGGCTGCGGAGCAGGTTGCAGGTCGCTCCAATGGTCGATGGGAGCCTGGGCCGTATTGATGAATGCACGAGTGAGACCTTCGGGAGTTTTCAGCAGATAGCCGTCGGCGGTCTGCTCGATACGGAGAGGCTTCCTCAGGACGCGTTCGCTGAATTGGAGCATCTCGGAGTTCTCGGAACAATCAGAATGACCTTGAGAATCTGAGAAATCTGCAAAAATGCGGATAATCATCGGCTCGTAATAGCGGACGATGAGGGTATGAGTCTTTTGCCCGACAGTTGTATCGGGGGCCATATCGTTGGCCTTTATCTGCTTCTGGAAGGGAATGTTGATGCAGATGTCGCCCTCATGTTCATAGACTGCGGTAGGGGCATACGCCTTCCATAGAGATTTGTCTTGTTTCAGTTCCTCATCGAAATCGAGGAAGTCGAAAAGATGGTAGTTTGTTTGTATCATTTATTTATGGTTGTTTCTCAGCTTCATGTCCGGGCCAGGCTGATTCCAGCCAATGCTCTCGGGGTCCATCAGGTTGTTTTCTACCGTGAAACCATTGGTGGCTTCGTCGAAGTAGATGGCAAAGGCGCGGTCGTTGGTGGCATATGGAGCCTTGTGGGGCGCACCGATGCGGTTGCCGCTGATGGAGGAACCCGGCTGATAGGAGAGCGTATAGATGCCGCCGGCATCATAGAGGTGGCGGGCATAGTCGCTGACCACGTTGTTCTCAATGTGGTTGTTGCGCATACCGCTCTCAAGGGGCGTCCAGCCCCAACCAACACAGATTCCTGAATAATTGACGTGAGAAACTTCGTTTTGTACTATCTTGGTGTTCCTTACATAGCCTGCTCCAATGGCAACGGCTCCCCAGTCTTCGTTGGTGGCATCGTGGATACGGCAGCGGCTGATTTCGATGCTGTCGCAGAGCAAGTTGCCGAGGTAAGGAATATGCGTCTCGAAACCTCCCTCACCGAAAGGTCCTGCCATGATGGCCGTGCCGCCGATGTCTTCAAACTGGCAGCAGTCGATGATGGAGACACTTACACGCTGTTCCAGGTCGAGACCAGTAGCAGCCAGATGACTGAAAGCACACTGGCTGAATGAAACGTTGTGGGCAAAACGAGCCTTGACGGCAGCCTCCGGACGGCTCACCCATGCCTGGTTTTCAAGTGATGCCTTGTGGAACAGTCCTGGTTCTTGGAGTTTATAAGCATCGATAAGGGGGAAGCCTCCTTGCAGGGTGACATGGCCTTGCTCAGAAGGTGTCAGCCAAGAAGCATGTTCGAAACGGGTGTTCTCGAAACGGATATAGGAAACGCTGCGGTCTTCGGTGCCGGCAAATTCCACGAGCGTGGAGAGATGCGGAACAATCGCATCGCATTTAAGGTATGTTGTGACTGTGTCACAACTCCCTTCATCTTCAGTGCGAGGATAATAATAAATACGACCGCTGGGATATTCCTGCCAGAACTCGCCGGGCTCATCAAGCAGCGAACGGCTGTTTTGCAGGAAAGCGGCACTGCTGCCTTTCTCGCCGTTGATGACAGGCTGCGGCCAGGGATGCGAGAACTCCAGCTCGCTCTCCGGTTCATGGAATGAGAGAACGGTCTGCCCGTTTATCCCCGTGACAGACTTGATGCGGAGAATGGCAATGGCCCATCGCTGGAGCAGAAACAGTTCGGCCCCTCCCCAATCCTCTCCCTCAGAGAGGGAGACAGGTAGTGTGATAGTCTTGGCGTCTTTGTCGAAATCAGTAAGACGGACAAATGGACCACGGGCCAGCTGGGCCTTCCTGCCGTTCACCCAGAGCTGACGGGTATAGACAATGCGGTTGCCGTCGCGGGGAGCCTCAGCCACCCACAGTTTGCCTTCACGTTTCCATCCGCTGACGGCGATGCCTCCAGAGAGCGTGCCACCCATGATGATGGTGGGCGAATCCTTTTTGCCACTGTCTTCCGGTCGGATGAATAGTGGCTTCTGCAACGGATAGACGGCATCGGCCAGATGGATGCGGATGCCGCCCGCCGCTTGCGGACTGTTTAGGCGCCGCCATTCGCGGGCCTGCTTCAGAGCCTCGGCCACAGAACCGTTTTCCTTCACATAGATATCACCGGCATGAACGCCAAGCGTGAAAAATGAAAGACTGAGGGCAAAAAGGATCTTTCTCATATCGCTGATTATTTGGTGGGAGTCAGAACAAATTCGAACTCTTTGTCTTCATACTTCACCCGATATTCTGGCAGAGCCTCGGCCCATCCGCTCCAACTATCCACACCGCCTACGCCGGCATGCTCCTTGTCAAGATAAAGATTCGTGAACTTTGAACCGGGAACGTTCTGGATATGGCGCTGTTCTTTCTCGTCTCCGTCATCCAGGTCTTCCACTGTGTAGTGAAGAGCCGATGCACAGAATTCGTCAAGGCTGGTCACGCGCAGTCCCTGTCCTCTTTCGTTGGTCTGTTTCCACCAGCGCATATCCGTCTTGGTTCCCGTTTCTTGCGGACGAATATAGGGATAGAACTGCTGGTCGGCAGTCTGGCGATAGATGCCGATACGCTGGGATTCCTTACGGTCGGCATAGTTTTCCACAGGACCACGGCCATAATACTCGCTAATGTCCATCCGGAAAGGCATTTGTACCACGACACCAAAGCGCAGCATATTGGTAATCTCAGGCTTCTTGTCGGCATCCATCTGCATCTGTACGATCATCTTTCCCTGAGATGTTATCGAATAGATCATCTTCAGCTTGGCCTTCACTTCGGGAATCTTGTAACTGGCCACCACGGTTGCACAAGGTTCGCCCTCTTCAGTCTTACCTTTCTTCTTGTTGAGAGAGGTGAGTTTCAGAGTCGGATTTCTCCAAACGTTATATTTCTTATTGATGCGCGATCCCATATCATTGTCGGTCACCGCACGCCAGAAGTTAGGCTTGATAGTACCTTTATCGCCCAGCATGTTCACACCGTTCACCTCATAACCAGCCAGAAGCCCTGTGGTCTTGTCGAAGGCAACGCGTACACCTTTGCAGCTGACGGTAATCAGATTCTTCGACTTGTGGTCTTTTACTTTGAGGCTCTTGCCTTTTGTTTCCACGGTGGGACTTGCCTGATATTCAGAAAGTTGGAACTGCTGATAGGCAACAACCATGTCTTTTCGCATCAAAGGCTCGTCTGCTTTCAGGCGATAATCCACGTTCAGCAGCAACTCATGCCCCTGATATTCGGCTTGATTCGGGTCGATTGGGAGTGTGAAGGACCCTGTCTGCTGAGGGGCGATGTTGAGATTAGTAATCTCACCGCGCTTCACTTCCTTACCATCAGCAAGCAAAGTCCACACGAGTGTCACATAGTCTAATGCCCTGAAGAAGTTCTCGTTCTTCACCGTGATGCGGTTTCCGTCAAGGTTTGTCCAAATATTCTGATAGAAATAACCCACTTCAAAGAGTTGCGGATTGGGTACGCGGTCTGGAGAAACCAGTCCGTTGCAGTTGAAGTTATTGTCGGAAGGGTCGTAACTGTTATAATCACCTCCATAGGCATAGGAGCCATCCTTCTTATGCAGGGCTTGATCTACAAAATCCCAGATGAAGCCGCCTTGGAATTTGGGATACTTACGTGCCAGTTCCCAATACTCCTTGAAACCACCGGAAGAGTTACCCATGGCGTGGGAATACTCACACTGGATAAGCGGCTTGCTGGTTGATGAGTCCGTAGCATATTTCTTACAACCATCCTGCGAGAGATACATCGGACAGAAGATATCCGTATTGTCACCAGTTCTGGCCTGTTCAAACTGAACCGGGCGCTGACCGTCCTGACTCTTAATCCATTGATAGGCTGCCGTAAAGTTGTCACTGTTGATAGTCTCATTGCCCATACTCCAGATAATCACCGAAGGATGGTTGTAGTTGACCTGAACGTTATGCTGGTTACGCTCCAGAATCTGCGGACCGAAAAGACGGGTGTAGGTAGGAGCCTTCTCCGGATGATAGCCGAAACCGTGGCTTTCCTGATTGGCTTCTGCTACCAGATAGATGCCGTATTCATCACAAAGGTCGTACCAAATGGGGTCGTCGGGGTAGTGGCTTGTACGCACGGCATTGATGTTGAAGCGCTTCATCAATTGGATATCCTGAATCATGCGCTCACGAGAAACCACATAGCCGCCGTCGGGATCCATCTCATGACGGTCTGCACCCTTGATCAGCACAGGCTGTCCGTTGACCAACAGCTGGGCGTCCTTGATTTCCACGGAGCGAAAGCCCACCTTCTGATAGATAGTCTGCACGGGGATGACTCTCATCCGTCCGGCCAACATTTTCATCTCAGAGCAGACAGCCACCAAGTTATAGAGATAAGGCTGTTCGGCCGACCACTTGTGGCAATTCTTCACCATGATGGTGTCTCCTCTGCGTTCGCCCACTTTCACCCCCTTTGCATCGAAGAGAGATATCTGTAGGTTAGGATTGCCGATAATCTTTGGCGACACAACCAGGATGCCATCCTGATAGTTGTTGGTCAGTGTGGTCTCAATGCGGAAGTCATCCAGATGGTTTTCTTTGCTACGGGCATAGAGATAACTCTCGCGGGCAACACCGGAGAGACGCCAGAAGTCCTGGTCTTCACACCAAGAGCCGTCACTCCAGCGGAACACCTGGAAAGCAATAAGGTTTCGGCCTTTCTTGACATATGGCGTAATGTCGAACTCGGCTGCCGTCTTGGAATCTTCCGAATAACCAGCGAACTGTCCGTTTACCCATAGATAGAGACAGGATGTGACACTTCCGAAATGGGCTATCACCTGCTTGCCGTTCCAGTTGGAGGGCAATTCAATAACCCGGCGATATGAACCCACGTGGTTGTCTTTCACCGGCACGCGAATGTTTCCCGTTTCCAGATTAGCCTCAGCCTCTTCCTTGGTAATGGGGTCAAAATGGCCACGCCAGGCAAAACCGATATTCACGTATTCGGGATCGCCGTATCCTTTCAGTTCCCACATCCCGGGAACGTCCATCGTTCCCCAGCCGGAATCATTATAATCGTTCTTGAAAAAGTCGGTAGGCCGTTGGTCCGCATGCTCCACCCATTTGAATTTCCACTGCCCGTCGAGCGACAATTTCATTTCGTCAGTTTTATAACTGGCATGGTTTTCCAAGCGGTTCACTTGATTCACATAAGCATTCTGCCATTCCGTGAATGTCTGTCCAAAGCCTCCTGCGGCCATCAGCAGACAGCCCGTCATGATAAGTAGTTTTTTCATAAAGATTTATTTTTTTGCAAAAATACGGAAATCTTTTTATCTTTGCAAACAAAAAGTCAAAACATGAAATATTTTTGTCTGATTCTTTTGTTTTTGTGCGCAAGCCTAACCATTTCGGCCTCAGAAAAGGACGACCGCGACATCCGGCAGCAGTGTCTTCAGTCGCTACGCCAGTTTATGACGTATGCCCGAAGCATCTATACCGAAGCCGGCACGGATGGTGACAGAAGGGCCGTGGGTTATTTCAAGGCCAAGGATGCCGGACGCAGCACCGAGGACGGCGTGCGCACCAATGCCGACCTGGCCATGGTCTGTGCCTTCGTCTGGCAGCACGACAAGAAAGACAAAGCGCTCCGCGAAATGTCATTGAAAGTATTGCGCTATGCCGCGGCCACTCATCGTGCCAATCAGGGAATGAAATGTACCGACGGGAAATATTGGGGCTCGATGGGCGACCATTGGCAATGGGAGAGCAGCCTGTGGGCCTATTCCGTGGCTATGGCAGCCCGCTTCTTAGGCGAAGAACACGATGAACACGTGAGACGTCTGATAGAAGCCGAGGCCGACAATGCCCTCTCGCGTCGTGTGCTGACTGGTTATCAAGGCGATACGAAAGCCGAGGAAAACGGCTGGGACACCAATGTGCTGGCTGTGGCTGCTACTTTCTATCCCCGTCATCCGCATGCCCGCCAGTGGCAAGAGCAGATGGAACGACTGGCATTCAACTGCTATACGGTGGATGCCGACAGCACCCATACGCTCTACGTGGGCACCAATCTTTTCCCCGATTTCACCCTGCAGAACCATAACTACTTCCATACCTCTTATCAGAACGTAGTCATCCAGGAACTGGCCGAGAGTATGCTTGTCAGTCCGAAGCTGTTTTCGAAAACTCTCGGACTGACCCACCATTGGCAGGAAGTATGGGACGAGGTGCTGGTGCAGCTGGCGCTGGCCGACGGCGAGCTGGCCATGCCCAACGGCAACGACTGGAGTATGTTCCTCTACGACCAGCTCCCAGCCTATGCCGCCATGGCCACCATGCTGAAAAGTTCCGATGCACTACTGCTGGAAAGGCGCTGTCTCGACCAACTGCTGAAACGCCAGCGAACCACCTCTGACGGCTCTTATATGCTGCATCCCGACATAGGTCCGCGCCGCATGGGCGTCACGGCCCATCGTGTCATGATGACCTACCTGATGCACCGGCATTTCGGAACACGCCGGGTGAAGGCCTCCACATGGGATGATTTCTGCCAGCGGATGGCCCGAACGAAGACGTTCCCTTCGCAGCAGATTGTCCGCTCGATGTCGGCAGACCGTTTCGCCTGCTTCTCTTGGAGCGAAGGACTGAAGAATGCGACGGGTATCATCGTGCCAAACGAGGTGGAAGATACAAAGATTATTGTTCCTTACAAGCATAAAGGCACGGGCAATTTCCTGGGTTGTTACAACAATGCGCAGACCCGGCTGAGCGGGAAACCGCAGTTTACCACTACCGACAGCACTTTCCAGGTTCGCGGCCGACTGATGGCAGCAGGAGGAAAGGTAGCCCAGGATTTCACCTTTACTGCCGATGCCCACAATGGTGTCATCGTGGAATATCAGTTGATGGGCAACGATACCATCCTTCAGGAGCGCGGCGGCACGGTGGCCGTTTCCGTGGATCCGTTCACGAAAACCGAGCGGACGCTCTATTATGAGAACGGGGAGTTTGTCTCCGACGGCAGCCAACTCCGCAAGTTCCGTTCCAACTGGGTAAATATCGACAACCGCATCGGCATCATCGTCCTTGCCGAAGACAATGAGATGGCCTTCGGCGACCGCCAGCTTATCAACAGCATCCAGACGGCCCGTCTCTATCCCACTTACTGCAACACGCCCCAAGTGGCTTCAAGCATCAAGCGAAAGTATCTATATTTCACGAACCAGACGGCTCAGCAAACCCGACAGATGTTCCAAAGCCTCCGTTCCGCTGATGCTCCGTAGTTACAAACCCCTCGCCCATTCGTCTTTTAGATAACTATAAAACATTATAAATATGGTATATAACGAAATAGGAAAAACAGGTATGCGCGTGAGCAACCTCGGCTTCGGGGCCTCGTCGCTGGGTGGCGTGTTCCACGACATCCGCGAGGCCGAAGGCATCGAGGCCGTGCACGTGGCAGTGGATAATGGCATCAACTTCATCGACGTATCGCCCTACTATGGCCATCTGAAGGCCGAAATCGTGCTGGGCAAGGCGCTGAAGGAGATTCCGCGTGACAAATACTACCTCTCCACGAAGGTGGGACGTTACGGACGTGACGGCAAGAACTTCTGGGACTATTCTGCCGAGCGTGTCACGGCCAGTGTCTATGAGAGTATGGAGCGTCTCAACATCGACTACATCGACCTGATCAACGTACACGATGTGGAGTTTCAGGGTGACCTGCCCGGTGGACTCCAGAAGGTTGTCGATGAGACTTTGCCGGCTTTGGTCAAGCTCCGTGAAAAGGGAGTCGTGGGACATGTGGGCATCACCGACCTGCAACCCGAAAACCTGAAATGGGTCATCGAGCATTCCGAACCGGGAACGGTGGAGAGCGTGCTGTCCTTCTGCCACTATTGTCTGAACGACGAAATGCTGCTCGACTATCTGGATTTCTTCGAGCAGCGGGGCGTTGGCGTCATCAATGCCTCTCCGTTCTCCATGGGATTGCTCTCGCAGCGCGGAGCCCCCGATTGGCATCCCGCTCCCGAAGCGTTGAAGGAAGCCTGCCGGAAGGCCACCGAATACTGCGACCGTCAGGGCTATCCCATCGACAAACTGGCCATCCAGTACAGCACGGCGCTCAATCCGCGTATCGCCACCACCCTGTTCTCTTCGGCCAATCCCAAGAACGTGCTGAAGAATATCGGCTACGTGAACGAGCCCTTCGATGCCCAGCTGGCACAGAAGGTTCAGGAAATCATCGGCGACCAAATGCGTGTCCGCTGGAAAAACACTTAAAAGTGAAGAGTGAAGAATGAAGAGTGAAGAATTTTTCCCGATTATCGATGCACACTCGCATCTTTGGCTGAAACAAGACACGACTTGGAACAATCTGAAGATAAAGACTTCAGAGGGCAACCGCTCGCGTTCCTTCTTTCTTGATCAGGAAGTGCAGATGCTCCCACCGTTTATGATCGACGGCAGGAATTCGGCCGAAGTGTTCCTTTCCAACATGGACTATGCGCAGGTATCGGCAGCCGTGGTCACCCAGGAGTTTATCGACGGCATCCAGAACGACTACCTCATGGAGGTGCAGCAGCGTTGGCCCGACCGCTTCCTGGTCTGCGGTATGTGCGATTATTTCCGTCCGGGCTTCATCCGTCAGGCCGAATCGCTCATCCGAAACGGCTTCCGTGCCATCAAGATTCCGGCCCATCGGCTGCAGCTTTCGGATAGGCGCATCCTAATGACCTCGCCCGAGATGATGCAGATGTTCCACCTGATGGAAGACTGCGGCATCATCTTCAGCGTGGACCTGGCCGACGGCGATACCAACGTGGCCGAGATGAAGGAGATTATCCAGGAATGCCCGCGACTGAAGATAGCCATCGGTCATTTCGGAATGCCAACCACCCAGCGCTGGCAGGAGCAAATAAAATTGGCTCGAAACGAGCACGTCTTTATTGAGAGCGGCGGCATCACATGGCTCTTCAACTCCGAATTCTATCCCTTCCCCGGTGCGATAAGGGCCATCCGTGAGGCCATCGACATCTGCGGCATCGACAAACTGATGTGGGGCAGCGACTATCCGCGCACCATCACCGCCATCACCTACCGCATGGCTTACGACTTCGTCGTGAAGTCCTCGGAGTTGAGTGATGAGCAGAAGCGTAAGTTCCTGGGCGAAAATGCACGTCGTTTCTACGGCTTCAGCAGCCTGGTGGATTTGCCATATATTAAGAACATGTCAGAATAAAAAGAAAAATATGAAAGCAGTACAGATTACCGGCCTCGAAGAAATGGCCGTCGTAGAATTGGAAAAACCGGAGATCAAGAGCAATGAAGTGCTCCTGAAGATGAATTATGTGGGTTTCTGCGGCTCCGATCTCAGCACTTTTCTGGGAAAGAACCCGATGGTGAAGATGCCCGTTGTGCCTGGCCATGAGGTGTCGGCAGTCATTGAGGCCGTGGGCGATGAAGTGCCCGACGTGCTGAAACCCGGCATGCTGGTCACCGTGGATCCTTACAGCAACTGCGGCAAATGTGCATCGTGCCGCCGCGAAAGGGCCAATGCTTGTGAACACAACGAGACGCTCGGCGTACAGCGCTGGGGTGCCATGCGCGAATATTATGCCATGCCTTGGCAGAAGATAATCCCCGCCGAAGGACTCACGGAGAAGGAGATTGCCCTCATCGAGCCGATGAGCGTGGGCTTCCATGCCGTCAATCGTGCCGAAGTGACCGATATCGATGTGGTGATGGTGATTGGTTGCGGCATGATTGGTATCGGTGCCATCGTAAGGGCTAGCCTGCGTGGAGCCACGGTGATTGCTACTGATCTGGACGACGATAAACTGGCGCTGGCCAAGCGGATGGGTGCAACTTATGTTGTGAACACCGCCAAGGAGGATCTCCATGCGCGGCTTGAAGCGATAACCGGCGGGCTCGGCCCCGATGTGGTCATCGAAGCCGTAGGATCTCCTTTCACGCAGAATCAGGCCATCAACGAAGTGGCTTTCACGGGCCGCGTGGTTTTCATAGGCTATGCCAAGGCCGGGACGGAGTTCGTCACCAAACTATTCGTGCAGAAGGAGTTGGATATCCGCGGTTCGCGCAATGCCAAGCCCGCCGACTTCCGTGCCGTCATCCACTATATGCAGCATCATCCCGACTATCCCAAGGAAGAACTCATCTCTGCAGTAGCCACGCCCGACACTGCCTTCGAGGCCATGAAGCAATGGGCAGCTGCTCCCGCAAAAGTGTTCCGCATTCTTGTGGAATTTTAATTAACTGAGAGTTGAGAGTGTAGAGTTGAGAGTTATGATTACTGCTGGAGGCAGATTTCTGCATAGATTCGGGCGTGCCCGGAAATCATAACTCTAAACTCTCAACTCTACACTCTAAACTCTAAACTCTAAACTCGACATCATGTACGAAGAATCCTTCATTCACGATCTGGAGCATCACGACATCAAACCCACCGCCACGCGACTGCTCATTCTGGAGCAGTTGCACCGTGGCGATGAGATGTTGTCGTTGCCACGGCTGGAGCAGCTGTTGCCCACCGTAGATAAAAGCACCATCTCCCGCACGCTTACCCTATTCCTCCTGCACGGACTCATCCATGCCGTAGATGACGGCAGCGGGGCGTTGAAATACAACATCAGCCACCATGACTGCGAAGACGATGACGACGAAGAGGAACACACCCATTTCTATTGCACCCGTTGTCATCGCACTTTCTGCCTGAAGCAGATTCATGTGCCGACCGTACTGCTCCCCGACGGTTTCCGTCTGGAGAGTGTCAACTATGTGCTGAAGGGTCTTTGTCCGGAATGCTCAACTCCTTAATCACCAACCCCGCCAACGTAAAGCCAAAGATAGCCGTGATATGAGCGATGGAACCGTTCACCTGTACCTTATTAAACAATAAGGACTCCGAACCGTCATCCGCACCTTTGTTCGTCAGCAGTTCGTCGGAGAATACACATTGGAACTTCTTCGCCGGGAACCGCTTTGCCCGTTTGAACTTGTTGCGAAGGGCGCGGGCCAAAGGGTCGCCCTTCACTTTCCAGAACTCCGCCACCTGAATCCTCGTGGGGTCCATCTTCAGCGCCGCACCCATCGACGAGAACAGCTTGGCCCGTGTGCGGCAAGCCATTTCTATCAGCAGCATCTTGTCGCTCAGCGAGTCGATGGCATCAATCACGAAATCGTATTCCTCCAACTGAAATTCGCTGGCCGTCGCCTCCGTGAAGATTTTCTCAATGGCCGTGATTTCAGCGTATGGATTAATCGTGAGCAGCCGCTCCTTCAACGCTTCCACCTTCACGCGCCCCACGGTCTCCGTCGTCGCCATCAGCTGGCGGTTGATGTTCGACGGGGCCACGCGATCACTATCCACGATGGTCAGCCGCCGGATGCCTGTGCGCACCAGACTCTCCGCGCACCAGGAGCCCACGCCTCCAACGCCAAAGAGAATCACCCTGGCCTTTGCTATCCGCTCCATGGCCTCATCGCCCATGAGCCGTCGCGCCCTTTTCAATATATCCTGTTCGTTGATCATTTTGTCGTTTTATCATTTCGTACATCCCGCATTTCACTGTCGGTTCATATACGTTCAGTTGCAAAACTATACAAAAATAACAAGATTACCAAATAATTCGCGGAAAAACATCCTCGCGCGTGCGCGCGAAATTTTCGATTTAAGGGTGCACGGGTGCCACATCGCCTTTGTATAAAGGGCTGGCACCCTCTCCAAAAGGGTGTCACGGGTGCCACAAGGGTGCCACAGGAGAGAGAGACCCACCCCAGCTGGAGACCCACCCCAACCCTCCCTGTTTAGGGAGGGAGCAAGTACTTCTTCATCAGATATCATACCAATTCTCAATAACAAGCATTCCCTCCCTATACAGGGAGGGATAGGGTGGGTCTCTATTTTCTCTAGAGAATATCTCGCTTCCTATGATGTTTTGCATGGCTTCTGATGATACTTTGCAGAAAATTCTCTAGAGAATTTATTAACGCTAACGAAAACCTTACCCCAATGACAAGCTCCCTCCCTAAACAGGGAGGGTTGGGGTGGGTCTCTCATGTAGCACCCTTGTGGCACCCGTGACACCCTCCCGAAGAGGGTGCCAGCCCTTTATACAAAGGCGATGTGGCACCCGTGCACCCTTAAACGCAAAAAACCCCCCGACCGCCACAAAGGACTGCCGGGGGGATTTGCTATCTGTATTTCAGAGAAAACTTATTCTTCTTCGTCATCCCAGATACTATTGATGTGGTAAGGGATGCTGGTTTCGTCTTTCTCCGTTTCTTCATCCACGAATTCGGCCTGCTTCGAGAGCACTTCGGTTGCCGATTCGTCAACGATGCTCAGCATCAGGTCTGGGGGTACCACTACCTTTACTTCGGGCGTTTGATATTGTCTTTTGTCCATATCTTCTTATCGTTGGATTTTAGGGAATAAAGACCTTTTTTCCGTTCACGATGTAGATGCCGTGCTGCGGCTTGGCTACGCGCTGACCGGAGAGGTTATATACGCCCATGCGCTCTGCTTTTTCCGTTGCCACATTATCGATGCCCGTTGCTTCGCTGCCTTCCTCGTCAAACACGATGCTCAGTTCCTTGGCGCCGCTCGCGCTGGAGTATGGCAGATAGGCACGGTTGGCAGGAATATTCTTCACACCGCTGCCTGCCTTGAGGAAGTTGATGTACGAGTCTTTGCCGCGGCTCAGCACATAGATGTCCTTGCCATGTTGTGCTTTCAGACTGGCTACGCTGGTCGCCTTAGTCACACCGCAGAGCAGGTTGTCGTTAATGGCAGGCACTTCTTTGGAGTTCTGCATCATCTTGTAGGTACCTTCGTTACCGAAGATAATGACACCTGTGTTGGCAGGAATCACATCTTTCACCTTCTTCAGGTAGAGCGTGCCTTCGCTGTTAACAGACTTCACATAGTAGGCATCGAAATAGTCGGCTTCGGGAATATTCACAGGATAGTCCATATAGAGCGTACCCACCATTGCGCTACTGATGGTGTATTCAAACGTCGATGTGAAGTAGCCAGGAGTTCCCTCACGGTCGATGCGGGCATACTCTTTATCAATATGACCTTCATCGTATGCCGTTCCGTTGCATCCGAC
>OCVV011355473.1_pt1 | contig 64609 bp, 60 predicted proteins | sample 1539721 | NCBI WGS metagenome assembly OCVV01 (sample SAMN02144230, study PRJEB22623) | gut metagenome | biome: sheep rumen | host: Ovis aries | place: New Zealand
GTGTTGGTCGGAGCGTTATACGGACTACATCCCGCTAACACTACTGCCAGCAGAAACAAGACGCTATAACGAATTTTCTCTTTCATACTACAAACCGTATTTCCTTAAAATGATATTTTTTGTTTATGCCTTCTTGGTCTTCCAACACGATCTCGCCGGTGGGACAAATATCTGCTATTCGCGCCATAAAAACCTTCCTTCCTTGCACTTCGTCCCTTTGTACATTCATCGTTGGTTCGAGGCTCACTTCCCTTTCCACATACGGCCAAAAGCCCTCGCGGCGGTACAAATGTGCCCGATAATATGCCCCAATGTCCTCTTTTACAGCACTTCGCACTTCCTTCAACAGCTTCTCCGCTACTTCTTCCACATCAAAATCTATGCCATAAATCTGTTTGAGCGAGACCGGATTAGGCGCATTGGAGCACCACTCTATTTGGTTCACATTCAGACCTATGCCCGCTATCGAATACTTCACTTCATTCCCGATAATCGCGTTCTCTATCAGTATTCCAGCTACTTTCTTGTCCCGCCAATAAATATCGTTCGGCCACTTGATGGTTAACTCACTAATCCCTAACTTGCTAATCATCCGATGTACCGCCACACTGGTAATTACATTGAGTTCAAACAAATTCTGTCTCGGCGGTAACAAAATGGAGCACAGCAGGTTCTTTCCTTCTTCGCTTTCCCATCCGTTGCCGGTCTGGCCTCTTCCTGCCGTCTGAAAGTCTGTCCGCAGAAAGCACTCGCCTTCAGGCCACTCCCCTTTTGCAATCATCTCACGCATCAGGGTGTTCGTACTATTCGTCCGCTCAATAAACAATGCTCAATGCTCTTTTGTGAGGTCCAGCAAGTATTGTTGGATCACATATTGTATATTCTTTGCCTTGCCGGGCGCAGAGTTGATCAGAATAGCAAAAACCCAGGTATCGCCGTTCGGCATGTCTATGTAACCGGCAAAGTTCTTTGTACCGGCAATCGTCCCGCTTTTGGCATGAATACGTCCCTCCAAAGCCGTTCCGGGGCAAAGCGATTTGAGTGTGCCTGTCTTTCCGCTGACGGGCAATGACGCAATCCATGCCTCCTGGTTCTTACTGCGGGACATGATGGTCAGTAATTGCACAAAAGCCTTTGCGCTGATCGCATCCTGCGGCGCCAAACCGCAACCGTCTTTGATGATGGCGTTTTGTACCGCTACCCCTCTGCGGCGCCAATAATCGCGCAGTAAGTCCTGGCTGTTATGAATCGTGCCCGGCAGCGTGTAACGCGTACCTAAATAACGGAACAACGCCTCCGCATACAGGTTATTGCTGTTGATGTTCGTTTCCTTGATCAACTCCGAGAGCGGCTCCGAGTAATGGATATACAACTCATGCCGTTTGGGTAGCAAAGGATTGTAATCCGGCAAATAATCCGCCTCACGCGCTACCGCTATTCCCGCTTCACGCAGTTTCGCCGTAAAATGCCGCGCCAAGAGCAAACCCGGGTTAGGCAAATCGCCTTTGACGCCGAACGTGCCCAAGTTGGAAGGAACAGCTCCGGTCAAATAGCGCTCGTTGCTGTACGGCAAACCGCTTACAAAAGCGCCATCGTACTGAATGCGGTCACAGCGGACGCGGTTGATAAAACGAATATCCTCCACTTGCGGCTCCGTTTTCATCACCGTAGCTACTGTTCCTGGCTCTCCGCTTTTGAGCACAATATTCATGGTGTTGCCATAATAATTGAGCGCGAATATGCCGGGTGCATAGTAATTTCCTGCATCTTCGCAAAGCCAACCGGGGTTTTGTGCTTCACCGTCCAACATCGTCATGTCGGCAATAATAGCACCCTCAATGCGCTTGATACCTGCTTCACGAACCGCTTTGATCCACTGCGTGAAGAATGCTGTTTTGCCTTGCCAGCCTAACGAAGGATCACATCCGCCATGGACGTACAAGTCACCATACAGCACACCGTTTTCTATCGAGCCGGTGTATTCCAAGACAGTGGGAAAACGGAATCCCGGTCCCATGGTCTCTAAACATGCCGCTGTGGTGAGTAACTTCATCACGCTGGCAGGAGGCACTACTTTGTCCGAACGGTACTCATCAATTACCTCACCTGTCGTCATGTTTTGTACCAACACAGACATATTCGCCTGCCCGGTAATAGGATGCGTGGTGAGGAAATTGATGGATAATAATATACTTACTAAAAATGTCAACTCTTACTAATTATCAACTGTCAATTATCAATTGTCACTTATTCAAGTACTCATGCATAGCAGCTGCGGCTTTGCGTCCGTCGCTCATGGCCAAGATCACCGTAGCGCCTCCGCGTACGATGTCTCCGCCGGCAAAGAGCGTCGGAATAGCTGATTGCATGGACTCGTTCACCACGATCGTACCTTTCTTGCTGATCTCCAAGCCTTCTACGGAAGAAGGAATAAGCGGATTAGGCGAAACGCCCACAGCTACAATCACCAAATCTACAGGTATTGTAACCGTCTTGCCCTCTACGGGAACCGGTGAACGACGTCCGGACTCATCCGGCTCGCCCAACTCCATCACTTGCAGGACTGCTTCGGAGACACGTCCGTTCTCATCGGCATGGTACTCAATGGGGTTATGAAGGGTCATAAACTCAATGCCCTCTTCTTTGGCATGATGCACTTCCTCTACACGCGCCGGCATCTCCTCTTCGCTACGGCGATAGATGATCATTGCGCGCTCAGCGCCTAAGCGTTTTGCCGTACGAACCGCATCCATGGCGGTGTTACCACCACCGATAACCGCTACGTTCTTGCCATACAATAACGGTGTGTCGGTTTCTGCATTGGAAGCGTCCATTAAGTTCACACGCGTCAGATACTCGTTGCAGGAAAGTACACCGTTCAAGTTCTCTCCCGGTATATTCATAAAGCGCGGCAGACCTGCTCCTGAACCCACAAAGATGCCCTTGAAGCCTTGCTCCTCCAACTCCTTGACGCTAATGGTCTTACCGATGATCGTGTCTGTATGGAACTGCACACCGAGTTTGCGAAGTCCGTCAATTTCAATATCAACGATGCTGTTCGGCAAACGGAACTCCGGAATACCATATTTAAGCACACCGCCTATTTCGTGCAAAGCTTCGAACACATGTACCTCGTAGCCATATTTAGCCGCATCGCCGGCAAATGTCAAACCGGCAGGACCGCTACCCACTACGGCAATCTTCGTTGCCGGTTTATTGCAAGCTTTGCTTGCGTTTGCGGCTTCGCCTGTTTGAGGGTTGGAAATTGTTTGCGCATTGGCGTAATCGGCGCAGAAACGCTCGAGGTAACCGATGGCAACCGGCTCATGTTTCATCTTATGGTGAATACAGTTTGCCTCACATTGTTTCTCCTGCGGGCAGACACGTCCGCAGACCGCAGGCAGCGAAGACGACTCCTTGATGATAGCCGCTGCGCCGAGTACATCGCCGGATTCGAGTTTCTTGATGAAGCCCGGGATATTGATATTGACAGGGCAACCCTGCACACAAGTCGGGTTCTTGCAGTTGAGGCAACGGTGGCTCTCTGTGACAGCCTGCTCGAAGGTCAGACCTTGGTTCACCTCCTCATGCAAACTCTTCACACGTACTTCCGGACGCAATTCCGGCATCTTCACGCGCGGTATTGCCACACGGTCTTTTGCTGTTCCCTCAAAAGGTGCAACCTCACTAATCTCTGCTTTTTGTCGGCTCTGACTGTCGGTCAGCTGTCGGGTGACCGTCGGCTGATTGTCGGTTTTAGAGGCTAAATAGGTGTTGAGTGCTGCTGTTTCTTCCGCTTTGTATGATTTCATGCGGCTGAGCATCTCATCCCAGTCCACTCCGTGTGCGTCAAACTCGGGTCCATCGACGCAGACGAACTTCGTTTTGCCTCCCACGGTGACACGGCATGCACCGCACATACCTGTTCCATCGACCATGATTGTGTTCAGCGATGCTTCGGTGGGGATATTATATTTGGCGGTAGTGAGGGAAACGAATTTCATCATGATAGCCGGTCCGATGGTGACGCATTTGTCCACTTTCTCGCGGTTGATCACTTCTTCCACGCCGAGGGTAACGACACCTTGTTTGCCCATCGAACCGTCATCGGTCATAACAATCAGTTCGTCCGACCATTGTGCGAGTTCGTCTTTGAGGATGATGAGGTCTTTGTTGCGTGCTGCGAGGACGGTGATCACTTTGTTACCGGCTTTTTTGAGTGCTTCTGCAATCGGTAACATAGGCGCGGCTCCCACGCCTCCGCACGCGCACACGACCGTTCCATAATTCTCTATGCGCGTAGCGCGCCCGAGCGGACCCACGATGTCATGGAGAGATTCGCCCGGCTCCATAGCCAGCAGTTTATGAGTAGAAACACCTATTTGCTGCACTACGAGGGTGATCGTACCTTTTTCAATATCTGCGCCGGCGATGGTCAATGGTACACGCTCCGATTGAGCGTCCACACGGATGATGACAAAATGTCCGGCTCTACGGCTACGCGCAATGAGCGGAGCTTCGACTACGAGCTCCGCTACATTTGGCGAGAAAAATCTTTTGGAAATGATTTTATTCATTTTCTCGTTTACTCATTTTCAAATTTAAAAATACTTGGTCTCTTTTCCGACGATAGAGGAAAGGAGGTTGTTCGCCAGACGTGAAGCGCCGAAACGGAAGGATTCGTTGTTAAGCCATTCTTGTCCGAGGATTTCTTTCACGAGCGTATAGTGTTGTACTGCCTCTTCGGTGGTAGAAACGCCTCCGGCAGGTTTGTAACCCATCTTAACGCCCGTCTTCTCGCGCCAAGCTTTGATGGCGTTACACATGATGAACGTAGCTTCCGGAGTAGCGTTCACAGCGATCTTGCCGGTAGAGGTCTTGATGAAATCGCAACCTGCCGCCATAGCGAGGATAGAAGCTTTCCAGATGTTTTCTGCGGTTTTCAAGAGACCCGTTTCGAGGATCACTTTGAGGTGCTTGTCGCCGCAAACGGCTTTGAGTTCGGCAATTTCATCGAAGCAGTCCTGGTAGCGGCCTTCGAGGAATTTACCCACGGAAAGGACGATATCAATCTCCGTCGCTCCGGCTCTGAGCGCCAGTGCTGTCTCGGCGATTTTGACCTCCAAGAAACTCTGCGAGCTGGGGAACACACCACTCACGCAAGCGATATTGAATTTTGGATCGTTCAGCGCTTTGCGTACATACTCCGCCATAGCGGGATAGACGCAGATAGCCGCTACGTTGGGAATACCCGGGAAATCTTTCTCAAAGTTATTCACCGCGTTCGCCATTTTCTCTACTTTCGCGATGGTGTCATCGGCACTCAGGGTAGTGTAGTCTATCTGATGGAGACATTGTTTCCACACTTCCACATTGTTGTTCTCCGCAAAATGTTTTGCTTCGATTTCTTCCACTTGAGCTTTTACTTGCTCATCCGTAAACGGGCAGGGATACTGCGCGAATAATTCTTCAAACTTATCCATAATGATATTTACGATTTGACGATTTACGATTTATTTATTGGCGAGTCTTCCGATGATGGTTTCGTTGCCACGAACGGCTTCTCCGACGGCGACAAACATCTCCGTGTCCAGCGGCAGGTACATATCCACACGCGAGCCGAGTTTGATGAAGCCGAGGTGGGTGTTCCTGTGCGCTTCATGTCCGGGCTTGGCGTACGTCACAATGCGTCTTGCCATCGCTCCGGCGATCTGACGAACGGCTATCTGCACTTTCGATGGCGTCTCTATTACTACCAACGAACGCTCGTTCTCGGTAGATGACTTAGGAAGCCATGCTCCTTTGTGGCGGCCTTTCTGATGCTCGGAAACAAGCACTTTGCCCTCTATCGGATACCAGTTGGCATGTACGTTAAACGGAGACATGAAGATAGAAACTTGCAGTTTCTTCTCATGGAAATACTCGTTTTCTTCGGTCGGCTCCACCACTACCACGCGTCCGTCCGCCGGAGCGATGATGAAATTAGGGTCATCGATCTCCAGGATTCGTACCGGGTTGCGGAAGAAATAGGTCACGAAGACCAGCAAAGCAGCTGTCAAAGCCAGCGAAACAGCCAAAATCCACTCCGCCGGATGGAGTAAGTAAAGTGATAAATTCAAGATAAAAAGCACCAAAACGGTGATACTGATCAGGTTTCTGCCCTCTCTGTGAATGCGCGGATGTCTCATTATTGCCATTGATTATAAGGGAATTGAGCCAGCATGTCAGCAGCCTGGTCCAGTCCGGTTTGCAGTTTCTTTTCCACCATCATCTTGAACATGAAAGGAATGTCCGCCTTAATGGTCAGTTTGAGCCTCGTGTCCGTCGGGCTCACTTCTTTCATCTGTATCCAGAGGTTCGCATCCATCGGAATACCTTCCATACCGAACTTAACGGTGTCATTCTCGATGCGATCGACGATGGCGATTGTGAATTTCTGCGCCAAACCGTCCACTTTGATGCGTACACGATCCGGCTCTATCTCCATCTCCTGAATCTTGTCCTTCGGGATCAGGTCTTTGACCCGCTCCAAACTTTGCATGTCGCTCAACACACGATAAACCTGCGCGGCGGGACACGGCGCAGAAGTGATTTTACTTTCGTATTTCGACTGAGACATTGGTCTGTTTTGTTTTAATTTGTAAACAATATATTGATTTGGGTGCAAAGGTAACACTTTTTTTGCATATATGCAAATAAATTATTGCTTTTGTAAGCGTTTTTGGTATTTTTGCACCTCCAAAGAGGTTCTTGCAATCCTTTTTTCCAATTCTTTGATGTCAGAAATGACAATTTGCAGATGTTTTGCGGTCTCAGTTTTGGGGTCGTCGGAGTGCTCTATCCGCTTGCCGTTTTGGTACAATAGCAACTCTTTGCCGTCATCCCTGACGAGGATCCGCAGACCATTTTTGCCGTTGAGGACATAGTTGCCGTGGTCCTGGTACTTCTCGTTGCGCTCGTATTTGAAGAAGTGCAACAACGAATCGGAAACAGGCAATAGCGAGTCCAGTTGGGCTTGGAAATAAGTGAGGGTCCGCTGCTGGTCAATGAGCGCAACAGAATCCCGAAGGCGCTTATCCGCCTTGTATTGTTCCGCCTTCGACGGACGGTTGCATCCTATGCACAATACCGCGCATACACATAAAATAAGGAGTTTCTTCATCATAATCCTGCCCTGAAGTCATCGCGGAGCGCATAGACTTTCTGCTGGGCTGCTTTTTGAAGTTTAAAACAGAAATAGAAGAGTACCAACGTACTTAAGCCGGCGGCGATCGGATCGACCTTTGCCGACATGGCGATTGCGTCATACACGCCGTGCGCCATAACGGGCACTAACAGGGTCTTCACAGCATAGCCGGGCGTGTGTTTGATGAAATGGAAGACCGAGAAGTAATAGCCCATCATGATGGCGAAAGCATAGTGTCCGGGAACCGCCAGAAGCGCACGCATAGCGGCTACCGTGATCCATCCTTCGCCGCTTTGGAAGACATAAAACACATTCTCTATGGCGGCAAAACCTAATCCCACACAAACGGCATAGACGATTCCGTCAAAGCGTTCATCGAAATAGGGGTTTTTGCGCAATACGAGCCAGAGTGCCAACAGTTTGGCTGTCTCTTCGGGCAAAGCGGCTACCAGAAACGCCTCTATCGTCGTGCCGAAAAGCGTAGTTGGTTCGCCGGAAGGAAAGAGAACGTGCATGATCTGTTGCTCCACAAGCGCCACGGGAATACAGATGATCACTCCGGCTAACACCGCGCGGAAGATCCATTTGCCCGGTTCCGGCTGAGGGTCTTTTTGCCAAATATAAATTCCTAATAGTACAGCAGGCAGTAACGCCGCAATAAGCATGAGGTACATTGTGATGGGTAATTGGTTATTTTTCAAAATCGCGTGCAAAGTTACTGCTTTTTTTGCATATGTGCAAATATAAAGCCTGAAAAAGCGCATTTTTTGTGCATTTTCTCTCTCATGCGTTCTTTATATTGTACCTTTGCAGCGAATCTGACAGGGCGAATTTTTTATGAAAACGGGACTGGTGTCCCTGCTTATTAGGCCATAGGACAACTATCCGTGAGCAAGCTCCCAATAGCCGCTCAGTACGCACAAATTCGCGATAAATCGCTTTTTTTTCAAAAAAAATGCCCGAATGTTTGCATATGTGAAAAATTTGTAGTAACTTTGCAGCCGAATTGTGTAAATTACCTAATTTAACAAAAATTATATGCATATGAAAAAAGGTTTATTTCTGAGCCTCATTGCTGCTACAGTAGTGTTGGCATCTTGTAACAACACGTTACAGAACCCGGAACAAATCAACGTAAATCCGAGCCCCCTGACTAAGGTGGGTAACAAGGTAAATGCTGAGATTACCGGAACATTCCCCGCAAAGAAATTCGCTAAAAAAGGCGTGCTGGTTGTAACCCCTGTATTGAAATACGAGGGCAAAGAGGCATTAGGCGAGCCTGTAACTTACGTTGGTGAGAAAGCGAAAGAGAACGGAACCACCGTTAATTACGCAAACGGCGGTAAGTACACCCAGAGCTGCTCGTTCAACTACGTTCCCGAGATGAAGAAATCGGAGTTGTACCTGCGCTTTAAGGCAACCGTTGGTAAAAAAGAGATTGAGATTCCTGATCTGAAGATCGCTGACGGTGTAGTAGCTACTTCTGAGTTGGCATCTGCAAAAGACAACAAGACCGCAACTACTCCGGACAAGTTCCAACGCGTTATTCAGGAGTTGACCGAGGCAGACATCAAGTTCCTCATCCAGAGCGCTAATCTTCGTTCATCGGAGACCAAGTCTGACGCTGTCAAGGCATTGCAGGCTGCTATCAAGGACGCAAACACTGCTGAGCGCAAAGAGATCAACAAATTGGAGGTTGCCGGCTACGCATCTCCTGATGGTGGTATGGACCTGAACGAGAAACTGGCTAAGAACCGTCAGAAAGTAGCAGCTGATTTCCTCAAGAAAGGTCTGAAGAAAGATAAAGTAAACGCTAACATCGAGTCCAACATTACCGCTGAGGACTGGGAAGGCTTCCAAAAAGCAATGGAGCAAAGCAACATGCAGGACAAAGACCTGGTATTGCGTGTTCTGTCAATGTACAGCGATCCTGAGGAGCGCGAGGCACAAATCAAGAACCTGAGTTCTGTATATGGCACTATCGCCAATGAGATCCTGCCGGCTCTCCGTCGCAGCCGCCTGATTTTGACGACTGACCTGATTGGTAAGAGCGATGACGAGATCCGCGCATTGGCTAAGAACGACCCGGCTCAACTGAGCGTTGAGGAGTTGCTCTATGCTGTAACGCTGACCAACGACAAAGCTGAGAAGATGGAGCTCCTGTCAAAGGCCGCAAATATCTACAATGACTACCGCGCATGGAACGGTATGGGCCAACTCTATTTCGAGGATGGTAACATCGCTGAGGCTCGCCGTTGCTATGGTCGCGCATTGAGCATTGAGCCGAATAATCCGGATGTAAACTACAACGCAGGTCTTGCAGCTATGGCTGACGGCGACCTGAAGAAAGCAGAGGAGTACCTCGGTAAAGCAGCCGGCACCAAGGGTAACTTGGACGCAGCTCTCGGTACGCTCTATACGCAGAAGGGTGATTACGCAGCAGCTAAGAAAGCATATGGCAGCAAGGCTACCAACAACGCAGCTGTTCAGCAGATCCTCAACGAGGATTATGCAGGTGCTTCCAAGACTTTGGCAGCCGTTAAGGAGCCGAACGCAACTACCGCTTATCTGAAAGCTGTTGTAGGCGCTCGCACCAACGACAAAGCAGCTGTTATCGGCAACCTCAAAGAGGCTGTGGCTAAAGATAGCAAACTCAAAGCTCGCGCCGCTAAGGATATCGAGTTCGCTAAGTTTGCTGAGGACGCTGAGTTCCAAGCAATTGTGAAGTAATGTCAGTATTATTTCCGAAAGTAAATAAACCCCGTGAGTGGGACTACCGCCCCATTTACTTCGACCCGGAAAAGGAGGCGCGCAAGGATAAAAAACTTGCGCGTCTTCGTCGCGGGGCTTTTCGGGAAGAGCACGAGAAGAACATGTCCGAAATGCGCCGTAAGAGGCCTTCCAAATTAGCATTTTGGATCGTTTTGATAGCGCTGTTGCTTTTCTCCTTCTATTTCTTGTTCTAATATATAAGGAGTAGTTTCCTTTTCCGAGTATGGATATCATTCATTTATTACCGGACAGCGTAGCTAACCAGATAGCGGCAGGCGAGGTCATTCAACGGCCGGCGTCTTGTCTGAAAGAGTTAGTGGAAAACAGCTTGGATGCGGGAGCCAAACGCATTCAGGTGATCGTTCGCGACGCCGGACGAACCTTGCTGCAAGTAATAGATGACGGTATCGGCATGAGCGAAATGGACGCGCGTCTGGCGTTCGAACGGCATGCCACCAGTAAGATCCGCGAGGCGCAAGATCTGTTCACGCTTCGCACAATGGGTTTTCGCGGCGAGGCATTGGCATCTATCTGCGCGGTGGCGCAAGTGGAAATGACCACGCGGCGTGCAGAGGATGAAACGGGTACACTATTGGAGATCCACGGCTCGGACGTTATTCGCCAAGAGGTTTGCAGCTGCCCTGTGGGTACGAATATCAAGGTCAGCAACCTCTTTTTCAATGTGCCAGTACGCCGTAAGTTCCTCAAAACCTACCAAACAGAGTTGCGAAACCTGCTTACCGAGTTCTACCACATCGTGTTAGTCTATCCGAAAGTCAGTTTCACTTTCGTCCATAACGATGAGATTCTTTTGGAACTGCCCGCCGGCAGCGAGAAACAGCGCATAGAGGCGGTATTCGGCAATCCCAAACGAAACGTCTATACCTCTGCTTTTGTGGAGATTAAGACGGATACGGAGTTGGTCAATATCCACGGTTTTATCGTCAAACCCGAAAACGCCACCCGCAAGGCGGAGCAGTATTTTTTCGTTAACGGGCGGTATATGCGTCATCCGTATTTCCAGAAGGCTGTGATGACAGCCTATTCGGGTATGTTGCCCAACGATTATCAGCCTTCTTTCTTTATCTATTTTGATATCTCGCCGGAAGCGATAGATGTCAATATTCATCCTACCAAAACCGAGATCAAGTTCGCCGACGAGCAGATGATTTTCCAAATTCTCATGGCGTGTGTGCGTGAGGGTTTGGGTAAGTTCACGCTTGCGCCGACGATTGATTTCGATAATCCTTCCACGATCGACATTCCTCTGCCGAGCAACGGACCTGTCTCGCGTCCGCAAGTGGCAGTTGATCCGACCTATAACCCTTTCCATACTCGTAACACGATTTATCCGGACAAAGTGCCGACCCATTGGGAGAGCCTGTATGAGGGTTTGCAAAGCGAGAAACCAACGCCGAACGTTCCGGTTTTTCAGGAAGATCCGCTCTTCGCAGAGCCGGAGGTACTCAAATCGGAAGATGTAGAATCCTGTCCGTTATGGCAATATAACGGCAAATACATCCTTGTACCGAGTGCGAACGGGCTTGTGCTGATTAATCAGCATCGCGCGCATTCGGCGGTTTTGTATGCGCAGTTCATGGAGCAGCTGACGCATACACAAGGAGCTACCCAGCGGTTGCTTTTTCCGGAAGTGCTGGAATTGTCCCGGGAGGACATGATTCTGATGAGCCAGATGCAGGAGGACTTGCATGCCATCGGTTTTGATATAGAGCAACTGAGCCCGGACAGTTTCTCTATTCAGGGTATTCCTGCGCAGTTAGCGAATCAGTCGGCTATTCCGGTGCTCCAGCATATTGTGCAGCAGGTGCGCGAACGCGAGGCGGATACCCGGCGCGAATGGCAGGAGCAGATAGCCCGTGCGTTGGCGCAGAGCGCTGCTATTCCTTACGGTCAGACGCTGACGGAGCAAGAGATGCGCGACTTGGTCACCCGCCTTGTACAGTTAGACCATTACCGCCGCACGCCGGAAGGAAAAATTATCCTTTCGCTCCTCGGCGACGAAGAGATAGCCAAGAGGTTTTAAAAAATTAGATACTATGAGAAATTATACTTTGTACATTGTACTTTGTTTCTTTGTCCTTTTGTCGGCATGTACGCCGCAAGACCATTTGACCATTCTGCACACCAACGATACGCACTCGCAAATAGAGCCTAAGAGCAACGGGCAGTGCGGCTATGCGCGCCGTATGGGCATGATAGCGCAGGAACGCAAGGCGGATAAGAACCTGCTTTTAGTGGATGCAGGCGATTTCTGCCAGGGTACTCCTTATTTTAATATATATCGCGGGCGCGTGGAGATAGACGCGATGAACAGAATGCGTTATGACGCCATCACGCTCGGAAACCACGAGTTTGACAATGGTCTGGACACCTTGGCGGAAGTGCTCAAAGGCGCGCAGTTCCCGGTCGTTTGTGCGAATTATGATTTTACCGGCACGGCGATGGAAGGTATGACCAGACCCTTTGTAATTGTACGCAAAGGTCAGCTCAAAGTGGGTATTTTCGGATTAGGATGCGACCCCAAAGGCCTGATAGCCGATAAGAATTTCCTGCCGGCGCAATTTCTCGCGCCTTATCCCGTTGCCCAGCAGATGGCGGACACGCTGCGTCAACAGGGATGCGATGTGGTCGTTTGTCTGAGCCATATGGGTACATACGGCAAAGCCAAAGAGGATATCTGCGATGTGGAAATGGTCAAAAACACCCGCGGAATAGATGTGGTGATCGGCGGACATACCCATAAACTATACGATCATCTGAGGGTCGCCAATTTGGACGGAGACAGCGTTCCTTTGTGCCAAATGAGCAAAGGAGGAGCCTATTTAGGCAAAATAATGCTACTTTTAAGTGACAAAAACGAAAAATAATATAAAAAAATTTGCTCATGTCAAAAAAAAGCAGTAATTTTGCAACGTTTTTCCGAAATAGGCAAAAAAAATATCGTAAATTAAAGAAAACACATATATTAACTTAAAGATTTAGTATTATGGCTGAAATTGAAGCAAAAGTAAAAGCAATCATCGTTGATAAGCTTGGCGTAGAGGAGTCTCAAGTAACTAAAGATGCTAATTTCCAAACTGATCTTGGTGCAGATTCTCTGGACACCGTTGAGATGATCATGGAGTTCGAGAAAGAGTTCGGTATTTCTATTCCGGATGAGGACACCCAGAAGATTGCAACCGTTGGTGATGCGATTGCTTACGTTGAAAACGCAACGAAGTAATTCCGTCTTTACGGGGGTTTTACGAGTTTACGGGAGACTGTAAACTCGTATGCTATATCTATACAGTATTACATTTATGGAACTAAAACGAGTAGTAATAACAGGTCTTGGAGCGATCACGCCGTTAGGCAATACGGCGCCGGAAACATGGACTGCGTTGGTGAACGGGGTCAGTGGAATTGCGCCTATTACGGCGTTCGATGCCACTAATTTCAAGACTCAGTTTGCCGGCGAAGTGAAAGGCTTTGATCCCACTGCGGTTATCGATAAGAAAGATGCGCGCAAGATGGATCGTTATTCCCAATTCTCCGTTTGCGTAGCTGAGGAAGCGATGCGTGACAGCGGTTTGGATTTGGAGAAGGAAGACCGAAGCCGTGTGGGTGTGATCTGGGGTAGCGGTATGGGAGGATTGCAGACGATGGAGTCGGAGATTATCGACTTTGCCAAAGGCGACAGCATACCGCGCTTCAATCCGTTCATGATCCCGAAAGCTATTCCCAGTATTGCTGCCGGACAGATTTCCATCCGTTTAGGGCTTGGTGGACCCAGTTTCTCCGTTAGTACCGCTTGTTCCTCTTCTTCTCATGCAGTGGGTTCGGCGTTTGACCAGATCCGTCTGGGGCATGCCGATGTGTTGCTCACAGGCGGCGCAGATGCTGATATTACGTTCTCCGGTATAGGCGGTTTCAATTCGCTGCATGCCCTCTCTACCCGCAATGACTCGCCGACTACCGCCAGCAGGCCTTTCTCCAAATCCCGCGACGGGTTTGTGTTGGGCGAAGGAGCGGCTTGTTTGATCCTTGAGGAGTATGAGCATGCCAAAGCGCGCGGAGCGAAGATCTACGCGGAGATTATCGGTGAGGGAATGACTTCGGATGCGTACCATATGACCGCTCCGGATCCCGAAGGCAGAGGTGCCGAGCGGGTGATGCGTTCGGCGTTGCGCGATGCGGGAGTAGAGCCCGAGCAGGTGGATTTCATCAATACGCACGGTACATCCACGCCGTTGGGCGATGTGACGGAACTGTTAGCTATCAAGCGCGTCTTCGGAGAACATGTGTATGACATGAACCTGGATTCTACCAAATCCATGACCGGACATCTCATCGGGGCTACCGGCGCTGTGGAGGCTATGGCGTGCGTCATGGCGCTCAAGGAAGGAATTATTCCGCCGACGATCAACCATGACCCGGAGGACGTGGATGAGAATATAGATTATCGCATCAATTTTACATTCGATAAAGCCCAGAAACGGGATATCCGCTATGCGCTGAGTAACACATTCGGTTTCGGCGGACATAACGCGTGTCTGGTCTTCAAAAAATGGGAAGAGTGACCCATATATTTCACTCCAATTAGTCACTTTAAAATTTAAGGTATTATGATTACAAAAATCGGTGAGAACGCAGGCCTCGTATGGGGTGCTCTGCAAAATGGCGCACAAGGTCTGAAAGCGCTCAAGAAAGCAACCAAACTGAAAAATGAGGAGCTTTATCTGGCTCTTGGTTGGCTGGCACGCGAGGGTAAACTGACCTTCAAAGAGACTGAGGCTGAGACCATTATTGCGCTTGCATAAGTATGGTTATTGCTATTGTAGGCGCTTCGGGCGCCGTCGGACAGGAGTTGCTGGCTGTCCTTGAACAGCGGCAATTTCCTGTGTCCGAACTAAGGCTCTTCGGGTCTGAACGGAGTGCCGGAACGAAGTATCTATTCTGCGGCAAAGAGTACGAAGTACAGTTGCTGCAACATGACGACGCTTTCAAAGGCGTCGATATTGCTTTTGTCTCCGCGGGCGCAGGTGTGTCGCGCGCATATGCGGAGGACATCACCCGCTTCGGGGCGGTTATGATTGATAACTCATCTGCTTTCCGTATGGATGAGGATGTACCCTTGGTAGTGCCCGAAGTGAATGCGCAGGACGCGTTGAACCGTCCGCGTAACATCATCGCTAACCCCAACTGCACGACGATCCAGATGGTCGTTGCCCTGCAAGCTATTGAGCAGCTGAGCCATATCCGTCGCGTGCATGTGTCCACCTATCAGGCGGCTTCCGGAGCCGGAGCACAGGCGATGAAAGAGTTGGAGACCCAATACCGCCAAGTCCTTAACGGAGAGGAAGTGACGGTCAATAAGTTTGCTTACCAGTTGGCATATAACCTCATCCCTCATATCGATGTCTTCACCGAAAACGGCTACACCAAAGAGGAGATGAAGATGTTCAACGAGACGCGCAAAATCATGCACTCGGATATCAAAGTGAGTGCCACCTGTGTCCGTGTACCGTCCCTCAGAGCGCATAGCGAGAGCATCTGGGTAGAGACGGAACAGCCTGTTTCCGTAGAGCAAGCCAAAGAGGCGTTTGCGAACGCCACCGGCTGTGTGCTCATGGACGATCCGGAGAACAAAGTGTATCCTATGCCGCTTTTCCTGAGCGGAAAGGACGAAGTGTTCATTGGACGTGTCCGCAAAGACCTCACGGACGAGAACGGACTGAGTTTCTGGTGCGTGGGCGACCAGATCCGCAAAGGAGCAGCGCTCAATGCCGTACAAATTGCCGAATGGCTAATGACGAATGACAAATGACCAATAAGCCACAAATAGAGATCATGGCTCCCGTGGGATGCTGGGAGAGTCTGGCGGCGGCTATTCAAGCCGGTGCTACTTCGGTCTATTTCGGCATCGAGCATCTGAACATGCGCGCGCGTTCGTCGGTCAATTTCACGACCGATGACATGGCAACCATCGTGGCTACCTGCCGCGAAGCGGGGGTTAAGACGTACCTGACGGTCAATACGGTCATGTACCCGGAGGACCTGACGCTGATGCGCGAGATCGTCGATAAGGCGCATCAGGTCGGCGTGGATGCAATCATCGCTTCCGACATCGCCGTGATGCAGTATGCGAACGCCATCGGGCAGGAGGTGCACCTCTCCACGCAACTTAACATCGCCAACACCGAGGCGCTCAAGTTCTACGCCCAGTTTGCCGATGTGGTCGTTCTGGCGCGAGAGCTGAATATGTCCCAGGTGGCGTCTATCTATCGCGACATTGAGGAGCAGCATATATGCGGCAAGAACGGCGAACTGATCCGTATTGAGATGTTCTGCCACGGCGCTTTGTGTATGGCTGTCAGCGGCAAGTGTTACCTCTCCCTCAATAACTACGGCCTTTCGGCTAACCGCGGAGCGTGCGTGCAGATCTGTCGGCGCGGTTATACGGTCAAAGATAAGTCTTCCGACCTCGAACTGGATATTGACAACCAGTATATCATGAGCCCGAAAGACCTGAAAACCATTCATTTCCTCAACAAGATGCTGGATGCCGGCGTGCGTGTGCTCAAGATAGAAGGGCGTGCCCGCGGAGCGGAATATGTATCGACCGTTGTTTCTTGCTACAAAGAGGCGGTGGAGGCTTGGCAGCGAGGGGAGTATAGCGACAACAGCATCATCGAGCCCAAGATAGCGGATTGGAACGAGCGCCTCGCTCGGGTCTTTAACCGAGGCTTCTGGGACGGTTATTACCAAGGACAGAAATTAGGCGAATGGACCCATGAGTACGGCAACCGCGCTACCCGCAAGAAGATTTATGCCGCCAAATGCACCAATTTCTTCAAAAATATCAGTGTGGCGGAGTTCCTTGTGGAGGCGGTAGAGGCGATAGAGGAAGGTCAAGACCTGCTCATCACCGGCGAGACAACCGGTGTCTATGAGTGTCAAGCCAAGGACTTGCACGATACGCACGGCAAGCCGACCAAACGCGTGGAGAAAGGTCAGTTCTTCTCCCTCAAAACCGATACGATCATCCGTCGCGGAGACAAACTGTTCCTTTGGGAAACGGAAAAATAAAACGGAATACAGACAACTGAATGCTGAACGCTGTGGATCATATTATCTCTCCTGCTAACGCACCCTGGTGCGGCTGGACGATGCTGTTCCTGCTCCTCTGTGCTATTTTCGCGGAGGCGTTTCAGCCGGGTGTCATCAGCAGAGTTCATGTTTCGCTCTTTGCTAAGTCTGATCGTACGTACAAAGAGTCGCCGATGAACTTATACGGTCAAATCTTTGTGAACCTCTTCCGTATCGGAACAATCGCCATGGCGCTCTGCGCGTGTCTCTATTCCGGAAGGCCGTTCACGTTTGTTGCTTACGCCGCCGTGTGCGGTTTAGTGGTGGCGGTAGTGCTTATCAAAATGCTTTGTAATGTGTTGATTGGCTATGCTTTCGATCTGCGCAATGCAGTTGTTGTTGCCTATGAGCATTATGCCAATATAACTACCCTGGCGAGTGCGCTGCTTTACCTCGTCTTGTTGGCGATGATGCGGTTTGCATCGCAAGAAGTGCTCTTTTGGGCACTTGTGGGTATTGCCTGTCTTTTTATTGCCATATGGATGTTCCGCGGGTGGAAACTATTTGTCAGTTCCCCCATGGCGATACTCTATTTGGTTATTTATATAGCTACCTTGGAGGTTCTGCCTTTAGCCGGCCTCTATTATTTGTCGGATAAAACGATTTCTATTCTATGATAAAGAAGATTCTCTTTTCTCAGCCTCGACCGGAGTCGCAACATAATCCGTACACCCGTCTGGAGGAGATGTACAATGTACAATGTGATTTTTATCAGTTCATTCATATTGAAGGACTGAGTGCGAAGGAGTTTCGTTTGCAGCGAATTAACCCCATGGATTATACGGCGGTTATTCTGAACTCACGCCTTGGAGCGGAGCATTATTTCCGTTTGTGTGAGGAGATGAGGCTGACGGTGCCTGAGTCAATGCACTATTATTGCAACTCGGAGCAAGTAGGACTCTATCTGCAGAAGTTTATCAATTATCGCAAACGCAAGGTGTTCTTCCCGGAAACCGGTAATAAGTTCGAAGACCTTCTACCGGCTATGCACCGTCGTCCGAACGAGAAATACCTCATGGTTTTATCGGATATTCATACTGACGACCAGATCAATATGTTTGCCGAGAACGGCATTGAGGTCACGCCGGCTATTATGTACCGCACCGTGACCACACCGTGGCCTGCTGACAAACCCTTTGATTATGATATAATAGCGATCTTCACGCCCGCCGGTGTGACATCTCTGCGTGAGAACTTCCCCGATTGGAAACAGGGCAAAACGCTCATCGCGGCGTTCGGTGAAGGAACGATCCGTGCGTTGGAGGATGCCGGTTACCGCGTGGATATAGAGGCAGGACAGGGCAAAGCTTTTGCTTCGCTCCCTATGGCTATCGCCGATTATCTGGACAAAGAATAAATTGTGCATTGTAAATTGTGCATTGTGAATTGTATTGAACTCTTTTCCCAAACATAGCAAACTTTGCGGTCAGATGCGCATTGCGGCACTCTATAAAGAGGGAAAACGCTTCACGTCCTGGCCGCTGCGGGTCACTTTTCAGCCTACTGAAGAGGAGACACAGGTGCTTGTCTGGGCGCCTAAATCGCTCTTCAAGAGAGCGGTTAAGCGTAACCGTCTCAGGCGGCTTATGCGTGAGGCGTACAGGCTTCATCAGGACCTCTTGGGAGACAAGAATTACCTCTTGGCGTTCAATTATATGGATAAGGAGGAACAATCCTTTGCAGTTGTCGAAAAAGCCGTTGTAAAGGCGCTTAAAAAGATAACAAGCGATGGAAAATGACCAATCACCCATAACCAATCACCAATCCCCTCTCTCCCCCTCTGAGAGGGGGTCGGGGGGTGTCCTTGGACGGGGAAGGCTTCTCCTCAGGAAGTTTTTCCTCCTCCCGGTCTATTTCTACCGCGTCTTTATCTCGCCTTTGACGCCGCCTTCATGTCGCTATACACCGACGTGCAGTCAGTACATGGTCGAAGCCGTCCTTAAATACGGTATCTTCAAAGGAGGCTGGCTCGGTATTAAGCGCATTCTCCGCTGTCATCCCTGGGGAGGCTCCGGCTATGACCCCGTGCCGTGATGGTGACTGTGTCACGTTAAACCGTTAAACTGTTAAATTGTTAAATTGTTAATTAATCGTAAATCGTCAATAAATCGTTAAATCGTAAATCGTCCAATCGTCAATAACACTATGCGTATCGATATCATCACATGTTGTCCCGAATTACTGGAGTCGCCGCTTAATCATTCCATTATTCAGCGTGCAAAGAACAAAGGTCTTTGCGAAATCTACGTCCATAATCTCCGCGATTGGACGCTTGACAAGCACCGTAAGGTGGATGACTATGCCTTTGGTTTTGGCGCAGGAATGGTGCTTCAGATAGAGCCTATTGACCGTCTGATCACCCATCTTACTTCTGAGCGTCATTACGATGAGATCATCTTCACCGCGCCGGACGGTGAGCGCTTTGACCAGAAAGCAGCGAACGCACTCTCCCTCAAAGAGAACATCATCATCCTCTGCGGTCATTACAAGGGGGTGGACCAACGCGTGCGCGATCATCTTATTACGCGCGAGTACAGTATCGGCGATTTTGTCCTAACCGGTGGCGAGATGCCGGCGGCTATGATGACTGATGCGATAGTACGCCTTCTTCCCGGCGCACTGGGAGATGTCGAGTCTGCCCTCAACGACTCTTTTCAGGACGGACTCCTCGAAGCCGGCGTCTATACGCGTCCTGCGGAATACAAAGGCTGGAAAGTGCCTGAAATCCTCCTCTCCGGCCACCAAGCCAAGGTAGAAGAATGGCTTTACGAACAATCCCTCGCCCACACCCGCGAACGCCGCCCAGACTTGTTAAATGAGTGATAATTCTGCCAACTAAAACATTAAAAACGCTCCGACGAGCGTTTTTTTTGTATAAATCTTAAATAATAGTATGTTTTTCGAAAAAACAGGCCTTATTTGTTAACTTGGTTTTGCAAAAATATGTTTTTTAACACTTTTTTTGCAAAATATTTGGTCAGTTCGGAAAAAAGCAGTACCTTTGCACCGTGTTTTTCATGGTATTAGATTTAAGGTTAAGTAAAAAGATTGGGATGTCGGGAGACATCCTTCTTTGTTTTTAGTCGTTCCCCTTTTTCTGTACTATCCTGTTCAGAAGTCATTCAGTCATCTCGCAGCGGTTGATCAGCCACTCTCGCGCCACTCATTGTGAATTGTGCATTGTGCATTGTTTTCGTGGGTATTTCGTGGGTATTTCGCGGGTTTTTCGCGGGTCTTTCGGGATGTCAATTTTCAGATGAACCCTTTTTGCACTCTTCGAGTTAAAGCACTCAAAGAGATAAATTCGCAGCGGTCAGATATTGGTTTTGGTCTAAAATTATCAAAAATTATCCCAAAATTATTTGTTCTTTTAGTCAACAATTAAAGACAATTATCCACAATTTTCCCTTAATTTTTAATAATTTTAGACGAACTTAAAAAAGAAAATTGTCTTCAATTGTTGATAATTCTTAGCCATACTGGCACGATCTGCTTCGCTGTATGGTTGACCCCCCAAAAAAAACTCAAAAACATTCAAAAGTGTTTATCTTGATTTATTTACTAAAATCAGCAACTTGGTAAACTTAAGTTATTTATATCACATTTTTCCTCATTATATGGAGATAAATTGACGGAAATATGCAACAAACTGCCAAAAATACCCATTTTTGCTAAGTAAAATTTGCATATTTAAAATAAATTTTATATCTTTGCACCCGAATTTGGACAATTTAGCGATATAGTCTCAAAAGATTCCGGTAAGCGTTATGGACTAAATGACATCCGTGATGCGAGATGAAACTGAAACTGAAACACACAAACAGGCTAATAACCAATTTAATCACCTAATAAATTTACTAATATGAAAAACAATTTTACCCGTCTGGATATACGTTTGTGCTTGATAATCAAGAAGTTTCAGAATTGCGGTTAAAAATTTTAACCACAACACAGGAAGATGCTGATAATAAAAAGGTTTGTTGAAGAAGAGTGGAGAGTTGATAGGTGAGATTATTGGGAATGATATGGCAACAGCCGAAACGGAGACGGAGTTGGAATTGAAATAACATAAAAACACAAAGATAGAAATAATCGTTCGAATCGAATGAGATAAGAAAATGGCAGAAGATATACCGCAGTGCGGATAATGCTGTGCAGTTGGATGTACAATTGGCTGATGAAACTGTGTGGCTGACTCAAGCTCAGATTGCGCTCTTATTTCAGAAAGCAAAGTCCACAATCAGTTATCATATTACGAATATTTTCAAAGAGGGAGAGCTGGATGAGAAAGTGGTTGTTCGAAAAATTCGAATTACCACTCCGCACGGGGCAATGACGGACAAAACGCAGAGCGATGAACTAAATCTCTATAATCTTGATGTGATCATCTCTGTCGGTTACAGAGTACACTCTGTTCAAGGAACTCGATTTCGTCAGTGGGCCACTAAAGTACTAAATAATTATCTACGGTACGGCTATGCAATTAGTAATCGGTTTGAGCGTTTGGAGCAAAGAGTAGCAAAAACAGAGGCACAAATAGAATCATTTGTACATGCGGCTTTGCCTCCGAGAGAAGGAATCTTTGTGGACGGGCAGATCTTTGACGCATATGAGTTTATGCAGAAGCTGATCAAGTCGGCTAAGAAATCGATCCTGCTGATAGATAACTATGTTGACGAGTCTGTGTTGGCGATGATGAGTGAGAAGCAGGCCGGAGTTGAGGTAAATATCTATACAAAGGAAATCACAAAGGCTTTACAATTGGCAGAAAAGAATTTTAACGCGCAGTATGGAGATTTGGAGATATATGTAACGAATACTTGCCATGATCGCTTTTTGATTATAGACGATAAAACGATATATCTTATCGGAGCGTCGTTAAAGGATGCAGGCAAACGATTGTTTGCGTTCACGCAGATGGATTCGGCACAGATAAATGCCATTAAAGCGAGATTGTAATTATTTTCGTGTTATCACGAAAACGATAACTAACATAAAAACACAAAGATAGAAATAATCGGTCTGGAGCCGAAGCAAAGCCGAGCCAATCCCGATCCATTATCGGGAGATAACGACCCAAAGAGCAATAACATAAAAACACAAACACAATATCATGAAAAATTTATTTACCAATTTGATGAAAAACACAGCGAAGAGTTCTCAAAACACAGGGGGGGGGGCTTCGCAATGTCAGACATCGCGATCTGAAGGTGCGCGGCAAATTACTGCGCGATTTGAAGGTGCGCAAATGAAAAACACATCTCTTATTTCGGGTTGTAGTGCCGTAGATGTTCCGATGCCGTCATACGGAGCACCCGATGAGCATCCGATGAGCACCCGATCAGCATCCGATGAAAGAAGGTGGAACTCTCGTGGATGGAAGTATGTTGCCATGATTTTTGCCGTGCTCGTGATGAGCATGGCTAATATCGGTATGGCGTGGGGAGACCAAACATGGGATTTTACAGAAATGTCTTCTGCGGATAAAACTGCTTATGACGCATTGACTTCTGCTTGGACATGGAATACCTCTAATAAACGCTACGATAATGCATTTACCCCAACTAACGGAACATGGACAGATGTCATATCTACCACGATTACACAAATCAAAGATATGAAATTTATGCGTTCAGGTTCTAATATGGGAACAGGTGCTATTCGTATATTTCCGAACACTTCTGGGAATACGGATGGGCGCTTGGCGTATAATAATAATAACGTAGCATTCAGCATACCCGCAGAAAAAGATGACGAGATAAAAATTACGTTCAGTAATACAAACTCATCTGCCCAAGGTTATGTTTTGACAAATGCAAAACGTAAGTCTGATAATGCAACGACTATAACAGTAGCACAAAACAAAACCACTACGGAAACTCTTGTCGTAACAACAAGTGGACGGGTAGAATTTAAGTGTGACAATTCAAAGGTAATTCTATATAAACTTGTTTTGACTTCTGGAGGAGAAGAATGTGCTGCTGCACCGTCTAATCCGTCAGGTTTCTCCGCGGGTACTATCACATCAACAGGAGCAACGTTTACTATAACTGATGCAGCGAACACCAACAACTACGAGATTTATTATTCTACAAGCAGCACGACACCGGAGTCAGGTACTACAGCCACAGCAACCACTACCGACAAGACAAAAGCGGTGACCGGCTTGTCAAGCGGTACAACCTATTATGCTTGGGTGCGTGCCGTGTGTGATGCAAGCCATAAGAGTAGTTGGGTGGCATTGACAAGTAGTACCTTTACGACGAAGGCTCAATATACCATTACATATAATAAAGGAGCGAATGGTACGGGTTCGATAAGTGCAGGAACGAAGACAGAGGGAGAAGACTTTACCTTATCAAGTTCCGTCTTTACTCGTGCAGGTTATGCTCAAACAGGTTGGGCTACGAGTGATGGCGGTAGTAAAGCTTATGATTTGGGCGGCACATATAGTACTGATGCTGCGATAACACTTTATCCTGTATGGACAGCAACGACAACTTATACATTTGACTATTCCAACAGTAAAAGTATCTCAACGTTGGAGGGTGAGGGATGGACGTTTAATTCGTCCTCAACAACTTCGATGTCAGCAGATGGTGCGTTTGTCAATTTAGTTAAAACATTTAATGACAATAGTATTACTACACCAAAATCAGATGGCAGTGGCAATGATTATTCTCTCGCATTTGCAAAGAGTACGAGTGCTTATGCTAAATTTGATTTGGGAGCAGCAACAACTGTCACTTCTCTTACCGGTAGTATGAAGGTGGGAACCAATGGCTCTTCAACAGCATGGAAGAGTATAACAATAAAATTTATAGGAAGTGATGGATCAACCGTCAAAGCTACATATACAAAAGATCATACTACAAAGTCATGGACATCGGATGCTTTGAGTTATACTACACCTGTAGCAGACGTGCAATATATACAGATACAAGGAGCAGATAAATGGCAAATATTGGATGAACTGAATATTTCCTATGCTGCTGCATCTTGTACGACGTCGCCGACGGTGACGGCAGGAAGTAATAGTAGTGTGACGGCAACGACAGCGATGGTAAGTTGTGAGGATGGTATCAGTTCGTTGGGTTCGGCTGGCTGCTCGATAAGCAGTTACGGTTTCGTTCTCAATACCAGTACCGGTCCGACGTTAAGCAACACGACTCACGAAGTAGGCACTACAACCTATACGACAACGGGTGCATCGTTTGAAAAGGAACTTACAGGTCTGACGGCAGGTACGACGTATTATGTCCGTCCATACGCGACGAATGGAAACGGTACGAGTTATGGACCTGAGACAAGTTTTACCACTCTTCCTTCCACTCCGACGTTTAGTCCGACCAGCGGATCAACGGTAAGCGGAAGTCAAAAAATCACAATAACCGGTCATTCGGGAAGTACGGTATACTATGCATGGGCGACATCGTCCCAGTCGGCTGATGACATCTATAACAGCGGAAGTGGTTCTCACGGAACGACAGATGCCGGAACAGCAAGTGTGGATGTTGAGGGCGGCAAGACGCTCTATGCTATTTCGCGTTTGAGCAGTACGAATAGTGCTGTAGGTTCGGCAAGTTATACCGTCGATGCTACGGCTCCGACCTTGTTGAACTCGAACCCTGGTAATGGCGATACTGATGTAGATGTAAGCGGAACGATTGTTTTGACGTTTAGTGAAAATATCAGTAGTGTTGATGCTTCGAAATTTACACTTACCGGTGCAACCAAGGGTGCTGTGGCTATTGACGGTTCAGATGCAACGAAAGTGAATATTGCTTATTCCGATGCCGATAACGAGGCGAAAGTAACCCTTTCGACTGTCGCTGCGGCTGTAACCGACGCAGTTGGCAATACCAGTGCTGCGTTTGATATATCGTTCACGACGGTTGCAGAGACTTCTTATACAGTAACGTATAATGCAAATGGTGGAAGTAGTGCACCGAGTAATGATACCGGCACAGACATCACACTGAATGATGGTAGTGGTATGACCGGTCCGAGCGGCAGAACAACCTTCATGGGATGGAACACACAAACAGATGGTTACGGTACAGGTTATGCCGGTGGTACAACAGACATCAATGCCGACCTTGATTTATATGCTATATGGGGTAATACCTATAGCACAGGTCATGTGTTCGCACACGATGACTCATACCGTATAGTTAATGGCGTTCGTAAGAACCCTGCAGCTGGAGCGGTAGTGACGACCACTGACGGAACAGTAACGGCCATCTCAAACGGTAGTAGTATTCTCAAATCAAGTGTGACAGGACTGACGGATGTAACTATTAGTGGATGTACATCTGAATATAAGACCAGTTTTCCGTGGTTGGCATCATATATCAAGATTCCAACAGGTCAAACACTCACGTTTACTGTAGCTTCAGGATATATAGGTACAGCGACCATCTATTATTCCGGTTATAACAAAACTACCACTCTAACCAACGGAGCTAACAGTCAGTCTATAACTTCTGATGCAACTAATCCTGAATCTGCAGAAGGCAACTTTACGTCAAAGACCTTTAATCTTGCATCAGGTACAAATACCTTCACTTGTTCGGACAACAATGGTTATATTTCCCGCATCGAAGTAAGCATGACGCAACTATATACATTGACGTTGGATAAGAACAATAGTGATGCAAGCGGTTCGAGTGCCGGCTCTGCATATGTTGAACCTAATGGAACATCATTTATCAGTGGCTTCACTGCTCCGACACGTACGGGTTATGATGTCGAAGGTTACTACGGTGAGGCTGGTTGCACAAACAAGGTGGCAGACGCAAGCGGTAACTTACAAGCGAGTGTAACCATCAGCGAAACAGCTTATACCAATAGTAGCAAAGAGTGGATCAAGGGAAGCGGCGCAACTCTATATGCTAAGTGGACTCCGGCTGTATATACCGTAACGTTGGATGCGAATGGCGGAACTATCAATTCCGGCGATGTGACGAGTTATACCTACGGAGTAGGTGCTACGCTACCGGTGGCTGGAGATATGACTGCACCTTCAGGCGCTGTGTTCCTCGGCTGGTATGATGGCGCTACTAAGGTGATAAGTATCAGCACAACAGCTACGGGCAATAAGAGTTATAAAGCTAAGTGGGGCTATACGCTGTATGATAGCTATTTCTATCAGACGTACGAGGTCAGCGCATCTGAAGTAAGTGCATCTACTTTGATAACTAATGCTGGCTTCCCTGCATATATGGGCACAAACATAAGTGCCAATGGAAATACAACGCCATCGTCTGATATAACAACACCTCATGATTTCTCGGCACTCTCGTCTAAAACGTATTACATTAAAGCGGCAAGTTCTAAAACTGTTACATTATCTGGTCTTGCGGATGTTAAAACGGTTCGCTTCTACGGAAACAAGCCGAGTAGTAGTAGAGATATTTCTGTAACAGCTACTTTAGTATCGGGCACAGGCTCTGATTTAACCATAAGCAAAAAATCGATCTCGGGTAGTGACAAAATCGTAGAGGCGAGCATCAATATTAGTGGGGCAAGTGGTTATTCTTCGTCAAATTACTATGACTATACATTCACTTTCTCTAATGACTTCTATCTATATGGTATCTATGTAGAGAAATACACCAATGTTCCTGTAACAGGAGTGTCACTCAATAAGAGTTCTACGACTCTGACAGCAGGTGATACGGAGCAACTGACGGCGACGATATCACCGGCTAATGCAACCAATAAGGGGCTGACTTGGACATCAAACACCAGTGCTGCAACCGTCTCTTCTGCGGGTTTGATTACTGCCAAGGCTGCCGGCGAAACAACTATCACCGTCACTACCTCCGATGGTTCTTACACCGCAACCTGCGATGTAACCGTTGAAGCATTTAGTTGTGCTAAGTTTGCCGGTAAGATATTTGACTTAACGGTAACAACGTCAAGTGCCAGTTATACTATTGGTGGCGGAACGGAACAGAATCTATCCAGCGATGCAACCATCATGGACGATTGTAGTGCTTACATGGGTAAGTTCGGTAGTTCTACCAGTACAGGTTGTATAGGTTCAACAAAACTGAAACTGGATGTAAGTAGCAATAATGATAAATATGCTAAAATCACCCCCAAATGCGCATTGCGTAATGGAGATGTGATTAGTTGTACCGGTTCTTCTCAAGAGATTGCTTTCTCAACAACCCCCAAAAAAGTATCCGCGCCAAAGACAAGTAGTTATAGTTACACAGTTACACCGGGTGATGGTTTGGCAGGTGCTTCAACAATTTATGTTTGGGGAACAACAAGCAGTGCAACAGTTGCTACATTGACCATCACTCGTCCGACATCCTATGTAATGACCTACAATCCGAATGGTGGTCGTGACGAGGTAGAAGCAGAACGTCTTGCGGCGGGTGCAAACACATTGACTACAGATGTGCCCACACGCGCAGGTTATATATTCAAGGAGTGGAACACGCAAGTTGATGGCGAAGGAACCGGCTATGCTTCGGGAGCAGTATATACAATGCCTGCAAGTGCATCAGAATTATTCGCTAAGTGGGTAGAACCTGATTATAGTGATGAATATGCATATGTAATCCTAACAAGTAATACAACAGCTAATACTAAGAATGCTACTGCATTGATAGGCGGATTGAAGACGAACACTGAACCTCCATATCAATTGGATGGCAATAGTGACTATTTCGGAATAACATTAGCAACTAATTTTGTTGCAGGAGATAAAGTGCAGTTCAAGTTAAGTAAGGGGTCGAAAGATGGCGGTAATATTTATAAAGGAACCACAAGTTCTGATGGATTACTAACATCATTTAGCGGTTTATCAAGTGGAGATAATATATACGAAATAGATATTACGGCTGCAATGATATCAGATGGACTAACTAAGACATTAGCCTTTGTTCGCACATCGTCAGATTATAACCACTCTGTGTATTGGATTAAGGTTAAGCGTAAACACTGTGTGAATTTCATGGCATTAAAAGAAGGCGTGACCACATGGAGTACGACAGTAAGCAATTGGATTGGTCCGGATGGTACGGCTGCGGCTATGCCAGGAATAGATGACGTGGTATATGTGGATAAGAATATAACTGTTACTTCGAATGCAGCGAAAGCAAAAGATGTCATCCTTGGTGATGGTAAGAGCCTGACGATTGCACCAACAGGAGGTTTGGTGGTAGCCGGAACGGTAACAACGTCCGGCGGTTCTGCTACAACTCCGAGTGATTTGGTTATCCTCTCCGACGAGGACGGCACGGGTGCATTGATAACGGGCGAGGAGAGTACAACCACCCAGGCAGGCGTACAGTTCTACACGAAGGCACGTAATGATGGCGGTTATGTGAACCAGTTCATCGGCGTTCCTCTGGCGTCCATGACGACCTATAACGGATTCTACGGCACGGCGCTGTATGTATATAATTCCACAAGCGACACATGGCAGTTGCTTGGCAATAATGCAGCCATGGAGCCGTTCACGGCATACAACCTGATGCGCAGAGAGAGTACCGAGGGCACGCTGTATATGGAAGGTCTTTTGAACCTGCCGGGTATCGGCGGAACGCGGACACTGAATATGGGTTCACGCGTAGGTGATTATCTGTTCGCCAACAGTTGGACTGCTCCGATAGATGTCGATTCAATGCGTGCCGAAGACTTTGAGAACGCAGAAGCGACAATTTATATCTTCAATGCCGGAACAAAGAGCGATTACGATGCTAACCATAGTGATTATGGAAACAAGAAGCACGATAATCCGGGGCAGTGGCTCTATATGCCGGTCAGCGCAGTGAAAGCATCGCCGGAGGATTTCTCGCTGACGGTTATTCCTTCCATGCAGGCATTTATGGTAAGAAGCAATGCAGCCAATGCCAGGTTGACATTGGATTACAAGAAACACGTCTATGATCCGGCTAAGACCAGCGGCGCCACCATCGTACCGAGCCGTGCACCTCGTCGTGCCGCCGCAGAGGAAGATACGAAGCCAGAGATAGTCCGTATCCGCGTAGAAGGCACCAACGGCTATGCCGATGACCTGCTGCTGTTCCTGCGCGAAGATTTCAGCACGGGTTATGACAACGGCTGGGAGGCCTTCAAGGTAGCCGGTAAGGCATTTGCTCCCCAGTTGTATGCCATCACGGAGGACGGCAAGAAAGCTATCAGCGCCCAGCCGGATGCGGAAAACACGGTAATCGGTTTCAAGGCAGGCACAGAGGATGACGTCTATACCTTCACGCTGGATTATGAGGGCAATGATGCTTCGCTCTATCTGTACGATACCTATACGGACGTGTATGTGCGTGTGGAAAAAGATGCCACCTACACGTTCCTGACGAGCGATAACGAGGATCACGCCCGCTTCGTACTGACCAGCCGCAACGCCCCGTCCGTAACGACAGGAGTGGGTAATGTACCAAGCGACCAAGTACCAAGTACGAAAGCACGCAAGCTGATGATAGACGGTATCCTCTATATCATCCGCGAGGGACGTATCTATAACGCCGAAGGAGCGCTGGTTAAATGATGGATTGATGATTGATAAAAGAAGCATTATGAAGAAAAAGATATTGATAGTATTGTTCATGGCGGCGGCGCTGGTTGCGCTGCCCGCCATGGGGCAGAGTTTCGGCTACCGTCAGAGTGAAGACAACCGTCAGTGGACGTACACTAACACGGCGCAGACTTTCCGTTCCACGAGCGCCATGCCGGGTTCGGGCAGCGCCTATAGTGCCTCACCGATGCTGAATGAGAATGGTATAGCCACTTATGGAAACGAGACCGGCACCTCCGGTCTTTCCGCGAAAGACCTCGGCCGTCTGAGGCGCGATCCGGGAGCTATAGACGATCCTTTCTTTAACCAGCCCCTCGGTGATGCCCTTCTCCCGCTGTTTCTGCTTGCGCTCGCATATGCGGGGTATAAGGTTCTCGCGCGGAGAAAAAAGTCAGTGCAAAGAGAGTAAGGGATTAGAAAAGGGATGTGAAAAATCGGTGTAACACAGGTTTATGCCGATTTTTTTGCAATTTCCTCTCTTCTATGTGTGATAAATTGACGGAAAAATGCAATAAATTGTTAAAAAATACTCATTTTTGCTAAGTTAAATTTGCATATTTAAAATAAATTTTATATCTTTGCACCCGAATTGGAATGATAAATTTTATTTTTCAGTCCAAAACGTCCAAAACACCCCCAAAATCCCAAAATACAAAATAGACAAATATTTTTTACTAACCAAATAGATTAAATCTTATGAGTGCAGCGCAGGCAATAGCAAGTAGTCGTTTCTTGACAGCGATGGGACCGATGATCGAGGATGAAGAGAAAATGAATGAGGTGCTCGCTTATATTGAGAGCATCAAGATGCAGTCATATTATCGTCCTTTGAGTATTGATCCGGACTTTAAGAATAAGCCGATGTGTACGGTTGATGAGTATTTTGATGGGCTGGCAAAAGAACTTGATGAGGAGTTAGGTATGGATGATGTACGTAAGGTAGTATGAAAAAGTACATCGTAAAATTCACAGAAGAGGCAATGAGTGAACGTAAGTCTTTGGCTAAGTTCATTAAAGAAGAAGCCAAGGCGCCTCTAACGGCTGAGAGATATATGTCGGGATTGAAAGAGGAAATCAAGAAACTGGAGAACTCAGCAGAAGCAATCGTTATAGATGAAAATCTATCCCGCCAAATAGGAATAGAAGTTCGTCGTACGAATTACAAGAAAATGGCAATAATCTTCTCTGTAGAGGAAGAAAATGTCTATATCCACCGAATTGTACCTCAAAAGATGGTAATATACCCAATAGATGACAAATAACCAATTTTTTACTAACCATTATAAAGCATAAGTTATGACAACTTTAGGTTATTCGTTCTACCCCGTCCATCCGGGCGAAGTAATTAAAGAAGAGATGGAATCTCGCAATATTTCGCAGCGCGAGTTTGCGCGTCAAGTAGATATGTCATATACCGTTCTCAATGAGTTACTGAACGGTAAACGCTCATTGTCTCCGACAAATGCACTTATGTTTGAGGCAGCATTGAATATTCCGGCAGATGCACTGATGAATATTCAAACGAAATATACGATGCAAACAGCGCGCCAAGACCGCAAGTTGCTATCATGGCTTGCTAAAATTCCACGCGTAGCAGCTGTGCTGTAAATTCGTCCAAAAAGTAGGCAAAAATAACAAGAAACCGCTCATATGGGCGGTTTCTTGTGTGCTTTTTTTGAAAAAAATACGTTTATATTTGCGTATGTGCGAATTTTGTAGTAACTTTGTAGCCAATTTCGAAAAACAGGTATGGATTGGAGTTTCTTGATAGAAGGCAAAGAGGCAATGAACGTGACTACGGACAGCCGCAAGGTGTGTCCGGGATGCGTGTTTGTGGCACTCAAAGGTGAACATTTTGACGGCAATGATTTTGTGGAACAAGCCAAAGAGGCAGGAGCGGAATATATCATTTCGGGCGAAAACGCCTTGGCTGAATTGCAGGATCTGGCGCGCGCATGGCGGCGTTACTTGGGGTTGCCGATACTCGGTATAACCGGTACAAACGGCAAGACGACGACCAAGGAACTCTGTGCGGCGGTATTGCGAACCAAGTATAATCTCTACTACACGCAGGGCAACCTCAATAACCAATTGGGCGTGCCTCTCACCTTATTATCTATGACGCGTGCGCACGAGATGGCGATTGTGGAGATGGGTGCTTCTCATCCCGGGGACATAAAGGAGCTGGTAGAGATAGCCGAGCCGAATTATGGTCTGATCACGAATGTGGGCAAGGCGCACTTGCAGGGTTTCGGGTCGTTCGAAGGCGTCATGCGTACCAAAGAAGAGCTGTACGATTTTATTATTGCGCACAACGGAGTGATCTTTCGCAATGCCGATAACCCCCATTTGGAGAAGATGCTCGAGGAGGCGCAAAAGGCAAAAGGCAATGCTCAAATATCCAATGTTACATACCACACGGGTACCATGCCCGAGGGCACGCACCTGGTAGGCGGCTATAACGCGGAGAATGTGTCTGCGGCGATTTGTGTTGGCACGTATTTTGGTGTGAGCGAAGAGGCGGCTTTAGCGGCTATTAGGGCTTATGTGCCTTCCAATAACCGTTCGCAGCTGATGCAGACAGCGCGGAACACGGTGGTGATCGATGCCTATAACGCGAACCCGACATCCATGCAAGCGGCGATTGAAGCCTTTGGGAAAGGGCAAAGGGACAAGGAAGGTGTAAAGGAGGCGTATATATTAGGTGCGATGCGGGAACTGGGCGAATACAGCCATCTGGAGCACCAGAACATCGTGAATATGCTGTTGGAGCGCAAGGCGGACAAAGTGCTGTTGGTCGGACCGGAATACCGCGAGACGACAGCTCCTTACCCCATCTACGAGAATGTAGAGGCGCTTTGCGAGGCACTGGAGAAAGAGCCGCTGGTAGGGTATCGGATCCTGCTCAAAGGAAGCCGGAGTAACCGGTTGGAGAAAGCGGTGGAACTTCTTTAGTTGAAAGTTGAAAGTTGAAAGTTGAGAGAAGTCGTCTAGCTGAGAGTAGTTTAGTTGAAAGTAATTGAGATTTTTTAAGTAAATCGTTATAACAAATGAATAAGAAAGTATTTTGGGTGATTTTGATACTCTGTCTCGCGGTGATCGGGGGATTGGTGTATTGGAATCTGAGTCAGCACAACGAGCTGACAGAGTTAGTGGAACAGATGCAGATCGAGAAAGAAGAACTGCAAGAGGAATATGAGGATCTGGCGATTCAGTTCGACGGCTATCAGTCCATGGACATCCGTAATGACAGTTTGCAGGATTTGCTGAGCCGTGAACAACAACGCGTGCAGGATCTGTTGGAGGAGTTGCGTCAGACCAAGGCGTCGAACGCACGGAAGATAGCTGAACTGAAGAAAGAGTTAGCTACCGTTCGTTCGGTGATGAAAGATTATGTGCGTCAGATAGACAGCCTCAATGCGACTAACCAGCGTCTGACGGCGGAGAACAAGCAGTACCGCGCTGAGAACAAGCAAGTCAAGGAGCAGAACTCGCAGTTGGCAAGTCTGAACACGCAGTTGACAGAGACCGTGACCCGTGCGTCGATGCTCGAGATAACCTCCTGCACGATCACCACGCTCAACAAAAACGACCATAAGACCAAGATGGCCGGACATATACGCAAACTGCAATTCGACTTTGTAGTGGCGAAGAACATCACCTGTCCGCCGGGCATGAAAGAGGTGTATGCGCGTATCATAGCCCCCGAAGGCACGCTGTTAGGCGAGAGCGAAGAGCATCTGTTCCCCTTCGAGAGCGGAGAAATACCGTACAGCCTGATGCAACCGATCGAATACACCGGCGAGGCATATGAGGGAACCTGTTATTTCACCCTGCCCGAGGGGTACAAAATCGGCAAGGGATACTTTACCATTGATTTCTTTATCGACGGAAACTTAGTGGGCTCTTTCCCGTTCCAGATGAAAAAATAAGTTTACAAAAATACCAAAATAGAAATGTCTTTACAATGTGGAATAGTGGGTTTGCCGAATGTGGGCAAAAGTACCCTCTTTAACTGTTTAAGCAATGCGAAAGCGCAAAGCGCTAACTTTCCTTTCTGCACCATCGAGCCGAACGTGGGTGTGATCACCGTGCCCGATGAGCGTTTGATCAAACTCGGTGAGATCTGTCACCCCGAACGCGGTGTCATACCGACAACCGTGGAGATAGTAGATATAGCCGGCCTCGTCAAGGGTGCCAGCAAAGGTGAAGGCCTCGGAAACAAGTTCCTCGCCAACATCCGCGAGACTGATGCGATTATTCATGTGTTGCGCTGTTTCGACGATGAGAACGTGGTTCATGTCGATGGTTCTGTGAACCCGGTGCGCGACAAAGAGATCATCGACGCGGAGCTGCAACTCAAGGATCTGGAGACCGTAGAGAGCCGTATTCAGAAATGCGAGAAGGCCGCTAAAGCCGGCGGTGACAAGTTCGCCAAGTTGCAACTGGAGGTGCTGGTTAAGTACCGCGAGGCGCTGTCGCAGGGCAAGAACGCCCGCACGGTGGAGTTGGAAAACAAAGACCAGGAACTGGCTGCGAAGGACTTGTTCCTGCTGACCAACAAGCCGGTGATGTACGTCTGCAACGTGGATGAGGCGTCGGCGGTGAACGGCAATGCGTATGTGGAGCAAGTACGCGAGGCAGTGAAGGACGAGGATGCACAAGTGCTTGTTCTGGCCGCGAAGATCGAGAGCGAGATCGCCGAATTGGAGACGTATGAGGAGCGTCAGATGTTCCTCGGCGAGTTAGGTCTGGAGGAGAGCGGTGTGAACAGGTTGATCAAGGCTGCTTACGCGTTGCTCAAACTGCGTACGTTCCTGACCGCAGGCTCGGACGAAGTGCGCGCATGGACGTTCCGCGAGGGCATGAAAGCACCGCAGTGCGCCGGTGTTATTCACACGGATTTTGAACGCGGGTTTATTCGTGCTGAAGTGATCAAATACGAGGATTTCGTGACCCTCGGCGGCGAAGCACAATGCCGTGCAGCCGGCAAACTCGGTATCGAGGGAAAAGACTACCTCGTGCAGGATGGAGACATTATGCACTTCCTTTTCAATGTGTAACTAATGACGTGATCTCGTGATCTTCTGGTCTCGTGATCTCGAAAAAATACTATGATAGAATCATTATTATCATATGGTTGGTATGTAGCCATTATTCTGATCGTATTGGGATTTGTGGCGCTGGTTAAAGGCGCGGATTACTTGGTAGATGGTGCATCGGCTATCGCTAAACGGTTCGGTATCAGCGATTTGGTGATCGGTCTGACCGTGGTGGCTTTCGGTACGAGCATGCCGGAGTTCGTGGTGAACATGGTGTCGGTGGCAGAAGGCACGACGGATCTCGCCATTACCAATATCTTGGGTTCGAATATCATCAATACCTTTGTGATTTTAGGTCTTACGGCACTCGTTTATCCTATTGCTTCGCAGAAACGCAGCCGCGATTTTGACATTCCTATGTCCATCATCGCCGGTGTGTTCGTTTTCGCTTTGGTAGCGGTGAACTCGCCTTTCGGCGAAGAGTGCAAGGGTATTAGCCGTATGGGCGGTATTATGCTTCTGGCGCTGTTCGCGTACTTCCTCTATAACACGTTCCGGCATGCCAAAGACCATCCGGATGAAGGACAAGGGGACGAGGTACAAGGTACCAGGGAGATTAGTGTCCGCAGGGCTATTTGTCTGGTGCTTGGCGGATTAGTGGGATTGGTAGTCGGCGGCGAACTGATCGTGAAGAGCGCGGTGGATCTGGCAACCCGTATGGGTGTCAGCGAGGCGATTATTGGTCTGACCATCGTGGCTTTAGGTACTTCTCTGCCGGAGTTGGCGACCTCGGTTATGGCGGCGGCGAAGAAGAACAGCGATATTGCTTTGGGCAACGTCGTGGGTTCGAATATCTTCAATGTGTTCTTTGTGTTGGGAACCAGCGCAGTGGTGCGTCCGCTGCCGGCGTATGATGGAATCGAGTTGGACGCATGGGCTGCTGCGGTTGGTAGTATGTTGGTGTGGCTGTTCGTCAAAACGAACCATGAGCGCGAGATCAAACGGTGGGGTGGTGCAATACTGCTGCTCGTTTATGCAGGATATCTGACGTATAGGTTGATGAGTGTTTGAAGTGGTTTGAAATAGTTTGAAATGGTTTGAAGTAGTTTGAAATGGTTATAGGTCGTTAAAGAGGCGGCGTTCGGGGTCAAAAAGCCAACCCCATTTATTGAAGTAACGGCACATGTTTTGGATATGAATCCGAAGCATGTGTTTGTTTTTGAAGGAGGCTTTCTCATGCGCGTGGACGATGATCCATTGAGGGTAATAGAGGGTGAGATAGTTTCGGTGAATGCGGCGTGTGAGGTCAATATCCTCGGGGTACATGAAGAAGCGTTCATCGAAGAGTCCCGCTTCCACCGCCGCGGTAGTGCGCAGGAGCATGAAACAGCCGCTGAGATAGGGCGCGTTGACAGGCCGGTTCAGATCCAAGTCCCTCAGTTCGTACCGTTTGTTGCGTTTAGCGATCATCCATGCCGGCAGAAAACGACGCCCGAAGACATCTATCGGCGCAGGAAGACGTTTGGCAAGGTACTGCTGCGAACCGTCTGGGTTGATGACTTTCGGCATGAGTTGTCCCACTTCGGGGTGCACGATCATCCAATCGTGCATGGCGTCTATATCTTCTGCTTTGACCTGAATATCGCTGTTCATCACCAGATGAAGGTCTGTCCGATAGTACGCGCTCTCGCGCAGGGCAACATTATGCGCTTTTCCGTAGCCCAAGTTCGCCTCCATCGCCATATACCGCAGTTTCTCCGTGCCAAACTGTTTGGCAAGTGTCTCTTTCTGCGCCGCCGTCTCCGCTTTGCGGAAGGTTGATTCGGTGTTATCCAACAAATAGATCTTGCGCAGGCTCTTCACCCGCAGCAGTTCCCGAACAAGCGGCAGTACTTCTTCCTCCCACTTCGGTTTATATAAAACAATGGAGATATTTAACACCTTAACAATTTAACAGTTTAACAGTTTAACAGTTTAACCCTTCCTAAGGAACTGACGTAGTTTGCGCAGTTGTTTGCACGCCACCGTCAAATACCCCGCTCCCACATGATTTTTCTTGAGAACAATATAATCCTCCTGGGTCTTGGATAGCCGCGCTTTCGCATCTTTATTGCTGGCTCCTCCCATTTCCATATTTACCAGCACTTGCGGCAGATAACAGGATTTATACTTTCCTCCAAAAATACGAAGCATCATATCGTAATCCGCCGAGATACGAAACCACTCATCATACTCGCCCACCTGCGCATATACCTCTTTGCGCACATACACCGTTGGGTGCGGTGGCATCCATCCGTATTTCAGGCTATTGGAATGAAAGGCATTGCTTTTCCACCGGCGCACGATTTTTCCTTCCCGGCAATACTGCAAATCGCCATAAACCACATCAATATCAGGGTTCTCAAAAGCCGCGGCTATCTGCTCAACGGATTGCGGCGAAAAGAGTACATCGTCTGAATGCAGGAAACCGATTACATCGCCTGTTGCCATGGCGATACCTTTGTTCAGAGCATTGTAGATTCCCTTGTCCTTCTCCGATATCCAGCGCACATTCTTATGTTTCGCAGCATAGTTCTCTATTATTTTGGGGGTCTCATCCTTCGAAGCCCCATCAACAATGACATGTTCGATATCCGGATAGGTCTGACTTAGCACGCTCTCCAATGTGCGCGGCAGACTGTTCGCGGAATTGTAAGTGATAGTTATAATAGATATTTTCATGATCAATATTTCTTTTTCTCGACAGCCGGGTTTCCTTGCCAAATACTGCGCGGGCTTGTATTGCGCGTAAGGACCGAATTGACGGTAAGAATACTCTCACAGTCCATGGTCACCCCCATACAAACAACCGCTTTAGCTCCCACCCACGCGCCATCTTTCAAAATAATCGGACTTGTTGTGGGGGCAAAGACATCGGATTTGAAGTCATGATTTCCGCTAAGGAGCATAGCTCCCTGACTAATACAGCAATGATTTCCAATAACAATATCTCCGGCATTCTCAATCCACACGTTTTCCCCTATCCACGAATAATCTCCGACAGACAGCCGCCAAGGATATTTGATGTTCACGCACGGTTTGATGACAACCCCTTTTCCTATTTTAGCACCAAACCAACGCAGTATTGTCCGTTTCAGTCCGAACACCGGAAAGCACGAACTCTTAAAAAACAGCATATTGGTAAGATACCATAATCCTCTCATCAATCCGTTTCTGCCGGGTTGGTAGATGGAGTGATCATATTTGGATAAATCCCGTTTACTCATATATAAAAGAAGGTTTGTTTTGTTTGGTTAGTATCCAATGATAAAGTTCTTTCATTTGTTGTGCTACTGCCTGATCCGAGAATTGTTCGGCAACCAGAGACCGACCGATTCTGCCCATTTCATCGAGCTTTTCCGGCGTCATGGATAAGAGTTCCCGCATCACAGCAGCCATCTTCTGAGGCGTAGCTTTCTGCCACCATCCGCATCCTTTCTCGTTAAGTACCTTCCAAGGTGTGGTGGTATTGGCAAAGACCGGAGTACCTGCGCGTAGCGCTTCCGCTACAATCATCCCAAAATTCTCCGATTCACTTGCCACAAATAAAGTATGCAACGCTGCTAATTGTTTTTCTTTTGCTTCGCCCTTTATAAAACCCAAGAAACGCACGTTGGACAAGTGCAGTTGCTCCACACGCTCCTTCAGAAAGGTCTCATACGCAGCATCTTCACGTCCCATGATAATTAGTTCGCATTGAGCGAGCTCTTGTGGAGTTAACAAAGCCATCGCCTCTATGATTCGCTCCACGCGTTTAATAGGGTTCAAACGGCCTAAATAGCCGAACGTCACTTTTTCCGCTTTGGGTACATATTCCTTCAGCAATGCGTCCGGCACCGGATTAGGAATTACTGCAACAGGGTTCGTAAATCCTAATGCCCGGACATGCTGCATCTCCTCCTCACATGTCACATGGATACATGCCGCCCCGCGGATATCACGGTCCACACAAGCCCATCTTAATAGTTTCTTCTGCCATTTGGAGCGGGCTAATCCTTGTGGATAGAGCATCCCGTGCGGCGTCAGCACAAAAGGTTTGCCTTTTTGCCTCGCAACGACAGCCGGGACATGGTTGCAATACCGCCATAAACCGTTCGTATGGTAGATATCCGCGTCCGTTTGCATCAGCGCATCATACAAATTCTTTGAGAACCCGAAACGTGTCTTTTCGTCGTTTTCAACGGCCTTTATCCATTCCTCGCCTTGCCCCATCAGTGGCTCTTTGGGCTTAGTAACCAAAATGTCCGCCTGTACATCCATCCGCTTGTTGAGTGCTTTCAACAAGTCATACGTACAGGTAGAGGTACCACCCGATGTGGCGGTAAACGCATTGATGGTATGTATAACGCGTATCTTCATTGCTTCAAAACAGAACCCATTGCATCAATATATTGTCTTCCCCATCGTGCATCCGGCTCCATATAGTTTCCTTCACCCCATTCGTTCCAGGACTTGAGCATTACCAGTTGGTTTTGCTTCTTGTCCACGATGGTTTTGATGGCCTGCACATGCGCTTTGAATGCCTCGGGCGTGGAGTTATTCATCACAAACGCCCTCATCCGGCTACGGGGCGAATGATCCCATCCGGGCAGGATGGTCGGTACTACTTCTTCGCGTTGCATTGCCGGCTCGGCAAACACCTTAATTGCTTTTGCATAATCATAAACGAGCGGCGATTTGCCTCGAATATGCTTTATCAGGGTCGGCAGATGGCGCAACGCCAAACATTTATTCCGCTTCGTATCTCCCATAGGCACTAAGTTCACCGCATCAAAACCCATCGCCATTACATCATCCACTTGCCATTGATAGGCTACGTGCCCTAACAGATACAGCCCTTTGAAACCGGCGTTTTTCGCCATTTCCTGCCATCGGGCTGTCCACGCTTTTCCGTCCGGCAGGTCGAACGGCCGATAGACCATCAGCAGCGGTTTGCCGTCCACTTGAATATAGCGTTTGTCCTGCAACATGGGGAGTATCGCCTCAAAATGGGCTTGGTCGTCCTCGGGCGAATAAGTCTGCTCGATGAGCATCTTATCCGGCGCCGTTTGCTGGTCAAGCCAAGTCTTGGCTTTCCAACTCTCGTTCGCCCATCCTAAACAAAACGGGAAATCGGGTTTGCCGCTTTCTATCACCTGTTGCAGCGGTTTCTCCAAAAGTTGCTTGCCTCCGAACCAGTAATGCCAGTAGCAAAATCCTTCCACGCCTGCCTCACGCGCCAGTTGCGCCTGACGCTCTTTGATATCCGCCTCCAAGAGATTATAATACCCCAATTCACCGGGCACAACGGGCTGTTGATGCCCCTTGAACAAGGGCTTGCCGTTTCGCACGCTGATCCATTCCGTGAAGCCTTTTCCCCACCATTCGTCGTTCTCGGGGATAGCATGAAACTGAGGTAGATAATACGCTATTACTCGCATAAAAGGGTTTGTATTTGTTTGTCAAACTGTTGGTTCTTTACTAAATAGAGCGCCTTCTCCTGTCCTGCATGTGCGATGGACAGCCGGTAATCGGCATCCATACAGTTCATCAGTAACTGCTCTAATTCTTCCGGTTTGTCCGGCGAGAAGAAGAGTGTCTCTTTGCCGTCCTCCAACAACTCGCTCATGCCCGAGCGGTTGGTCTGCAGGACGCAGACGCCTGCCTGCATTGCCTCCAATACTACTAATGGCATCGTCTCCCGCCAAGAAGGCAATACGAGGATATCTATATTGCTGTAAAATTTTTCTACGTCTTTGGTTTGCGGCAATACCGTCAGAACGGGTTCGCGCAGGTCCGTCATTTGCCCGATATATTCGTCATCGCCTCTGTTCATCGCCCCGCAGAGACACAAAGTAGTGCCCGGTACTTGGTTGTGAACACGCACAAACGTTTGTACTAACAAGGGCAGGTTCTTGCGCTCCTCGAAATGTCCGATAAAACCGATTCTTATCTCGCGGTTGGAAGTCATTCGCGTGGCAGGAACAGAGATTGCTTTGATAGGATTATAAATAATCTGCGCTTGTGGCAAGGGCATATCCAGTGTCTGCTTCCATTCCGATAACTGCTGCTTGGAGATGCACACAATGGTATCCGTTGCTTTTGCCAATGAACGGTAATAATTCCTCATCGTGAAATGCCATCCGTATCGTTTGTCCACGGGCTCATGCCAATGCCATACATGCCGAATTCCCGTTCGCTTCGCTAACTCTGCACCCAAAATAGTGATAGAGGTGTTGGAATAGATGGCGGTTACTTGCTCGTGCTCTACAAACCGTTTCAAGCGGGTGCATGCCAATATATTATACCATTTAACGAGCCTTGTTCGGATCATGCTTCCGCCTGCTGCGCGGTAAGGCAAAGCGAGCACTTGTACACCCGGTATAGCTCGCAGCGTTTGATCCATGCCTGCATCTTGCACCAACGAAGGCACTACTACCGTCACCCGTGCACCGGTGGCTGCACACGCTTTCGCAGCGCGTACCATCACCGCCTCTGCACCATGAATTCCGCGGGCGTGAGATATGAAAAGGATGTGTTTCATTAGTGTTGTCGTTCGTTTCGGAATGCTTTCTTACTCTGCTCCAAGCGCTGTTTGCCGGTACTCGGACGCGGATGGATCTTATATTCGATATAGTTCTGATACGGATTATATGCTGCAGACTGCGGTGCCTCGAAAAATATCCCTCGCGAGAAACTGAAACAATACAGCGTCACTACCACTAATCCCGCTAACCGCTCCAAAAAGAGCGGCAAGACTTCCAGCATCATCGGTAACAACGCAATAATGCCGATCAGGAAGAACAGCCGCACGCGATTGCTCACTTCCACCAGCTCAAAGCAGTAGTAATACAACACCAGACTGCCGAAGAACATATTCAGCATGATTGTTCCGTAAGGCAGCGCGTCAATCTTTTCTTTAAAGAAAACGATGACGACAAAGATCGCTAAGTTCAGTATAAAACCGAGACTCAGTCCGCGGTTCACGGCGAACATCGCATTCTCCGTGTATGTCTCCGCCTTATCCGCATAGTTTTCTCCCAGCCAGCCGGCTACCGTAAGGAAGATAGTTTGTATCCAAGGAATATTGGCTAACATCATCACAGCTCCGACGCCAACAACCGCCAGATACACCCACGAGGGCAATTTGATATTCAGCAGGAAATACAGCGGAATCATCAGCGCCGCTACGCGGTGGAACGTGCATGCTAACAGCACAATCACCATATAAGGGATAATCCGCTTCGACGGGATATACTGCAACGCAAAGAAACATAGCGCTACTGCCGTCGCCTGACGGATATAAATCATCTCCAAATTAAAATACAAAATACCGTAATAACAGAGCAAAGCTACTACCGGATATTTGGTATATTTGCTCGCTACGGAAGCGATAAGGGTGATATTGATAAAAGTCACCACAAAGAACAAATGCTGCACCGTGCCGCCTAAGGACTTTACAAATGCGCATAACAGCACGAAACCTTCTTCTACCGATATATCTGCAAACTCCGCCGGTCTTCCGATCAGTCGGCTGAAAGGCGGGAATTTATTGAATAACAATGTATAGGTATCCCAATCTCCGCCTGTCTCGTACCGCAACCCTGCTATGCAAATCAGCATAACAGCCGCCAGACCGTTGAGGATCTGCGAACTGAGTTTGTCGTGCATTTGTACATTCAGTACTGCCAACACGCATAATATGCCAAAACAAATCAGATAGAACATACTTTGCGTTTATGTAACAATAAAATCATTCCAACAATCAGGCACTCAGCCAACTCTGCCGCATTCCATCCGATGCAAACCGCACGGACTCCTAATTGCGGCAATAACCACAGGTTCAGCGAAATACACAACGCCGCTAACATCATTCCTACCCACGGAGCCCATTTCTGTAACCCCATTCCGTACAGTCCCTGAACCGTTAACAATGTTGCAACCATAACCAGGAAAGGAAGCGGAGAAAGCCATCGTAATACCTCAATCGCCGTTTCGTAGCCCGCTCCGTAAATGATCGGAATAGCCATCGGAGCTACCACAAAAGTACCCAACGATACGACTGCCGCTGCCAAACCCGCATAGACCAGCACGCGTTGGAAAAACTGCATTCCTTCGGCTCGTGAAGCCTCAAAACGGCGGCTCATCTCCGGATAAACAGCGGTACTAACCGGCAATACAACTACCATATTCAACGCGATAATCAATCGCTGCGCCGCGGAGAAATAACCGATCATCTCATCCGTCGCGAAACCGCCCAACAGCGTCATATTAACCGTTGTGTACAAACTGATAAACACATTGTTGATAAATATCGGCGCGCCTGCCCAAAGCACCTCTTTCATCGCTTCGCGCGTACAAACATACTTGCCTATCTCAAAATGACGCACCACATAAATCATGGCGCCTATTCCCACGAAGATACTTGATACGGACAACAAAAGAGGATACCACCGGTACATCGAAGCCTCCCGAACGATTGCAATAACCAGCAGTGCGCCCAATAATTTCGTGAAGAAATTTGCCCAAGCCATCTTGTCCATCTGTTGCTCGCCTTGCAAATACCATGTTGGGAAGAACACAATACCGATATTCGTCAGCGCCGTATAGATATACAGCCGCGGATCACATGCCACACGCTCTACAAAAAGCGGCAAAAACGCCAAAATGACAAACGAAAGAACCAACAGGCCAGTCTTCGCCGTTATAACTGCCCAGAAAAGCTGACGTTTCTTCTCTTTGTTATCGCCCGCCAAAGCAATCTGCCGGGTTGCTGAATACTCAAATCCGAAATTGACCAACAGCGTGAGGTAAGAAACGATATTCTGCGCGTACCCGACAGTACCGAAAAGCGTTACGCCCAACACACGGCTCACAACCGGCAACACCAAAAGCGGTATCAGATAATTCGCTATCTGAAGTACCCCCAATGCCGTCATATTTTTCACAATCCGCTTCATCTGCGCACGAACACATTTCTATATCTTATGCGTTTGAACATAAAAAGTTTGCAAATTTACAACTTTTTTTGCATATATGCAAATAAAAGTAAAAACTTTCTTAAATTAACGACTAATTACGCATAAAAAAAGCCCAAAACTTTCGTTTCGGACTTCTTTTCTCTTTCGGTGTTCCGATATGTCGGTATTTCGAGATATCGTTATTCCGATTAAGCTTCAGCCTCTTTAGCCTCTGCCTCAGCGGCAGCAGCCTCTTGAGCAGCCTCTTGTGCAGCAGCAGCGAGCTCTGCAGCAGCAGCGGCACGCTTCTCTGCTACTTTAGCAGCGATAGCTTTGTTGGTCTCTACCTCTTGTGCAAGCAATGCCTTTGCAGCAGCAGCTTTCTTGTCAGCCTCTGCCTGACTGATCTTACCAGCCTTAGCATCTTTCTGAGCCTTCCAAGCATCGAAACGCTTCTGAGCCTCTTCCTGGCTGAATGCACCCTTAGCTACACCGCCTTGCAAGTGTTTGCAGAGCAATACGCCCTCGTTGGAGAGGATAGTACGTACTGTGTCAGTCGGTTGTGCACCGCAGTTTACCCAATAAAGAGCACGCTCAAAGTCTAGGATTACTGCTGCCGGATTAGTGTTCGGGTTGAAAGAACCGATACGCTCGATGTACTTGCCGTCACGCGGGGAACGGCTGTCGGCTACTACGATGTGGTAGAATGCATAGTCCTTGTGACCATGACGAGCCAAACGAATTTTTGTTGCCATTGTGGTTTTGTTGTTTTGTGGGCCTTGAACTTCGCGAGTTCTTCGCCCGGGTTAATAATAAAATGACGTGCTTTTTACTCGAAAAAGCCCACAAAATTACAATATTTTTTTGAATTGCGCAAATTTTCGGGCAAAAAAATGCGTTTTTTCTTTATTTTGCCCTCTAAATACTTCATTTATAGAGCGAACTACCGATAAATCCAATACCCGGCGATGCCGGCAAGGAGGATAAGAAGGATAGGGTGGCTTAGTATAGTCGAGAGTTGAGAGTTGAGAGTTGAGAGTTTGTTCCCCTCTTTTTTCTTGACGAAATTAGGCAGCACGGTGAAGAATGCAACCGCACCGAAAATGATCCAGCTGATCGGATCAATAAAATTAGTGGGCTTGATCAGCATCAAAGCCGCCGAAGCGATGAGTCCGATTACCGTAAAACGCATCATCCGCAGCGTCTGCTCGAAATAAACATTCCCTTGAAAACGCCGGCTGAGCCAGAAATAGACCTTGCATATGGAAAGCATAATAATGAGACTCGGCAAAATAATAGCAAAAGTTGTTAACAGACTGCCCCACACGCTGCCGGTAGCGGTATAGCCCACATATGTTGCGCAGTTAATACCGATCGGTCCCGGTGTGACTTGACTAACCGCCACAATATCAATGAACTCCTGCTGACTCATCCATCCGTTTTGCTCCACTTCCATCTGTATGAGCGACAAGATAGCCAAGCCTCCTCCGAAACCGAAGAGACCTATCTTGAAGAAACTCAAAAACAACTGAAGATAAAGCAACATGTGATTTACGATTTGACGATTGACGATTTGACGATTGACGATTTATCGGGTGATTTTCTCATTTAACCATAGCGCTGACAGGGTGAAGACGATGGTGGCGAGAATGACCCAGACAGGGTTAACTCCTCCGAGCCAAATCAACAGGGCTGCGGCTAAAGAGATCAGTAGCGGCATAGCGTTGCGTCCTTTTTTGGACGAATCAGAATCCGGCTTGCCGATGGCTGATTTAGCCATCTTGAATAACGGAGCCGCAATGAGCGCTACCACAGCAGGACGAATTCCCTTGAATGCCGCCTCTACCGCTGGCAGTTCTTTCCAATCGGAGAAGACCATTGCGATGGCTAAAATGATTACAAATGAAGGCAATACGGCTCCCAAAACAGCGCCGCAAACACCTTTCCATCCGCCTATCCGCCAGCCGATGAAAATAGCCGAATTGACGGCAATCAAGCCCGGAGCAGCCTGCGCCAGAGCGATCATGTTCAGAAACTCCTCCTCGTCAATCCACCCTTTGCGGTCCACCACTTCCCGCTGGATAAGGGGCAACATGGCATAACCTCCACCAAGGGTGAAGGTGCCGATCTTGAAATACGTGTAAAATAACTGCCAGAACAAAACTTACTTCTCCGCAATCTGCTGTTTGACGAATTTAGCCAGCATGTTGATCGCAGCGTTGTTATGTCCGCCTTGCGGCACAATAACATCCGCAAAACGTTTGCAAGGCTCGATGAACTGCTCGTGCATCGGTTTCAGAATGCGCTGGTAACGCTCTATAACCTGCTCTGCCGACCGTCCGCGCTCCACTACATCGCGCTTCATGACGCGTATCAAACGGTCGTCCGCATCTGCGTCCACAAAAATCTTCAGATCCATCTGTTTGCGCATGTTCGGCTCCCGCAACGCCATGATCCCTTCCACAATCACCACCTCTTTGGGTTCGATGTGAATAGTTTCCTTCGCACGCGTGCAAGTAATATAGGAATAGATCGGTTGCTCAATGGGCTTACCCTCTTTGAGCATAGCAATATGCTGGCTCAGTAGAGCCCAATCGAACGCGTCCGGGTGATCGAAATTGATAAACTGACGCTCCGCTACAGGCACATTACTGCTGTCCTTGTAATACGAATCTTGAGGAATAACTACGACTTCGTTTTTAGGAAGACGCTCAATGAGTTTTTTGACTACCGTTGTTTTACCCGAGCCGGTACCGCCCGCAATGCCGATGATAAACATAAGTCGATTTACGATTTACGATTGATTTCGGGGTGCAAAGATACACTTTTTTTTTGATATACGCAAATAAATTTGCATATTTCAATTTTTTTTCGTACCTTTGTGCCCGAATTCTTACTTTGCGGTAATCCGCACATAAGAATATTAGAAAAATCGATAAATATTCGTTTTTATGAAAGAGATAACCACTAAAAAACTGATGGATACCATTATTGAGGGTATCCGTAACCGAAAAGGTCAACGTATTGTGACCATTGATTTGCGTAAGATCAAAGAGGCTCCGGTCGAGATGATGGTCATCTGCGAGGGGCAGAGTAACACCCAGGTAGCCGCTATCGCGGACGAAGTGGATGATTTTGTGCGCACTACAACTCACGTGCATCCTATGAGCGTATCCGGAAAAGAGAATGCAGAATGGATTGCAATGGATTATGGCACGATTTTTGTCCACATTATGCAGCGTGAGCCGCGTGCGTTCTATGACATTGAGCACCTCTGGGCGGACGGAAAAATAACTGAACTCCCGGAAATACTCTGATCCTCGCATCGTGCCAAGCACGCTAAAAACATTGTTAAACTGTTATTTTATAGGAATGGCGGATAAAAAAACTGTAAAGCGGCAAGCGCCGCAACAAAAACAACCCGGCGGACCAAGACGATGGATCAGCCTCCTCTTTTATGTGCTGGCCTTTGCGTTCATGGGCTATTATTTCTTCGGCGACAAAGAAGGACAAGGGCTGAGCAAAGAAGTGAGTTACACCAACCTCACCAAATACATCGAAGCCGGTGTGATTGATAAAATCGAAGTAAAGGATGACCTGATGGCTACTGCCAAAGTGAAGCCGCAGAACTACACCGTGGTCTTCAATACCCAAGGTGACGGCGAACGGGCGAAAGGTGCCGTGCGTACCCAGGTTCCCTCTATCGAAGAGTTCTCCAAATACATGACCGAGGTCAACTCGACCCGCAAACAGAACGGTCAGGCGATCATTGACGTGACTTATTCCAAGTCGCGCGACTATTGGTACCTCATTTTGGTGAACATCCTGCCTTTTGCGCTGATGATTCTCTTCTTTGTCTATCTCAGCAGGGGTATGAGCGGTTTAGGTGGCGCCGGAGGAATCTTCGGTGTCGGACGGGCTCAAGCGCAACTCTTTGACAAGGATAAAAAGGACAAAGTAACCTTTCAGGATGTAGCCGGCTTATACGGCGCCAAGCAAGAGGTACAAGAGATCGTGGAGTTTCTCAAGAACCCCAAGAAATATACCGAGATAGGTGCTAAAATCCCTAAGGGAGCACTTCTTGTAGGCCCTCCGGGAACCGGTAAAACGCTCCTTGCCAAAGCCGTAGCAGGCGAAGCCGATGTGCCGTTCTTCTCGATGAGCGGCTCGGATTTCGTGGAGATGTTCGTCGGCGTCGGTGCAAGCCGCGTACGTGACCTCTTCCGTCAAGCCAAAGAGAAAGCTCCGGCAATCATCTTCATTGATGAGATCGATGCCATCGGTCGTAGCCGTAGCAAAGGCGTCATGACAGGCGGTAACGACGAGCGTGAGAGCACGCTGAACCAGCTTCTTACGGAGATGGACGGTTTTGGTACCAACTCCGGTGTTATCATCCTTGCGGCTACTAACCGCGCAGACGTGTTGGATGCAGCGCTCCTTCGCGCCGGACGTTTTGACCGGCAGATACATGTCGAGCTCCCGGACCTTCAGGAACGCAAAGAGATTTTCCAGGTTCATCTCCGTCCTATCAAATTGGATGAGTCGGTAGATGTGGATTTCCTCAGCAAACAGACCCCGGGCTTCTCCGGTGCGGATATTGCGAACGTTTGTAACGAAGCGGCTCTGATAGCCGCGCGTGGCGGACGGAAGAAAGTCACCAAACAGGATTTCATGGATGCTGTCGATCGTATCGTGGGCGGTTTGGAACGCAAGAATAAGATCATGACCGAGGAGGAAAAGAAATCCATTGCTTATCACGAAGCCGGTCATGCTACTATCAGTTGGATGCTCCGTTGGGCGAACCCCTTGGTCAAAGTGACCATCGTGCCGCGTGGTATGGCGCTCGGTGCAGCGTGGTACCTGCCCGAAGAGCGTCAGTTGACCAACGAAGAGCATATTCTCGATGAGTTATGCTCCTTGCTCGGTGGCCGTGCTGCTGAGCAGCTCTTCCTGGACCAGACATCCACGGGAGCCCTCAATGATTTGGAGCGCGTCACCAAACAGGCATATGCTATGGTGGCTTACTACGGCATGAGCGATAAACTGAAAGACGTCTCTTTCTATGACTCTACCGGACGCTACGACTATGGATTCACCAAGCCATATTCGGACAAAACCGCAACCCTCATTGACCAAGAGACGCAGCGTATTATCGCCGACCAGATGGCGCGCGCCAAACAGATCCTGACCGAGAATGCCGAGGGACATCACCGGATAGCCCAACTCCTCATTGACCGCGAGGTCATCACCTCCGAGGACGTAGAGCGCATCCTTGGTCCGAGACCTTGGAAAAGCCGCGGGGACGAACTGCTTGAAGCAAACGAGGAGTTAGCCAAAGAAGAAGCAGCAAAGAAGAAACGGGCGCCCCGAAAGAAAAAAGAAGAGCCCCAAACATCGCCCGACGAGGCGCAACAAAGTCAAACCACTTTAAACAACGTCAATAATGAAACGACAACTGCTTAACATCGCGCTACTGGCTGTAGCTATGATGGTTTCGGCGCAGCAGGCGCCTGAGAAACTCGCCATGGACCCTGAGGTTCGCTATGGCAAGTTGGAAAACGGATTGACCTATTATATCCGTCATAATGAGCAACCCAAACAACGTGCTGAGTTCCACATCGCGCAAGCGGTTGGTGCTATCCTCGAAGAGGATCACCAGAACGGTCTGGCGCACTTCCTGGAGCACATGGCATTCAATGGTACCCAGCATTTCCCCGGCAAAGGAATCATCAATTATTTTGAATCGGTGGGTGTGAACTTCGGTGGAAACATCAATGCTTATACCTCGATTGATGAGACGGTCTATCGTCTCTCCGATGTGCCGACTTATCGTCCGGGTATCGTGGATAGCGCGCTGCTCGTCATGCATGATTGGAGCTGCGGCTTGCTGCTTCTGGACGAGGAGATAGACGCTGAGCGTGGCGTCATCCTGGAGGAATGGCGTACAGGCCGCACCGCGCGCAGGCGCATATGGAAAGAGATGAACGCGCGCATGTACCCGGGTACGCAATACGCGAAACGCGATGTGATCGGGGACACGGCGGTGATCAATAATTTTGAGTATCAGGCGCTGCGTGACTATTATAAGAAATGGTATGGTCCTGATAATCAGGCTATTATCGTAGTTGGTGACATCAATGTGGATAGTATCGAGGCGAAGATCAAAGCCCTCTGGGCGGACGTACCGCGTCGTGCCAACTATGGTGAGCGCCCGATCTACACGGTGAACCACAACGAGAAACCGCTGGTAGTAATCGTTACCGACCCCGAGGCGGAAGGCAGCCGCATCACTATGCAGTATAAGTTCGATCAACTGCCGGAGATGCTCCAAGGCACCGCACAGGCATACATGATCGATGTGTTGCGCGGCTTGATCTGCGATATGCTCGATAATCGTTTCTCAGAACTGGCGCTGGATCCCAAAGCGTCTTTCACCGGCGCCGGCTGCCAATACGGCGAGTGCGCTAAGAAAATGGATGCGTTCTACGCCATCACCATCCCCAAAGAGGGACGTGAGACCGAGGCGTTCCAAGACCTCCTCTTCCAATTGGAATCCATGCACCGCTATGGCTTTACCAACGCGGAATTGGAGCGCGTGAAAGCAGAGAAACTGAATCGCATGGAGAAGGCTTACAACGAGCGTAACACCAACCGCAATATATCCTTAGCGCGTGAGTGCATCCGTAACTTCGAGGACGGCGAACCGATGCCGGGCATTGCGTGGGAATACGATTTCGTACAGGCTATGATGCCGATGGTCAGCCTTGATATGATCAACGAAATGGCTAAATCTCTCATCCATCCGAACCCGACCGTTGCCATCTCCGGCCCGCAGAAAGAAGGCGTGAACATCCCCTCGGAGGAAACGATCCTCAAGGCACTTGCTGGTCTTAGCGAACTGGCTATCGAAGCTCCGGCGGAAGAGGTCTTTGACTCGGAACTTGTGAAGAAAGCACCGCATAAAGGCAAAATCAAATCTGTCACCCGCAATGACGAACTCGGTATCACCGAATGGATCCTCTCCAACGGTATCAAGGTGGTGTTCAAACCCACGGAATTCAAGGCGGACGAGATCCTGATGCGTGCGTTCTCAAAGGGTGGTATGAGCCAGGTGGCTACCGCCGATCTGCCGTCCGCACAAGTGGCTACTTCCATCATCGGTTTCTCCGGTATAGGACGTTTTAACTACACCCAATTGGAGAAAGCCCTGACCGGTAAGAGCGTCTCCATTGACCCACAGATAGCGGAGAATACCGAGCAGTTGGTGGGCTCTTCGGCAGTCAAGGATTTCGAGTCACTCATGCAGTTGACTTATCTCTATTTTACTGCTCCGCGTCGTGACGAGCAGGCATATGAGACCTTCATCTCGCTGATGAAGAACCAGCTTGCAAACCGCGATAAGAACCCCAAGATCACGTTCTCCGATTCGATACAGATGATGAGCACGAACCATTCGGAGCGTACTATCCTCTTCGACACCACGACCCTCAAACAAGTGTCGCTTGACAAGGCTCTGGAGATCTACAAAGCGCGCTTTGCGAACCCTGCGGACTTCACCTTCATCTTTGTGGGAAACATCAACCCCAATGACCCCAAAGTGCAGGAACTGATCTGCCAGTGGCTCGGTGGTATGAAGACCAAAAAGAACAAGTTGGAGCAGGTTATCGACCATCACATCACGGTTGCAAAAGGGCAGCAGAAGAACTATTTCAGCCGCCAGATGGAGACTACTACGGCGTCTAACCGCATCCAATATACGTCTTATGACATACCGTATTCAATCGCCAATGACCTGAATATGGAGATGATCGGACGTATCTTGAGCACCCGTTACTTGGAGTCGATTCGTGAGCGAGAAGGTGGTTCTTATGGTGTTGGTACGTACGGCTATCTCTCTATCCTGCCGACTCCGAAGGCTGCCCTGATCATGCAATTTGACACCGATCCTAAGAAGCAGGCTCGCCTCATGGAAATCATCCACGAGGAAGTACAGACTATCATTGAAAATGGCCCGCTGGCGAAAGACCTGCAGAAAGAGAAAGAGTCGATGCTCAAAGATTTCCAGGAAGATTTGGAGAAAAACTCCTATTGGCGTCAGGAGATATACATGTATTACATGTATGGCATCAACAACATCCGCGATTACAAAGCGGCTGTCGAAGGCATCACTGCAGAGACCGTACAAGCTACGCTCAAGAAATTAGTCTCCTCCGGCAATGTGTTTGAAGTAGTCATGTTCCCGGAAAACTAATCGCAGAACACAGGAAACAATGAATATAGTAGTTGTAAATGATGATGGCTGGGGGACGGCAGGAATCCGTCTCTTAGCCAAAGAAATGACCAAATTGGGAAAGGTAACGGTGATAGCGCCGGATAGTGCCAGAAGCGGTTTCGGCGCAGCTATCACCGTCGCCAAACCGATCTATCTCAAACGCATCGAGGAGCATGATCTCAATGGGGCGGAGGTCTATGTGACCAACGGCACCCCGGCGGATTGTGTGAAAATCGCTTTCGAGTACCTCTTTGCCGATCAGAAAATAGACCTCCTTGTCTCCGGTATCAACCATGGAAGCAATGCGGCTATCAACGCCATGTATTCGGGCACGATTGGTGCCTGCCTCGTGGCGGCGGAGAAAGGAATCCCGGCTATCGGGTGGTCTATAGACAGCCATGAGATGGATGTCGATCTCCACTGGTTGCAACCTTTCCTTTGTGAGGTCACGCAACACCTCTACGAAGAAGGCATTGCTCCGCGGACGTGCTTTAACATCAATGCCCCGGTGGGCGAGATTGAAGGCATCCGTTGGACCCGCCAGTGTGTGGGACATTGGGCGAAAGAGCTCGTCCCCATAGAGGATGAACTGCCTGAAGGCGTGCTGAAAGGATGGGTTCTGGGAGGCGCGTTCGAGCCCGATGAACCTTCTGCTACGGACACGGACATCTGGGCAATGAGCCACCAACTGCTCTCCATCACACCGCTTACCATTGATTGGACCCACTATGGATCGCTTTGATCGGTATTGGATAGGAATAGTGTTGGGGCTGATTTTGCCGGCGGTGGTGTGCTTCGCCTATATTGACCTCATGAACCTCTGGTATCCGCTGCAAACCTTGCAGTTCCACGCCGGTGGCATCCTGAGCAAACTGCTCATGGTCTGTGTCTTCCCGGACTTGGCGCTCATATTCGTGTTTTACACCACCGATACGTGGCGTTTGGCAAAAGGAGTACTCGTAGGTGCTATGCCGTATATATTGGCTTCGATACTTGTTTTGATGTGATGATCGCCGCCGCGCCTGATGCCGCCGGCTGATCGCCTAATAACTGGGAAAGGTGCTCGTAATTAGCGAGCATCTTTTTTGTGTAACTCTCGTCTTTCAGTAGCCGCGCTAATTCCTGAACGACTTTCTCTTCCGTAAAATCATTGGCAATGCATTCCTTAATCACCTCTTTGCCCGAGATAATATTGACCAGCGTGAAATAAGGAATGGAGAAAAACAGTGGTTGCATCCATCTCAATGCGCGGATCAGTGGAGTGAGGGCGAGGTGATAAACAGCTACTTGCGGACATCCTAATAAGGCCGTCTCCAAGGTGGCTGTTCCGGAATTGACAATCGCCGCTTGGGCTTGCAGTAGGGCGTCATACGTGTCTCGTGTCAGTTGTTCGCCCTCCTGCAAATAGGGCGTATAATACGCATCTTCGATTCCCGGTGCGGCGGTTACGATGATCTCATAATCCTTGAAACGTCGCGCGGCATGCAGCATCCGCTCCAAACAGTGCTTCACTTCGCTCTTCCGGCTACCCGGCAGAATAGCAATCTTTTTGCTCCGCACCGGAACGCGCTTGCTTTTCGCCTTCATCTCCTCGGCGGTCGGGTTTCCCACATACGTGCACCGATACCCGTATTGGGCATAGAAAGCCGGCTCGAAAGGAAAGATTCCTAACACCTCGTCGCAAAGCCGCGCGATTTGATGTATGCGTCTCCGTTTCCATGCCCACACTTTTGGGGGAATATAGTAATAAATCTTGGTTGAAGGAAGGTGCTTGCGACAAAATGCGGCTATTCGCAGATTAAAAGACGGATAATCAATCAATATCAGCGCGTCCGGCTTTTCGGACAGCAATGCCTTATGAACCATCTCAAAATTGCGGCGTACCTGACCCATATTAGCCAGTACCGCCGCAAAACCCATAAAAGCCATCTTGCGATAGTCTTGGTAAAGCACACACCCGGCTTGAGCCATCTTGTCGCCTCCCAAACCCGCAAAGACTGCTTCGGGGTCACGCTGCCGAATCGCTTTGATCAATTCCGCCGCGTGCAAATCTCCCGATGCTTCGCCTGCTATTAAGAAATACTTCGCCAATAATTATCAATTCTCAATTGTCAATTCTCAATTGTTAATTACCTTCATCACTTTCTGCGCCAAGGCATTGGCTTCTTCCATGGTCGCAGCCTCCGAATACACGCGGATGATCGGTTCGGTATTCGATTTGCGCAGATGAACCCATCCGTCCGCAAAATCAATCTTCACGCCGTCGCGGTCGTTCACGCGCTCGTTCTTATAGAGCTCCTTCACGCGTACCAAAATCGCATCCACATCGGTGTCCGGTGTCAGGTCGATACGGTTCTTGCTGATGCAGTAATTTGGCAGCGTGCGACGCAGTTCGCTCACTTTCATATCCAGATGCGCTAAATGGCTCAGGAACAGCGCAATACCCACTAACGCATCGCGGCCGTAGTGACACTCAGGATAGATCACACCGCCGTTGCCTTCGCCGCCGATAACAGCACCCACACGCTTCATCTCCGCTACTACGTTCACTTCGCCCACTGCACTTGCGCTGTACTCGCCACCATGTGCTTTCGTCACATCGCTCAACGCACGCGTACTCGACATGTTGCTGACCGTATTGCCCGGAGTGTGACGCAGAATATAGTCCGCCACGCTCACCAAAGTATATTCCTCGCCGAACATCTCGCCGTTCTCGCAGATGATGGCTAAACGGTCCACATCCGGATCCACTACAAAACCCACATCCGCTTTGCCGCTCTTGAGCAAGTCGCTGATCTCGGTCAGATGTTGTGGCAGCGGTTCGGGGTTATGCGGGAAATGACCGTTCGGGGTGCAGTTCAACTCGATGATATTTTCCACACCAACTGCTTTCAGAATAGCCGGAATAGCCAGACCGCCCACTGAATTGACACAATCAATCGCTACGGTGAAATGGCGTTTTTGAATAGCCTCAACATCTACCAGCGGCAGTTTGAGCACCTGCTCGACGTGGTACGGCAGATAGTCTTTGCTCGTCATATGGCCTAACTGGTCCACTTCTGCAAACGTGAAATCCTCAGCCTCGGCTATCGCCAAAACGCCTTTGCCTTCCGCGTCGTTCAGAAACTCCCCTTTCTCGTTCAGCAACTTCAGTGCGTTCCATTGTTTGGGGTTGTGGCTTGCGGTAAGGATAATACCGCCGGCGGCTTTCTCGCCGGTAACGGCTAACTCCGTCGTCGGCGTGGTGGCAAGACCGATATTCACTACGTCATAACCCATACCCATCAGAGTACCGCATACAATCAGCTCTACCATATGACCGCTCAGACGGGCATCGCGACCCACTACAATCACATTATTCTCCGGCAGCGCGGCGCGGCGTTGGGTCGCATAGGCTGCGGTAAAACGAACGATATCCACAGGATTCAAACCATCGCCAACGCGACCGCCGATCGTGCCGCGGATACCGGAAATACTTTTAACTAAACTCATATTATTGTTTCACTTTGATTTTCAGAATATACATATACGGTGTCACGCTCGTTTGCTCGGCGTTGAAACCTAACTTGCTGGGCACTAAGATCTCGCATTGCGCATTGGGGTGCTTCATCAGCTTGACCGCTGCATGCCATGCTACCGCCTCGCAATCCGTGTAATTGCCGTAATGGAACTCATACGGATAGGGCTGCTCCAACGTCGTCCAATAACTCAACGTGTCCGCATTCTCGGTCAGAGCGAACTGCTTGTAACGCACAATGATCACATCGTTGGTGAAGACTTCCACACCCTCATCGCCCCGTTCTATCAGGTGGAAATAGAAATTGTCGTAACCTTGTACTTTGTAATAGTCCTTCTCCCCCCATACGGCGGAATCAGCCGGCTCTTTGGTCAGGATATTCCAGTTATTCCGCTTGATATAGTTGGCAATCAGCTTGTCCTCCTGATTTCGGAGGTTGGAATATGTGTTGTTGTTACATCCGGTGGCCAGCAAAACCATTCCGGTCAGCAGTATAAATACTATTTTTTTCATCTGTTTTATTTTAGTTCAATATCAATTATTACGTTTTCGTAAGGCGGAATATGCGTTGTTCCTTGTGCTCCGAAGGCGGAGTACCACGGAGCTATCAGCCGGGCTTTGGCGCCATGGTGCAACTCGCTGATGTTTTCTTCCACAGCCGCCGGCAGTTCGCCTTTGCGGATGCAGTAACTATGCTCCGAATCCTCCAACAGCAAGCCGTCTAAGTTGCATACTTGCATCCGGATAACCCATCTCTCTCCTTCTTTCGGCGTGCCGGAAGAAGTATCTCCGCGGTCGGATATATGCACCCATGTCTTGGCGTCATATACCGCAAATGGCTCTCCTTGTAACTGCGAGGCTTTGGTCACTTCGCGGTCGGCGGCAAAGGCTAATTGTTGGTTCATCTGCATCAATGCCAATGCCGCACTATCTACCGTCGCCGCCTCGCCTTTGCGCTGACTTGGGCGTTGTGGCGCCTGACGGGTGCAACTGCTTACGAGCATGACGGCAAGGCATAATATTCCTATTCTCTTGGTCACTTCTTCTTTTTCGGGGGTGTTGTTTCTTCTGTGGTGTTACCGAGTTTCTTGCGGTACTCGCTCGGGGTCACACCGTAAGTGGTCTTGAAGCATTTGGCGAAATAACGGCTGTCGTTCATGCCGACCATATACGTCACCTCGGTGATGTTATATTTCGGATCTTCCAATAACCTGGCGGCGCGTTTGATACGCATCTCGCGGATGAATTCCACAGGGCTCAAACCCGTCATGTTCTTCAGTTTGTTGAAGAAGACCGTTCGACCCATACCCATCTCATCCACTAACTCATCTACCGTCAGCGTGTTGTTGTCCAACTGCTTCTCCATGATATTCAGCAGCTTCGCTAAGAATGTATCGCCGGGTAAATCCTCGTCATTTTTGGTGCTCTCTAACCGCATCAGTCGTTGCCTGTAACTCTGTTCCAACTGTTTTCGTTGCAATAATATATTATGTACGCGCGCACGCAGGTATTCCGGCTCGAATGGTTTCGTCACATAGTCGTCAGCGCCATATTCCAATGCCTCCAAACGGCTCTCGATAGCCGTCTTCGCGGTCAGCAGAATCACAGGAATGAAATCCGTCTCCGGGTTTTTCTTGATCCACTGTATCAGTTGCAACCCATCTACTTTAGGCATCATCAGGTCGGTCACAACAATATCAATCTCTTTCGTCTTCAGGATTTTCTTGGCCTTCTCGCCGTTTTCTGCGGTCAGTACATGGTAGTCTTTGTCGAAAATACCGCTTAGGAACTGACGCATGTCTTTATTGTCATCCACTACTAAGATCGTGTCTTTGGACTCCTTTTGCCCCTTTTCCAATTCCTCTAATTTCTCTTCGAATTTCGAGTTGCCGGTCATTTGTTGGGAACTCAGGTCATCCGCGATGAACTCCACTTCGTTTCCGAAATGCTCTTTGCCGCTATGCAGAAGAACCGTCATCGTCGTGCCTTTGCCCACGGTGCTCTCCACCTCTATATAGCCATGGTGCAGATCCACTAACTCTTTGGTCAGATTCATGCCGATGCCTGTTCCGGTTGCGCCGATGCTGTTCAGCTCGTTGTTACTCGAGAACCGTTCAAACAGCACGCTCCGCTTCTCTGGAGGAATACCGATTCCTTCGTCTTGTACCGCAAGCGTCACAAAGCCCGGCTTGTCACCGATGATCACCCGGATGGACTTGCCCGAAGGGGTGAACTTGAACGCATTGCTCAGCAGGTTCCAGATAATCGTGTCCATTCGCTCGCGATCTACCCATACCGTTGAATCTTTGGCATTGTTGATGATCTCGAAATGAATATGTTTGCTGTCTGCCTCTTTCTCGAAATTGGCGCATGTCTCTTGTACTAACTCGCTCAGCAGCGTCTTCTGCACTTTGAGTCGCAGCTTCTGGTTTTGCACCTTGCGGAACTCTAACAGCTGATTCACCATCCGCAACATCCGCTGACCGTTCGATTGCACGATCTCTAACTGGCTCCGTACGTTTTTACTGATGTGTTCGGTCTGCAGGATGTTCTCCACCGGCGCCGTGATCAGCGTCAGAGGGGTGCGCAACTCGTGGCTGATGTTCGTGAAGAAACGTAACTTGATATCCGTCACTTGTTGCTCTACCAATATCTTCCGGCGCAACTTGTTGTAAAAGGCCATTGTTAGACCGATACATCCGATGATAACCAACAGCCCTAAGATATACAGCGCGATAGCCCACCACGTCAGCCACGCCGGGCGCGCTACATAGATGACGATCGTCTTCTCGTTTTCCACTTCGCCGCCTTCGCGGTTGGTCGAACGCACATGGAACACATACTCCCCGTGGCGCAGATGGCTGTATGTCACGCGCCGGATATCTTTGGCGGACGTCCATTCGCTATCGATGCCGTCCATTCGGTAGAAATAAACCAACTTGTCCGCGCCGATATAATCCATCGCCGCATATTCGATGGTGATATTGCTCCCGTGCTCTAAATACAAGGTGTCTCCGTGCAACTCCTTGTCCTGCGTCTCAATGCGTTTGATGTGCATCGGTGGAACGGATGTGGAACGCTTGATAGAAGCCGGATTGAAGGCGCAATAACCGTTCGAATAACCGAACAGGATAATTCCCTCTGCCGTTTGTACCGCCTCCGCCTCCGTGAAATATGTATTGTTCTCGCTCGCCAGAGCGTCGTAGTAATACAGGTCGTTTGTCTTCAGATTCAGCTCCGCAATGTCGCTCTCGGATGTAAACCAGATACTCTCGCCGTCACCTGCCATACTCAGAATAATATCGTGGTATGTCTCTACACTCTTGATCTGCCGTTTCGGGTCCTTTGGATCAATAACCATCAAACCGCCGCCGAACGAGCCTAACCACAACTTGTCTTGGCAGTAATAAATGCAACGGATATCGTAACTGGGAATCACGGTGCTCTCGCCGGTACTCAGATCGATGCGAAGCAAACCCGTCGTCGTGCCGCACCACAGGACATCTTCTACTTGAGTGATGTCGCGCACTTTCATCCCCGGACCAAATACTTGCGGCTTACCCCAATTCTGACTGCTTTCGTTCCAACGGATGATGTTCACTCCGCCGCCGTAGGTGGCTACGTAGATCGTTCCGTCCTCGCCTTCTTCGATGTCATACACATCCGGATGAGAGGTCTCAATCGCCTTTTTCGTGCCGGCTTCAATCAGTCCATTACCTTTGGTGCCGTATAACATGCCGTGCTTGCTGTCCAATGCACAATATATATTCGTCTCGGATTTGACGAGCGGTGTCGCCTCGCCTTGCTTGTTCAGCGCAAAGGCACGCACCTCGCCGTTCTCGCGCTCAGAATGACGCATGTCGTGCAACTGGTAAGGCGTCGGCTCCATGTTCACGCAATCTACACCGCCGTCGTACGTCGAAATCCACATCTGACCGTCGCGGTCGATATAAGCCGTGTGAATCATGTTCGTCAGACCCGCTATCGGGTAAACCAACTCGTCTTTCTCGTAGTTGTAGTAACTCCAGCCGCCGCCGGTCGGGTTAACCCATGTACGGCCTTGCCTGTCCGTCAGCATGAAGAAATGTTCACGCAAACGGCCCGCATAACGGCTGTCCAACGGGGGGGTAAATCGTTTCCATTGACCGAAACGGTAACGCATAATTCCGTTCGTGTCATCGGCTTGCCAGATAACACCCTGTGCATCCACTTTGGTGCGTTTCTCGGTGTCGGCTATTATCGCCATCATTCCTTCCGGCAAACTGTCATACGGCTCTTCTACGGTCTCTGTCCGGCTTGCGTCCAAACGGTAGAAATGACCGTCGTACGTCGCCCACCAGATCTGCTCTTTCTCGTCTTCGTAGATTAGATCCACGCGGTTATTCACCTGAGCCTCTACGCCGTTACTCTTGGCTTTGAACACCTCAAATGTATAACCGTCGAAGCGGTTCAGACCATCCCATGTTCCGAACCACATGAAACCCTGGCGGTCTTGCATGATCGCCATTACGGTGTTTTGACTCATGCCGTCTTTGATCGAGTAGTGCTTGATCAAATAGTGCTCATGTGCTCCCGCTACGCATATCTGCGCCGCCAATAGGAGAAGAATGTAGAACCGTTTCATATCTGTTAAATTTTAATGGTGAGTATCAATCCTCAATTGTGCATTGTGCATTGTGCATTCTCAATTGTGCATTGTGCATTGTGAAAATTTGGCTATGCCAAATAATCGTGCCCTTTAGGGCTAAGAATTGTCAATTGTCACTTCGCAATGCGCTCCAGATACCGCCCGTAATTGGTCTTCATCTCTTTGCCCAATGCCGCCAACTGCTCGGTGCTGATCCAGCCGTTGCGCCATGCTATCTCTTCGATGCAACTTACATAGAAGCCCTGGCGGTTCTGGATCGTGGCGATGAAATTACCGGCATCCAACAAACTGTCGCAGTTACCCGTATCTAACCATGCAAAACCGCGGCTGAACAGCTTCACTTTCAGCGTGCCTTCGTTCAAATAGATCTTGTTCAAATCCGTGATCTCGTATTCGCCGCGCGCACTCGGCTGTAAGTTAGCGGCCTTCTCGCATACACTCGCGTCGTAGAAATACAGACCCGGAACAGCATAGTTGCTCTTCGGTTCTGCCGGCTTCTCCTCCAGACTCAGCACCTTGCCTTCTGCGTCAAACTCAACTACACCATATGCACGCGGATCAGCTACTTCATAACCGAAAATACAAGCGCCGCCGTTCTGTACGCTCTCTACTGCCTCTTTCAGCATCTTGCCGAAATGCTGGCCGTAGAACATGTTGTCGCCTAATATCAAGCAACCCGGCTCGCCGTTCAAAAACTCGCGACCTAACACAAACGCTTGCGCCAAACCGTTCGGCACCAACTGCACTTTGTAGGACAACTTCATGCCCAGACGGCTTCCGTCTCCTAATAACTCTTCAAACATCGGCAAATCGCGCGGAGTACTGATCACCAATACCTCACGTATTCCCGCTAACATCAATGCACTCAGCGGATAATAAATCATCGGCTTGTCATATACCGGCATAATTTGCTTACTGATCGCTTTGCTCAACGGGTACAAACGCGTTGCGCTACCTCCTGCTAAAATAATTCCTTTCATAAGTAGTACATTTTATTTACGCTGCAAAGATACAACAAAAAATCCACATATGCAAGCATTGTGGACTTTTTTACACATAAAATGTGTATTTTTTGTCAAAATAGTGCCAAAATTGCCACTAATAGCGTACTGAACATCAATACAGGCATCTGTTTGTCTAATTTTTCCACATGTGTTCCGACGTAATGAATATGCCATGCCCATATAGGTACTACCGCTCCGACCCAGTAATGACCATATACCATAAAAATCGCCAGACATCCTGACAGCAGCAGAAAATGATAAACCCGTGCGCCCTTCGGACCAAGCCAACTCGCAAACGTCCGCTTGCCGTGTACAATATCATTCTGCATATCCCGTATATTATTGAGATTCAGCACGCCCACACAGGGCATTCCTATCGCTGCACCGCACCAGAAAACCTCCCAATTCATCGCCTGAACTTGCAGGTAATAAGCACCCATCGTGCTCAGCAATCCGAAGAAAAGAAACACGCCCAAATCGCCTAAACCCATATACCCGTAACTATGCTTTCCCAGGGTATATTTGATAGCTCCGATAATAGCAAGAGCGCCTAATCCGAAGAATACAAGACTTTGTAAACTGAATAGTGACCCGAATGCGCTGTAAATCAACGCACTACCGAACACCATGCATAGCCCCGAAAATAGCCAAATCATGCCTTTCATTTGACCCTTTGTGATAGCCCCTGTCTGCAACCCGTAAGCCGCACGACCCTGTTGTGCTTCATCCGTCCCTTTTTCTGCATCCCCTAACTCATTGCACAAGTTACTCAATATCTGCAAACTCAACGTCGTCAATATAGCCAGCACAAAAATCACTCCTTTCCCGTCATGTAGAAAGGGAGGACAGGCTCGCCATGCCAGCCCTGTTCCCAATATGATCCCCGCCACCGATAGCGGTAACGTCCTTGGCCGTAATGATTGTATATACGGATTCATATTTCTATCGTTTAACTCTCGGCATACATGCCGAACTAACAATTTAACAATTTAACGGTTTAACAATTTAACTCCTGAATTAGTCGCTCGACTAATTCCGGCACGCCTTCCGTCGCTTTCTTCTGAATATGTGTGATTCGGTTTGCCCACATTCCGAACTCCGGCTGTCCCGGATCCACAAAGTATATCGGGCAGTTCTCCGGCGCGTAATGAATCAAACTTGCCGCCGGATACACATTCAGACTTGTTCCTATAACCACCATAATATCCGCCTGACTCGTAATCCGGCAGGCCTCATCGAAATAAGGCACGCCTTCGCCGAAGAAAACGATATACGGCCGTAATAACGAACCGTCCGGATGCCTGTCTCCGTAGTGTTGTTCCCAGCCTTCCAAGGGCACAGTAGCGGTCTCGTTGCGTTCCGAACGCAACTTCGTGATCTCGCCGTGCAGATGTACCACATCCGTCGCACCGGCGCGTTCATGCAGATCGTCTATGTTCTGTGTGATGATCCGCGTGCCCGGTATCGCTTTTTGCAACTTCGCAATCGCTATATGGGCGGCATTCGGCTGAGCCGCTAAAGTGTCCTTTCGCCGCGCATTGTAGAAATCCACGCACAACTGCGGATTCCGCAACCATGCCTCATGTGTGCACACATCCTCGATGCGGTATTTCTCCCATAATCCGTCTGAGTCCCGGAATGTACCCAAACCACTCTCTGCGCTCACTCCTGCGCCGGTAAATACAACAATTCGTTTCATAATATTGAACAATTTAACAGCTTAACAATTTAACGATTTAACGTCGCTTCAGCGACTACTTAAACCCGAAAACAAAGTACACCGCCGCGATTAGCAGCAAGCAAGCCACAAAATGGTTCCATCTCAGCGGCATGCCAAAAGCGATTGCGGAGAAAACCACAAACACCACCAACGTGATAACCTCCTGAATCACTTTCAGTTGCATCAACGTGAATGGTCCTCCGTTTCCGTCAAAACCGATCCGGTTCGCCGGCACTTGCAGACAGTACTCAAAAAACGCGATTCCCCAGGACAGGAGGATCACAAAAATCAGTGGTGTAGCATGTGTGAAGAACCCCATGTTCTGCAACTTCAAGTGCCCGTACCACGCTAACGTCATAAACACATTCGACGCCAATAACAATAATATTGTATATAATGCATTCATTTTTTATTTGTTTTATGTTCTTCGTCCATTTCGTCGGGATAATCCCGACATCTCTCCCCTTTAGGGGAGTTGGAGGGGTCTTACCAAGTACTCCTCCTTCACATTTCCCATAGCCCCGAACATCGTGTCCGCTGCTTCGGGGTTCAGCGTTTTGATCTCCGCCAACAGCCCTTTCACTTTCTCCCTCGAACTCACATGCTCGAACGGACACAGCGACACTTGTTTCTTGTATTCCCTCATTGCCGCATATTCCTTTATATCCGCCTCGTCGATCAGACACAGCGGCCGGATGATTTGTAGCGGCATTTTCTCCATTTGCAACTTCGGCGGCATAGTGGCAAAAGCGCCCTGATAAATCAGGTTCATCAGCATGGTCTCTAATAAATCGTCCCTATGATGCCCGAAAGCAATCTTGTTGCACCCCAATTCCTGCGCCACATTGAACAACTCTTTCCTTCTGTACCAACTGCACAAGAAGCAAGGATTATTGATCTCCCGCACTTTTTTCTGCCGTCCCAATTGTGAATTGTGCATTTTCAATTGTGAATTGTGAATTGTGAAAATTTGGCTTTGCCAAATAATCGTGCCCTTTTGGGCTAAGAATTGTGCATTGTCAATGCTTACATCCCTCACCATCAGCGGAATCCCGGCCTCTTTGCAGAACTCCTCCAAGTACGTCAGATCACTCGTATAGTCCCGTTCTTTCACGCGCACATGCAACGCGCTCACGGTAAAATGAGGCTTATAAATGCGTGCGCGTTTTCCTAACAGTTCCGTCAGCAGCAAACTGTCTTTTCCGCCGCTCAGACCGATCAGTATATGGTCGCCGTCCTCTATCAGTCCGTACTCCGCACATGCCTTATGAAACCGCTTCGTCAATTTTCCCCGCAGTTTCTCTTCCGCTTTCTTTTTCGCGTTCTCTTTCTCTTCTGCTATTTCTTCCGGGCTTTTTACCATTGTCTCTTCTGCTTATTTATTTAAGTTTCCCAGTTGGTGATTTTATTTGTAACCAAAAACGCGGCGGTACGACCTTGAGGTCTAATGCTTATCGGCTCTTGGTCTCAAGTGAATAAATTCCCTTGCGCCCAATATCCAATAATCATTTCGTACAACTCGATAGTTGTCCGTCCCCCTTACAAAAAACTCGCTGCGCTTACAAAAAAGCGTTTCGTTTCACTTCACTCGCAAAAACATTTTCAACGTATGGTGTATTTTTTTATTTTACTCACCGCATGGGTTTTTGAAAGCGAAGCGCTTTTTTGTGAGGGATGCAATCCCGTGTTTTTGTAAGCAACCGGCGGTTAGTCTCTGACTAAGTGCCGATTCGGAATTGGACATTAGACGTATGGAAGCTTGCTTACA
>OCVV010000490.1_pt1 | contig 64561 bp, 52 predicted proteins | sample 1539721 | NCBI WGS metagenome assembly OCVV01 (sample SAMN02144230, study PRJEB22623) | gut metagenome | biome: sheep rumen | host: Ovis aries | place: New Zealand
GGGGGGCCGGTAGGCCCTGGAGAAGGTCCGAGAGGCAAAGGCGTAGGGGGTTCCCGAAAGGGGGTTCTGAGGGTCCGGAAAACTGTCCAGTGGACAGTTTTCACCGAAGAACGGGCCGGCAGGCCCTGGTTGTGTCCCCCTTGCGAGCCAGTTTTACTCTTCTCCAAAGTCCGTGTCCATCGCCACCTGCAGGGTATAATCGGGGAAGGCCTTCTGCACCTGTGCGACCACTTCCTGATACACCGCCCGGCGGTCCTTGGCATCCAGGCTTACCACGATGTCAAAGCGCATGGCCTTCTTGTCCTTGATCAGGTAGAAGCCGTGCATCTGCCGGACATGCTCGTGGGACAGGACGATTTCCCTGACCTTCTCCCTGGCCCGGATGATCTCGTCGTCCTTCGTGTTCACCGAATAGACGCCGACGGCCGTCAGGATCACGTGATGCTCCCGGAGGACCTTCATCGTGATCTCCCGGATCAGCTGGTCCAGCTGGTCGGCCGAATAGGTGTCCGGCACCTCAATGTGGATGGAGCCGTTCCAGGTATCCGGACCGTAGTTGTTCAGCACCAGGTCATAGGCCCCCTGCACGTCCGGGAAGCTCAGCACCGTTGCCCGGATGGCCTTGGCCAGCTCCGCGTCGTTGCGCTCCCCCAGGATCTGGGAGACGGTGTCGCGCAGCATCTCGATGCCGGATTTGATGATCACCAGGGAGATGATGGCGCCGAGCCAGGCCTCCAGCGACACGTGGAACACCATGAAGATCACGGCGGCGACCAACGTCGAGGCGGAGATCACGGAGTCCAGGGTGGCATCCTCGCCGGAATTGATGAGGGAATCGGACTTCACCTTTTCGCCGACGCTCTTGACGTAGCGGCCCAGCAGGATCTTCACCACCACCGCCACGCCGACGATGACCAGGGAAACGGCGTTATATTCCGGCGTCTCCGGATGGATGATCTGCTTGACCGATTCCACAAAGGACGTGATGCCCGCGTACAGCACGATCACCGAGATGATCATGGCGCTCAGGTACTCAATCCGCCCGTAGCCGAAGGGGTGCTTCTTGTCCGGCTCCCGGCCGGCCAGCTTGGTGCCGATGATGGTGATGATGGAGCTGCCCGCGTCGGAAATGTTGTTGACCGCGTCCAGCACGATGGCGATGGAGTTGGTCATCAGCCCGACGACCGCCTTGAACGCGGCCAGGAAGACGTTGGCGATGATGCCGATGATACTGGTTCTGACGATGATTTTTTCGCGGGACCCTTCATTCCCGCCCGTTGGATTCAGTTCCGGATGGTTGCTCATGGTTTTGCCTCACTTGATGATATTTCTTGCAAATTCCGCTGCCGCCTGCAGGTCTTCCTCGTTGGGCCGGCCCTTGTGGATGCCCTTGAATTCCCCCTTGCAGTGGAATTCCCGCTCGTCCATGGGGATGCCAACGCGGTCCGCCTCCGCCTTGACCTTCTTATAGGTGGAGTTCAGCATGGCCGCGGAACCGAAGTTCACGATCCTGCCCACCTTGCTCTTGTCCAGGGAACGGACAAAGTCCCGGACTTCCGGGTCGATGCTGAAGGCGTAATAGGAATTGCCGAGAAACAGGACGTCCACTGGCTCGGTAACGGGCGTGCTGATCGGCAGGGCCTTCGCCCCGACCGCTTCGGCGACCGCCTCGGCCAGACGCCGGGTGTTGCCGGTTTTCGTATAGTATCTGACTGCGACTTTCATATTCGCTTTCTCCTTTTCATCAAGCCTTTTCCCGGCTGGTTTTCCCGATCCGGTCCGCCAGGGCCAGGTAGCACCAGCCCACGGCCATCAGGAACAGGAACAGCGCCAGGATCCACCACACGCAGCCCATGTAGGGCAGCTGGTCCGTAAAGCCGAATGCCCCGGCGGGGCTCCCCCAGTTGAGGAAAAAATAGGGGTAATTCTGCCCCCTGGAAAATTCCCAGCCCCGGACATAGGCGATGCCGGCGTAAACGGCGTACAATAGCGGCGGAACGATCACCCAGACGACGTGCTTCCGGTCGATCTTAACCCCCGGGAACACCACGAAAAAGTCTGCCACCGCCGCCAGCGGGACCACCAAATGGGTCAGCGTGTTCTGCATGTTCCACGCCGTGCCGCCGAAAAGCGGGGCGAGCAGCACGGCGAACACGACCCCGGTCAGCGTGATGGACACCGTGCCCACGAGCTTTACAACGTACCAGGCGCGGGGGATCTCCCCGCCTTTCAGCAGCAGAACACCGCCAATCGCGCAGATCAGCGCGATGGCGATGTTCGACTGTATCGTAAAGTACATGAACACCCGGTTCCCGCCCATGAAGGAATTTCTGCCCGCCCTGGCGCTTAAGAAGACCCCCACGGCCGCGCAGATCACCACCGCCAGTTTCAGCAGGCAGCTCACCGTTTTCCTGACCGGCGAAAGTACATTCACGCCGAATCCTCCTTACTTATAAAAAGACAAAAAGCCCCTGCTGTATATCAGGGTTGCCTCCGGATATACAGCAGGTTCATTGTTTTTAGAGCGCGGCGACTACTGCAGCCTTGACGTCTTTCATATCTACGGTGGGCTCGAAGCGGGCGATGACCTTGCCTTCGCGGTTGATCAGGAACTTGGTGAAGTTCCAGCCGATGTAGGTCTTGTCGCCGTACTTCTTGTTGTTCATGTCCGCGAACTTATTGAGGGCGGCGTTCTTCAGCCCCTTGCCGAAGCCCGTGAACGGCTTTTCGGAAGCCAGATAGGCAAACAGCGGGTCCGCCGTTTCGCCGTTGACGTCGATCTTGGCGAACTGGGGGAACTCGGTGCCGAATTTCAGCGTGCAGAACTGATGAATCTCATCGTCGCTGCCGGGAGCCTGGCCCGCGAACTGGTTGCAGGGGAAGTCCAGGATTTCAAAGCCCTGGGATTTTAGTTCCTTGTACATCGCTTCCAGGGGCTCATAATGCGGGGTGAAGCCGCAGCCGGTCGCGGTATTGACGATCAGCAGAACCTTGCCCTGATACTCGGAGAGACTGACTTCCTGCCCCTTCCTGTCCTTCACGGTAAAATCATACACAGTGCTCATCGTGATGTTCCTTTCATTGGTCGTTCTCTTTGTTTTTTTGACGGTCCAGCAGTTCATAAAGCAGCAGATACAGCGTCCTTGCTTTTTCGGGAGGCAGGTCGATGCAGCTGGCCACATGGGCGGGAACGTCCTTCACCTTTTCCTGCAGGGCCCGGCCTGCTTCCGTCAGCGTGATCTCGACCACGCGGTCGTCCCGGCGGCTCCGCCGTCTTTCCACGTACCCGGCCTGCTCCATCTTTTTCAGCAGGGGAGAAAGGGTCCCGTTGTCCAGCATCAGCTTTTCGCCGATGTCCGTCACGGAGAGGCCGTCCTGCTCCCACAGCACCAGAAAGACGATGTACTGGGTATAGGTCAGCCCCAGGGGCTTCAGCCAGGGCGTATACAGGCCGGTCACGTTCCTGGCCGCAGCATACAGCGGAAAGCAGAGCTGATTGGCCAGCTTCATCGCCTCACGATCCTTGTTCATGGCTCCTCCCTTCAATGCGTTTGATACAAATATATTTTATCATACACATTTCGCCGTGTCAAGATTTTTCCCCAAAGTTTTGTCAGTCCCTCTTAAAGAGATCCCTGGTATAGACTTTTTCCTTCACGTCGTCCAGGACGGCGTCGTAGCGGTTGGCGATGATCGCGTCGCTGCTGCGCTTGAACTGCTCCAGGTCGTTGACGACCAGGGAGCCAAAGAAGGTGGAGCCGTCCTTCAGCGTCGGCTCATAGATGATGACGGACGCGCCCTTGGCCTTGATCCGCTTCATGACGCCCTGAATGGAGCTCTGGCGGAAGTTGTCGCTGTTGCTCTTCATGGTCAGGCGGAACACGCCGATGGTCACGATCTTTTCCCTGCCCGGATCGTAGCGGTTCCCCTCCGAATAGGAATAATAGCCGGCCACCTGCAGCACCCGGTCCGCGATAAAATCCTTGCGGGTCCGGTTGCTCTCCACGATGGCCTGGATCAGGTTTTCCGGCACGTCCTGATAGTTGGCCAGCAGCTGCTTGGTATCCTTCGGCAGGCAGTAGCCGCCGTAGCCGAAGGAGGGGTTGTTGTAATGGCTGCCGATCCTCGGGTCCAGGCACACGCCGTCGATGATGTTCCTGGTATTCAGCCCCTTCATTTCGGCGTAGGTATCCAGCTCGTTAAAATAGGAAACGCGCAGGGCCAGGTAGGTGTTGGCGAACAGCTTGACCGCCTCGGCCTCGGTAAAGTCCATAAACAGGGTCGGGATGTTCTCCTTTTCCGCCCCCTCCTGGAGCAGGCGGGCAAAGACCTCCGCCGCCTCCCGCGTTCCCCCGTCGCAGCCGACGATGATCCGGGACGGGTACAGGTTATCATACAGGGCCTTGCTCTCCCGCAGGAATTCGGGGCTGAAAAGGATCCGGTCCGTCCCGTACTTTTCCCGGACGTGGCGCGTATACCCGACCGGGATCGTCGATTTGATCACCATGAAGGCGTCTGGGTTGACGCTTTGGACCAGCTCAATCACCGCTTCCACCGCGGAGCAGTCAAAAAAGTTCTGCTGCGGGTCATAGTTCGTCGGCGCGGCGATGATCACGAAGTCCGCGTCCCGGTACGCCGCCGCCCCGTCCGTGGTGGCCCATAAATTCAGTTCCTTCTCGGCCAGGTATTTTTCGATATATTCATCCTGGATGGGGCTTTCCTTCCGGTTGATCAGCTCCACCTTCTCCGGGACGATGTCCACCGCCTTCACCTCATGGTGCTGGGCCAGCAGCACGGCCATCGACAGGCCGACGTAGCCGGTGCCCGCCACGGCGATCTTCAGCTCCTCAAATTTCCGCATGGCTGTTTCTCCCTTTCCTCCACTTTTCTTCGGCCTCCTATTGTATCATGGGTGAACCCCGTTTACAATCTCCCCCGGCTTTTAAAAAACAGGCTCCCGAAAAGAAAGCCGTTATTTCAAAAAAAGTTTTTGTTTTTTTCATCCCGCGCTGCCACCTCCCTCGGGACGCGCGTATCTACCAGTGCAGGCCGAAATGAGCCTGCTTCAAAACAGAAATTTTAGCGCGGCATGGACCGCGGGGAGGAAAAAACATGAGCATGATGCAGAGCCTGAGCCTGGAAGAGTTGGAACAGATCAACGGCGGCGCAGCAGACCCCATCGTCGAGTATACCGTCACCTGGGAAGACGCCAGCGGCAACAAGTATTCCTACACCGTCCGCAACGGCCAGCCCGTCCTGCCGGACCCCATCATCAGCCAGACCGTCACCTGGCAAGACGGCAGCGGCACCACTCACTCCACCACGGTCAACAACTGATTAAAAGACCATATACGACAGAAAAAAGCGGCTTCGGGCCGTTTTTTTCATTTGGAGGGATGGCGGATCGGGTTATTTTTGACACAGTTGCCGTATGGATGCTATACTGAAAAGAAGAGCAAATGACACGTATCCATTCATAAAACGCAGGGAGGCAGGGTATGCAGCGATTGACCGAGCTGATCCGGAAAGACATGGTCCCGGCGCTGGGCGTGACGGAGCCCGGCGCCATCGCCTTTGCCGCGGCGAAATCCCGGAGCCTGGCAGGCGGTACGCTGACGCGCCTGACGGTATCCATGAACAGCGGGCTATATAAAAACGCCTATTCCTGCGGCATCCCGGGGGGCCGAAGAGGTGGGCGCGGTGTTCGCCGCCGCCCTGGGGTACGCGGCGGGAGATCCCGCCAAAGGCCTGGAAGCCCTCAGCTCCGTCACGGAAAGGGACCTGGAGACGGCCCGGAAAATCGTGTCGGCAGGCCTGGTCACCGTCAAAATGACGGAAATCAGCAGCCGGATCTTCCTGCTGGCAAAGCTGGAAACCACGTCGGGGACAGCGGAGGTGGAGATCCGCGGCCGTCACAATCAGATCACACGGCTGGCCGTCAACGGGCGGGACATCCCCCTGAATGCCGGCGAAGCCGGACCGGCCCCGGAAGCGGAAGGAGAAGCGGAGGCCGCCCTGATCCGCTGGCTGACCCTCCGGGAAATGCTGGACTATGCGCTCCACGTGCCGGCGGAAGAAATCGGGTTCATCCGGGAGGCATTCCGGGTGAATATGGAGCTGTTTGAAGAGGGAAGAAGGAGTAAGAGGACCATCTTCCTCCAGCACCTGCTGAAGCAAAACGGAGGCTCCGTCTTTTCTGATAACGAAAGGCGGACGGCGTCCCTGCTGTGCAATGGGGCGATCGAGGCCCGGGTGCTGGGGCTCAGCAAACCGGCCATGAGCATCACCGGCTCCGGCGCCCACGGCATCATGGCCACGATGCCGATTTACGCGGTCTGGAAGATCCGCGGCCTTACCGAGGAGGCCCTGCTGAGGGCCACCGCCCTGAGCTATCTGATCTGCATGTACATCAAGGCGTATTCCGGGCGGCTGTCCGCCCTGTGCGGCTGCGCCCTGGCCGGCAGCACGGGAGCGGCCTGCGGGCTGTGCCTGCTGAACGGAGGAGAAGAGGCCGCTATCGGCCGTGTGATCAGCAACATGGCCTCCAGCCTGACGGGCATGATCTGCGACGGCGGGAACCAGGGCTGCGTGATGAAGGGAATCGCCGCCTGCGACGCGGCCTTTGCGGCGGCCGAGCTGGCGCTGGACGGCGTGTGCGTAGACAGCGTGCACGGCATCAACGGCCATACGCCGGAGGAAACCATGCGGAACATCGGCCGAATCGCTTCCCCCGGCATGACGGAAACAGAGCGGACCATTGTTGAAATTCAGGCGGAAAAGGATGTACAATGAGGCGGGAATGAAGGAATTGAGCCTTATACCATCGTGAATCAGGACATGTAAGATTGAACAACACCATGAAAACTATAAGGAGCTGTGATACCCGGCATCTTTCAAATGCCGTCTTTCACAGCCCTTTCTTTTAGTCAACGACAGAAAAAACAGCTTGAAGCAACATCCAATCAGGTCAAATACTCTAAATCCTTATTCTTGATAATATGCGATATTATATGATATCCCGGTCAACAAGATATTAGGTAACTTCCTCATTTGCTTTTTTCCAACGATATGATGCTTTTGTTCCAATTGTCCTTCGCTCAATTGCATCTTCAGATAACAATTTTTGGATAGCGCGATTAACGGTGGCTTCACTAAGGCTATGACATAAAGCAAGTATTTCAGCTCTAGATAACCATTTGTCTTGCTGCTGGATTAACTGGGCAACAAGATGCTGTTTGTCTTTCTTCGCAGCCATCGACCTTTTGCCGCACTTCATACATCCACGCCCATTGGTTCTGGAATATATAGCGGCTTTCCATTTATACCCGCAGATATGGCATTTCCATGCAACTACTTTGTTGCTCTGCACGGTATAGGAAGACGGTGGTAGAGGATTTTGCTCATAATCCCAATCAGCAAGTAATTCCGGCTTTAAAGTAGCTAGGTCACTTACACCGGGCCGGACAACTTTTCCAGCACATGCTGGGCATCCTGATCCTGCAGATCTGTCTGCAATACGAGCAGAGTAGTGATAACCACATACTTTGCAGATAAAGCTGGCTTTCTTGGCCGAGCGGTAGGAAACTTTGTTTGGAGGAAGGATATTTTCAAATTTGTCCCATTCTGCAGCAATGTCTGGCCGCATGGTCTGCAGATCGTTATATCCTTCCCTTACTTTTAGTCCTGAACAATATGGGCAGCCGTGTCCTGCTGTACGGTCAGCAATGGTTGCAAACCATCTGTTTCCACACTTAGAACAGTGCCAATGTACTTTAAATTCGCTCTTAGCTGAGATAGAGGCCGGGTTTAGTTTGCCATTTTTCTCAAAATCCCATTCAGGAATCAGTTCGGGACAGATGGCAGCAAAAGACTTTTCTGAGAGGGCGTCTCCATAGCAAGCCCGTATTTCAAGGAGGTCTCTGTCACTGTTGATGTCCGGGATTGTCAGCTTTGCTCCACTGTTATGCATGATGTGAACAAATATCTCATAAACGGCTTGATCCATGTAATGGTATCCCCGGTGTGTCGGCGAGACCTCTATCCGGATGCTACCGTCTTCCACTGCCTCTGAGCTGATGTCACGGACACGGATCAACAGAATGCCCTGATCTTTAATAAGCAGGCCTTTCTTCCTGTCTCTCTCTGGATCGGCATGCCAATGAATCCCATCGTATTCAACGCCAATCTTCAGACTGGGAATGTAGATGTCAATTTCTTCCCCATTGGGCATCCAATCTGGTCGGTAATTCATGGTGTCCGGATATACCTGTTTCAGGTAGAACAGAATGATTTGTTCCGGGAGAGAAGAAGAAAAAATCCTTTTACATTTGGGGCATCCGGTGCCTGTGTTTCGGACTGAAATTGCTGCTGTCCATTGATGACCACAGGTGAAGCAAACCCAATGAACTCGCTTATCAGTGTGCGCGGTGACTTCTGATGGAAGTGAAGAATTCAATTCATAATCCCATTCTTTTGCCAGTAAAGGGTTTACTGTCTCGAGATCGTTGATTCCGGGGATGACTCTGACACCGGCACAAACTGGGCATCCTTGTCCTTGTTTCTGCGTTCTCTTGCAGACGGGCATCTCCCAGCTTGAACCGCATTTATTGCACAGCCACCAGGCTTTTGTTGCGGCATGCGCTGATACTATTTCGGGCGTAATATCACCGTTTTTTTCAGCATCCCACTCTGCAGCAATCTCAGGATACAAATTTGCTAGGGTTTTCCCTTCGGCTATTTTTCTCTGATGGTTTTTTTCAGCTGCTCGTTTTCTGCCACAAACCGGGCACCCCTGCGGCTTTGATGTGCGACTATTGGGAGATGCTTTCCATCGATAGCCACATGTACTGCACTTCCACCAGTACAATCGATGGCTTCCTGCTGCTATCTGATCCGGAGTAATCCCATTATTTTCAGGGATATCGAATTCTCTTGCAACGTTCGGGAAAGATTCCGCAAGGTATCTTGTTGGATTATGAGACATAAAGGATCCTCCTATTAGCAAGATAAACATATCAGCCTATAATAAAGCTATACTTTTATACAAATAACTGAGAAAAAAGGAATTGATCATGTTTGAGTAATATATCTGATTTCAGCCAGCATTTCAGCTACCGATGGTGTTCCATTTATTCACTCCTTAATGCTGATAATTATAACTGTCCTGTTCCTTCAGCGTCAAGGAGGAAATCACATGGACGGAAAAATTGATTGGGAACTGGAGCTTGCAAGGCTGCACAAAGTAATTGCAGCAGCTGACGCGGTTGTGGCTGCGTTCCATAATCAATTATTGGATGGTACGTACGAATGTAACGCGAACATTATTAAATGTCAGCCGATATTTGATGAGTATCTTTTCCAAGCTATCATAAACAGCGTTCAAGCTACAATGAAGCTTGTGACAGAGTGAGAAGAAAAAGCCATGCAGGAGAGCGCCTTGATCATTCCTGATTTGACAAAGTCGATGGCCTGGGTACCTGAACAACACCAGGGAAATAAGAAACTGAGTGAGAACTTTCCCTGCTTTTGTATGTGGTGATTTCGCGGGAAAAGTGAAGTGATCTCTTACACGCGCGAGTCTGAAAGGATCAGCTTCTAGCCCTGTGTGGGTTTTGGTATCGGTTTTGGAGAGACGGAGGCCGGGAAAAGAGCGCAGAAAACAAAAACAAATCCCCCGATTTCTTTGTGAAATCAGGGGATTTTGTCTGGAGCTGATGACCGGATTTGAACCGGTGACCTCATCCTTACCAAGGATGCGCTCTACCTACTGAGCTACATCAGCGACAACGGTGTTATATTAGCACTTTCTGCCGCGGTTGTCAATATTATTTTCAAACTTTTTTGAAAAACGGAAAAAAAGCACTTGCGGGGCCGGGCGGAGCTGTGATATAATCAACTTTGTGTGAAACGGACGGTCCGCTGCGGACGCACAACAGACCGATGGGTCTGGTCCGTATGAACGTCTATGAGGGAAGGAGGAAACCAGAAATGAGTGAAATTATCCGTTCTATCGAAAGGCAGCAGCTCCGTACCGATCTGCCTTCTTTCCGCGTCGGCGACACCCTGCGTGTGTTCGTCAAGGTTGTGGAAGGCAGCCGCGAACGTCTTCAGGCGTTCGAGGGTACCGTGATCGCCAAGCGCAACGGCTCCAGCCGGGAGACCTTTACGGTCCGCCGTGTTTCTTACGGCATCGGCGTGGAACGCACGTTCCCGCTGCATTCCCCCCGCGTCGACCATATCGACGTGATCCGCCGCGGCAAGGTCCGCCGCGCCAAGCTGTACTACCTGCGCAACGTGCAGGGCAAAGCAGCCAAGATCAAGGAAGCCGACCGCCGGTAACAGCCGCCGCTTCCTTCCAGCCCGCCGCCGGGATTCCGGAGGCGGGCTTTCTGTATCTCTCAGTCCGTGGTGACGACGGATACCGGGTCGGCCCACTCGATGCCGTGGTCCGCGAAGCTCTGATAGACCAGCTCGTTGAGCTTCTGCAGGGTCGGCCAGTAATCCCCCGAGGTCGTCCAGAGGAACACCTTGTAATTGACGTAGGTGCGGGCATAGCTGTCCACCACAACGTTGGGCGGGAAATCGGGCAGGAGGGTGGTGAGCTTTGAAACGGCTTCCATCAGGGCGCTCTTTACCTCGTCCGGGGAATGACGATAGGCCGCCGTGTAGACCTGGGCGATGCGGCGCTTCCCGCTGGAGGTGACGTTGGTCACCGGGGAGGTATACAGGGAGCTGTTCGGCAGATAGATCCTGGTGCCGTCCGGGGCGGTCAGCTCGGTGTACAGCAGGCCGATGTCCTGCACCGTGCCGGAGCCGGAGGAGGTCTGGATAAAATCCCCCACCTCGAACTGGCGGCCGGACACGAGGATCATACAGCCCGCGATGTTGGCCAGAACGCCCTGGAGGGCCAGGCTGATCGCCACGCCCAGGATGGAGAACAGGGCCACGAAGGTGGTGATCGGCACCCCGACGCTGTTGGCCGCCACCATCAGGCTCAGCAGGATCAGCCCATAGCGCACCATGTTGATCAGCAGCGTGTGCAGGGATTTGTTGATCAGCTTCGAGCGGTTCAGAAACCGCCTGAACAGCTTGACGATAAAATGCGTCGCCACCAGCAGCACCAGCAACAGGCCCAGGGCGGTCAGCAGCTTGGCCGTGCCCGCGCTCTGGAGGATGCCGACGACCTGCTGCGCCTCTTCCGGCTTAATCAACGAGGACGGATCCATGAATTCTTTCCTCCCACGGCAAAATCATCTTACATGAAACAGTAAAATCATCTTGATTATAGCATGGAAAATTGATAGAATCAATAAAATGGGAGGGAGATCGGGCATGGAGAAGATCAGTCTGGCAGGCGAATGGCGGGCGAGCCTCCGGGAACCGGAAGAGCAACCGCCGGCCCGGTGGGAAGGGCGGATCACCCTGCCCGGGACGACGGCTCTGAGCGGCCTGGGAGACGAAAACCAGGACCGCTGCGAAGGGTACCTGACGGAGCGTTTCCCCTTTGCCGGCCGGCTCTGGGTGGAGAGGGACTTTACTGTCTCTGGTTGGGCGGACAAAACCGTCGTGCTGACCCTGGAGCGGACGCGCCTGACCCGCGTGTTCCTGGACGGGCAGCTGATCGGCCGCGGGGACAGTCTCTGTGCCCCGCACGTCTTCGTCCTGCCCGCCCTTTCAGACGGGCGGCACACCCTTTCCATCGCGGTGGACAACACCGGCTATCCGACCGCCGGCGGACATATGACCTCCCCCGACACCCAGACCAACTGGAACGGCATCACCGGGGAAATCAGCCTGACCGCCGGGAAAACGGTCTTTCTCTTTCCCAGGACCGAGGTCCGGGACGGGGAACTGCTGATCTCCTGCCGCGTCCTGGGGAAATGGGACGGGGCGTGTTGGGCGGAGCTTCCCGGCTGGACCGGCCCCGCAGAGGGCCGCATCCAAGGCGATACTGCCCATTTCCGGATCCCGCTGCCGGAGAATATTCCCCTGTGGGACGAAGAGCACCCAAGCCTCGTCACGGCGCGCATCTTTGCCGGAGACGATGCTCTGACCTTCCGGACCGGCATCCGCCGCCTTTCTACTGCCGGACGCCGCCTGCTGGTCAACGGGCGGGAGGTTTTCCTGCGCGGCAGGCACGAGGGCCTGCAGTTTCCCCTGACCGGCTGCGCCCCCTGGGACACAGCCTCCTGGCGCAGGGAAATGGAGACGGCGAAGGAATACGGGCTCAACCACATCCGCTGCCATACCTGCTGCCCGCCCGAAGCTGCCTTTGAGGCCGCGGACGAGCTGGGGGTATATATCATCCCCGAGCTTCCCTTCTGGGGCACTGTGCCCGCCCGGGGCGAGGAAGCGGACGGCGGCAGGGAATGCGCCTATCTGGAGGCCGAGGGCCTGCGCATCCTGGAGGCCTTCGGGGCGCACCCGTCCATGATCTGCCTGAGCCTGGGGAACGAGCTGTGGGGCAGCCGAGAGCGGCTGGACGAAATGATCCGCCTGTTCCGGGCGGCAGACCCCGGGCGGCTCTATTCCGCCGGGGCCAACAACTTCCAGTTCGCGGTGGAAAGGCAGCAGGAGGAAGACCTGTTCGTGGGCGTCCGCCTGGGCGAACACCGGCTGCTGCGCGGCTCCTACGCCCGCTGCGACGGCCCCCAGGGGCGGATTCAGACCGGCCTGCCCGGGACGGACTGGGACTATGACGGAGCCGTCCTCTCCGGCGGGGACAGCGCGGGAACGGCCGGAGAGCTGAACATCCAGCGGGGCACGGAGACGGCCCGGGTAACATCCGCGGGCGGCGAAGCCTATGTGCCGGACATCCCGGTCGTCACCCACGAGGTCGGCCAGTACGAGGTCTACCCTGATTTTTCGGAGATCACCGCCTACCGGGGCGTCCTGGCCCCCAGGAACCTGGAGGTGATCCGGGAGCGGATGGCGCAAAAGGGTCTTTTGCCCCTGGCCGGGCGATATCGCCGCGCCTCCGGAAAGCTGGCGGCGGACTGCTACCGCATGGAGATCGAAGCGGCCCTGCGCAGCCGGGAGCTGAGCGGCTTCCAGCTGCTGGACCTGATCGACTACATGGGCCAGGGCACCGCTATGGTAGGGATGCTGGACGGCCTTCGGCAGAGCAAGGGACTGATTGATCCGGCGGACTGGCGCCGCTTCTGCGGGCCGGAAACCGTGCTGGCACGTTTCCCCCGGTTCGTCTATTCGTCGGGCGAGCCCATTCCCTTCCGCGCGGTGATTTCGGACACCCGGGCGGAAAAAGCCGAAGGCCCGGTGCTGTGCGAGCTGATCCGAAACGGAGTAACGATTGAAAGCATCCTCCTGACGCCCGGCCCGTGGGACGGACGGCTCCGGCAGACGGAGCCCGCCGCCTTTACCGCCCCGGACCTTCCCGGCCCGGAAAGGCTGAGCGCCCGCTTCCGTTTGGAGGATGGGACGGAGAATGCCTATTTCCTTTGGGTTTTCCCGGAACTGCCGGCCGCCGTCACGAAGGACGGGGTCCGCATCCCAGAGGGCTTTGTGCCCTTCGTCCGGGAAGCGTCCAAAGCGCAGGGCCCGGCCATCGTAATCCCCGATGCGGAGGGAAAGCTGCCGGCCGAATACTGCGGGGATTTCTGGTGCTACCCGATGTTCAAAAGCATCTCGGAGAGCATGGGAAAGCCCGTGGCGACCGGGACGATGGGCCTGCTGATCGACCCAACAAGCACGCTTCTTTCCGCCTTCCCGGCGGACGACTATACCACGCCGCCCTGGTATCCGCTGCTTAAGCGCGCGCACTGCGAGCCGGTTCCCGCAGACGCGGTGCTCGCGGTGGAAATGATCGACCACTGGGCCCGGATGGAACGCCTGGGCCTGATCTGGCAGGAAGGAAAGGCCGTCTTCTGCACCGTGAGGCTGTGGGAAGCGGCCGATGAGCCTGCCGCCAAATGGCTGGCCCTTTCTTTAGGCCGGGCGGCGCTGGCGGCATCGCAGGAGGAAGAGAACAAACCATGAACCAGAAACACCGGTGGACCAAGGGCAGGATCCTGAACGGGGTGATCGCCCTGCTGCTGATGGCCATGATCTTCATGTTTTCAGCGAACACGGGAGATGAATCCTCCGAGCTGTCCCGGAAGGTCACAGAGCATCTGATGCGGTGGATTTTCCCGGAATACTCCGCCATGGGCGGCGGAGCGCAGGCCGGGGCCTTTGCCCTGATGCACTTTCTCGTGCGCAAGCTGGCCCATTTTTCGGAATACGCCCTGCTGGGGGCCGCGCTGCGGCAGTTTTTGTGGACGTTCCCGCTGAAGATTCCCGGCCTCCCCGCCTGGCTGGCGGCTACCGTGTACGCCGTGCTGGACGAGTGGCACCAGACCTTCGTATCCGGCCGGGCAGGCCAGTTCAGGGACATCTGCATCGACAGCGCCGGGGCCCTGTTCGGCGTGCTCGTGGCGGCCGGGATCACGGCGGTGGTCATGAGCCGGGTCCGCCAGAAGCAGACCATGAACCGGATCCGCTACTGGCAAAACACCATTTGACAGGAAAGCATTTTTCAGTTATTCTTTTTCTTGAACATACGAAAGGAGCGATGTACCATGACTGCAAGCAAGGTATTTTTCACCAGGGAAATCACCCCGGAAAAGCTGATCGAGATATACAAGGCCCTGAACAAGCCCCTCCACGGCAAGATCGGCGTCAAAATCTCCACCGGCGAGAGCGCGAAGAGCAACTACCTGCGCCCTGAGCTGATCGGGCCGCTGGTTCATTATCTGAACGGCACCATCATCGAATGCTGCACCGCTTACGGCGGCTCCCGGCAGGACGTGGCCGATCACTGGAAGGCCATCGAAGAGCGCGGCTTCAAAAACATCGCTCCGGTGGACATCATGGACGAGTTCGGTGAAATCGAGATCCCGGTCCACAACGGCTGCCACCTGGATAAGGACATCGTGGGCGAGCATCTGAACAACTACGACAGCGTGCTGATCCTCTCCCACTTTAAGGGCCACATGATGGGCGGCTTCGGCGGAGCGCTCAAGAACATCTCCATCGGCATCGGCTCCACCCACGGCAAAGCCTACATCCACAGCGCCGGCACCACCACCGACCCGGTGAAGTGCTGGAATCCCCCGACCCCGCAGGACGACTTCCTGGAGTCCATGGCGGACGCCTGCAAGGCCGTCCTTGCTTACGTAGGCGCGAAGAACATGCTGTACATCAGCGTAGCCAACCGCCTGAGCGTGGACTGCGACTGCGACGGCAATCCCCATGAGCCGGAAATGGGCGACCTGGGCATCTTCGCCTCCACCGATCCCGTGGCCCTGGACCAGGCCTGCTACGACGCCGTCATCAACGCCCACGACTGCGGCAAAAAGGCCCTGATCAAGCGGATGAACTCCCGCCACGGCATCCACACCGTGGAAACCGCCGAAAAGCACGGTCTGGGCAGCAGGAACTACGAAATCGTAGAAATCTAACTTATCTAAAATATAACCGCTGGTTCCGTTTTAGGACGCAAAGAACCCCGCATCCGTTCCGGCATCATGCCGGGCGCATGCGGGGTTCTTATTATATTTTCTGCCTCAGCGTTCGGATTCGCCGTGCTTTTTCCGCAGCTCTTTGCTCAGCTGTTCGGCGTATTCGTCGGTCAGGCGGAACTTTTTGTGGAAGATGAACAGGGCGACGAGCAGGCCGATGACCGGGAGGACCGTCATCATCAGGCGCAGGCCCGTCAGGGTCTCGGCGGACTGGCGGATAATTTCGCCGGTGTCCTCGGTATCCCCCACCAGGTTGATCAGCTTGAGGCCTACGCCGGTCAGGAAGACGGCGACGCCGGCGGCCGCCTTGACCACGAAGGTCTGCATGGAGAAGATCACGCTCTCCTCGCGGCGGCCAGTTTTGACCTCCCCGTAGTCCACGGAGCTGGACAGGAAGACCGTGGTCAGCACCGTCAGCACGCCGTTGGCCATGAAGACCAGCGCGCCGGGCACGCACAGGAGGATCAGGTTATGGGTCACGCCCGTGAGGCACAGGGTCAGGATGACGATGTAGCCCAGGATGGCCAGGCCGCCAGCCAGCCGGAAGATCTGCTGGTTGGTGATTTTTCTTGCCCGCAGGAGGGGATAGAGCACCATCATGCCCAGGATCTGGAAGGCCCCGCCCACGGAAGAGAACAGGGTGAAGCTGCCCCGCCAGGTCTGGCTGCCGTTGCCGAAGTCATACTTGAAGAAGTAGATGATGAAGTTGCTGGTCAGGTACAGGGCCATGTTGATCAGCACGATCGTCAGCACGACGACCAGGGCCTGGTCGTTATGGAAGAGGGAGGAAAACATCTCCTTGACGGAGGAAGTGCTCATGCGGCCGGTGTCCTTTTCCTTCATGAACAGGCAGCAGATGATTTCCGTGAGGATGAACAGGACGCCGACGATCAGGGCCACCATCCGGAAGCCCTCGCGCTCGTTGACGCTGCCCAGGGCGTCCCTGCCGCCCAGGAATTCCACGGCCAGCAGCGTGCCCACCTGCATGATGGCGGCGCCGATCCCGGCGCAGGTGCGGCCCACCACGGAGAGGTTTTCACGCTCCTTCGGCGTATCGGTGACGGCGGGGATCATGGACCAATAGGGGATGTCCATCATCGTGTAGGTGACGCCCCAGAGGATGTACATGACCGTGAAGAACACCATCAGCGTGGCCCCCTCCGCGTGAGGAGCGGCGAACAGGGCGTACAGGACCACGGCGTTCAGCACCGTGCCGCTGAGCAGCCAGGGACGGAAACGCCCCCAGCGGGACTTCGTTTTGGCCACCAGAACGCCCATGAAGGGGTCGTTCAGGGCGTCGAATACGCGGGCAAGCATCAGAATCAGGCCTACAAAGGCGGGATCCAGGTGCAGGATGTCCTGATAATAATACAGCACATAGTTAGCGGACAGGGCGTACACCATGTCCTTGCCGACGGCGCCGATGCCGTAGGCGATCTTCTTGCCGGTACTCAGGGTGTTCATGCAGGTTTTCCTCCAAATTACGTGATCATTCCGTGAAAAAGGCTCCCTCCGGAGCCTTTCATGGCTTCTATTCATTCTGCTGCTTGAAAAGTAACTGCATCATTCACAAACGAAGGAAGCAAAATTGACGCACAGCAGAAGAGGTGATCAGGGGGTGCTTCCCCCTGATTACAATCCGCAGCGGCGGCATGTACGCCGCGAGGAGTATTTTTGCGCAGCAGAACAATAGTTGGAAAGAGAAGACCTCCCCACTTCTGCGGAGCAAAAATACATTCCTTGCGGATTTGCCGCCCGGGAGCGTCGTAGACGCGAGAGGCAAATCCGTTGGGGGGTTCCGTAGGGGGGTCGCAAGACCCCCTTGCGATTATCGGAGATTTTCCGATTTTGTTCCGCTTTCGTCGGTCAAAGTGGCTTTTCCGTTTTTGACGGTCAGGTCGGCCACAGCGCCGGGCTGGTTCAGCAGAGCGGAAACAGCGGAGGCGCCTCCGTTCACCAGGTCCGGGAAACGGGACGGCAGGGCCAGCTCGGTGGTTTTTTCTTCAAACTCCCGGACGGAGGCCTCATTGGCCGAAACGCTGCCCACGCAGATCCGCCAGGACCATTCCATTGCCGCCTCGTCCCCCTGATCCACATTGGGAATCAGCTGGACGTCGGCAAACCACAGCGTTCCCCCTTCCCGGAGGTAAACGTCGCGCGACCAGCCCGAGATGGCGTCGTTCAAACGGGAAACGGTCTCCGTTTCCGCGCAGAGCCCGTCCTCCCGGATCCGGTAATAGGTGGCAAAGGCGAAATCTCCCCCGCCCTCGCCGCTCATCACGTAGGACAGCGGGTCGTAAAAAACCGTCTCCTGGGTTTCCCGGGGCTCTCCCTCGTCGGAAATCACGTAGCTGTCCATCCGGCCTTCGGCCATCACGGCGGCGTAGGGCTTATCAAAGGAGTAGCGGCCCCCCGTCGAGCGGGAGAAGGAGATCCAGCCCTGATCCGGCTTCAGGACGCCTTCCTCGGACGCGGCCTGGGCGACGGACCGGACGATCTGCCCGGGCACGTTCAGGCTCGTGACCTGACCCAGGGCGTTTTTGACCTTCAGGTTGAGGGCGTCCGCTTCGGAAGAAACAGACAGCACCTTCTGAATCGTCCGGGAGCTTTCGTCCGGCAGGGCCGGGTTCACCGTCCATTGGGGCTCCAGGGTTTCCTGCGGCTTCCCGTCCCCGCCGTTGGAACAGGCGCTGAGCAGCACCAGGGAAAGGGCGCAGACCAGGAAGAGAAGCAATCGTTTTTTCATGGCAGTCAAGCTTACCCGATTTCGCTCCCGGGGGCGATGCTTCCCGCGTCGTCCACGGTGAGCAGGCGGAGGGTGCCGGTCTGTTCGTCCAGGGCGGACAGGAGCATGCCCTGGGACTCCGTTCCCATGATCTTCCTCGGGGCGAGGTTGGCAAAGAGCACCAGGGTCTTGCCCACCAGGACGGTGGGGTCGGGATAGGCCTTGGCGATGCCGGAGAGGACGGTGCGCTGCTCAGAGCCCAGGTCCAGGGTGAAGGAGAGGAGCTTTTCGCTCTTTTCCACCTTTTTGCAGGCCAGGACCTTGGCGGTGCGGAAGGACAGCTTCTCAAAATCGCCGATGGTCACGCAGCCTTCCGGCGCTTCGGCGGGCTTTTTCTCCGCCTTGGGCTTTTCGGCCTTGGGGGCCGCCTTTTCTTCGCTGGGGCCGTTCAGGACTTCCAGCTCCTTTTTCACGTCGATGCGCGGGAAGAGGGCTTCGCCCTTCTGTACCTTGGTGCCGGCGGGCAGTCTGCCAAAAGAGCTCAGGGAATCCCAGGTCTTGAGGGCTTCGTCTTTAACGCCCAGCTGCTCAAAGATCCGGGCCGGGGTGTTGGGCATGAAGGGCTGGATCAGCACGGCCACGAAGCGGACGCACTCGGCCAGGGTCAACAGCACCGCAGCCAGCTCGTCCCGCTTCTCCGGGTCGCGGCCCAGGACCCAGGGCTGGGTCAGGTCGATGTACTTGTTGCACTCGCCGACGACCTTCCAGATTTCCGCCAGGGCCTGGCTGAACTGGAGCTTGTCCATCTGCTCCTCCACCAGTTTGGGCAGCTGGACGCAGTGCTGGCGCAGGGAAACGCCCGTGGGCTCTTTTTCGTCGATGCCATCAAACCCATCCGGCGTCACGCCGTCAAAATACTTTTCGATCATGGCCACGGTGCGGGATACCAGGTTGCCCAGGTCGTTGGCCAGGTCCGCGTTCATGCGGGTGAGGAAACTTTCGTTGGTGTAGTTGCCGTCCGCGCCGAAGGGCATCTCCCTCATCAGGTAATAGCGCAGGGTATCCACGCCGTAGCGGGCGACAATGGGGCCGGGATAGACCACGTTGCCCTTGGACTTGCTCATCTTGTCCATGCCGAACAGAAGCCAGCCATGGGCAAAGACCTGCTTGGGCAGGGGCAGGCCCAGGGCGTGGAGCATGATGGGCCAGTAAATGGTATGGAAGCGCACGATCTCCTTGCCCACCAGGTGGACGTCCGCCGGCCAGTATTTCCGGAACAGCTCGTCGTGGTCCGTCCCATAGCCCAGGGCCGTGATGTAGTTGCTCAGCGCGTCGATCCACACGTACACCACGTGCTTGTCGTCAAAGTCCACCGGCACGCCCCATTTAAAGCTGGTCCGGCTGACACACAGGTCCTGCAGGCCGGGCTTTAAGAAATTGTTGATCATCTCATTGGCGCGGCTGGCGGGCTGGATGAAATCGGGATGGCTTTCGATATAGTCAATCAGCCAGTCCTGATACTTGCTCATGCGGAAGAAATAGCTTTCCTCCTTCATCGGCTGGCAGGGACGGCCGCAGTCCGGGCAGACCTTTTCCCCGTCCTTTTCCACCAGCTGGGTCGCCGTCCAGAAGCTCTCGCAGGGAGTGCAGTACATGCCCTCGTACTCGGCCTTGTAAATGTCGCCCTGGTCATAGAAACGGCGGAAGATCTTCTGCACGATCTTCATGTGGCGCTCCTGGGTGGTGCGGATGAAATCGTCGTTTTCGATGTCCATCAGCTTCCACAGGGCCTTCGTTTCCTCGGCGATCTTATCCACGAACTGCTGGGGCGTCACGCCGGCTTCCTGGGCCTTTTTTTCGATTTTCTGGCCGTGCTCGTCCAGACCGGTCAGGAAATAGGTATCGTATCCCTGCATCTTCTTAAAGCGGGCCATGGTATCGGCCGCCACAGTGGTGTAGGTGTGGCCGATGTGCATGTTGCCGCTGGGATAATAAATCGGGGTGGTGATATAAAAGGTTTTCTTCTCCGGCATGATGATCATGTCCTTTCCGTATGGCATAGGGCGAAAACAGCCGCCGCCCTGTTTGTCCATTATAAGAGGAATAAACGGAAAAATCAAGAGCCGGCGCTCTTCTGTAAAAATACGAATATTTTTTGTGAAAAACTATGGTAATGTTCGAAAAAATGGGTTATAATGCAAGAACTGTTCCCGCCCGCGGCGGGGGCGGAAACCACCTAAAACATTTACCTGGAGGGGCATTATGGCGGACAAGGTCAAACGGGCGGAGCGCCTTTCTGTGATGGGGAAGATTCTGACGTCTTCGCCCAACAAGATTTTTACGCTCTCCTATTTCTGCGAAATGTTCGGCGCTGCCAAATCCACCGTCAGCGAGGACACGGCCATCCTGGCCCGCACCTGGCGCACCTTCCGTCTGGGCACGGTGGAGACCGTCACCGGGGCCGCCGGCGGCGTGCGCTACCGCCCGGCGGGCAACGTCCAGTCCGCCCGTCCCTTTATCCAGCAGCTGTGCGAGCGCCTGGCCGAGCCGGACCGGATGCTGCCGGGCGGGTATCTCTACCTGTCCGACATATTGGCGGAGCCTGAAACCGTCCGCCGCATCGGGGAACTCATGGCCGCCCAGTATTACGACGCCGGGGCTGACTTCGTCCTGACGATGGAGACCAAGGGTATCCCCGTGGCCCTGGAGGCCGCCAACGCCCTGCACCTGCCCCTGGTCATCGCCAGGCGGTCCATCAAGGTGTACGAGGGCGGCGCGGTCAACATCAGCTACGTGTCCGGAAACGGCTCCATCGAAATGATGTCCCTGTCCCGCCGGGCGGTCCGCGAGGGACAGAACTGCATCATCGTGGACGATTTTACCCGCGGCGGCGGCACAGCCCGGGGCATGTATTCCCTGATGGCGGAGTTCGGCATCAACGTCAAGGGGGCCTGCTTCGTGCTGGCCATGCGCGGCGCTCAGCCCGATGGGGAGGACGAAAAGGCCGTCATGATCCTGGACCCGATCGTCCCCGGAGCGCCGGTGGTGGTGAGACCAGGAAACTGGATCAAATAATTGGGAAGGGGACTCTGTCCCCTTCCCACGCTTTCCCCTGAGCGGATTTTCCTGTCGCTTCGCTCCCGGGCGGAAAATCCGTAAGGAACGTTTTCCTTTCGGAAAACCCCGCACATACCGGCAAAGCCGGTATGTACGATCTCCCGTGAGGGTGTTCCCCCTCACGCTCCCCTCACCACAGCCAGACCGGATCAAATCCCTGCCGCCCTGCGGGTTGGCTGCGCCAATCCGGCGAGTAAATCGCCGGACGGCTGCGGGATTCGCTCCGCTCCGGCTCCATCGGGTTTCTTTCACAACTGTTCTTTAGCCCAACAAAATGTTTTTTCTATAACGGAAAAACCTGTGCGAAACTCCCGCCGGCTTGATAAAGCCGACGGGGTGTTGTATACTTGATTCTGCGCTTTTCGGGGAACCGGGGGGCGCGGAATACGGAGGAAACATGCTGGCAATCGTAGGCCTGGGGAATCCGGGCGAAAAATATGAACATACCCGGCACAACGCCGGGTTTGATGTCGTGTCCATTTTAAGCGCGAAGTGGGACATTCCCTTAAAGAAGCTCAAGTGCAAGGCCCTGCTGGGGGAAGGCGTCGTGGGCGGCCAGAAGGTCGTGCTCATCAAGCCCCAGACCTATATGAACGAAAGCGGCCTGAGCGTCGCCGAAGCCCTGAACTGGTACAAGCTCGGTCCCAGGGAAATGCTGATCGTGGTGGACGACATCGACCTGCCCTTCGGCCAGGTCCGCGTCCGGGCTGCAGGCGGGCCGGGCACCCACAACGGGATGCGCAGCATCCTGCAGTGCACGGGCAGCGGGGACTTTCCCCGGATCCGGGTCGGCATGGGCTCGCCGCCCGCCGGGTGGGACCTGGCGGACTATGTGCTGGGCCATTTTAACACCGCTCAGGAGCGGGAGACCGCCTTCAGCGCCTATCAGACCGCCGCCGAGGCGGCCGGCTGCTGGGTCCGGGAAGGGATCGACCGGGCCATGAACCAATTTAACCGGAAACATGCTGAGTGAACTGAACGAACAAGTAAAAAACAGCCCCGCCCTGTCCGCTCTGGCGGACGCGGTCCGGGCGAATCAAACCGTCGCGCTGTACGACCTGTGTGAAGGCCAGCGCGCTTTTGCCGCGTCCTTTTTGCACCACGTTACCGGCCGGTGCGTTTTGCTGGTCACGCGGAACGAAAGCACCGCCCTCCGTCTGGCTGACGACTGCAGCCGCCTGAGCGGCAAGCCCTGCCGCACCCTGCCGGCCGAGGACATCACCTTTACCCCCGGCTCCAGCAGCCGGGAAACCCTGAACATGCGCCTGGAAACCCTGCTTCGGGCTTCCCGGGGAGAGCTGGCGGCCGTCGTCTGCACGGTGGACGCCCTGATGACCCGCTTCCCCATCCGGTCGGAATTGGAAAAGCGGGTCCTCCGCGTGATGACCGAGCAGGAGGCGGAGCCTGCCGAGCTCATCCGCCGACTGGTCAGCGCGGGTTATGAGCGGGTGCCCATGGTGGAGGGCAAGGGCCAGTGCGCCCTGCGCGGCGAAATCCTCGACGTGTTTCCCCCGGACCGGGAGATGGCCTGCCGCATCGAGTTTTTCGACACCCAGGTCGATTCCATCCGGGAATTTGACTGCGTCTCCCAGCGCAGCGCGGACCGCTTAACCCAGGTCCTGATCTCCCCCGCGGTCAGCGATTTTATCCCCGCCGGCACGGAACGGGAAACGGCGGAGGCCATCCGCCGCATGGTCAGCGACCAGGTGCGCAGGCTCCCCCAGGACCTGATGCTGGGCGGCATGGCGATTGATCCGACCGGTCAGGAAGGTGGCACCCGGATTTCCTCCCGCGTCGGCCTGGGCCTGCTGCTGGACAGCGCGGACACTCTGGAAGAAACCGGCTTTCTGCCGGGAGCGGAAAACTGGAGCGGGGTCGCCTTTCCGGCGGCCGGCGGCATCCGGTCCTGGCTCAACGACCCGATCGTGATTCTGGATGCCCCGGACCAGCTTTCCGCCCGGGCGGACGACCGGCTGCTGGGCTTTCAGGAGGATTTAAAAAACGCCCTGGAGCGCCAGGAGGCCGTGCCGGAGCAGATCCGGCTGATGCTGTCCTTCCAGGACCTTCTGCCCGAATGGAGCGGCCTTCCGCTGATCCTGGCGGAGGACTTCCTGCGGGATTCGGATCTTTTCCATCCCGATGCGTCGATTCAGTGGACGGGCCACGCCCCGGCTTCCTACCTGACCCGCTTCAAGGGCCTGGCGGACGACATCCGTACCTATCAGGACCAGCAGGACCGGGTGATCCTGCTGGCGGGCGGCGTCGCCCGGGCGGAGCGGCTCCAGGCCGCCCTGGACGAACAGGGCGTTCACGCCGCCATCCGGGAAGAAAAAGATCTGCTTTCAGAGCCCGGGCCCGTGATCCTGCCCGTTTCTATGAACCGCGGCATGATCCTGCCCGGAGAAAAGCTCTGCATCATCGCCGACAGCGACATCTTCGGCGCCGGCTACCGAAAGCCCCGGCGGAACGTGCGGGCCGGCGAAAAGCTGGAAGCCTTTACCGACCTCCACGAAGGGGACTACGTGGTCCACGAGCACCACGGCATCGGCATTTTCCGCGGCATCACCCGGGTGCAGACCGAGGGCACGGCCCGGGATTACTTGCTGATCACCTACCTGGGCGGGGACAAGCTCTACGTGCCCATCGACCAGTTCGAGCGGGTGCAGAAATACATCGGCTCCACCGAGGACCTGCCGCCCCTCAGTTCCCTGGGCGGCGGCGAATGGACCCGGCAGAAAAAGAAGGTCAAGGCAGGCCTCAAAAAGCTGGCCTTCGACCTGGTGCGCCTGTACGCCGACCGCAAAGCCACCCCCGGCCACGCCTTTGGCCCCGACACCCCCTGGCAGCGGCAGATGGAGGACGCCTTCCCCTACGAGCTGACGCCGGACCAGCAGCGCGCCGTCCGCGACATCACCGAGGACATGGAAAAGCCCGTCAACATGGACCGGCTGCTGTGCGGGGACGTGGGCTACGGCAAAACAGAGGTGGCCGTCCGAGCCGCCTTCAAGGCCGTCATGGACGGCAAGCAGGTGGCCTTCCTGGCCCCGACCACCATCCTGGTGCAGCAGCACTACCTGAATCTGCTGGAAAGGCTCAAGGACTTCCCGGTCTCCATCGACATGATCTCCCGTTTCCGCACACCGAAAGAACAGAAGGAAACCATTCAGCGCGTGGCGGAGGGCAAGGTGGACATCCTGGTGGGCACCCACCGGATGCTGTCCAAGCAGGTGCAGTTCAAGGACCTGGGCCTGCTGATCGTGGACGAGGAGCAGCGCTTCGGCGTGGGCCACAAGGAAGCCATCAAAAACATCAAAAAGACGGTGGACGTGCTCACCATGTCGGCTACCCCCATCCCCCGGACCCTGCACATGAGCATGGTGGGCGTGCGGGACATCAGCCTGCTTGAAACGCCCCCGGAGGAGCGCTACCCGATCCGCACCTACGTCATCGAGTACAACGACGCCGTCATCCGCGACGCCATCCGCCGGGAGCTGAGCCGCAAGGGCCAGGTCTACTTCCTGTACAACCGGGTGCAGAGCATCGAGGAGTTCCGCCAGCGCCTCCAGCGCATGCTGCCGGAGGCCCGGATCGCCATCGCCCACGGCCAGATGAAGGAAAACGCCCTGGAGGACGTCATGCTGGACTTTTTCTCCGGCCGCTACGACGTGCTCCTGTCCACCACGATCATCGAAAACGGCCTGGACGTACAGAACGCCAACACCATGATCGTCTACGACGCGGACCGCTTCGGCCTGTCCCAGCTGTACCAGCTGCGCGGGCGGGTCGGCCGCTCCAACCGGGCGGCCTACGCCTATTTCACCGTCCGGCCGGACCGGATGATTTCAGAGGACGCCCAGAAGCGTCTGAGCGCCATCCGCGAGTTTACCCAGTTCGGCTCCGGCTTCCGCATCGCCATGCGCGACCTGGAGATCCGCGGGGCGGGCAACATCTTCGGCCCCGAGCAGTCCGGCAACGTCTCCAACGTGGGCTATGAAATGTACGTCCGCCTGATCGAGGAGGCCGTTCAGGAGGCCCAGAGCGAGATGGAGGGCCGCCCCGCCGAAACGCCCCGGGCGGATACCCGCGTAGACCTCAAGGTGAACGCCTACCTGCCGGACAGCTATGTATCCGGCGAAGTGCAGCGGATGGAGATTTACAAGCGGATCTCCCTGATCCGCAGCCGCGTCGACCGCGAGGACGTCATCGAGGAACTGATCGACCGCTTCGGCGAACCGCCGGAGGAGGTCATGATGCTGATCGACATCGCCCATCTGCGCTCCCTGTGCTCCACCCTGGGTGCGCTCCGGGTATCCTGGCAGGCTCAGAGCCTGGTGATCCGCCTGGATCCCGCCCTGATGCCGCCGGTCGACCGGCTGTACACCGCCATGCAGCAGACGGACGAGCGCCTGCTGCTGTCCGCCTCCAAGGACCCCGCCCTCCTGTTCAGGGACAAGCGGTACGATGTCAGGGGGCTGCTTGAAAAAAGCGTGCCGGTCATCGAACGGCTCACGGAGCAGCTGAGCCAGATGAACGGAACCAGCAAGGAGGAAACATCTTGAGCGGAATCATCGAAGTACAAAACGTCCGCTACGCCTACGAGGAAGGCGGCGCCCTGGCGGTGAACGACGTCAGCTTCACCGTGGAGGAAGGGGAATTTACCGCCATCCTGGGCCGGAACGGCTCGGGAAAATCCACCCTGGCCAAGCTCCTGAACGGCCTGTATCAGCCGGACTCGGGCACTGTGCTGGTCCGGGGCATGAGCACCGCGGACGAAACGCATATCTGGGACATCCGGCAGACGGCCGGCATGGTCTTCCAGAACCCGGACAACCAGCTAGTGGCCACCATGGTCCGGGAGGACGTGGCCTTCGGTCTGGAAAACACCGGCGTCGCCACAGAGGAAATGCCCGGGCGGATCGAATCGGCCCTCCGGGCGGTCGGCATGGAGGCCTTCATGGACCGGGCACCCCACCTTCTGTCCGGCGGGCAGAAGCAGCGGGTCGCCATCGCCGGGATTCTGGCCATGCGGCCCCGCATCATCATCTTTGACGAGGCCACCGCCATGCTGGACCCGGCCGGCCGCCGGGAGGTGTTCGACACCGTCGAAAGGCTGAACCGGGAGGGCATCACCATCCTCTGGATCACCCATTTCATGGAAGAGGCGGCCAGGTGCCGCAGGATCCACGTGATGGACGGGGGGCGGATCGTCCTGTCCGGCACCCCGTCGGAGATTTTTGCCGACGCGGAGGCCCTCCGGGACCTTCGGCTGGACGTGCCCGCCATGAAACAGCTGGCGGACCGCCTGCAGGCCCAGGGCATTCCGGTGTCCGGGGACGTCCTGCAGGTGGAAGACATGGTGCGGGAGGTGAAACGGCTTGCAGCTGCAATTTGAACAGGTGACCCATACCTACCAGGCGGGCAGTCCCTTCCAGTCAACCGCCATCCGGGACGTCAGCCTGACCCTGGGCAGCGGGGAACTGACCGCCCTGATCGGCCACACGGGCAGCGGCAAGTCCACCCTGGCCCAGCACATGAACGCCCTGCTCGCCCCGACCTCCGGCCGGGTCCTGCTGGACGGGAAGGACATCAACCAAAAGGGCGTGTCCAAAAAAGAAACCCGGCAGCGGATCGGCCTGGTCTTCCAGTACGCGGAAACCCAGCTCTTTGAAGAGACCGTCGCCAAGGACGTCGCCTTCGGGCCGAAAAACCTGGGCCTGTCCCAGGCGGAAATCGACGCCCGGGTCAAGGAAGCCCTGCACCGGGTGGGCCTGCCCGAAGAGATCGCGGAAAAATCCCCCTTTGAGCTGTCCGGCGGGCAGATGCGCCGGGCCGCCATCGCCGGCGTCATCGCCATGCGGCCGGAGATGCTGGTGCTGGACGAGCCCGCCGCCGGCCTGGACCCCATGGGCCGGGAGGACATGCTCGCCCTGGTTCGGAGCTTCCACCAGGCCGGGACCTCCATCGTAATGATTTCCCACAGCATGGACGACGTAGCCCGCCTGGCCCAGCGCATCATCGTGATGGACCAGGGCCAGGTCGCCCTGGACGGGCCGGCGGAGGAGGTCTTTCAGGACGCGGACCAGCTGAACCAGATGGACCTGGACGTACCCCAGGTCTGCAAGCTGGCCCTGCGCCTGCGTGAGGAGGGCTTTGATTTCCCCCTCTGCTACCGCATGGAAGACGCCGAAAAGGCCCTCACCGCCCTGCTGAAGGGAGGGAAGCCCCATGCTTAAAAACATCACCCTGGGCCAGTATTATCCGGCGGAAAGCGTCGTTCACCGCCTGGACCCGCGGGTCAAAATCGTCCTGCTGATCGCCTTTGTGGCGGCGGTCTTCCTGGTGCCGAACCTGAGCGGCTTTGTCCTGATCGCCCTGTATCTGGCCCTTGCCTGCAAGCTGTCCAAGCTGCCGGTAAAATTGCTGATCAAGAGCATCAAGCCCCTGCGCTTCATCCTGATTTTCACCTTCATCCTGAACCTCTTTTTTACCGGCGGGACGACGGAGCTTCTGAACCTGGGCTTCGCCGTGCTGACCAAGGAAGGGCTGCTCAACGCCATCCGCTATTCCCTGCGCCTGGTCTTCCTGGTGCTCGGCTCCAGCCTGCTGACGCTGACCACCCAGCCCGTCACCCTGACGGACGGCCTGGAAAGACTCCTCTCCCCCCTCAAGGTGATCCATTTCCCGGCCCATGAAATGGCCATGATGATGACCATCGCCCTGCGCTTCATCCCCACCCTTTTAGAAGAAGCGGACAAGATCATGAAGGCCCAGTCCGCCCGCGGCTCCGACTTTGAAACAGGCCGCCTGCTGGAGCGGGTCAAAGCCATGGTGCCCCTGCTGGTGCCCCTCTTTGTCAGCGCCTTCCGCCGGGCCGGCGACCTGGCCATGGCCATGGAAGCCCGCTGCTACCACGGCGGCGAAGGCCGTACCCGCCTGCACGTCCTCAAAATGCAAAAAAACGACTGGATCGCCATTGGGGCAACAGCGGTGTTGATTGTGCTGGTGATAGTGGAGGGAAGGATTTTTAGTGTGTAGAGGCAGTATAAGGTAGGAGGTAGAAGGTAGGAGGTAGCGCTCGCTTTCGCTCGCTAAGGTATATGGTCTTCCGATGAAAGCATCCGACCATTCACCTCCTCCCTCCTACCTCCTACCTCCTACTTTCCGCCTTCCTTCCACTATCTCAAAACGATTATATTATGGAAAAAATATCAAAGCGTTTTCTTTTGACCGTCTCCTACGACGGTACGAACTACGTGGGCTGGCAGCGGCAGAAGAACGGGCTTTCGGTCCAGCAGGTGCTGGAAGAAGCGCTGGAAAAGCTGCTGGGCGGGCCGGTGCGGGTCACCGGGGCCAGCCGGACGGACGCGGGCGTCCACGCCCTGGGCCAGCGCGCCCATCTGGACAGCGCCACGAGCATCCCGGCGGAAAAGCTGCCCTTTGCCCTCAACACCATGCTGCCCGGGGACGTCCGGGTGCTGCAGGGCCTCCGGGTGCCGGACAGCCTGCACGCCCGTTTTTCCGTCAGCGGGAAGACCTACCGCTACCAGATCCACAACAGCCCCCACGCCAGCGCCCTGTACCGGAATCTCTCGGCCCATGTCCCGGTCCGGCTCGACGAAAGGCGGATGGACGAGGCCTGCCGGGTGCTGCTTGGAACGCATGATTTCGCGGCCTTCGCCGCCGCCGGCGGCAGCGCGAAGACGACGGTGCGCACCATCACCGAGATCCGGGTGGAACGGACGGGGGAAGAGGTTTTTCTGACCGTCTCCGGGAACGCCTTTCTGTACAACATGGTACGGATCATCGCCGGCACGCTGATCGACATCGGCCACGGCAAGCTCCCGCCGGAATCCCTTCAAAAAGCCCTGGACACCGGCGACCGCCTGCAACTGGGCGTCACCGCCCCGCCCCAGGGGCTGACGCTGATGGAGGTTCGCTACCCTGAAGTCTCCCTTTCGCTGCCCGAGGATGAACAGTAACTGCGCGAGGTGCTTTCATGGAATGTCAGTATACCGAAATGGCGAAGGTCTTCAAGGCGCTCTCCGACCCCAAGCGGGTCAAGATCGTCGACCTGCTGTCCTGCGGCGAAATGTGCGCCTGCGTCCTGCTCAAATGCTTTGAAATCTCCCAGCCCACCCTGGCCCACGACATGAAGGTCCTGACGGAAGCGGACATCGTCGTCGGCCGCCGGGAAGGAAAGAACATGTATTACTCCCTGAACTGGGAGAAGCTCCGGAAAATGGGCAAATGCCTGCAACTGATGTGGATGGCCCCAAAATGCACGGAAAAAGGCCGGGCGCAGAAGAACGCAATAGACGCAAAAAACGCGGAAGGCGCGGAAAACACGCCGTGCTGCTGACGTCGGGAGAGAACGTTAAACGTTAAATGTAAAATATTTAAATATTTAAATTTATCTATTGATTTAGCGACAGCGGTGGGATAGAATAGGGAGGCGCACACTCCCTATTATTTTATTTGGAGGAAGTATCCATGAAAAAAACTGCCGTCCTGCTACTGGCCGTAAGTCTCCTGCTCGCCTGCGCCTGCGCGCTGGCCGAGACAAGCGAAACCTGCACCTACACCGTCTTCAACGAGACCGGTGAAAAGATCGTCGGCCTGTACGTCACCGACAACCTGACCGGCGAAAAGAGCGAGAATCTCGTCGGGGAAGAGGGCCTGGCCAAAGGCGGGATCTTCGAGATCAACGGCACCAACAAGGAAGGGTATGAAATCACCCTGAGCTTCGTCACCGAAAGCGGGTACGAGGCCGCCTTTGAATCCCTTCACTTTGAGACGGTTCCCCTCACCCTGTTCTCCCGGGAGAAGGTGGCGGAGAACGTTGCCGCCGCCGGCCCGGACGCAAAGAGCGGCGCGACGCCCCTTTCCTTCTTCGCCCCCGTCTGCACCTATACCGTGCATAACGTGACCGGCGAAACCGTCACCGAGCTCTACATCACCGATAACCTGACCGGGGAAAAGAGCGAAAACTACGCCGGCGTGGGCCTGGCGGACGGCGCCAGCGTCGCCATCAACGGGACCAACAAGGCGGGCTACGCCGTGACCCTCAGCTTCAAAACCGAAAGCGGCTATGAGGCTGCCTTCCCCACCCTCCATTTTGAAACCGTCCCGATCAGCCTGCTGTCTGCCGACGCCCTGACCGGCGCGACCCCCATCAGCTTTAAAGCACCCTGATCAGCGGCTGGGACAAGAACTCTGCCCCAGGGCCTGCCGGCCCGCTCTTCATTTACATGCAGTGCCCCGCTCCATTTCCAAAAACGTTAGCCCTCCTGTTTTTCTCTGGAAGCAGGAGGGCATTTTATGAAGCCGCAAAAAATATCAGTCTGATTGTACTTTGGTGAAGGTCCTGACAGTTCCATCATCATAGCGGATTGTCAAAACGCTGTCGACAATTGTGTAAGTACCAGCGCCCATCAGGTCAATGCGATTCCCTCTGACCGAATAAAAACCAACATCATACCAATCTCGCTCTGAAGTGCCTGAGAATTCGTACGAAACAGCCAGATCGCCTTTACGGAACCAATCGGGTCTGGACAAATGATAAATGACGCTCCTGACCTAGCCCTTATTTGAAGCTGCGCCCAGCCTCAGATCCTGTTCGCAGGGAAGATCTGCTTTCCAGCTCCCGGTCAGACCGATTTGATCACCGGTACAGCCGGACAGCAAAAAAACCGCCAGAATGGTCATGATGATCAGCACAGAACGTTTCACTCAAGACCTCCTTCAATCATATCCCGGCACCTTTGTCTCACAGCGACCTGTTCGACTGATCCTCCAGCGCCATCAGCCGAAGACGGCGGTAGACCGCGTCGCACAGCTCGCAGTCCCTAAGGGCCCGGTGGGCCCCCTCCGTGTTCAGGCGGAACCAGGCGGCGACGGTGGTCTGCTTCCGGTCCGGCAGGAAGGGAAGATAGCGCCGGGAAAAGCGGAGCACGTCCACAAAGTCGTTTGTCAGCGGCAGGCCCAGGTGAGCCTGGCAGGCGTCGTACAGGCAGTTGACGTCAAAATGCACGTTGTAGCCCATCAGCAGGTCTTCCCCGATAAAGGAAAGGAAGGCCGGCAGCACCCGCGCAGGAGGCGGGGCGTCCCGCACCATCTCGTCCGTGATACCGGTCAGGGCGGTGATCCAGGGGTCCACCCGCCGGGAAGGGCGGACAAACCGGTCGAACCTCTCCGCCCGCTTCCCGTCCCGGACCCTCAGGGCGGCGATCTCGATGGGCTCCATGCCCGCGGGCGTCATATTGGTTTCGATATCGATCACGGTATAATCCCGGGGCAGGCAAAGCAGGCTCTTCCCCTTGAACGGACGCTGGTTCATACCTCCTCCCCCAGGGGGACGCGGAACGGCGTATCCGGGAAGGGCAGGGAGAGCGTGCAGCGCTTTTCCGCCTCTGTCTGCTCAAAATACGCGTCTTCCAGCGGCATCCAGCGGGAGAAGAACATGGAAGCCTTCTCCCCGTTCCGCCGGAGGATTCTTTTTTTACGCGTATCCAGGTCCGCCCGGACGAAGGCGGACAGGTCGTACAGCGGCGCGAGCGCCGGGTGCATGGAATAGGATCCTTCTACGATGATCAGCTGGGACGCGGGAACCGGGACGGCTTCGCCCAGAGCCATTGAGGAGCAGTCGAACCGGCGGTAGGAAAACGCTTCCCCGGACCGAAGGAACGGCCCGACCTCCTGTAAAAACCGCTCCCGGTCCACATTGCCGCCCGCCTCCCGGAACCGCTCCGGCGTCCGCTGCTCCGGCCGGAGGAAGAAATCGTCCATATGAATCACCGACGCTCCGTACACAGCGTGAAGCAAGGCCGCGGCTGTGCTCTTGCCCGAAGCGCAGCCGCCCTCCACGGCCAGCGTCACATGCCGGCCCTCCGAAAGACTCCGGTCGATCAGACCCATCAATGGAAGAAGAGACGCAAATTCCCTGGCGATCACCCGGTAAGCGGGACGGTAAAGCGCCCGGAATGTTTCGCTGTGAGACAGCATGGCCGGGGCCTTGGGAAGGTAGGCGGAAAGAAAGGCCCGGTCTTCCTCATCGGCAGGAGTTACCCCCATGCTGACCGTCTGACGGATTTCGTCCAGCGCCTCCAGGAACACGTCCTCCCCTCCAGTCCGGATCCGGGCGGAAAGGGAAAAGAGCTTCTGCACCGTTTCGGGCCGGATATTCCCTTCCCGCGCGTCCCCCAGGTGCAGGCGGACAAAACCATCGGACAGTTCCTCCGAAAGCCGCCCGGTCACCGGCGCGCCCTCCCATTCCCCCTGAAGCTGCGCAAAACTCCCCGCCTCGTCCGCGATCAGATGCCCGCAGCCCAGGCATGCCTGGTGCAGGGCTTTGATCAGGTCCTGGAGGCGGGCCGAAGGGTAGAGGGATTTTTGAGATTCAAAGAGTGAGCGCCAATCAAAAAGCTCCATCCGGCTGTCCTTTCCATAATGTTTTCTTTGTATCCGATGTTTCAGTTTATCAGACTGCTCTGCGTCCTATCGTGTCATAGAAAACACAGGGTCCGTCTTCATCCTTGCTTTCTCCCGAATGTTTTCACAGACCGATATTACCTTAATCTTCCTGAAAAGTAAACAAAAACTTCACTCAACTTCATCCAAAACTTCACTGTACTTCACTCAACTTCACTCAAACTTCACTGACTTCACCGCTGCTTCCCAATCCGGCGATTCTGTGGTATAATGGGGGTATCGGAAGAGAAAAACAGGCGGCGAAATTCTTTTGATGCAGTGAGGAGCAGATGTATCAGATCTTTGTGGTGGAGGATGAACTGCTGATCCGGCAGAACATCCGCAACATGGTCGAGAAAATGCAGGGGCCCTATGCCTTCTGCGGGGAGGCGTCGGACGGGGAGATGGCCCTGTCGATGATCCAGGAGCTGATGCCGGACATCCTGCTGACGGACATCCGGATGCCCTTCCTGGACGGGCTGGGGCTGATCCGTCACGCCAAAGCCCTGATGCCCTGGCTGAAGGTAGCCATCATCAGCGGGTACGGCGATTTTGAGTACGCCCAGAAGGCCATTTCTCTGGGCGTGGACCAGTATCTGTTAAAGCCGGTCCGGCAGGCGGAGCTGGTGCAGGCCGTCGAAGCGATGGCCGCCCAGATCGAAAAAACAAAAGCCGCCGGAAGCGGGATGCCCGGCGGGATGGACGAGGGCGAGGTCCGTCTGGCGCTGCGCCGTCAGTGGCTGGAGCAGCTTCTGTACGACCGGCCGGACCTGGATCAGCTCCTGGAAAAGGCTCAGGCCCTGGGGCTGGACGTCGTCAAGGCGCATTATCTGGTGACGATCGTGTCGTTCGACTCCTCCGACGCCGACCAGTACCAGCTCAGAAACGCCGTACAGAAAACGATGGAGGAAGCGGGCTGCGGCCTGTACCGGTTCAATTCCTCCGACCAGATGACCTATCTTACCTGCGACAGCGACCCGGACCTCCTGAACGAGCGGGTCTATCAGCTGGTCACCATCCTGCGCCACGAGCTTCGGGACCTGTGCCCCGTGGTCACCGCGGTGATCGGGCCTCGCGCCGGGCGGCTCGGCGCCGTCAGCGAAGCGTACCACGCCGCCGCCGGGCTGATGAAGGCCGTGCGCAACCTCTGCGTCGGCAAGGTGATCAACATGAACGACCCTTCCCCCGTCTCCCCGGAGATCACCCGGCTGGAAAGCCCCTTCGGCGAAGATTTCCAGCGCAGGCTGCAGTACGCCGGCCCGGAGGACGTGCCCGCCCTGATCGACGACATTCTGAACGGCCCGGACGGGGATCAGTTCGAGAGTGTGCTCGTCCGCTATAACGCCCTCCTGTCCCTTTTTAAAACCGCCGCCTGCCTGGCCCCTAAGGGTCCGTCCGCCGCAGAAAAGGCCGGGATCGACCGGGAGTTCGACCTGACCGCTGCCTCCGGCAGCAAAAGCGCCTTCCGGGAAGCGGCTGTCGGCATCCTCCAGCGCGCCCTGAGGGAACAGACACGCCGAAGCGGCGAAACGGAGGGCTATTTCTACGTGATCACCCGCGCCCAGCGCTACGCCCAGGAGCATTTCCGGGACCCGGACATTTCCCTGCTGAGCACCGCTCGGCACGTAGGCATGAGCGCCGCCTATTTCAGCACCGTCTTTTCCCAGACGGCGGGCCAGTCCTTTATCTCCTACCTGACGGGCCTGAGGATGGACCGCGCCAAGGAGCTGCTGACGGGAACGGACATGCGCCTGACCGACATCGCCATGGAGATCGGCTACAACGAGCCCAATTATTTCAGCCACGTTTTCCGCAAAACCGTCGGCATGACCCCCAAGGAATACCGGCAGCGGCATATTTCTCAGTAACCCCTTTGCACGATGATTCCTTCCGTCAGGTTTTCCGCGTCAAAGGACGTTTCGTCCACATAGGTATATTTGGCGGGGGTTTCCCCGCGCCGCAGCTGTTCGATGATCGCCCGCACCCGGGGGCCGTGCAAGGGGTTGCACTCTACGTCCAGGTTGATTTCCCCGCTGAGCACCAGGCGCAGCGCCGCGGCGCTGGCGTCAAAGGAAAGGATGGAAACGTCCCTGCCGGGGGTAAGCCCCGCGGCCTTCAGCGCGTCGATGGCGCCGTAGGCCATGTTGTCATTTTCGGAATAGATCACGTCGAAGGCCGTTTTTTCCCTGAGCAGGGACTCGATGAGTTCCTGCCCTTTGGCCTGGGTAAAATCCCCCGGGGCCTGGAAGACAAGCTCCCAGCCCGGATGCTTTTGAAGTGCGGCCATCAGCCCCTCGGTCCGGCCGATCTGGGCGGAGGAACCGATATTGCCCTGCAGATGGACGATGCGCAGGGTTTCCGGCAGGTTTTCCTCCATCCACCGGGCGGCCGTATCGCCCTCCCGGCGGAAGTCGCTGCCCACCCAGCAGGTAAAGAGGCTCTCGTCCTCTACCTCGATCCGCCGGTCCACCAGGATCACGGGGATGCCGGCGGCCCTGGCTTCCGACAGCACGGTATCCCAGCCGTTTTCCGTCGTCGGGGCCAGGACGATGTAATCGACGCCCTGGTTGATGAAATTGCGGATGGCGGTGATCTGCTTTTCCTGCTTCTGCTGGGCGTCCTCCAGGATCAGGCGGTAGCCGTTTTCGGCGGAAAACGCCTGCACCATGCTGCTGGTGTTGCCAAGCCGCCAGTCCGACTCCGCACCCACCTGGGAAAAGCCGACCACGGTCAGCTGGGCTTCGTCTGGTTTGACCGGCTCCGCCGCGCGCGGGGCACAGGCGCAGAGCAGGACGCACAGGCAGAGCAGCTGGGCCAGCAGGAATCCCTTTTTCATTCGTAGGCCTCCTTTTGCGCTAGGGTCACGCCGTCCGCAGGCAGGAGAATGGAAACGGTGGAGCCCTCCCCGGGCACGCTTTCAAAGAACAGGCCATAGGGCTCTCCACAGTACAGGCGGATGCGCTGGTGTACGTTCCTTAGCCCCAGGCCGCTGTGGTTGTCCTGGTACAGGCCGCTCTGCAGCTTGTTGAGCGTTTCCCCGGACATGCCGGCCCCGTTGTCCCGGACCACCAGGCGGATGCCGTCTTCGTTTTTTTCGCCCGTGATCACGATTCTTCCCCGTCCGCGCCGGTTCTTGATGCCGTGGTACAGGGCGTTTTCGATCAGCGGCTGCAGGATCAGCTTCGGGACGGGAATCTCCTGGATTTCCTCCGGCACGGCGATTTCATAGGTGAGGATGTCGCTGTAGCGAATCTGCTGGATTTCCAGATAGCTGGTGGCCTGGGCGAGCTCCGCCCGCAGGGGGATGACGTCCTCGCCCCCGCTCAGGGACACGCGGAAGAAGGTGGACAGGCTGTTCACCATCTTGACCGCGTCCTCCTCCCGCTGGTTCTCCGCCAGGATGGCGATAGAGTCCAGCGTGTTGTAGAGAAAATGCGGGTTGATCTGCGCCTGCAGAAGCTCCAGCTGGGCCCGGTGCAGGGAGCGCTGGTTGCGGATCTGCTGGTCCATGAGCTCGGTGATGTGGCCGGCCATGCCGCTGAAGCTGCGGTCCAGGATCTGAAGCTCGGAGATGTCCGTCTCGATGGGGGTGTCCGTGTAATCCTTTTCACCGAATTGCTCCGTTTTCTTGGTCAGCAGGATGATCGGGGCGGTGATGCTCCGGCTGATCTTCGCCGAGGACAGGACGATGAACAGCAACAGCAGGGCCATGCCGGCCACGGACGCGCCGATCAGGATCGCGCACTGCCTGCTCAGGGAACTGCGCAGCCGGGCCAGCTCCCGCACCTCGTCGTCCACAAAATTGTGCATGTACTGCTCGATCAGCCGGGTCAGCCCCGTCTCCCCGCGGATGTTCCGGTCCAGCAGCACCATGCGCTGGTCGTAGGAAGGCGTCTGGGCGATTTCCTCCATATACATGCGCAGGTTTTTGCACATGGTCAGCATGCTCTGGGCCCGCCAGCGGTTGTCCGGCAGGGTCGTCGCGCTTTCCAGCTGGCGGAAGACGTCCTCCGCTTGGTCCAGCTCCTGGGTGGGGAGGTCGGCAGCGGCGCTTTCGCTTCTGGGTTGGATCACGTGGTGGTACATGCTCAGGTCGATGTTGTTTTTAAATTCCTGATTAAAATCGGCCGCGGTGTTGACGCACAGGAGGGCCCTTTCATACTGCCGGTTGATGGACAGGAGCATCAGGATCAGAATCACGAGGATCACGGCGGCGCCGACCGCGGCCGTGCCCAGCAAGCGGTTGATCTGCTGGCGGATGCTGCGGCCTCGCGCCGGCTGTTCCCGTCTGAACTTCATCTGCTCCGCCCCCTGTTCCCGCCGTCAAAAATATAAGTTGCTTTCATTATAGCATAAGCGGAGAGCCGTAGAAAGCCCGCCAAAGTTCTTTCAAAAGAAAGTGCGGTTTTTTGAAAAAAATTGCTTTCCATCTAAAAAGCCCTCCCTATTTTCAAAAAAAATTGCTACCCCGATCGAAAAAAAATGAATGTTTTTTCAGTCTGTTCCCCGTATCATGGTAATCAGAAAAAAGATCCCACGCGGATCAAAAAAATGAGGAGGTTTTCTCATGAAAAAATTCATCGCTATGCTGCTCGCCCTGGCGCTGACCCTGGGCTGCGCCGCCGCTATGGCCGAAGGCACCATCAAGGTCGGTATCGTCAACAATCCTCCGTCTGAGTCCGGCTACCGCGAAGCCAACGTCAAGGACTTTGAAGCCGTGTTCGCTCCCGCCAACGGCTACGAAGCCAAGACCTTCTACAGCATCAAGAACGACGAACAGCTCAGCGCCGCTCAGGGCTTCATCACCGAGGGCGTCGACTATCTGCTGATCTCCGCCGCCGAGACCACCGGCTGGGACGAAGTGCTGAAGGCCGCCCAGGAAGCCGGCATCCGCGTGTTCCTCTTTGACCGCATGATCGACTGCGATCCGGAACTGTTCGAGGCCGCCGTAGTCTCCAACATGGCGGACGAAGGCGAGACCGCCGTCAACTGGCTGCTGAGCCTGAACCTGCCGGAATACAACGTCATCCACATCCAGGGCGCGATGGGCAGCGACGCCCAGTTGGGCCGCACCGGCGCTTTGGACGCCCAGTTTGAAGCGGGCAAGATGAAGAAGGTCGTCCAGCAGACCGCTACCTGGGACGAAGCGGAAGCCAAGAAGATCGTGGAATCCGTCATCAACTCCGGCGAAGCCTTCAACGTCGTCTACGCTGAGAACGACGGTATGGCCCGCGGCGCTGTGGCTGCTCTGGACGAAGCCGGCATCACCCACGGCCTGAACGGCGACGTGGTCATCATGGGCTTTGACTGCAATAAGTGGGCCCTGCGCGAACTGCTGGCCGGCAACTGGAACTACGACGGCCAGTGCAGCCCCTTCCAGGCTTCCGTGATCGACGAAATGATCAAGACCCTCGAAGCCGGCAACGCCATCGAAGGCCTGAACGAAAAGAAGCAGATCATCTCCGTGGAAAAGGGCTTCGACGCCACCACCATCACCGCTGAAGACATCGACACCTACGGACTTGGCGAATAAACTCACCCGCAAGGGGGACTTCGTCCCCCTTGCGAAATCCCCCTGACGGATTTTCCTCTCGCTTCGCTCGCGGGCGGAAAATCCGCAAGGAATGAATTTTTGCTCCCGGATGGCAAGCTAACCTCCGCAAAAATTCTCCTCGCGGCGTACATGCCGCCGCTGCGGATTACAATCATGGGGATCACTCCCCCTGATCACCCCCTGAATATGAACCCCAAACAAGCTGCATAAACCACCATTGGCGCGGTGTGGAATTTGTGGAGAAAATCCGCGGTCCCCACCGCGCCTTTCATCACATTGTTATTCGTAGGCAATAGGCATTAGTAAAAGCGAGGGAGATTTTCAAAGCGGAAATCGAGTTTGTCCTCAAAAAATCACCAGCCATATCTGATCTCCACTCTGTGAGCGCAGCGAACGAAAACTCTCCACTCTTCACTCTTGCTAAAAACCTCCTCCCTCCTACTTCCTACCTCCTACCTATTTCTTACCTCCTACCTCTTCCCAACTTCCCACCAAGGAGGAACTCCGGATGGAAAACGGCGTCGTTTTATCCATGCGCAACATCGGCAAATCCTTTCCCGGCGTCAAGGCTCTGCAGCATGTGGACTTTACCCTGCGCAAGGGCGAGATCCACGCCCTGATGGGCGAAAACGGCGCGGGCAAGTCCACCCTCATCAAGGTGCTGACCGGCGTCTACCCCAAGGATGAGGGGGAAATTTATATTGACGGCGTAAAGGACGCCATCACCATCCGTTCGCCTCAGGAAGCCCAGGCCTACGGCATCAGTACGGTGTATCAGGAGATCACCCTCTGTCCCAACCTGACGGTGGCGGAGAACATGTACATCGGCCGCGGAAAGGGCATCGGCGTCAACTGGAAGGAAATGGAAAGGAAGGCCGGCGCCTTGCTGTCCAGCCTGGGCATTCCCGCAAGGCCCCGCCAGCAGCTGGGCAGCTGCTCCCTGGCCGTCCAGCAGATGGTGGCCATCGCCCGGGCCGTGGACATCGACTGCAAGGTGCTGATCCTGGACGAGCCCACCTCCTCCCTGGACGACAAGGAGGTCGCCATGCTCTTCCGCCTGATGCGCGATCTAAAGGCCCGGGGCGTGGGCATCATCTTTGTCACCCACTTTTTGGAGCAGGTCTACGAGGTCAGCGACCGGATCACTGTGCTGCGCAACGGAGAGCTGGTGTGCGAGTACGAGGTCGATAAGCTCCCCCAGGTGAAGCTGGTGGCCATGATGATGGGCAAGGAGCTCGAGGGTCTGGACGTGATCAAAAAGACCAAGGCCGGCGGGGAAAAGGCCGGCAAGCCCTACTACGAGGCCGAGGGCCTCTCCAGCACCGCGAGCCGCCCGTTCGACTTCCACATCGCCCAGGGCGAGGTCAACGGCTTTACCGGCCTGCTGGGTTCCGGCCGCAGCGAGAGCGTGCGCGCCATTTTCGGGGCGGACCGGGTGACGGGCGGCAAGGTCCGGGTGAACGGCAAGCCCGTCCGGATCACCAAGCCCATCGAGGCAATGAAAAACGGCATCGGCTACCTGCCGGAGGACCGCAAGCGGGACGGCATCATTGCCGACCTGTCCGTGCGGGACAACATCATCCTGGCCCTGCAGGTGATGAAGGGCTTCTTCCATCCCTTCTCCAAAGCCGAGGCGGAGAAGTTCGCCGACGAGTATATTAAGGCCCTGGAAATCAAAACCGCCTCCAAGGACACGCCCATCAAATCTCTTTCGGGCGGCAACCAGCAGAAGGTCATCCTGGCCCGCTGGCTGCTCACCCATCCCCAGTACCTGATACTGGACGAGCCGACCCGCGGCATCGACGTGGGCACCAAGACGGAGATCCAGAAGCTGGTGCTCAAAATGGCGGAGGACGGCATGTGCGTCACCTTCATCTCCTCCGAGATCGAGGAGATGCTGCGCACCTGCTCCCGCCTGATCGTCATGAGGGACCGCAACATCGTCGGCGAGCTGAAGGGCGAAGAGCTCACCCAGGACCATGTGATGTACACCATCGCGGGAGGAGGAAACTGAGATGAAACAAACGAAAAAGCGCTCCCCCATCCTGTCCCAGCTGCTCATGCCGCTGCTGGCCCTCCTGGTGCTGGTGATTTTTAACCTCATCCGGGACCCGGGGTTTTTCTCCGTGGAGCTGGCGGCCAATAACAACGGCGACCCGGTCCTGCGCGGCAACCTGATCAGCATTCTGAACGGTGCCTCGGAGCTGGCCATCCTTGCCATGGGCATGACCCTGGTCACCGCTGCTTCCGGCGGGCAGGACATTTCCGTCGGCGCCCTGGCGGCCATCGCCGGCAGCATGTTCGTCAAGGTCCTGCGGGCCGGGGCGGGCATCACCCCGCTCACCGTCGTTCTGGGCTTCCTGGCCTGCTGCGCGGTGGCCATGGCCTTCGGCGCCTTCAACGGCACCCTGGTTTCCGTCTTCCACATTCAGCCGATGATCGCGACATTGATTCTCTACACCTGCGGGCGCAGCATCGCCTACTGGATCAACGGCGGGGCGACCCCCACGGTGGACAGCCCGATCATTTCCGCTATCGGCAGCTTTATCCCCGGCGTCCCCATTCCGACTCCGATCCTGATCGTGATCCTGATGGGGGTGATTTTCTCCCTCGTGTTCCGGTTCACCACCCTGAGCCTGTACACCCAGACCGTGGGCATCAACCAGGGCGCGGCCCGGCTCAACGGCATCAACGCCGTAGGGATGAAGCTATTGGCCTTCATCATCCTGGGCGTTTGCTGCGCGGTGTCCGGCGTGATCGGCGTGAGCCGGCTGAGCCTGATCAACCATGAAACCCTGCTGCTGGACATCGAGATGGACGCCATTCTGGCGGTCGCCATCGGCGGCAACTCCCTGGGCGGCGGCAAGTTCAACATGGTCGGCTCCATCCTGGGCGCTTACGCCATCCAGGCCCTGACCATCACCCTGTACGCCATGAAGGTGCCCTCCACCAACATCAAGGCCTACAAGGCCGTGGTCATCATCCTGATCGTGGCGGTCGGTTCGCCCGTGGTCAAGCAGGCCTTTCACAGGCTGTGGAGCAGGCTGACGAACGGACAGCCAGCCGGCAAGGCGGGGAAGGAGGTATCGGCATGAGCAGGTCTCCTCGGGAAAACAGCGTGAAAAACGCAAAAAGCGCCGGGTCCCGCCGGCGCGAGCCGCTGACGGATACCCAGTTGCTTTTGACCATCACCATCTGCATTTTCTTTGTGATGTACGCCCTGGCCATGCTCATCTGGGGCGGCGGCTTCCTGCGGCCCCAGAAGGTTTTTGACCTGTTAAACGACAACGCGGCCCTGCTGATCGTGGCCTGCGGCCTCACCATCGTAATGATCAGCGGCGGCATCGACATTTCGGTCGGCGGCGTGATCGCCCTGGTGGTCATGTCCTGCGTGGTTCACTTAAACGCCGGAGGCAGCATCGTGACCGCCGTCCTCATCGCCCTGGGCATTGGCCTTGCGTTCGGCCTGGTGCAGGGCTACCTGGTCGCCTATCTGGAAATTCAGCCCTTCATCGTCTCCCTGGCGGGGATGTTCTTTGCCCGCGGCATGACCACCATCGTCAGCGTGGAGCCGCAGAAAGTCGCCCACGCGGGCTTCAAGCAGCTGATGTCCACCAAGGTCGAAATTCCCTGGCTGGGTTATACGGCCAAAAACGGCAACCTGATCCCCGCCCGGATGGAAATCGGCGTCGTCGTCGCCCTGGTGATCGTGGCCGTCATCTTCGTGGTTTTGCGCAAGACCAGACTGGGCCGCAGCTTCTACGCCCTGGGCGGCAACCGGCAAAGCGCCCTGATGCTGGGCGTCAACGTCCGCCGCACCCGCTTTTGCGCCCATGTGATCAGCGGCCTGCTGGCGGGCATCGCCGGCTTCGTGTTCATGATGCACACCGGCGCGGGCAACGCCACCAACGCCGCCGGGGCAGAGATGAACGCCATCGCCTCCTCCATCATCGGCGGCACCCTGCTGTCCGGCGGCGTGGGCAACGTGATCGGCACCTTCTTCGGCGTCCTGACCCTGGCCACCATCAAGTCCATCGTGGTCACCTCGGGCCTGACCAAGCCCTGGTGGCAGAGCATCACCACCGGCGCGATGCTGTGCTTCTTCATCCTTCTGCAGAGCGTTGTCCTTTCCAGCAGAGGCAAGGGGAAGGCTCATATGCCAAATTGGTTGAAAGGAGCAGCGGGGAAGAAAGAATAACCTGTCTACCGATAATATGGAGCGTCCCTCCGTGCTTTCCAGCGCGGAGGGACGATTTATTTATTTTCCCGTTTTCCCCGTCGAATAGATATAGATGCTGTATTCCTCGTCCCAGGCGTCGTAGCTCCAGGAGCCCGGGTAGCCGCTGTCGCGCACCACGCGGTTGAGGAGGGAGGGATCCTCCATCAGCTCCATAAACAGGGGCTTGGACAGGAAGAGATAGAAATTCTCATGGCCTTCCGCAAGCCCCTCGCGGATCGCCTGGGTCATCCTGACGACCGAGCGGATGTTCTCGGCATAATAGCCGTCATACCATTCGGCCTCCCTGACATGGACCAGGCAGGCCCCCGGCCAGCTGCTCAGGCCAGAGGTGTACACCCCGCCCCGGATCAGCAGCTGGAAGCAGCTCTCCGCGTCGTCCTGTTCAATCAGCTTGGAAAACAGGTCTTTTGTAAGCGTCAGCCAGAACTCCCTCGGCTTTTTGTCCCGGAGGCTTTGGGCCGCCTCAGTGACCTCCTCCTCAGTTTCGCAGAAGCGCCAGCGCTCGAGCTTGGTAACGCCCTCCAGGTTCAGCTCCGCCCCCGCCCGATAGGCGTGGTTCACCATCACGCCCCGGGAGGAGGCGAGGAAATAGATGTCCTCCGGGTCTTCGGACAGGCGCTTTAAAACCTCTTCGGAGCAGCGGATCGCCGCCTGGCTCTCCCCGGCCTCCGCGCTCTGTACGATGGCCTCCGAAAGCTCCTCCCAGGTATCCGCCGTCCGCTCCCGGATGGACAGCCAGCTTCGGTCCGTCTTTTCCGCGAAGGGCTCGGGCAGCACTTCGCGGCTGAAGCTGTAGGCCGCCTCCATCCGGTCCAGGCCGATATTGAAATACTGATAGGAGACGCCGTATTCCTCCTCGTCGTCCCAGGTCACGTCCACGCTGCGCCAGGATCCGTCCAGCAAAATCAGGTTCCACATGTGGCCGGCGTCTTCGTCCTCCTGGGCCTCTCCCTCCGCCTTGAAATCGCCGGAGATATAGCGGACCTCAAGATCGCACAGCGAGGCGCAGAGATAAAACGCGTCCGCGTACCCGTCGCAGTTGGCCTTCCCGTACAGCAGAGCGCCCACGCAGCAGTCGTCGTTGACCGTGGCGTCGTCCACGGTATAGGTGATGCGGCCGCACAGCAGGTCGTGAATCTGTTTCGCCTTCTCCAGGTCGGTCCCGCTGACATTGCGGATCAGGAGCCTGGCGTCGGTGAGGATCAGGCGGTGCTGCAGGCTCAGTTCCTTTTCCCGGCCCGACCGGACAGCCTGGGCGATCCGCATTCCCGGATAGCAGGCCTCTTCCGCCGGCGGGAAGACGAATACCTTCGCTTGGTCGTAGGCGTCATAGGGGCAGAGGAGGCCCGCCGCGCTCATCACCTCGTCCATCAGGTTGGCGTCCCGCTCCAGGGCCGCGTAGGTGGCGTCGTCCACCGCCAGGACAATCTTCCCCCGGGGCTCCCCGAGCAGCGCTTCCTGAAGCACCCGGACGCTGCCCGCCACCCCCTCCGCTTCCAGGGGGGTGACCTCCGCGGTTTCCGGTTCCATATACCAGACGGCGCAGTGATCGTCGCTGTAATACATGTCGCTGTAGTCAACCAAGCCGGACAGACATTCGAGCCGGTTCCGCTCCCGGTCGTTGCCCAATAGCTCGCCGTACAATGTCTCGTTCAGCAGCATCCCAAAGGTATGGGCGCTTTCGGCCTGCTGAACCGCCTGGGCAAATTCCTCCCGGCTCTCGACCAGGTACATCGGCCAGGGCCACCACTGAATATTGTTCAGCCAGATCCGGCCGCCCGGCCGGTAGCTGCACTCCGCGTCCATCACCCCCGCCTGGCCGGCGTGGTACCACACCCGCTGGGTTTCGGTAAACTCCCGGAAGGTCTCCTCGTTCAGCAGGACGGTGACGGATGTTTTTCCGTCCCTTCTGGCCTCCAGCACGGCGTTTTTCAGGCCGTCCCAGTCCGTACCCGCGACCCGGGAGAACAGCCCGCCCCAAAGCTCCTGGGACGCCTTTGGCTCCTGCTCGGAGACCTCCGGCACCGCGAAGGCAGACCCGGCGCAAAAGACCGCCAGCGCCGCCGCCAGGAACAATAAGGCCCGCCCATGATCTTTCCGCCGCATCCCGATTCCTCCCTTATTTCTTTTTTTCGGAAGCGCCTGGTCTCACCGCCGGCCGGACATGGTCCGGGGGACCGTAGGCCAGAATTCCCCAACCGACGAAGTTCAGCAGGAACAGGCACCAGAACGCAAAGCTTTTGCTCTTCCCAAAGGCGGCCGCCAAAGCCTTACTGCAGCGATAATCATGCACAATCAGCATCACCAGCACGGTCAGAAGCCCCACCAGAAATATCAGCATCACCGGCAGAAACGCCTCTCCCCACCTGGTTTCCAGCGCCTCCAGCCTGTCCCTGGTCAGCAGGGACGGCGGCAGGGTAAAGAGACAGGCCGCCAGATAGAGCCATCCTTTTCCGTAGAAGGTCTGCCAGAGGGTATAGACATTGTAATACGGAATCAGGCCTTTCCAGCCGGGCACACCCGCCTTTTCCAGAATATGCCATAAAAACAGCCCGTACGCGGTTGGCCGCAGGATATTCCAGATAAGCCACCCTGCTGGAATCCGTCCCTGCCTGAACAGCGCGGTATATGCCAGCACATAAAGCGACGAAATGACCGCTGAGCAAAGAAAAATGAGGAGTTCCTTTTTCCAGTCTATCTTTCCTGTTTGGCTCATGAATTCACCCCGTTTCCCCGTTCACGGATGGGTTTTCATCCTCGCCTGGCTGCAACGGTGATTTCTTATTTCTCCGGCGAAGCGGAGGGACAGCTGCGGGAGCTCTTTTTATTATTCGGCGGCTTTTGGTTCTTCTCCTGGTTTGATCAGGTATTTAAGGCCCTTGGTTCTCACAAATTCCTCCGCGAAGGAGCCTTCCGGCACGATGAACACAGCGTCGCAGCCGTCCAAGGCGGTATCGGCAATCTCCGTAAGGACGGAGGGCAGCTCCAGATAGGCGATCGGAAGGCCGGAGAGCGCTTCCTCTCCCAGCGAGACAGTACCGGCAGGAAGCCTTGAAGGCTGGATAGCCGTCACATGGCAGATAGCGCTGGCTCCGTTCAGGGTGAAGGTGATGTCCGCTTCCCCCGCTTCTGCGGCCGTCAGGACGCCGTTTTCCCACTGAAGGGCGCTTTCCGGCTCCGCCGTCCATGAAAGCTGGTCGGTGATCTCCGCCAGCTCCGCCTGCACGGCCAGCTCCATCGGCAGCCCTACGGGAACGGTCAGGGTTTCCGGCAGGATCAGCTTCGGCACCGGCTCCAGGTGGAAGGCATAGCGGGAGGTATGGATCACGCAGAGGATCGCATGGTCCGGGTCGTCCGCCCGTTTCCAATCATGCCAATAAGGCGTATGGGAATAGGTCAGAACCTCCTGCGTCTCGGGATTGACGTCGTGGACAAAGACGGCGTGGCCGTAAGGGGCGCTGGCGTTAGACTTTGGATGCATCATAACGATGTCCCCGGGAGCAATGATGCTGACATCAATCGGCCCATCCGAGGGCTTTCTCGTGAAGGGAACGCCGAGGGTCTCCGTCAGGGTGGCGAAAACGCTGCCGTAATAGTTCGTTCCCCCGCCTCCGCTGGAAACATAGGGAGCGTAGCAGCAGAATCCCCCGGCGGTGAGACATTCGGAAACGAAGGTAGCGCAGTCGTTGCTGGCGATCAGGGTCCCTGAGTTGATCGTCTGATTGTTCCACATACGGTCTGCAAAGGCGAAAGCATCCGCCAGGTTCAGGTATTTTCCGGTATAGCTGGCCATCCCCTGTTCGTTGGTATACACCGTATCCAGTACATCGCCGTTGCCGCCCACCACCCGGACCGGCCAGTCAGTCATCGGCTGGCCGTCCTTGTTTTTCACCTGGATGGATTTCGTTTTCGGATACGGCCGCATGTAGGACGCTTCCACCCACAACTGCCGGGCCGTATCCGCTCCGGGCTCCTGATATTCAATCTTGACGAACGCGTGATGAAACCGGGAAATCCCCAGAACCGTCACCGTCGCCTCTCCCACCTTCACTCCCTGGCTCCCAGTGATGGTGCCTTCATTGTTTACCGACAGATAGGAATACGCCATCCGGTTCTTGCCGTAAAGCACCGCCGTGGGCTTGGATGGAAAGAGGATTTTCGGCGCGGTGGTGGAATAGGCAGTATCCGCAAAGCTCAATTGCTCACAGCTGATCAACAGAACTATCAAAAGAACCGCTATCAAAGCACGTTTCATAGCCATTGTTTTCTCCTGATCAATGACCCATTATTTCTTATTGCTCATGCACTTCAAATCCATGCTCTCTTCCCCATTGGGCCGCAAAGCTGCCGGAGGGAGTGACGATCACCATGCCCGTGTCGAAGGCATCCTCGGCAATACTGGTGACGGCATTCGGGATGAAAACCACAATCCCTTCCGGCAGCCCCTGGAAGGCTTCGGATTCGATAGTGGTCAGACTGGCAGGCAGGATCAGCTGAGGAGCAAGGTCTGGCGCGCAATGGAAATTTGCTTTCAGCAGATCGTCATTGCCGTATTCCACCTCTATCCCGGCCCAATCGTTTTCAGTACCGTGATAGTAAACATCCTTTAGACCATAACACAGGGAGAAAGCATATTCGTCGATTTTGGTGACTCCGGAAGGAATGGTAATCTCCGTCAGGTTGGAGCAATGTCTGAACGCGTCGCTCCCGACGGCGGTCACGCCGTCTGGGATCGTGTAAACCGGGCCTGCTTTTGCGGACGGATACTGAATCAGCAGGCGTTGATCCTTGCTGAACAGGACGCCGTCCAAGGAACTGTATACCGGGTTGTCCGCATCCACATGGATGGCCTGCAGATACCCATTATCCATGAACGCGCGTTCGCCGATGGCGGTCACGCTGGCGGGAACGTGAATTTCGGTCAGGGAGCTGCAGCCGTTCAGCGCATTGTCGCCGATGACGGTCACAGTATTCGGGATGCTGATCTCTGTAAACTTTCCGCAGAATTCAAATGCGTTTGCGCCGATGCCGGTTACGCCTTCTTCGATCATGACCCGCTTGATTTGGGATGAATAAAGATGCCACGCAGCCCGATCATCGAGCAGCTCGAAGTCGTCCATCGCTCCCGTTCCGCTGATCGTCAAAAGTCCGTCTTTGTCCAGCGTCCAGTGCAGGTTAAACCGATCACCGTGAGCCACCACGTCAGCGTTCGGGTCGATCACATGCACATAGCAAGTTCCCGGATGACAGTCATAAGCGTAAGCGGTGATGGTCGCCTCCCCGTAGTCATAAACAGTCAGATGGTCCGCAGCAACGCTCGCCACCGTAGGATCGGAGCTTTCCCAAGTGAAGGAATAATGCCGGCCCCCGTCCAGTTGGGTCATCAGGTCGATTTCCTGACCGGGCTGGAGCCAAATATCATGATCGCAGAAAGAAATCACACCGGTCGCCGGGGTTTCCCTGCTCTGCCCGAGGTCCAGATCGCAGCGGCTGCAGCGAAGCCTCTCTGTGCCTGCATGGACAGCGTTAGCTTCCCGTTCCGTTTTCCAGACAGGGTCGTGTCCCTCCTGACAAGCCGTTGGAAGCAAAACCTGAATAACACAAGATACACTAAACCCGTTATACAGCTTCACGGTCATCGTCACAGTACCGGGCTTCATGCCTACAAATCTGAAACCACTGGGTCCAAAATATTCCAATTGAATGCAATCCACATCGCCGGATAATGTATAGCTTACGTCATCCGGATAAAGCATGCTTCCGTCTCCCTGCTCTGTTTCGGTCCATACTTTTTTCCGGATTTCAATTTGCCCCCGGCTCCCTGTATTCAGTTGCATATTCTCCCTGGACAGCGTAAAATTTTCACTTCGTTTATATGCCTGTACGGTGCATCTCAGAGTTGCTCCTGTTTGTGATGTAGCTGTCACATACGTAGATCCGCTATCGGTTAATACTTTCACAGATGTGCCTTTATTCACCAACCGAAAAGCACTCGTAGAAGTTGCTTCATCCATTTTCCATGTGACCTTCACCGGATTGCCGTAATAATCCGTAACCGTCGGCAGTTTCATGGTCGCTCCTACGGGGACTTCCATCACGGCATAATCTTTTCCATCCACATAGAGAATGTCCGTCGGTTCTGTAATCCGGATCGGCACACGTATGGATACATCGCAATACAGACTCCAAATGGTCAGTGTCGTCTGGCCGATTCGCTGAGGATAAAGGGTGTTTCCCTGCAAATCCGTTCGGACAATGGAACGGTCATCACTGCAAACGACTATTTCTTGGCCGGAGACCGCTCCAAGTTCATCATAAATAATATAGCCGATGGTTCCGTTGTTGTTTATATTCACAGATGATTTGTTCAAAGGAACAACGATCTCGTCCACCGTGCAGGTGAATTCTTTGGGGAACCTTGCCGCCTTGACCTTAAAGCTGAATTGCGCCCCGTTTTCAAGGGTTGCTCTCAATGTGCCGCTGGCAGCGCGATTGGGCGTGATCAGGCCGTTCTCTCCGATCGTAAAATTCTGACCGTCTTGGGAGAAAGTGGCAGGATATACATTTCCCAGCTTATCCTGTACGGAAAGCTGGAAGCTGCTCTCCACATCCATATAAGGCTTCGGCCGGATCACGGTCAGCGCCCGGGGGCTGTCGGTCACGGTAATCGGGATCACTTTACTCATCCCGACCCCATGAAGAACCAGGTTGCAGACGCCTGCCGTCACACCGGTCACGCGGTTTCCCTCCAGAAGGGCCACCGTTCCCTCCAGCCCTTGCTCAGCGGGTTCGGCAATTTCCATCGTAATCCAGGCATCGCTTGGGAAAAGAACAGATACTTCCAAAGACTCTCCGGCTGCCAGCGTAGTCTTCGGAAGATCGTATACGATGTCATTCTCGCCGGACAAAACCCTGATCCTCACGGAGGAGGTGCTGCCGTCCGTGCCGTAGGCTGTGAAAGTCACCCAGCCGGGAGCAAAGGGGTAGAAAGACCATACCCTGCTGTCCCCGTCCCATCGGACGCAATCGCTTCCCTCGGTGATCGTCACCAGGGGAAGCGCCTCTTCTCCGTTGCTCTTTGCGCTCAGGGTGAGGTTTTTGCCGACCACGGCATATTCCTGCGGGCAGGAAAGCTCGACGTTTTCACATTCTTCCACCACGACCACTTCAAACTGGCAAAGCTCCTGCTTCAGGGGATTGATGACATAGATCTTCATGTGGCCTTTGGAAATACCTTTGAGGGTGAGCCCGTCCTCACTGATTTGGACGAAGTTGTCATAGTATGCGCCCTTGGTAAACGTCGGCAGATTGTACATGGCGCCGTTTTCCAGCGTCAGGCCGGTGTTCACCGTTTCCCCTGCGCGGAGGACAAAGCGCTCCTGAGACACAGAAGCCTTCGTCGCCAGGTCGTCCACCACCACGCTGATCGTTCGGATTTCCCTTTCCTGGAAGGTAATATGCAAATCGAACGTTCCTTTCTTTTGAAAGCAAACGTCGAACGTTCCGGTAACCGGCAAGCTGGTGTTGATATGAGTCTTATCTGGCGTCTCTTCACTCCACGCTTGCAGGGCTTCCGGATCGCTGCAGTACGCATTAAAATGATAGTGGCTGCTGTACGGTCTCTCAAAAGGCAGATGGATCGTCTCCCCCAACCCCACGGTAATTTCATCCGCCACGTCGATCGTATATCCCACCTCTTCACCCGAAGCGGGGAGGACGAAGCAGATCAGCGCCATCAGCAGAATCAGGAAGTAACATTTTTTCACAAGATCAGCTCCTTTTTTTGAAACCATCCCGAGGGGATGCCCCCGTCTATCCGATCCAAATCATCTGTTCTTCTATTATACCTCATCTTCCTGGATCAGGCTACCCCTTTGGCATGAAAGGAGGCTCCCGGGTCATGAACGGCGGGGGGAGGCGTCTTCCTCGCGGCACCAGGCGCGGAAGCGGCGGTGAAATTCGGCGCGGAAGGTGCGGCCCACAGGGATGAGGTCGCCGTTGGACAGAAGGACGTTCTGGGGCGTACAGCGGCGGACGTAGCGGAGATGGACGATGTAGCTGCGGTGGCAGCGCACGAAGGCGTCCGGCGGCAGGAGCCGCAGGATTTCGTGGAAGCGCTTGCGCAGGGTGTACTGACCCACCTCGTCCGTCGTTTTGATCTGGACGTTATGGCCCAGGGCTTCGATGGACAGGATGGAATCCGCCGGCAGGCGCAGCGTCTGGGCCCGGGTTTCGATGAGGACGCTGTCGCGGCGGGACAGCAGGTAGCGCCGCCAGACCAGCTCCATGCACTCGTCGATGTCCTGCTGGGAGACCGGCTTTTTGAGGAAGCGGAGGGCGCTGACCGCGTAGCCCTCGTAGACATATTCGGCTGAATTGGAGATGAGGACCACCGGCAGGTTCGGGTCGAGCCGGTGAATCTCGCGGGCAGCCCTCAGGCCGCTTTCCTCGTGCTGAAACTGGAGGCCCGTCAGCAGGGCGTCCATGCGGAGGCCCGCCTCAAAGCGCTCCATCAGGTCCTCGCTGGAGTGAAACACCGTCACGCTGACGGCATGCTCCAGCTGACGGCCGCAGACCCATGCCGCAACCGCCTGCCGGAGCGCCTCGGCGCTGGCCGGATCAGCCTCGCAGATGATGACATTCATTGCCGGTTTCTCCTTCAGATCATTTTCACAGAGCATTTTCTCCCATGGGAAAGGGCGGCGGGGCTGTCCGGCCGGGGTTTTTGATAACAGTATAATACCCCCCCCCGAAAAAAATCAACGCCTGAAAGGGGGTACACGGCTCACGCAAGCGTGAGCCTGTTGGCGGGGGAATTCTTCCCCCGCCAATGCCACCCTCTTGGCAGATTTGCCTGTCAGGCCTGCGGCCCTCCCGGGCGGCAAATCTGTAAGGAATGAATTTTTGCTCCCGGATGGCAAGCTAACCTCCGCAAAAATTCTCCTCGAACCGGCAAAGCCGGTCCTGCGGATTTCCCTGAAGGGGGCTNCTGCCCCCTTCATAACCCCTTTGTTTGTATCCAACGATCTACATTATATCATCATTTTATCACTCGTGCGGTTGCTCTGAGGGGGCCCAATTGTAACAATTTTGTTCACCGCGCAGGCCGGTCCGTCTCGGAGACCTCCGGGGGACAGACCCCCAGCTCTGTCAGCAGTTGGGCCTCCTGAGGGCTGACGAAGCCCTCCTCCGGGCTGCCGTCCGGCCCCATCTCACACTCGATCAGGTCCAGCCGGTCGAAGACCCGCTGGGCCGTCCAGCCGCTGAAAAAGCCGTTCCCCCGCATCCGCTCCTCCACGGCGGACAGGAGGAGCATCGCGGCCAGCACGACGAACCCCATCCCAAGGACCGCCCGCTCCAAGGGGCCCGCGACACCGCCGGACGGGAAAAGGCCCGGCAGCGGGGCCGCTTCCGGCCGCCTTCCCTCCTCCAGGGAAAGGAAGCGGACCGCCGCCTCCAAGTGAAGATCCCGGAGCAGGCGCTTCGCCTCCTCCGCAGTCAAAGGACGCTCCGCCGGGTGCCAGTGGGTGCGGCTCCATTTTTCCAGCCGGGACAGCGGGGCCTGCCCCTCCAGGATCAGGAAGCAGATCAGAGAAAACAGGGCCCCATATTCCTCCGGAAAGCAGGCGCGCAGGTCGTCCAGGAAGCCAGTCTGTCTACCGATCTGGTCCAGCAGGTAAACGCCCCCGAAATACATCCGTTTCGCGGGCCGTGCCGCCGCGGCCCCGCCCTGGTGGGCGATGGTCTCCGGTAGCGGCCGGCTGAAACGGGGGGAAGGGATCAGGTTCCCTTCCCCGTCCAGCTTGCCGATGCAGATGCGCCTGCTGCGGGACTGGCGCTTCTCCGGGTTCCAGTAATATTTGGACTCGTATACATAGGTCGTCCCGTTCTCCTTGTTTCGGACATAGACCAGTTTCAAAAATCCGCTGCCTCCTGCTCCCTATTGCCTGCCGCCCGGCTCCTCGTCCTGCGCCGCTTTCACGAACTGGCCGATCATCTCATCCGCGGAAGCTCCGTATAGCGAATAGGCTGTAAACCCATCAAACCATTCATAGCTTACTCTTTTTGCCTCTACAAGCCGGTATACCTGCCATCCGTTGACGAGGGTGTTTTCCTTATTTTTTTCCGTCCTGGTGATATGATTCCACAAAAAACGGTCGTCGGTGTACCAGTGGATACCGTAGGTCAGCGTTTCACGATCCCGCTGCGCGTTTTTCATGACGACACGAAAATTGATGGAATACAAATCTACCGTAACTTGATAGTAATCTGGCTCCCACTCCGGCAAAACCGGCAGCGCGGCCCTTGGAGAAAAGCCCAGGTATTCTTCCACTTCTCCCAGGTCGGCGGTGAAGAAGCCTGAAGCTCGCCCGTATCTTTCAATCACTTCGGTAAACGCCGCCCTGGAAACGCCCGTCACCCTGTCGGTATCCGGAGCAAAATCGGGGGGAATCGGCGGCTCCGGCTCCTCCTCTATAGTGATTTCCTCTTCCTCTTCCTCCGGCGTCTTTTCTTTTACGCCCACCTCAAGGAAGCGGCGGATCCACGCTTCCGTGGAAGGGCCGGAGAGGGTCTGGACGGCCGGGCCCCTGTACCAGGTGTAGGAAGGCTCTCCGTCGCTGACGTTCCGAAATACATCCCAGCCATCGACGCGCCGGTATCTGCCCGTATGATCCCGTGTCAGGTAGCGGCCCCGGAAGCTTTCGTAATCCGACAGCCACGCCGCCTGGTAGATCAGCTCCCCACCGTCTCCCAGGGAATCCCTCAGCCTGGCCCGGAGAAAGGCGTTCCCCCGCTCCCGCGAAACGGCGTATTCCGCCTCCCACCCCTCCATGACCGGCAGATATTCCTGGAGGGAAACACCCAAAAAGCTCTCCGCCTCGCGCCGGGATACGGTTTTCAAGGCTTTCTCCGGATTTCCGGATCTGGTCACGGAACCGGCCGCTTTGCTGTCTGCGCCGGGGTTCACAAACTGCCCGATCAGCTCGTCTATCTCCGGTTCGCCGTGCAAGGTATACACTGCGTTTTTCCCGAACCAGACATAGAAGCTGGTTCCGTAATTCGTGCTCCGGTAAACAGTCCGCCCGTTCACCGTCAGATATTTTCCCGCTTCATCCTGCTCAATGTGATACTCCAGCCCTTCCGGTTCAAAAAACCAATCGACGTCGTAGAGGATATTAACATCATATCTTTCCAAAGACCGGAAACGGCAACTCAAAAAGAGTGAATCTTGAAAAACACCCGCATGAATGTTCTCAAGCGCCCAGCCCTCCGGAACCGGCACGACGCCGCCCAGGAAGAAGCCCAGAAAGCCCTCCACTTCTTCGATCCGTTCCGATGAATAGTTGCGGTGAGGCGCATACTTATCCATTGCTTTTCGGAGCATCTCCTCGGTGACGGGGTCCTCCTTCACCGGGTTCCGCCTCACGAAGGCTTCGGCCACCTCGTCCGCCGCCGCGCCTGTGAGCTTGTATACCTCCATTCCCTGAGACCAGGTATAGGAAACGACGCCCTGTTCTTCGCTTCTGAAAGCGCTGCCGCCGCCGACCGTCACATACTCGCCTTCCCCTTCGGGCTGGGCGGCATCCTTCAGATAATTAAAGTCTGTGATCCAGCGGATGCGGTATTGCAGGGGGTCTCCCGCCTGCCCGTCCCGGCGGAAGAGGATGTCCAGCCGGATTTCCTTTTCCAGGTTTTCCGCGCTGTAGCTTTCCTTCCTCCAGCCCTCCAGGTCCGGCACGGCCCCTTCCAGGGAAAAGCCCAGGAAAGCCTCGATTTCCTCCAGGCGGTCCGTCTGGTAGCTGCTGCCGATTTCCCGCTGGTTGATGGCCTCCGCCACGGACTGTATCGTAATCTGCTGGCCGGTGACCATGTACTCCTGCTCGTCCGGGGTGGAATAAGGTTTGAACCAGCGCAGCCTGATGGACACTGTTCCCAGCAGGACGACCACCAGCACGGCCGCCGCCGCGACGGCCGAGGCGCGGACGAAGGTCCTTTTCCTTTCCTCCCGGGCGCGGATTTTGCTTTGGATCGACGCCCACAGGCGGTCAAAATAGCCTTCCTCCTGCGATTTTGGCCCGCCGCTCAGCTCTGCCAGGAGGCCGAAGCACGCGTCGACATAGGCCGTGTCGATGTCCCGGCTGTCCTTGGCCAGCTCCGCGTCGATCATGCGGCGCAGGCGGTCCTTCAGTTCTCCCGCCGTGATCCGGCCGGACCGAAGGCTTTCTTTCAGTTGTTCAGCCCTCTGCTCCGCTTCGGAGAGACCCATAACGTTCCCCCTTCAATCAATAAGGTCCTGATGACGCCCAAACGATTCTAACGGAAGGGAAAAAATTTTTGATCAACCCTTTTTCCCCTCCATATATACATAGATACTCAGATGCCAAAAAGATTCTGCCAGAACATAAAAATTTTGCTGGCCTTGATTTTTTTGCGGAGCCTCGCCACGGAGGACTTGACCGCCGCCTCCGATTTCCCGCTTTCCTCCGCGATGCGGCGGATGGACTTGCCCTTCTTAAAATGCTCCGTGTAGGTAAAGCGCTCCTGATCGGTCAGGAGACTGAGGATTTCGTCCTCGATCTCCTTGGCCGCCTCGCCGGCCAGCCACCGCTCGATGGAAGAAAGGGCCTGGTCCTCCCCCTCCTCCGCCTGACGGTCCAGGGAATAGCCCTCGCGCCTGCGGGCCCGCCGGTACTTGCGCAGGGCGTTGAGCAGGCGGTGATGGCAGGTCTGGATCAGCCAGCCCCGGGGGTTGGGATGGTCCTTCAGCGCTTCGTACCTGGAAAAAGCCGAAAGGAAGGTCTCCTGAACGCACTCGGCGATCAGGCCGTCATACTCCCCGGCGTAACCGACATATGCCCTGCAATGGCCGTCCAGCGTCCTGGCGTACAGGGTATACAGCTCCGTGATGAATTTGTCCCGTTCATTCGTTGCAGTCATAAAACCTCTTCAGCCTGGTAATAAGCAGCTTCTCCCCGATCAGGAAGGGCCCTGCCGAAATCAAGCTCAGCACAGCAGACCAGCTCCATTGATCATCCAATTATACTACGAACCACCCCGTTTTTCCATCCGCGTCACGAACGGCAGCTATATGGCACGAACAGACCCGCCCACCTTCTTTCCCAAAAAACAAAAAAGCCGCCCCCACGAAGGCGGCGTTGGGATTAGGGATTAGGGATTAGGCATTAGGCATTAGGCATTAGGGCTGTGAGGGCCCGGAAAACAGCACAGTGTGCTGTTTTCACCGAACAGCGGGCCGGCAGGCCCTGGATAAGGGAATAGGCATTAGGCATTAGGCATTAGACAGAGTGAGCGATTGAAAAGGGGCAGAGGAAAGAACGTGACAGGCAGCAGGAATTACGCATTACGCATTACGAATTACGCATTCGGCTATTTACCTACTACCTCCTCCCTCCTACCTCCTACCTATTTCCTCCCTCCTCCCTATTCATTGTACTTCTCCAAAAAGCTATGCACCATCCCTCCCTCTTTCCAGCCTGGGAAGGTGCGGATGTTGACGGTGTGAAGGGCGGCAAAGATGCGCAGCTCGATGTCCGGCTCGGTGGCCTTCAGGGCGCGGATCATCTCCTTGACCGCCTTGCGCTTGGAGAGGGCCTCGTGGTCCTCGCTGCGCTCGGTCATGCGGCAGGCGCAGCGCAGGAAGGACAGGCCGTTGTAGCGGGCCCAGGCGATCACGTCCTCCTCGAGGATGCAGTACATCGGGCGGATCAGCTCCATGCCGGGGAAGTTGTCGCTCCTGAGCTTGGGCAGCATCCCCTGGAGCTGGGAGCCGTAAAACATAGCCATCACCGTGGTTTCGATGACGTCGTTTAAGTGGTGGCCCAGGGCGATCTTGTTGCAGCCGCGATTTTTCGCCTCGGCGTAGAGGTTGCCCCGCCGCATCCGGGCGCAGAGGTAGCAGGGGTTCTTCTCCGTCCCGTCGGCAACAGCGAAAATATCCGTCTCAAACACGTCGATGGGGATGTCCAGCACGGCAGCGTTTTCCTTGATCCGCCGGCGGTTCTCCGGGCTGTAGCCCGGGTCCATCACCAGATAGGTCAGCTCGAAGGGAAAATCGCTGTAGCGCTGGAGCAGGCGCATCAGCAGGGCCAGGAGCATCGAATCCTTCCCGCCGGAAATGCAGACGGCCACATGGTCGCCCGGGGCAAGGAGCTCATACCGCTTGACGGCATGGATAAAAGGCGTCCACAGCTCCTTGCGGAACCGCTTGTGAACGCTGCGCTCAATCAGCTGCAGGCGGGTCAGTTCGTCTCTCATACGCCCTCCCGGGTCAAATCCTTGATAACTTCCGCCGCGATCAGCAGGCCTGCGGCGGCGGGGACAAACATGATACTGCCCGGCAGGCTCCGTTTGCCCGGGGGCAGGGGCTCGCCGTCCGGCAGGGAAGCGGGCATCCTCGGCGGCTCGTCCGACCAGACGGCCTTCAGATGGGTGATCCCCTTCTTTTTCAGAGCCTGGCGCACCGCCCGGGCCAGGGGGCAGACGGAGGTTTTGCTGATGTCCGACACGCGCAGCCGGGAGGGGTCCAGCTTGTTGCCGGCACCCATGCTGCTGATGATGGGCACGCCCCGCCGCGCGGCCTCCTCCGCCAGGGCCACCTTGGCGGCCACGCTGTCCACCGCGTCCACGATGTAGTCGTATTCGGAGAAGGGGAACTGGTCCAGATTGTCCGGCAGGGCGAATACGGGGAAGCAGGTCACGGACAGGTCCGGGCAGATAGAAAGCAGGCGCTCCTTCATCACATCCGTCTTGAGCCGGCCGATGGTCAAATGGGTGGCGATGATCTGGCGGTTCAGGTTGGTCAGGCTGACGGTGTCGTGATCGATCAGGTCCAGCGCGCCGACCCCGCTGCGCGCCAGGGCTTCAACCGCGTACCCGCCAACCCCGCCGATCCCGAACACAGCCACGCGGGAGCGGCGAAGTTTTTCCATATTGTCTGACCCGAGCAGCAGCTCGGTGCGCTGAAATTGAGAAAGCATGGGAACCTCCGGAGGGATGGGGGAATTAGGGAATAGGGATTAGGAATTAGGGATTAGGGATTAGGTAGGAGGGAGAAGGTAGGAGGTAGGAGGTTTTTAGTCAGAGTGGAGAGTGGAGAGTTTTCGTTCGCTGCGCTCACAGAGTGGAGATGGAATATGGTTCCATGCTACTTCAATTCTGGTTTCATGTCAACTTCAATATTACTTCAAACAGCTTGAAGGACCGGGGGCGGGCCTGAAAAAAAGAACCCGGCGTGACATGAGCCGCGCCGGATGTAATGATATTTAGACAAACTCAAATCTGCACTCTGACTAAAAGCCTAATGCCTATTGCCTAATGCCTAATGCCTATTCCCTAATCCCTATTCCCCTTCCGTCTCCTCAGCCTCTTCCTCCTCAACCGCTTCCTGCTCCGCCGCTTCCTCGGCCAGGCGTTCGGCTTCTTCCTCAGCCAGGCGGTCCAGGAGTTCGGCGGGGGTTTCTCCGTGTACGGCGGGGGTGAAGGCGATGTCCATGTCGAGGTCCAGCCATTCCTTGCCCTTGTTGGTGTTCAGGAGATAGCCGTGCAGGCCGTCCGTGGTTTCCACCTCGGCCCAACCGTTGTCCTTGACCTGCAGCACGGTCAGCGGGCGCAGGGTGGGGAACTGCTTGAGGCGGGTGCCGTTGGAACGGTCCGCCGAGCGGATGTTGACGGTGGTGCGGCGTTCGGGATTATTCGGGTCCTGCAGGATGGATTTTTCCACCGGGCCTTCCCAGACGTCCCGGAAGGACAGGCAGTCGTTCTGCAGATAGCCCTCATATTTTCCCCAGCGGCAGAGGGAAAAATCGTCCCCCCGCTCGATGATCACCACGTACTGGCCGTCCGGCACCTTGGTGACGTTCTTGGCCTTGGTGCTGGCCGTCTTGTGCATCGGCAGGCTCTTGCTGCGCTGCAGGAAGACGATGGCGATCTGGTTGCCAAAGGGCGATTCGCTGAAGGACAGGGCGTAAGTGCGGATGTAGCGGGGCTCCTTGACGCCGGGCTCGGCAAAGCCGCACCAGCCCAGGCCCAGGCTCTTGATCTCGATCTCCGCGCCGTAGGGAAGGGCGCTCACCGGCTCCTTCCGCTCGTCAATGTCGTCATAGACGAAGGCGCCTTCCTCCGCAACGACCACCGCGGTGATCTTCCCCTTGACATAGGTCGGGGCCACCGCCTGGTCCGCCGCCAGGCAGGGGACACAGCAGGCCAGGATCAGCCATGCCGCCAAAAGAGCAGTCCACTTCTTCAACATATAATCAGTCCTCCTTTCAGGACGGTGCCTCTCTCATCATCTTTATTTTACATGCAGAAACGGTTTTTTGTCAATTGAAAGATCAGACATATGGCCGTCTGCGGCCGGGAATCAGCGCAGAAAGCTGTAAATTCTATACCCCTGGTAAAACTCAATTTCGAGCGACATACTTCTGGTCTTTGCTCCGCGGGTTGTCCGGGTCTGTCATGACCAGATCTCCCGATTCGATCAGAGGCTTCAAATAGTTCCTGTAGAAACCGCTTCTGGACTTCAATCCGATGTGCTCCATCATCTCCCACCTGGTTCTGGGAATCCGGCAGAACAGCAGCAGGTTTTTGCGCTTTTCCGCCGTCCCGTCTTGTTCACCCTGATGTTCACTTTGATGTGCACTTTCATGTTCACCCTGATGTTCACTCTGAGCCCAGGAAACGCCTTTCCCCCAATTCTTATTTTTCAGGGTGGCAGACAGCATAAAATCGCTCAGTTGAAATACCGGTTCAGGGAGACCAGCCTCCGCCATGTCCCGATAAACACGGTCCACTCCTTCGCCGAGTTCCTTTACATAATCGTATTCGATCAGCAGCTCGATGATCTTCGGGTTTCTGGAAAAGTGAAATTCACGGATATTGCTGATCCGGACAAGACCGGGCAGGATTCCGGGGCTCTCCACCGCAAAGTGGTCATCGAACATTTTGATCTGGATCTCCGTGCCCATGATGCTGTAATCCCGGTGAGCAACAGCATTCACGATCAATTCTGTCCAGCAAAATTCCGGATATTCAGGAATGGTCTGGAATACCGCGCCATCGCTGAGCCGCGTATATTCGCGGATTTGTGTGCGGACGAAAGCAACCGCCTGCTGCACTTGTTCCAACAGTCGGCCACTGAAGGTGACATCTTTGATCACATTCATGCGATCACCGACTTCCGCCGTGTTCCCTTCAAAACGGATAAACCGGATCCTGGCGCGGGGAAAGAAACGCTGCGGGTCTTTACCGAACAAGAGCACGGCCGCCGCACTGATCTTTTCCTCATCGCCACTCTCCGCGACAAAGCCCTTATTGTGCCGAAGATAATATGCTGCGTCTCCCCGGGTATATCCGATTTTCTTGCAGTAATCAAGAACATAGTCCAGATCAATGTCTTCGATCGTAGCGCCTGCGACCGTTTGGTCCTCGAAACGCCGGACGCCTTTTGCATAAACCAGTTGCAGTCGCTGTTCAAAATTGAGCTTTTTGCTCTTGTCTCCGACGCGCAGATAGACCTCATCCGCCTGATTGGCAACGACCTGTTCGTTGGGGAAAATGTACATCAGGAGAACATGGTTGGGCCTGTTGTCTTTGTCCGTTACTTCTATCGTTTTCAAATCGGCTTTCACGCTTGGAATACAGAAATCGAAGGGGACACGGACGATCTCATTGATTTGCTTTTCATAATCGTCGATGCCCGTGATCGTACCGTCATCCTCAATCCCGATCACAAGCCAGCCTCCGTCCGCGTTGGCCATGGCAACGATGGGCACCGCAAGGTCGACCGGCCTGATGCGGGCAGACTTCCGATCCATCATCTGTTTCTCTGTACTGAAACGCAGATCTTCGATGCTGTTCGGATCAAACATACGGCCGACCTCCTTGGCTTCAAATGTCCTGTTTCTTCTGTAGTATACCGCAACGGAATCCTGCCAGCAAGCTTTTTTCACGATCCGCCCGCCGTGTCAACCCGTAGATAATCCCTGCAAAGCTGACCAAAAACCGCAGGAAGGCAGGCCGGAAACCTTGACGCAACCAGAAAAAGAGGATAAAATGATAGACGAAAATATGTGTTCGTGTCTGGTCGTCCGAAGGACCCCGGCACACGGCTACTCCCTACCGAAAGAAAGGAATACTGCCATGAATGTAATTGAGCAACTGTCTCTGGTCGGTCTGGTCCCGGTCATCAAGGTGGAGGACGCGAACGACGCGGTGCCGCTTTGTAAGGCGCTGGCGGACGGCGGTCTGCCGGTGGCGGAAATCACCTTCCGCTCCGACGCCGCGGAGGAAGCCATCCGCCGGGTGCACGCCGAGCTGCCCGAGGTCATCCTGGGCGCCGGCACCGTGCTGACCCCCGAACAGGTAGACCGCGCGATGGCTGCCGGCGCTACCTACATCGTCTCCCCCGGCATCAACCCCAACGTCGTCAAGCACTGCCAGGAAAGGGGCATCCCCATCGTTCCGGGCACCTCTTCCCCGTCCAACGTGGAAACGGCCCTGGAACTCGGGCTGGACACCGTGAAGTTCTTCCCGGCTGAAGCGGTCGGCGGCCTGAAGGTCATCAAGGCCATGAGCGCGCCCTACGGCCAGGTCCGCTTCCTGCCCACCGGCGGCATCAACGAAAAGAACGTGGGCGAATACCTCGCCTTCCCCAAGATCGTGGCCGTGGGCGGCAGCTGGATGGCCCCCTCCGACGCCATCAAGGAAAAGGACTGGGCCCGCATCGAGAAGCTGGCCCGCGAGGCGGTCGACCTGGTGCTGGGCCTGGAGCTGCGGCACGTGGGCATCAACTCCGGTTCCCCCGAGCAGGCCATGGCGGACGCCAAGCGTCTGTGCGCCCTGCTCAACTGGCCGGTCAAGGACGGCAACAAGTCCACCTTCGCCGGACTGGGCTTTGAGTGCATGAAGATGCCCTTCCGCGGCAAGAACGGCCACATCTGCATCGCCACCAACAACATCAAGCGGGCCCGCTGGCACCTGGAGCGCCGGGGCTTCACTTTCGACGATTCCTCCGATTCCGGCAAGGCTATTTATCTCAATGAAGAAATCGGCGGATTCGCGTTCCACCTGCTGCAGAAGTGATTCGGCCTGCAATCTGAACGTTTCATAAAAGACACACAGCGCCTCACAAAAACCATGAACTGAACCATCAATTGAGAAAGGATGATCTCCCATGCCCAGAATTATTACCTTCGGTGAAATTATGCTGCGTTTAAAGAGCCCCGGATACGAACGTCTGATGCAGAGCCCGGTGCTGGAAGCCACCTTCGGCGGCGGCGAAGCCAACGTCTCCGTTTCCCTGGCCAACTACGGGATGGACACCGCTTTCGTCACCGTTCTGCCCGACAACGACATCGGCCGCGCCTGCGCGCGGGAACTCCGCGGTTTCGGCGTGGACGTGAACTCCATCGTCTACCAGCCCGGCCGCATGGGCATCTATTATCTGGAAACCGGCTCCGTCCAGCGTCCCAGCAAGGTCATCTATGACCGCGCGGGCAGCGCCATCGCCGAAGCCAAGGCCGACGCCATCGACTGGGAAAAGGTCCTGTCCGGCGCCACCTGGTTCCACATCACCGGCATCACCCCGGCCATCAGCCAGGCCGCGGCGGACCTCTCCCTGGCCGCTGTGAAGGCCGCCAAGAAGCTGGGCCTGCACGTGAGCTGCGACCTGAACTACCGCAAGAACCTCTGGAAGTACGGCAAGACCGCCGACCAGGTAATGACCGAGCTGGTCAAATACGTGGACACCGTCATCGCCAACGAGGAAGACTTCCAGAAGGCCCTGCTCCTCAAGGCCGAGAGCGCAGGCAGCGTCGAAGAAGGCGAGCTCAACCTGGACAACTACAAGGCCATCGCCAAGCTGGCCATGGAGACCTATCCCAACATCAAGCGGGTCGCCATCACCCTGCGTGAGAGCAAATCCGCCAACCACAACGACTGGAGCGCCTGCCTGTATAACGGCAAGGACTTCTTCGTCTCCCGCAAGTACCGCATCACCGACATCGTGGACCGCGTCGGCGGCGGCGACAGCTTCGGCGGCGGCCTGATCTACGGCCTGAACACCTATGGAGACGAGCAGCAAGCCTTGGAGTTCGCCGTGGCGGCCTCCTGCCTCAAGCACACCATCCCCGGCGACTACAACCGCATGAGCGCTTCCGAGGTCGAAAGCCTGATGAAGGGCAGCGGATCCGGACGGGTTCAAAGATAATAAATGGGAGGGAGATGTTTCTCCCTCCTACCTATTTCAAACGAAAGGATGATTTCCGATGAACGCATTTATGGATCAGAACTTCCTGCTGGATACCGAGGTCGCGCGGACGCTTTATCATGAAGCGGCGAAGGACTGCCCGATCATCGACTACCACTGCCATCTGAGCCCCAAGGAAATCTGGGACGACATCCGTTATGACAACATCACCCAGGTCTGGCTGGGCGGGGACCACTACAAGTGGCGCCTGATGCGCTCCGCCGGGGTGCCGGAAAAGTACATCACCGGCGACGCCTCCGACTATGAAAAATTCCTCAAGTTCGCCGAGGTGGTGGGCAAGGCCATCGGCAACCCCATCTATCACTGGAGCCACCTGGAGCTGCGCCGCTTCTTCGGCTACGAGGGCGTGCTCAACAAGAACACCGCCGACGAGGTATGGAACTTCGTCAACGCCAAACTCCGCAGCCCGGGCTTTTCCAGCCGTGGCCTGATCAACATGAGCAACGTGGACATCATCTGCACCACAGACGACCCGATCGATAGCCTGGAGTGGCACGAAAAGCTGGACGCGGACAAGAGCTTCAAGGTCACCGTCCTGCCTGCCTGGCGGCCGGACAAAGCCATGAACCTGGAAAAGGACACCTACCTTTCCTACCTGGCCCAGCTGGAGCAGGCTGCCGGCATGAAGATCGCCAGCTTCTCCGACCTCAAGGAAGCCCTCTCCAAGCGGATGGACTTTTTCGCCGCTCACCGCTGCAAGCTCAGCGACCACGCCCTCAACTACGTCATGTATGCCCCCGCCTCCGACGAAGAGGTCGAGCGCATCTTTAAGAACCGCCTGGCCGGCGTCCTGCCCAGCGTCCAGGAAGAAGCAGCCTTCAAGTTCGCCTACATGGCCTTCCTGGCCAAGCAGTACCACGACCGCGACTGGGCCATGCAGCTGCACTACGGCTGCCGCCGGGACAACAACCCCACCATGTTCAAGGCCCTGGGCCCGGATACCGGCTTTGACTGCGTGGACAACTCCGCCCCCTCCACCCAGACCGCGGCCTTCCTGGGCTATCTGGAAGAGCGGAACAGCCTGCCCCGTACCATCCTCTACAGCCTGAACACCAACGACAACGCCGCCATCGACACGATCCTGGGCTGCTTCCAGAACGACGAGGCCGTCGGCAAGATCCAGCACGGCGCGGCCTGGTGGTTCAACGATCACCTGCAGGGCATGACCGAGCACATGGTCTCCCTGGGCAACCTGGGCTACCTGGCCGGCTTCATCGGCATGCTGACCGACAGCCGCTCCTTCCTGAGCTATCCCCGCCACGAGTACTTCCGCCGCATCCTCTGCCGCAACTTCGGCCACTGGGTCCGCGACGGCCTGTTCCCCGAGGACATGGACACGCTCAAGGAAATCGTCAGCGACATCGGCTATCATAACGCCGACAAGTATTTCGGCTTTGTGCGGAAGGAACTGTAAAAACTGGACTTAATAAAAAGGGACTGTTGCAAGATGCAACAGTCCTCTTTTATTAACAAATTCATTCTTTTCACTGAGTAATATGATTCAAATTGTCTGGAGCTCAGAAATCTCCGGGTGGTTTGGAGGGGCCGCAGCCCCTCCATTTTAAATCCGCAGCAGCGACATGCGCGGTGCGGGGTTCTGAGCGCCCGGAAAATGTGCCGGTGGCACATTTTCAGCGAAGAACGGGCCGGTAGG
>OCVV012878359.1_pt1 | contig 64445 bp, 59 predicted proteins | sample 1539721 | NCBI WGS metagenome assembly OCVV01 (sample SAMN02144230, study PRJEB22623) | gut metagenome | biome: sheep rumen | host: Ovis aries | place: New Zealand
ATGGGCTGAACTGCGGCCCGACTTTGCTAAACGGCGATTCCCATGCGCTGAACGCGCTTCAGCGCATGGGCTGATCGCCCGGAATAATCAGAAAGCCAGTATTTTGCACTTTCGTTCTGGCCTACATCTATCGTAAGGACCTCTTTACGGCCCTCTAAATTAATCCCAAGGGTAACATAAGCTGCAAGCTTGCGGATAAGGCCGTTATCTCGTACAGAATAACGGATGGCATCAATGTAAATAACTGGATATACCTTCTGCAGTTTCAATGTCATACTCCTGCAGGAGCTGCTGGATGATGGCACGCTTGCCATCAGTCATTACGACATGGTGAACGGGTTGCTTTTCTTTTCTTGCCATAAATCAAGGCCTCCTATGAATTAATGTATCATAGAAGGCCCCGCTTATTAACTTTTACAGATTTTTTTCACAATCTCGAGTTGAAGGTTCTCAGCTCTCCAATCACAAACAGATGCTATAATAATAGCAGACTTTTCGAAAGTGTTTTAGCATGCAGTATTACTATCATCATGGGGGGATATTATGAAAATAATGAAACATTTAAGCGTAACTCTCGCTCTTTTTAGCTTTTGTTTATTTATAACTACTTTTCCTGTTTCAGCTGCACCACAGAGAATGACTGATGGTGCTGTATTTGATCCTGATTACTATGTTCAAAATAATCCTGATGTTGCAAATGTCTTAGGTACAGATCCAGAAACTCTGTATCATCATTATGTCAATCACGGACAACAAGAAGGTCGTCTTCCATATGCTCCTGGAACTGACATTTCTAACGTTCCCGCGAAGCCATTATCAGCACAGGAAAAGAAAATCCAAAAAATACAGAATCAGATTACTGACTATGCAAGCCAAATCCAAGCGCTTTGGAATAAAATTACTACAGCTCCTGATTCGAAAACTGCATTTACCTACAGATCTCAATGCGCAGCATGTGCAAATCAAATCATTAAACTGAACAGACAATATCAACAACTTACAGGCATGGACCTGTATACTACAGAAAATACTATCGTTACAGGGACAATAATTAATCACCCTTATGTTCTTCACTCTGAGAATGGAGATTTTGTTATCGCAGGGGCGTTACCGGCTTATTCCTACACGGATTGGAATTCCTATGATCTTTTGGTAGTTACTCCTGATACAACAGGAGTTCCCAGATCTTATACGCGAACGATATATAGTCAAAACGGAGCAACTCAGCAGTCATTGCTACGCACTTTGGGTAAAAAAGGTTATTGTACCTATGATGATTCAGTCTACATAACTCAGAATGAAACTGTGAAGGTTACGTCTAATAATTGATCAAAATAATTCATAAGAGTGGCTGCATATTATGGACGGGCAAACGGATTAAAATTGAGAAATCACTCGGCACTAACATTGACTCTAACATCGCATGTCAAAAGCACCACTAATGTTCTTAGATAAGCGTAAATAACCAGCGTTTTTAATATAAGACGCTGGTTATTTGATGTTTACACATCAGTACCAGTTATCTACACCATCCAATTTATCAAGTTCTGCAATAGCCTCATCAAGATCTACCTTGTTGTAGTCCAAGTCAAAATTATCTGCATCATACAATTTAACCAAGGAATGATCATTATTATCAGAATAGCTCATGTGTTCATCCCAATAATCGGAGCCACCATCGTAGCAATGGATAATCAAGTCTGAGCTCAGGGTCCCTTCATAGCGCCAGCTAATCGCATGGTCATCTACAGTAGAGAAAAAAGTAACCAAATGATCTTTTGTGTCGAATAGATAATAGTTTGATGCAAGTTTTCCTATACGAGCTACCGATAAGGTGTATTCCAATCCAGTGACCTTTGATCGGTGTGTTTTAATCTTCGTCGAAGCTGCCGATGTAGCCTGTGAAGTAGCCTCCGATGATCTTTCAATCTGAATTGACTTGTCTTTTTCATTGCCAGTTTCGGATGAATTTGCTGAATCCGATTCTTTTTGTGCTACCGGCTTTGCAGACATGACAATTTTGTCGAAATCAGAAACGTAGCTATACTCTACAGACGAATCAGAATCCATCTCAATAAGGAAGGTTGTATAAGAATTCAAGTCGTAAAGCATATATAGTTTAGAATAGCCCTCATTCCAGACAATTAGAGAGGTTTTACACAGCATTCCCTCCACATCATCTACATCATGATAGTCAGCAATTCTAGCATTACCAACCTTGTCTCTCATTTCAACAAGCACATCTTGAAACGAACTGTCCAAAACAGAGTTTAGTTCATCCCTATCAACAAGCGCAGCGAGCGTATTATCAATATGATTGGCGTAAAAGCCTATATCACATCCATCACTTCCGTCCACATAATATCCCTTCTGATAGCCGCCGCCTATATTGTTCCAAACCTCATAATAAGATGGTATACTGAAGTTCCATCCATCCAATTCAAGGTTAAAGTTTGTAGCGTCATTAAATCCGTTTTTATCTCCTTTAGGTGCTTCAGGTAGAGAAACGCTGTCATCCACCTCGAATGCAGCGTTTGATTTTTCACCTGACGAATCTTCAGCAGGAGCACTGCTGGTAACCGATCCATCATCGTCTCCTTTTTCATCTGTAGTAAAGGAATGATACCTTATAACAATATCTGCATCAGCAGGAAACCAAGTTCCTTCGCTGAAATCAGTAGTTCCATTTATACTGACACTATCAACCGAATCTGGGTCCGTAATCCATCCGGTTATGAGGTCCCCTTCTGGTTCAAGATCAATATTTGTAAATCCATTTGTTTCAAATTGTTTTTTTACATCCTGATAGTTCATGTCTTTTAATTCATAAGCCGCAGCTGGAATCTGACACTGGCCAGTATGATCAGGCTCCACATAGGTTGCCCTCTTAATCGCCGAATATATGCCTGCAGAAAGAATTAGGACAGCAATTATACCAAGAATAATCAAATTTCTATGGTGATTCTCTTTGCCAAAGAGCTGATTAAAAATAGCTCTTTTCCTCGCCTCAGCTTGTGCCACTGCTTCGCGTTGTCGCCGCTCCGCTTCAATCCTTTCACGTTCTTCTTCCTCTTTCCTCTCTTGTTGCTTCTTTTCAATATGGTGAATGATACTGCCAATAGCAGAATTGTTATTTTCCTGGATTATAGTGTATTGTTTATTATCAAAGTTATAACTATCATGGCTGTCTTTGCGGTTATCCATATTAGCGACAGATGGGACAGTATCATCGACTATTATTTTTGTCCCACAGTAACTACAGTAGCAAGTTTTCGTACCTTCTTTGACATCAAGATCCGCGCCGCATTTTGGACATTTTAACGGAATCATTTGAACCATAACTAGCCCCCTTCAACATGAATAATTCACCAATATTCGTAATATCCCCATAAGGATCAACAGCAGAAATATCTTTGTCTTATACTTTACGGCACACTCATCATTATGCTACTCAAATTATTTTCTCTTTGCAGAATCCCCCGTGGAAATGCCGTCTATATTAATCGTAACTTGCTCCTCTTTCGATGTATTATGCCAGTCCCGATCGAAAGGCTTATCGATTGTACTTTGGATGCCATCAAGTATATACTGGTTTGCCCTGATTCAGACGATATTCATATCAGCTAGAGTCCACCATGGGTCACCGATCATTCGACATCTTTCTGAGAATAACTGCTTGATCAGCTTTCCACCTTGCATTTATCATCCCTGACATATACTTAATGCGACTCTGCCGCCAACTGTGATGTGGCTGAATCGTTTTTAGAATAGCTGTAATCACGGGGATCGCTCTTTCCCTCTTTCAACGCATAGTTCCCATCTATGGATATATAAGGCTTTCCTTCCTTGTTGTATGTCAGATTAAACACCATGTTGGTCAGCCACTTCTTGAATGACGGATTATCCTGGAATTGCTTAAAGAGTTCCATGTTGTCCGCCATGATGGAAAAAATGACCTTCTGCAGGGCGCGCTCGCTTTCTGTCCGAGCTTCCTGCTCATCTGAATTCTTCATGGCATTCTGGTATTTCTCGTCACGAGAAACCATTGCCGGAATCTGAAGAATCTGGCGCTGCACGTTATCAGCGTCATTCCACTGGATATTCCCGAACATGTCGTTAAATTCCAAAATGATCTGCGACAGCGGATCAAGCTCAGGCTCGACAATATGACCAACCTTCCCGGCTGGAACTGGTGTGATTTCCGCGTCCTCGTCCTCAAGCTTTATTGCGACCGCCTCCTGTGCTTCATTCCTGTAGCTATCCAGATCAATGGTAGACAGAATGCCTTCGGATAGATCGTCCTCTCTCGGAGACGGCAACTTCGGAATCATCAGGTTCAGGAAGATCGAAAGCTTCTCCCAGTTCACATTCCCATAAGGAAGAATGGTACCAAGGAAGCCGTAGGTACGCACAAAAGATTTAGCCGCGCTCTTGAACTGTATCTGGTCGCTTGTTTCGAGCTCGTTGTAGACGGCGACGCAAGGATCAAGCATCGGATCAAGCCGGTCACGCTCGGCTCCGCTGAGGAACAGGTCAACCACGTGCTCTACGTCGTCATTGTCATACACCTGATAGCTTTCCATGATCGTAATCAGATCATAGAGCTTGTTCGGATCGGTTTCGCCAGACAAAATTGTTGTCCTGTAAAACTTGGAAAACGCATCCTGAATCGTCTGCGTCTTATTTGCAAAATCAAGAACATACACCTCGTCCTTGCCAGGTGCCGCACGATTCAGTCGAGAGAGCGTCTGCACGGCTGCTATGTCGTATAGCGGTTTGTCCACATACATAGTTTGCAGGAGTGGCTCGTCGAATCCCGTCTGGAACATGTCCGCAACGACCAAGAGCCGGTATGGATCTTTCTTGAACTCCTTAGGAATCTTCGCATCCGGAAATCCATTCAGGCCAGCGGATGTGAGTGCCGGTTCCTGACCGTTGTATTTGCATTCGCCGGAGAAGGCAATTATTGCCTTGTAAGGACTGTGCCTGTCTGCAAGGCATTTATTGATTGCGTAGTAGGTCTCGATGCAGCGCGGGATGCTCGCGGTCACCACCATTGCGCGGGACTTTCCGTTCAGCTTCTTCTTAGCGATGATCTGCTCATGGAAGTGATCCACCATCATGGCAGCCTTCTTGGCGATGACATCCGGATTTCCCTCGACAAAGGAACGCAGTTTTTTCTGGGCGCGCTTCTTGTCGAACATCGGATCGTCCTCGACCTTCTTGGCAATCTTGTACCAGCTGTCAATTGTCGTGTAGTTTTTCAAGACGTCAAGGATGAAACCTTCCTGAATGGCCTGCTTCATGGTGTAAACATGGAAAGGCCTGTGCTTGATTTCGCCATCCTCTTCATATGGCGTTCCGAAAACCTCCTCGGTCTTGTTCTTTGGAGTCGCGGTGAACGCAAAATAGCTCGCGGTCTTTACGAGCTTCCGACCCTCGACAATCGCATTGATCTTGTCTTCATTGTCCATTTCGTTGTCTGAAGCCATGCCGGAAAGAGCCAGATTCATATTTGCGGAATTGCGCCCACTCTGGCCTGAGTGTGCCTCATCGATGATAATGGCAAAATGATTATTGATATGTTCCTGACCGATCTCCTGCGAGATGTACGGGAACTTCTCAACCGTGGTTATAATGATCCGCTTGCCATCCTGGATTGCCTTCTTCAGGTCTCCGGAATGCTGCGCCCAGACAACCGTGTTTTTCACCTGCATGAACTGCTTGATGGTATCACGGATCTGCTTGTCCAAAATCCTGCGGTCGGTGACGACGATAACGGAATCGATCATCGGATGGCCATCTTGCTCAAGGCCGATCATCTGGTGAGCAAGCCATGCGATAGAATTCGACTTTCCGGAGCCTGCACTGTGCTGGATGAGATAGCGCTTACCGACACCGTTCTGTTTCACATCCGTGAGCAGCTTCTCCACGCAGTCTAGCTGATGGTAGCGTGGCCAGATCTGTTTCACGGTTTTCTTCTTCGTGTCCGGATCTTCATCAACGACAACCTGCGCGTAATTCTCGATAATTCGGGAGAGCTTCCACTTCTTGAGAATATCCTTCCACAGATAGTCTGTCATGATGCCGTCCGGGTTCGGCGGATTGCCCGCGCCATCGTTATAGCCCTTGTTGAATGGCAGGAACCAGCTGTCTTTACCAGCAAGCTTCGTGCAGAACATGACAGTCTGGTCATCGACTGCGAAATGCACCATGCACCGTTTGAACGAGAACAACGTGTCCCGCGGATCGCGATCTTCCTTATACTGCTCAACGGCATCTGCTGTCGACTGACCAGTGAAATGATTCTTGAGTTCAATCGTGATGACCGGCAGACCGTTGATGAACAGGCAAAGGTCGAGAGCGAGCTTTGAAGCGTCGATGGAATAGCGAAGCTGCCGTGTCACACTGAAGATGTTCTTCTCAAACATCCGCTTTGACTTCTCGTTATTCTCCGTCGGCGTGAAGTAGAACATGATGAGGTCAGCCGGATACGCATTCACACCGTTTCGCAGCACATCAATAATGCCGCGCTTGGCAATCTCTCCGGAGAGGCGGTTCAGGAACTGCCGCTTCTTCTGGTCGCTGTCATTCACGCCCAGCTTTGCCATTTCCCTCGGCTGCGTGTCATTCAGGAACCGGAAGAGTCGGGTTTCGTCTACGGCGTATTCCTTGTTGTAGTCGTCATTCGTTCCCTGCTCGTAGCCGTTCTGCTCTACGAGCCAGTTCACGATGAGCGTCTCAAAGCCCTTCTCGGTTTTATCCGTAAAAGCCATGATCATGCCTCCTCTCCATCGGTCTCTGTATCTTCTGTTTCTTCGCCGTCCTCATTGTTGTCATCGTAGATGTCGTCGACATGCTCATATTCGGGAATAGTGACATTGCGGACATCGATTTTTCCGGTGACAGCATCTGATACAACAGAAGACTTAAATTCCGTCAGAGCCTTTAGCTGTTCATGCTTAGTTGCTATAAGTCTGTCAATCCGTCCCTTCTCGGAGCGAATGTAATCGACAATTTCCTGCTGTTCATCTATGGGCGGTAGGCCTATAGTGAAATCCCTGATAAAATCTGCAGGCACCCTTTTTTGACCCGCTGACCCAGTCATTTGACCTTCTCCGAGAATGCGGAACAGCTTAGTCATTGTAATGAAATACAGATACTCTGGAAGGACGTCATTCCCAGCTCTTAAGTTAAACAGTTCTGTCGTACCGTACCCAATATCGGATTCAAGTTTATCAAGACAAGCTCCCTTGCCATTCTCAAAGCATGGTGTGATCTTTGCCACTACAACATCATTTTTCGCAAAAGATGAGAAACCAGTTTTTACTTTGGCAATAGGCTGCTTTATTGAGCAATCGATCTCGCCATCTTCTGAAATATTTTCCATAGGCAAGAAAACCACCTCGTCCCGATCTGAATGCTTCCTTATCAGATCATTAATCGATGCGCCAACTTTGCATATTCTCTTTAGCTTTGTCACTTTCCATGAAGCGGGAACTTCAGGCAGATAATAAACGCCTGTCCTTTTCATGATCACATTTGCATCAATGCCTCTTGTAATTGCAGAGTTGATGACAGCTGATTTCAAGGCCCCCAGCTCCTGTATCTCCTTCCGGCGGATTCCTATCAACTTGTTGATCTCAGAGACCTTCCAATCGAGGAACCGCACAATCTGATCCTGCTCGGAACGGGGAGGGACAGGAAGGAGGACATTCCCAAGATAATCCATAGAAATACGCATCCGAACCGATGTTAAAGTTCCGTTGTCACTTTCATGCATCAGTATCCCTTTACCGAGTCCAATTAAGCTTCTCTGGAACGTTACAAGTCTGAAAATGTAGTGATAATACCAAACACTATCTTCATGACGTAAAACGAGCGGATAATACACTGGGCTCACGCATCCTGTATACCGCGAAACGCCCGCAGCCCCAGAGACAACGTTCATATTGTTTACCAACAAGTCCCCCTCACGGCAAATGTTATACTTTGTCAAATCCGCTTTGGGCTTATTTCCGCCTACTCCTTCCTTTTCTGCATATGGAATGACACCCTGTTTGGCTGTAAGTGAAAGTATATTGTCTGTAATAACCGGATTATTTGTTTCCTTACGCAGTCCAAAAACAAGTTTTAATCTTTCCATTCGCCAATGAGATGGTATCTCCTTAGCCCACTTTTGATTGACACTTTTATATTCTGGATAGGCATTATTCATTCTGTAAGCCCTCCACGATCTCATCCATTACTCCGTCCGACTCCTTTTCAAGTTCCGCAAGCGATGTAAGAATGTCTTTCATGTCGCGAAGCTTCACCGGCTTGTAGAAGTACTTCGTGAAGCTGATCTCGTAACCAATCTTCGTCTTGCTTTCATCAACGTAGGCGTCCGGTGCATATGGCTTGACTTCCTTTTCGATGAATGCGTCGATCCCACCATCGTAGTTGAACGGAATGTTTTCCGAGTCGCGGAGGTTCGGATCGGATTCGCCTTCAACCTCTTTTGCATGTGGATCAGTTTCCGTGATAAACGGACGGATCTTCTTGAGCTGCGTCTTTTTGAGCTTTGTCGCCTTGGCAAAAGCGTCCCAATCGTCCAGTGGAGTTCCCGCAGGAATCATCTGGGCGATGGCCTCACGAACTGAATCAAGTTCTGACTGCTTCTTGAACGTATCTTCCGGGATTTCTCGTTCCGGGAATACGCGCAGGCGCAGCGGGCGCTCGACAGTTACATTCCAGTAGCCGAACTCCCTGTTATCGAAGATCATGCTGACGTCGCTTTCCTCCATGTCGAGGAAGATGCGGACAATTTCCTTGCGGATTTCCGGCGTGAATTCGCAGTTCTTATTGCCCATGTTCTTGCGCAGCGAGGACTTCATATTTGTCGCGTCGATGAGCTGAATCTTGCCCTTGCGGCGTTCTTCCTTCTTGTTGGAAAGCACCCAGATATATGTGCCAATGCCTGTGTTGTAGAACATGTTGTCGGGCAGGGCGATGATGGCCTCTACGAGGTCGCGTTCGATCATGTACCGGCGGGCGTTGCTTTCGCCGCTGCCTGCGTCGCCCGTAAACAGGGATGAGCCGTTATGAACTTCGATGATGCGGCTGCCGAGTTCTGTGTCGGTTTTCATCTTGGATACATTGTTGAGCAGGAAGAGAAGCTGTCCGTCACTTGTGCGCGGGATCATCTTTAGCTCCTCACCGCCGGGAAGGTATGCATTGAAACGAGTGTCAAGTATTTCACTCTTGCCACCCATCTTGTCTGCATCTGTTTTCCAGCTTTTCCCATACGGCGGATTGGAAAGCATGAAGTCGAACTGCCGCGACGGATTCCCATCCAGCGATAGCGTTGAGCCATAGAAGATGTGTTCGGCTTCCTCGCCATCGCCCTTGAGCAGCATGTCTGCTTTGCAAATGGCGTACGTTTCCGGCTGGACCTCCTGACCAAACAGGTGAATAGAGACATTCTTCCCGCGACGGCCCGCGAGTGTCAAGAGTCGTGCCTGAGCAACCGTAAGCATTCCTCCTGTCCCGCAGGCACCGTCATAGCAGGAGTATGTTGCATCTTTGATCTGGTCTTCAACGGGATAGAAAGCAAGGTCAGCCATGAGCTCGACAACGTCCCGCGGTGTCCAGTGTTCTCCGGCCTCCTCATTATTCTCTTCGTTGAACCGTCGGATTAATTCCTCGAAGATGGTTCCCATGCCGTGGTTGTCGAGTCCCAGCAGCTTCACGATCTTTTTCTCCGAATCCTTATAGACAGGATTCGGGCTGAGGTTGATATCCGATGACGTGAACTTATCAATGACCGCGCCAAGGATATCCGCATCGACCATCGTCTTGATCTGGTCGCGGAATTTGAACTTGTCGAGGATCTCCTGAACGTTCGGAGAGAAGCCGTCCAGGTATGCCTTGAAATCTGCTTCGAGCGTCTGTTTTTTTCCACGGCTCGTAAGATCCTTCAAGAGAAACGGCGAAGCATTACAGAATGCCTGTCCAGCCGTATTGCAGAGCGCAGGCCACTGGTTATCAATCTTGGCGGCATCCAATTGTTTTTTCATAGAGAGAACATCCTGCTTTGTGTCCTCAAGCATGGCATCAAGTCTTCTGATAACAGTCATAGGAAGAATAACGTCACGATACTTCCCACGCACATACACATCACGCAGGCAGTCATCGGCTATTCCCCAAATAAAGCTGACTATCGAGTTGTACTCCTGACTATCCATAGATTTGGCCCTCCAAATATTAATTCCAATACTGTCAATTTGCTGTGGCAGCAAAGCATGCTGCTTGGCTCTCTACTGCCACCATCTTGCAAAATCGCGATTACCTGCCCCATTGCTCATTCGGGAAACCATTCAAGCCCCATCTGATAATCATCATGTTTCCGAATCGAGGAAACTGCTATACGCAAATTAGGCTTCGCACCATGAAAATGCCAATCATCGTAATGATGATGCCTGTGATAAATCCTGCATGACTGCCAGCCTTGGCCCTGAGTAAACAAAATATGCCATTCATGACCGGTACATTTTGAGCGTAATGTCACTGAATAGGGTGATGTCCCCTGAATATCAAAGTATTGTGAATCAAGGGAATTGATATCAGCTATTGTAAACATGCACTTATACCTGTATTGAAGCCGTATTCGCCAAACTGATGTACTTATATACGGTGGTTCTGGTACAGCCCAGCAGATGCGCCATTTCAGAAATATTGATCTGCTTCATTCTGTACATCTCATAATACTTCCAAAATTTATCAGGAAGATTTTCACGCGTTACCTCAGGGCGTCCGATATGTTTTCCCTTTGCCTTGGCATTTACCATCCCGGATCTGACGCGTTGCCGGATAATGTCACGTTCCATCTCCGCAAAAACGCTCCACATCATCAACATCCCCTTAGTCATGGGATCAATTTCATCAGATCGGCAGTCAGCCTTGAAGCTGCCAATGATAAGACAGAGTTTCTTTTCCTGAATAAGCTGCAGAATCTGGCATAAATGCGACGTTGATCGTGTCAGTCTTGATACCTCTGTAGTCGCTATGGTGTCCCCAGGCTGAACTGTCTTGAGCAATTTATCAAACTCAGGTCTGCTGGTCTTTGCTCCGGATTCGTACTCAAAAAAGATGTTCTCCGGCGGGACCCCCACTGATTTCAGCTCCCTGCGCTGTCTGTCGATATCCTGCAGTTCTTCGTTAGTGCTGCACCGCGCATATCCATAAATTGTTGCCATTGTGGCTCCTTTCTGTCTACAAAAGGGCTCATAAAATATATTATACACTTGTGACCTCATACCGCATTATAAAAGCCGCCGAAAATGGCGGCTTTAAGTGTACACAAAACGAGGTCTTTGTTTGAACACTTGCTCTCAAGAAGTAAATTAATCTTACTATTACTTATTCGATCTTCGATTCAAGGTGAAATTTTGTCCAATATTCGTCTGCCTTAACTCTTACAGCAATTGGTATGCCATCTTTATTCCTTGTAGTAGCTGTCTTTTCTGAAAAATAGATGTGTCCAACCTTTTGTGGATAAAAACTTTTGTAATTATTTCCAACAGTATTCTTGCCACGCAGCTCTACCCATGCCAAGGCAAACCCATCTGCCTCTATTTCATGCTGTTCATCGTTTCTAAACAAACTCTTCTCATTTTCGTGCTGGTATTCATGATACAGTTCGTGGGCCAGGTTAAAAAGAAGATCACTTTCAATATATGCTAAAAAGATAGCAGAATAATGTCTTTTATAAATAATCACTCCATCAGGTTGTCTATAGTAATAATCTGTTTTTCCTTCTATATAGACGGATGGATGACGCTTTAATTTCAATGTTGAACATATCTTTCCATATTCTTCTTCAAGCGTCATTAGTGTGAATCCGTGATTTGGATTTGGGCTATTGCTAAGTCTCCTTGGTCGCGACCAGTACCAATGTTGTAAATAATCAATGATAAACATACTTATTCATTCCTGCCTTTATTCAACTACTCCAGATATATAAACAGAGAGCACATCTATATTTCAAATATGGTGTGCTCTCAACTTTCTGGCTTTTTACGTTTTGTCAAAAACAAGGATGTCTTTTTCCCTGCCCTTATCCATAAACTGACATGCAATCATGATCTGTATGTACGGAGTAAGTGTACCAATAGTGTGCTTATCAGGATCTACACAGATCGTGCGCCGCACATCAGACAATATAGTCTCATCCATCATATATATGTCGTACCCATCTGCCATTTTATTTAGAATTAAATTCCTTAAAATGTCATCACTGTTAGCCGTTGCCTGCTCGAGCATCAGTGAAAAACCATACGGTGCTGATCCATCTACGTGTACTGCAAAGAAAAACAGCGCTGTACCGCCATTTTTAATGAAATATTGCAAAGCATGATCCTGTTTGTGTATCAGAACCAATGCTTTATGATTATCTAAAGCATTTTTTATTGCATCAATATTCCCTGTCTTCATTGATGCCATCGACTGAGCCAATAAATTATTCATCGGTATAGTCATAATAATTCCCTTTCTGCCGTTACATTTGGCGTGTTTGTGTATTTGCTATAAAAGATATGGATAATTTTTCAGCAAAACTTGCGTGCTAATACTTTCACATATGGAGATGGTGCGCCTCTGCTTCTTCTAATTTCACATTCCGCTGCATCTCTTGTCTGTTGACTGATTGGCTGATTCCCGTATATCCATGCTGCATATTGATCTGTCTGACAGCCTGATCAATCCGCAGGTCATGTTGCTCGGTTTGCCCGCTATACATAGGCTTGTAATTTTTGTTATATGCCTTGTATGCCCACGTTCCGTCATCCCCACGCTGTAAATCAATCCATCCATATTCCGTTTTATATGAGCCTTCCGTAGCCTTCTCTGTGCGCATTTGTTCAAGATTCCGGTCGATACTTCTGATTATGTCCGCACTGCACTTTTTGATCACCGCGAGATTAGGCATAATGCGTTCCGCGTCTCCACCACTCCATCCCGTCAGATACGGAAAAGAGTACTGTTCACCAGAATCTATGCCATAATGCTGACAGACTATGTATGCGATCGATTCCGCCTGTAATTCTTTGTCTAGTGTTGAAAATTGATCCTTATCTGTATATGTCGCTTCGGCATATGCATGTCCGAGTTCGTGTGCCAGCGTTTTTAACTGCTGCACTTCTGACATTCCTTCCCTCACACGAATTTCTCGCTCTGACGGGCTGTAATATCCTTTAGCGGATCCGTCAACCGAACCAATTTCTACAGATATACCCACAGGTGCAGATCTCTTTGCTGCTTCAAACAAATCTTTGTCCGACAAATCTCCCTGCAGTTCATGTGTAATTTCCGGAAGTGGTTCTCCGTCGGTCTGGCTTACATCAAAGACTGTTCCAAGAGTAAAGGCCATCCGCTGGACTTCGACCATCTCCTTCTTTTTTTCGCCTGTTTTCTCGTCAATGATTTCCTGTTCCTCTTTTTTGCGATACGGAGCAGGGCAGATAATCTTCATTCCCTTTTGTCCCGCCATGACGTGCCTATTAAGGCTCTTCCATGTGGTGTATGACGCAACTTGGGTGGATGAAGGATTCTGCAGATGAATTAACAGGCAATTATTTAACGAATACGCGTGAAATCGCGAAAAGACATCAAGGATATTTTTCCATTCTTCGCTGCTAGCGCATTTGCTGATTCCGCCTTTTATCTGTTGTATCGCTTCATCGACGCTTTTGGGCTTCTTCGCTTCCTGATGTTCTCCTGACGGCACCGTTCCTTTTTCCGCTTTATATTGCGCTGTACTTTCTGCCGCGTTAAGTTGGCTCTCCTGTTCCGGAAGGTGTCCGTTCTCCTTGAATGAATAATATTTTCCTGTTCCGCTCCCATATACCACATGGTCAACAAGTGGTATATCAAGCGTGCTTCCAGCATCAGCGAGTTTTTTCGTTACAGCAAAGTCCTCTGCAGATGGCGATGGATCTCCCGCTGGATGATTGTGCATCAGCATAAATGCAGTCGCATTGGAAAGTATTAAGTTCTTAAAAATCTCCTTAGGATCTGCAAACGAAGCATTTGCAGTTCCTATACTGACCACGCTGTAATTGATCGGATGTAGCTTGTTATCAAGACTCGTTGCTATCAGATACTCTCTGTCCGCATCTTTTAGCAGGTGATCACCTATAATCTGTGCTGCCTTACCCGGGCTATCTATTGGCTCAGGACTAAATATGGTATCTGGTCCGGCACACATCTTTATCCTGGCTTCCGGTATGCGGTATTCGTCAAGATTATATTGACCGTCAATCTGCCCTTTTACCTTCGGCATATAAATCACCGCCCTTCGGTGTAATCTGCAGGATTTCATCGTCTTGCAGATTTTTGATAGCTGCCTGCATATCAGTCAGCTCATCCTGTTTGCCATGCCGCATATGTACATACGTCCTATACATCGCAGCAACTTTATCCAGTTTTGTAACATCCGTAGTCATTACATTCTCCTTCCCCGGCCTGCGGTTTCGACTTGTGGCATTACCTGTGTCTTTTCCATTTCAGATGCAACTCCAAATGTCTTCGACTGAAAGTCATACCTATAGACCGTGTCGGAAAGCTTATCTGCCTTGCTGACCTCAGATGCGTTAATATCTGCCACCATACCCTGCAGCTCTCGCTGACCAAGACCAGCAGATGCAGAAACGGCAATTACTTCGTGTTTGCTCGAAGGAAGTATGTAAAAATCCCCAGCGAGCTGTTGTGACAGCTCCTGCTGAACTCTTGGATTTAATGCTTCTGCGGCACCGTACTGTCCTGACTGATTTGTGACAACGAGCAGCTTTGGTGCATCCGGATCTTCCGGAAGGCCAATCATCTGGTTAAGAGGGGCGATTACATATCCGCCATCACGGCCAGAAATCATGTTCTGTGTGGCTGCACGCATAATCTCTGCTTCCGTAAGATGCGCCTGGCTCTTAATTTCATTTGTTACAAGGACGTTCTTTCCTTCTGTGTCCTGCATCCTTGCAACTAATGCCAGATCAGTTCCTTTTACTATTGTGTGAGGACATTGCCTTAATAAATCTGCATCCTCTGTTGCTGACATCACTACCGGCGATACACCGGCAAGTAATTGTTCTTTCGTAAACTCTGTTGTCATGACTTACCTCTTTTCTGCCTAATCCTTTTCATCAGGCCTTGCTGTTATTTCTTTTTGCATTTCTATAAATTCTGGTTCACGGAACCATTGTGACTTTGTTATCCGCATGAAGTGATCATCCAATGGAACTACGATCACTTTCTGTTGTCCGGCCAATGAGGAAAAATCCGAGCTTTCAAATATATCCTGCTTTGCCCAGCTGATATTGCTTGATAATTTTTCGTTGGAGCTTACAGAGACGTTCCTTTCCATAAAACGTCCGGTCCAATCTTTGGCTGTTCGAATGCTGTCCGGATCCGAGAGTTGAAGCATGTCTTTCACCATATTGTCTTCTATGATTTTCGAGCCTTCTCTCCCATACTGTTTCACAAGCATTTTTTCCGACTGGACTGCCGCAACGACTGCCGCTCCATACTGACGAGCTATCGACAAAAAATGCTGCAAATCCGGGACCCCGGATCCATGGTCCGAACCACCAAGGCTGAATAATTCATCGTAAAACAGAACTACTGGCCGAGTGCCTGGATTCGGTATTTTGCTTATCAGATATCTCTGCATACTTGCCATAATCATGCGGTATACAGGAGCAAAGGTATTTTCATCGAGCATACTGTCCGGAACCGACAGAATAATCGGTTTCTTACGAATGTCCGCCACCGATATTCTGTACGGATTGTCCTTGAGTATGTAGGAAACTTTATCTAAGGCAAAAGCGTTGAGCTGTGTAGTAAGGGTGCTGATAATATCATCAAAACTCTCGTTGTCCTTCCCTTTTCCTTGAAATCGACCCAAGAAATGCATTGCTACGCTATCTGGCAATGCGTCATCGTATAATTCCTGCATAATCTTTTTGACATCCTCAGATATCACCCGCTGCATCATATCTACTAGTTCTATCCGTGGACTATGTTCGATACAATATGCAACTAAGCCTGTCAAAATGGTCAATGCATTCTGACTAAAGTACTTGTCCTTTTCTCCAACGGTAACAAACGCAGATGCGATGTCGCTGCTGACTTGAATGATCAGGTCATGATCTACATAATCTGCATCATCGATCAGGCAGAACGGGTTATATCCGTATGAAAGCTCCCGATCCACTGGGTCCAAAAGATAGTATGGATTTTTACGCCCACGTTTAGAATCCGGTGGATATACAGGCGGACAAAACGTCTGGTGGATCTCACCTTTTATATCAACTGCCATAAATGTGTAAAAAAGCTCCGGATGCTGTACCTTATTAATCCAGTCAGCCATTATTGACTGTGCATATACCGACGATGTTTTTCCCGTTCCTGAACCACCCATCACAAGGCAGTGATAAATTGAAAAACCATGCTCCGTTTTCACTTCCGGTACGCAAAAATATTCGTGCTTACTGACACGTCCTAGTACCAGGCCCTGCGGTATTTTCTTGCGCCATCTTTTACTGATTGGTGGATCTTGTGCTTCTTTTTGCTGTCGCGTCTTTGGTCTTTTTGTCAGCGCATCATGCCGCAGCTTCTGCTCGGCAAACAGCATTGATCCGATTATGGCAGCGAGAATCCACGGTGCTGCCGGACTTGTATCGATCTTTTCTATTAAATTCATCACTTCAAGTATCTTCATTGCCTTCTATTCTTGCCTTCGTATATTTTTTTGATTCCGCCTGTACCGCGGCCGTAATGGTCACATATACCCTCACGTCGCTATCTCTCCGGTTAAGATATGGTCGGGAAACTGATTTATAAAAACGGTTTTCATCGATCTGTATTCCATTTACTATTTCTTTCACAATTTCTCATCAAATCTCCCACCTTATTAATATGGTAAAAACCGTTATCACACTGGCGTATATTGCAAGTATGGTGATTACCCATATATAGATATGTGTTTTTGAGTTAGCAAAATTGCATTCCTGACCATATGTCACCTGAATTTCCGCCAGTTTTTTCTCTGCTGCGGTCATCTTTTGCTGCATTTTTCTGCAGCTTTCATCTGCGTCTGTGGTGGCTTTCCTCAGCGCTCTGCGATAATCCGCTTCCTGACGCTGTAGCCGACTGATTTTGTCTTGCTGCGCTGCTATCGTTATTTCCTTCTCGTCCAGATTTTTCTGCAGGTTCTGATTTTGCTCTGTCAACTTTTCTATCTCGCTCTGCATCTCTTCGAGCTGTTTCAAAGTCTGCTCTGCGATGTCTAAGCTGTTCGAGTCGTTCATATAGCTCCTGTTCCCTGGCTGCATCACGATCCTTCCGGTTCTGTAGTTCCGCCAGCTCGTCTTGCATCTCTTTGATTTGTGCATCGATAAGATCCGCTGTCCGATTCCTTGCCTTAATCAATTCATTCACATCTTTCCGGGTCACACCCTGCGTCTTTGTCTTCTGTAAAGTGTGGCTGCATTTTTCTATCAGGTGCTGTACTGCCATCCCAATTTTGTTTAGCACCCCGTCTGCTTTTCGAAATACAGGAAGGATATTTTCTAAATATCGTTTAAGTTTTTCGAATCCAGAAACCACAGATTTTTCCGTATATTCCTTATAAGAGAAAGGTATGGTCTTCCCTCTTTTTTGCTTCTTAGCAATATCCTTTGCCGCAACTCCTTCATGGATTTGCGGAACCCTCTCAATTCCTTGCGCCTGTAAACTCAATCTGGATACCCGTTCTTCACGTCCTGCTTTATCCAGTCCGTTGTTCACAGCGTCTTCCCATGCCTGACGCCATACCTGCATATTGGCTTTTGTATCCCATCCAGTTCCTGGAACGCTTTCCCGCACCCATAGCTTTTCACTACCTTTGCCTTCACGGATCCGAACTTTCTGCTTTCCCGTCTCCGGATCAATAACTGGTATCTTGTTTCCATCTTTATCTTCAGCGTATCTTGTCCGACTGCCAGTTATCCAATTCCCTGTCTCCGGATCACATGCTCTACACGGCGTCATTGCATGTATGTGATAATTCTGCGTTCCTGTGTCCGGCTCATGCATAGACCAGTCGACAATCATCCCCTGCGCCACGATCGATGAAACAAATTCTCTGGCAACTGCAATACGTTGTTCACGGTTAAGCTCCTTCGGTAATGCACATTCAAATTCGCGATACAGACGGCTGTTCTGTTTTGTCTCATTTGCTTCAACCGCATTCCAAAGCGTTTGTCTGTCCTTGTATTCCGGATGCGCCGAAGCGACCTTTTCAGGCATAGCAATCTCAGAAAAAACAACGCCACCTTTGTGTGTATAGTCCGCTACCGAGTCATCATACTTATCTTCCAATCTCTCTCCTGCCCGGTAAGCAGCTGCATGTACAGCCGACTGTCCTTTCCTGCGGGAGCCGATCTTGACGCTCAGATGATAGATAGCCATCTGTCAGCTCCTTTCCGCAAACCGTTCTGTGGTTTGCTTTGCCGCTTCCTGCGGCTTGTCTCTGAGCAGGTGCATGGGCCGCAAGCCCTGCCGCGCTTACAATTGGGCTCTGCCCAATGTAAGTGCGCCCTTGTATTCCAAGGGAACTAATACTGTGTCGTTTCCCCACTGTGTTTTTGCCATTCCGATATTCCGTTATCCTCTTTTGGCACTTGCTCTTGACCTTTCTTTTGCTCCTGCAGTCGACGTTCTGCCCGTTCGTAATATCTCTTCTGTATTTCGATTACAGTCATTTCAGTCCCGTCGTCATTACGCTTTACAGCAGTCTGCAGATATACTGCCAGCACTTCTGGATCGATTTCATATCCAGCAGCTTTTTCCAACTCTGCTCCTATTTGTATTAGCCTATGTGTTCTTTCCTTGCGGTCCTGTGCCTTCTGCTTGGCAAGGAGTTCCTTCCGCTGGTTCTGCATTTGCGCAATTTTCAGCTCGAGTTCTTCGGCTCTTTCTTCGTATGTCCTTTGCATGCATTTCACCTCACTTTCCTGTTCGAAATAAAATATGAAAGATATTATTTTTTTCGAAACTTCATAAAATAGATATGTGAAACAATCATTCAATAATCACATTCTTGCTTTCTTCATAAGTATGTTTGATCAACTCTTCCCTTTTATTATGGAAAAGCAGCATAAAAAATAGGATTATTTGGACGACACATTTTGCCCTAATAGAATGTCATTTTTGCTAAGGTCGAAACGTTGCATGGAGCGGTGACAAACTGCCATCTTTACACGGCCAAGCGGCCACAATTCAGAACGAGCAGCATGAGGGATTTAGAGCTTAATTACGCCATGCCGGAGTCCCTTATCCGGGTGGCCGTTTATGTCCGCCAGCTGACCGCCGAAGAACGCATCAGTGGCCAGTACTCTTAGCAAAATGCAGAACGTCTTTTCCGAATCATCAGAATGCTTCTTCGCCTTAATCGGAAGGGTCTCTTTATGGTTGACCATATGGATCTGTGGCGAATCATGCCAACACTGACTCTGTTTTTCCATTTATGGATGGTCTTCCATCAATTCAGTCAGTTTATCTTTAAGCAATTCATCCGGCAGCATGTTCACTATCCTTGCGGGTTTCCTGGCGTCTTTCCAATCATTAATCTTGTATTGGTGGTCTGTTTTGTTATGTGTGTTTATCCAGTCGCACTTTTCCTGAACTGTAAGCAGAGGCATAATCCTGCCGTTTTCATCAGTCTTAGTGGCTGACAGCATCGGAATATCCCATTTTCCAATTCGATATCCCATAATGCATGATTTCAAAACTGCCCAGTCGTGGTCCTTGGTTCTATTACCACAGGCGTTCAAATCAACTTTTCGGAAGAAATCCGTCCATTCCTTTTCAGTTCTGAGGCATTCCACCAGCTTCTTTTTCTGCCGGTACAGCCTGAATTCTTCAACTGATTCAAACGGGACTGTATTGAAATTTGCAATCTCATATGTCTTCCCTTCAATAACCGGATATAAAGTATAAAAGCTGGAACGGTCTGGCTTACGCTTCATGTCAAAGTCCATCCGAATATGTCTTGTAACTTCACGAACGGTAAATCCTTTGCCTTGTACCAGTTCTTTGAAACCTGTCCATTCTTTGTCTGTATAATCAACGGTTCCAGTCCGAGACAGCACCTGTGTCATAAGCCACAATCTGTCCTCATAGCTGTCTGAGGGATAACCAGATTTTGTTGAATTATGGGCACATACTCCGTCAAACCCATCACGCTCCTTGCAATGCAGTGACACATTCCCGCGTGTTGTAAAATTTACAAGGTCGTCTTGCTTATGTTTAATCGCCCAGATTTCTGGGTCAGTACCATCTGTGAGAAACAATCTTGACTGTTCCATAAATCTTCTGAACCCGTAAAGGTCAAGAGATTTCAATATGCTTTCGGGCATATCAGAAATAAAACCGTCAGTCGTAACAGAAACTGTTTTATAACCAAGTTCAGCGCCCTGATTCTGAGCGGCGAGAAGTTCGGCACGCACAATTGAAGTAATCAAACTTGCCGATACCGGATTAGTAATAGCAGAACATCCAAGGTCTTCCATTGTTTCAGACCATGCTGTCCATGACTGCTTCTCAACTACGTTCTGAGCATTTTTCCCATATCCGGAATTCACCATTGTTTTTAAAATCAATTCTTCCAGTGAACCTTTCCCATGGTCGCTTTTAGCCTGCTTCCTATCTTTTACAAGCTGATAAACAGCATAACGTAGACAAGTTGATTCGGTCACATTTCCAGATTTGTCTGTATGCATGAGAGTGTTAAGGAAGTACCCTGTTTCACACCAAACCTTCGCACCAAGCTTTAACGCAAGAAATATTTCTGGACCGGCGGCATATACACCATTTAATCCATCTGAAGTTCTAGGAAAAATTGGGATTCCATCAACGTTTACAGGGATGCATGGATATTTCACATTCTTTGGAAATTCAAACCGCACATATGCAAAGAATGGCAGGAGCGGGTTAAATACGCCGCCGCCAACATGCCAGTCACGAATATCAAGATAACGATTCTCAATACTGACGCGGATGGGGTTATTCCAGTCTATATCAGGGATAAGACACATAGCTGTCGGGTAAGCATTTTCAAGGTCGTAATCATAGGTCCATTCTGAGAAATACCCGACATCAGAGCAGGAATTATAACCGCCATGGTAGGCCTGAGAAGAATACGTCTGTACTGTATTAGCCTTATCCGAAATCGGCTCCATGCTGCTGGACTCTACATACCCGGGTCTGTCTTCACGGGGAACCAAGCCATGTGATACTTTCTGAAGACCGCGATAAGTCAAATCAAATTCTGATGTTTTGTCGCATCCCAAATAGTCCATCATTTCACCTTTCATAACTCGGGCAGTCGCTGAAGTTACAGTAACAGGCAGTTGCTTGTTATAACCATAAACAGCCGATGCATATAAAACGGCGACAACACTGTCGTTACTGGCGTAGTTGAAGTACAGCGTTGGATTACTTTTAAGAAGTAAATCCATATGTTCAATGAATTTTACAGGCTTCGTAGGCAGTTCAATTTTGGGAACGTGAATTACATCCCCAAGGTCCCGCAAAGCCTTTTTCCCAGCTGGCGCGTGGCACATTGTATCTGCAATACTCAGCATCACGGGATAAACATATGTGTTATGCCCTTTAACCCTCTCAGGATGTACAGATTTAACCGGTAAAAGCTTTGAATCCAACATCACAAGACCACCTTGAACGTCGGTACAATATCTCAGGATATCCGTATACTTCTTCCCACCGCGAGCAAGTCCAGATATATCAACTTTTCCGGCGTGACAAACAATGGTCACGTTAATTGGCTTAACATCTTTGTATGACCAGTAAGTGTGAAAATATGCCCAATTGCGTTGGTCCCATGGTACATAACGTTCTGTTCCGGGAATGCTTGATATAGGAGTGTTCTGAAAGGCATGGTCTTTATAGATATAGGCTGCTTTATGATAAGCAGTCCGCCAGTCTTCGCAGTTGTAATCAACTACTGGTTTTCCGTCTTTCCAATCCGTGCATACCGCATACTTCCGTATTTTGCGGATGTCCACAGGCTTAATATCTGAGAAATGGTCAAGTATGCGAGCTATCGCAAGTTCCAGACTAAGGGCTTTCTTGCCGACTCTCAAAAATACAAACTCATACAGCTCATCCTGATACACGGCTGCAAACTGCCAGGATAGCATGTCTTCAGGTTTGCGCTCTTGTCCAGAATCACCGGACATCCATTCAGAGTCAAAACCTATAAGTAGTGAATCTTTATTTGAACGGGCAGCGACAAGCGACTTATAGCTTTCAAAATCTGCAAGTACTGGCAATGCTTTAGAAGCATCTGCCACCTGTCGGGGTGTGGGGGCACACCCCTCTGTTGCCTGCCCCATAGTCGGAAGTGCCCCCGCCTCAAAACCATTGATTTTATTTGGTTTTCCATTACCATCCGATGACGAGCATTTTTTTTGCTCGTCAAATTCAGCAGCATTAGAATGTGTTGTTATATAGACTGAAACCTTCTGATGACGAACAAATAAACGAAAGTATCTACGGTATGGGATAGTCTCATCATGACCCATATAGCATCCCGGATTGACTTCCTTCCACCCGTCTTCTAATATTGTTATTGGCTTGAATGCTTTCCCTGCCGTTCCGGTTGCCGCCGGGGCAGGGACTTTTATTTCATCATCCCTGCTGATTACAAGAGCTATATTGGGATGAGACTGTATGATGGGTTGTGCTAATGCTGACATGTCCACCATCCCTTCAGGTCCTCAGATAACAGCGAACTGTTATCTGTGACGCTTCTGTGCGTCCCCTTTTCGGAATGGTGTATGTAAAAGATGCCACTAAAACGGGCTTTTCTTTGTTGGAAAGATTAAAAGACAGGGTGTCCGGTATTCAGCGTCTGGAGCATATCAATTGTTTCCGCGCCTCTTACCTCTCCGACAATGATTCTGTCGGGCCGCATCCGCAGAGACGCGCGGATCAGGTCTCTGATTGTGACCGGAACGCATCCCTCGACATTCGCGCCCCGCGCTTCCAGACGAACCAGATTCCTGATGTGCCGGATCTGGAGCTCCGCGTTGTCTTCAATGGTAATGACGCGCTCACCGGCAGGTATAAATTCGGAAAGCGCGTTCAGGAAAGTGGTCTTTCCGGAGCCTGTTCCGCCGCTGATGAAAATGTTGTATCCTGCTGCAACAAGACGGCCTAAAAAAGCGGCAATCTCTTCGGAAACAGAGCCGAGCTCAATCAGCCTTCGGATCGTGATCGGCTCTGTGGGAAATCTTCGGATCGTTACAACCGGTCCTCCGAGTGAAACCGGCGGAAGCACAACACTTACGCGTGCGCCGTCCGCAAGCCTCGCGTCCGCAATCGGAGATGCCTCATTTACCACGCGGTTGCAGTTCGCGACGATCTGCTGGATAACATCATGCAGCTTTTCCACAGACACAAATCTCTGTTCCAGCTGCCGAATGACCCCGTCCTTTTCAATGAAAATGCTGTCATCTCCATTAATCATGATTTCTGTGATTTCGGGATCCTCCAGAAGATCCTGCAGGATGTCCAGCTTTCGGATCGAGTGGAAAATTTCCTGCCGCATACGAAGCCTGTCCTGAAATGGTACACCCGGCGTCCTTCCGGCCATTTCATCATCAATCAGATCCAGAACCATTCCGTCGCTGATTTCACCGGAAAAATCGATTCTTTCCATGACGCGTTCCAGCAGCAGCTGCTGTCTTTCCTGCAGATTCATACTTTTCCTCCTTCCACGGGAAACAGCTCATCCAGAAGGTTTCTTGTGAAATCGGAAAGCTCTCCGCAGGTCATCCGGTCCAGAGAGTCAGGCAGGGCGGTGAATACGGGAAATCTGGTGCGGCTTGTTTTGGCGAAAACATCTTCATAACTGAGCTCCCGCATAATGCTCTCGTAATTCTGCAGCTTTGCTCTGGACACCGGATCATTCCGTTCAATCATGAATACATGATCACACCTGCGAAGAAGTTCAAACAGTCCGTTCACAGACTCTGACAGATCCAGCAGCAGATATTCGTATGTGCTCACCCTGCCGATCGTATCAATCAGATGCAGCCACTGCTCCGGCCGCACGTCGTGCATATCCAGAAAGGACCTTACCGGAGGAACATAATCCAGATCTCCGAGGTGACCGACCATTGCCGCAAGCTGCGGAGCGACCTTGTTCTGTGCGCATTCGTTATAATAAAGAAGATCGGAAATGTTGCCTTCATTCATCCGACCGGTCAGACGGTCGAACCCCGAATAATTTTCAAAGTTCAGATAGAGCGTCCGGCCGCGCCTTGCGAGCAGTTCACCCATTGTCAGAGAGAAGGTCGTCTGCAGGCAGCGCGTAATCGGCGTGTAAAAGCCAAGAACACGCATGGAACCGGAAACTGCTTCCTCCGCGGCGGAGCAGTCTTCCAGCTGCGCGCACATGGACAGAATCTGCCGGGAAATCATTTCCATCGAACAGTATTTGGAAAGAACACTGCGGAGCGGTCCTTTCCGGATGGTACCAGCCGGCTCGTACTCCATATCCGGAACATAACAGGCTGTACGCTCGAAAACCCCGGGATCAGTTTCGGAAGAGACTGGTGAATAAGTCTTCGCGGCTTTATTCACGGCGTCTTCCTGCAGCGTCAGTACGGCTTCAAACGGAATCCTCTGGATTTCCATGGAGTATTCGGAAGAAGATATCACAAGTACCGCAATTTCCTCCGGGCGCACCATGCAGGCGAGATTTTCCGCGCTCGAATATACGCTGACGGGATAACGGACTCCGCTGAAGTTCCGCAGATACTCCATCAGACGGCAGGCGTAATCCATTTCCTTATCACAAATGGCTATCATGAATCTGGCAGTTTTCAAATAAGACCTCCCACGTGCGCAAGAACACCGATGCAGACCGGCAGCGCGAAATGAATTGAAGATTTACGGTTGTGGGTTTTCCGGTAACGGAGCAGCGCAAAACAGGCTCCGATCAGAAAAGACGCGGAAAAACAATGGAATGCGTCCTCCGGTGAAAGAAAAGAACTGACGGCGGCGAGAAGTTTAATATCTCCCGCTCCGATTCCGTGCAAGAACCAGAATGGAAGAAGAATTACCGCGGTTATCCCTATGGACGCAAGAATTTCCGGTAGAATCTGTACTCCCGCGAAATCAATCCTAAGCAGGAGACCGGCAAGAAACACCGGAAGCAGAAAAGAATTATAGATTTTACCCGTTGTCAGATCCGTCACTGCCGCGCCCAGAACGAGCGCTGCAAGGATCAGCTGCAAGAATTGTCACCTCCCTTGAAGACCATGGATAGGTCTTCGAACGGTTTGTAATCATGACTATAGTCCGCAGCCGTCTGTTTTTCAAATGAAAAAAAAGACCGGAAACGATTTTCATAAACTTTGCCCAAAGCTGCTGCTGAATTTTCTTGCCCACGTCCGGAGCAAAAACGCTATAATGAGATTGGTTTTGATACATTGTTTGTGAAGGAGTTAATGTTTATGAAGAATATCATTGTCACCGGATGTCACGGTCAGCTGGGCATAGCAGTCAACAAACTTCTCGGCAGCCGGGAAGACTACCACCTGATTAATACGGATGTAGCGGAACTCGATATAACAAAGGTAGATAAGGTTCTGGAACTTGCAAGGGAAGTGAAGCCGTATGCGATTATCAACTGCGCAGCATATACCGCAGTGGATGCGGCAGAAGAGCACCTTGATCTGAACTATAAGATCAATGCGCTCGGCCCGAGAAACCTTGCGATTGCTGCGGCAGAGACCGGAGCAAAGCTTGTGCATATTTCGACGGATTATGTTTTTCCGGGAGATAATCCGAAGCCTCTTACAGAGTTTGATCCCGTAGGTCCTAAAAGCGTATATGGTATCACCAAGCTTGCCGGAGAGAACTTTGTAAAGGATTTTGCAAGGAATTACTTTATTATCCGTACTGCCTGGCTCTACGGCGAAGGCAAGAACTTCGTAAGGACAATGCTCCGGCTTTCAGAAACGCATGAGGAAGTCAGCGTCGTAAATGACCAGTTCGGCTCGCCGACCAGTACGGCTGAACTCGCAAAGGCAATCGCGTATCTTCTGCCGACGGACAATTACGGCCTGTTCCACGGCACCTGTGAAGGATCGACCAGCTGGGATGAATTTACAAGAGAAATCTTCCGGCTGGCCGGCAGGACGACGAAGGTGACCAGCGTTTCGACTGCACAGTATCAGGAGAAGAATCCGCAGGCTGCTCCCAGACCGCATTATTCAATCCTTGACAACTACATGTTCCGGCTGACAACCGATTTCATGTATAAAGATTGGCAGTCAGCGCTCGATGACTACATGACCGAACAGGGATATAAGGCATAACAATGGGTTTTCTATCTGATCTGATCCGGAATCCGCTGTTTCTGTCCGCTGCCGTCGGATGGTTCAGTGCGCAGTTTATCAAGACGATTATCTATATCATTATTCATAAGGAGTTCAATCCCGAGCGCCTGATGGGAGCCGGCGGCATGCCGAGTTCCCATTCTGCTACAGTCTGCGCGCTTGTGACGGCAACGGCAATTGTTTACGGACCCGGCGGTTTCGAACTGCCAATGGCTGTTTTCTTCGCCTTCATTGTCATGTATGACGCTATGGGGGTACGAAGGGAAACCGGTGAACAGGCCAAGGTACTCAATGAAATGCTCACTGCTTTTCGCGACATGGGCAAGACGCTGCAGACACGGGATCCCATGGATCAGTTCAAGGAACTCGTCGGACATACGCCGCTTCAGGTTCTGATCGGCGCTGTTCTCGGAATCATCATGGGATTTGTCGTCTGCAGTTCCATGGGATTTATTTAAACGGAGGTTTAATCATGACTGCTGAACAGATTAAGAAGGATATGGTCGCCGCTGCCAAGGCCGGCGATAAGGAGAAGAAGCTGGTTCTGTCCGCAATGTACGGCGCCGTTAAAAAGCTTGCGATTGATGAGGGGTCCAGAGACAATATCACAGAAGATCAGGTTGGCAGAGCGCTGACAAAAGAGCTGCGTGCCGCAAAGGAGTCTCTTGAAACCTGCCCCGCGTCGCGCGAAGATCTGATCAAAGAGTATACATACCGCTACAATCTGATCGCAGAGTATGCGCCGAAGATGCTTTCCAAGGATGAAATCCGCAGCTTCCTTGAGAAGGAATGCGCCGATGTAATTGCTTCAAAGAATAAGGGTATGATTATGAAAACCGTTATGCCGCTTTTAAAGGGTAAAGCGGATGGAAAAGATATCAGCGCCGTTGTCGCGGAACTGACGAAGTAAGAGGAAGAGAAAACAGTGGCAGGCACCTCACATCTGGATCACCGGGATTTCGGCCCATTGTACAACAGCGAATCCGAAAAGCTGATTCTCGGCAGCTTCCCTTCCGTCAAATCCCGGGAAGCCCGTTTTTATTACGGACATCCGCAGAACCGCTTCTGGCGGATTATCCGCGCGCTCGATGATCCTTCCGTAATGGAAGAGGCTATGGCAGGAAATCCGGTTCTTCTGCCCGCGGAGGCCGCAGGTCTTCCTGTAGACCGCCGGCATATGGCTCTGAATATGGAAGAGGATATCCGCCTGAAAACACAGCTGATCCTCCGGCACCATCTGGCGCTGTGGGATACGATTGATTCCTGCACAATAACAGGTTCTCAGGACGCAAGTATCCGGGACGTTACTGTAAGTAACTTCCCGGATCTGCTGTCTAAATGTTCCATTAGAAATATTTATTGCAATGGTACAGCTTCCTATCGGCTGTTTATGAAATATGCCTTTCCTGCCATCACAGCATACTGCCGGAGCACCGGACGCCCGGTGCCGGAAATTTTCTCTCTCCCGTCAACAAGCCCCGCGAATGCGGCATGGACTCTTCCCAAACTCATCGAGGCTTGGAACTGCATTCTTGACGAGCCGCAATAAATACCAGTCTCTGATGCAGTTGTTTACTGTTCGAAGGTAAACGCGTATTTATCGTCCGTCAGGCAAAGGTAGCGCAGATTTGTGTGGGAAATCAGGCCATAGATGATCTGCGTCCGGAATACATCGTAGTATCTCGAGTCTCCGCCGGCATTTGTCCAGTACTGCGCATGCAGGTTCTGTGTTCTCTCCCAGGAAACTTCTTCCGATGAATCTGTAAGCAGGGAATTCACATGATCGCATGGCATCCCGTCCAGCAGTGAGTCATTCATCGCTTTAAACGCGTCCTGCGCGTCAGCGTCTGCATCGATAGCATGATGTGTCCCGAAGTCATATGCAACCTTTTTAAGCTGGTTCAGCCGCTCAGGGTCAATCGCAAGAAGACCGATCAGGAGCTTTGCGTAACGGGATTCGCAATCGCGGATTCTGCTCTGAAGCCATCCGTGAATATTGTCAGAATCTATCACGGATTCCAGCGCCGGCAACTCACCACAGGAATATGACTCCACAGTTTCACCGTTAAGACGCTCGTCCCATTTATTATGTCTGGCGCAGTCAATGATGTCATTGATCAGCTCCTCCTGCAGTGCGATCTTGTTATATAACCAGAAGTGGATTGGTGCCAGGAATGCGCTCATAGATACCTCTCTTATGCCTCAGCAGCTGCCAGATTCAGCTCCTGATTCAGATACTTGACAACTTCATCGCCATCAAGTCCGTGAACCGCGCAGGCATCACTAAGGCTCTCCATAAGAGCAGCGGGGCAGCTGATGCATCCCATGCCAATTCGCATTAATACTTCCGCTGCGTCAGGATGCGCCAGAATTACGTCTCTGACAAGCATGTCGCCTTCAATCGGATTTTTGTTTGTTTCTTCGGTATTCATTGTCTTTTCGTCTGCCATGGTGGCCTCCTTTACAGATCTATTCGGATCTTCTCCGTAAACAGTAGACATTACTATCTTTATATCTGTTTCTTATACGCTATTACATTATCATTGTCAATTATATTGTTCCGTAACAAATGTTACATTTTCTGCAATGATATTCCCATTACAGTTCCGCCGCTTCCTCCAGATCATTCCGTTTTCCGATCCGGATGCCCTCTCTGCTTACGCAGATCAGGCCTTCATCCTGCATATTCATCAGTTCTCTCGAGATCGAAGGTCTGGTCGCGGCAATATACTGTGCCAGTTCTTCCCGCGTAGCAGTATATGGTTTTCCGGGGTGCTGCAAATCGTAACGCAGCAGTACCTTAGCGATTTTCTGCCTGAGAGAAATACTGGCCATAATATCCAGCCGTTCATTCAGATAATCCGCTTTCTGTGCCAGCGCACTCAAGGTGTTGGAAATCAGCTTCGAATGATACGCACAGCCGTTTCCGCAGGTATGAAATAGAAATTCCTTCGGAATCTGCAGAATCTGTGTCTTTTCGTCCGCTTCGGCAAAATGCCCGTATGTCTTCTTATTTACAAAAAGATAGACTTCTCCGAACAGATCGCCCGGACGGTCAAATGTGTTCATAATAATCCGCCGGCCCTCCGGTGTGTCCCGTCCGACAATAACGCTTCCATCGAGAAGTATCATAACCTTGGAAGGCTTATCATCCATATAGAAAATCGGTTCTCCCTTTTCATAGGCGACAATTTTTGAACTGCTGCATGTCAGACAACCTTCGATATCTGAGACGCTCATTTCATCGAACAGAAGACTGCTCATCAGAGCAGTCTCCAGCTTTCTGTTGTTTTCCAGCATTCCGGGTGACAAAACAGTTGATTTCTGAATCGTTGTGCTCATAAATTATTGAATTCCGGTTACCTTATAGTCCTTATCTTCGACAGCTTTTGTAAGCTCCGCATCCGCAACCTCTTTGGAAAGTTCCACAACCGCCGTCCCGGCTTCGTGAGAAACTGCCGCGCTCTCCACACCGTCCAGTGCTTCAAGCGCCTTCTTTACGGTTGCCTCGCAGTGATTGCACATCATTCCTTCGATCTTAATTGTTTTAGTCATTATAACATCCTTTCCGGACTCCATGTCCTTCTGATCTTTCTGTTCCAGTATGGATCCGCTGTCATCTGTCATGGCAGGGTGCGCCTGCCGTCTGTCCTTTGACGCGTCATGCAGCCGGAACAGATTCAGTCGCAGCGCGTTTCCTACTACAAAGACGGATGAGCAGCTCATCGCGGCAGCTCCCCACATCGGATTCATCGTCAGTCCAAACAGGTGCTGGTAAGCTCCTGCCGCGAGAGGAATCAGCAGCACGTTGTAAAAGAGCGCCCAGAACAGGTTCTCCACAATATTCCTGTAAGTTGCTCTTGAAAGACGGACTGCGGCAGATACATCCGTGAGCCTGCTCTTCATCAAAACAACATCCGCCGCATCAATCGCGACATCCGTTCCTGCACCGATTGCGATTCCGATATCCGCTCTTGTGAGAGCCGGCGCGTCATTGATTCCATCGCCGACCATTGCGACTTTTCCCTTTTCCTGCAGCTTGCGGATGACCGCTTCCTTTCCTTCCGGAAGAACGCCGGCGACAACTTCATTGACACCGGCTGCACGGCCGATTGCCTCCGCGGTCCTTCTGTTGTCTCCGGTCAGCATTACAACATGGATTCCCATGTTCTGCAGTTCTCTGATCGCCTGCGCCGAATCCTCCTTCATTGTATCAGCGACCGCGATAATTCCAAGAAACTTTCCATCCGCAGCAAAGAAGAGTGGTGTCTTGCCGTCTGCGGCAAACGCTGCCGCACGGCTTTGCAGCTCTTCGGAAACCGTAATTCTACCGCTGATGAACTTTGCGCTTCCCGCGATCATCTTTCTTCCATTCACTGTTCCCTGCAGTCCGTTTCCGGGAAGAGCAAGGAAATCTTGCACAGTTATGGAAGAAGCATCGAGCCTTGCGCCGGCAGTTTCCGTACTGCCGCTTACCAATTCACTGTTTGCGGAGCCGCTGCCGGTATTCCGCTGCGCGGCATACGCTGTTACCGCTTTCGCAAGCGGATGTTCGGAACCGGCTTCCAGAGCGGCCGCGAGGGTTATAAGCTGTTCCTCCGATACGCCGTCCGCTGGCAGAAGATCTGTGACCTTCGGTTCTCCGGATGTGATGGTTCCGGTTTTATCGAGCGCAATAATCTGCATGCTGCCGGTTTCCTGCAAGGACTGCGCTGTTTTGAAGAGAATGCCGTTCTTCGCGCCAAGCCCGTTGCCAACCATAATCGCAACCGGCGTCGCCAGTCCGAGAGCGCAAGGGCAGGAGACGACCAGTACGCAGATACTGCGTGCGAGCGCATAACCGACGTCTGCACCGACAAGCAGCCAGATCACCAATGTGATGGCCGCAAGCACGATGACTGCCGGAACAAATATTCCGGAAATTTTATCGGCAAGCTTTGCCACAGGCGCCTTGGTCGCCGCGGCGTCACTGACCATCGTGATAATCTGCGCGAGTGTTGTGTCCTCGCCGACTCTGGTCGCGCGGCACTTTATAAGACCGGACTGATTCAGGGTCGCAGAAGATACATGGGCCCCCGGTTCCTTATCTGCCGGTATCGACTCGCCGGTCAGTGCCGACTCATTGACTGCAGAACTGCCTTCGATAACGATACCGTCGACAGGGATGTTTTCACCCGGACGAACCAGAAAGACATCTCCGACCTGTACCTCATCAATGTTTACCGTAACCTCTTTGCCGTCCCGCAGAAGATTTGCAGTCTTCGGCGCAAGCTTCATCAGGGACTTCAGGGCGTCGGTCGTACGGCCTTTGGAATAGGCTTCAAGTGTCTTACCGATCGTGATCAGAGTCAGGATCATGCCTGCCGACTCGAAGTAAAACTCGTTCATGTACGGCGCCGCCGCGGCGCTTCCGCCGTTCATCTGCGCCGTTGTCATTGCGAACAGCATTACACTCGAGTAGGCAAATGCCGCAGCTGAACCAAGCGCAATCGTCGAATCCATGTTCGGAGATCCGTGGAAGAGACTGCGGAAACCGGAAATAAAGAATTTCTGGTTGATTACCATAATGATGCCGGACAGTAGCAGCTGCATCAGACCCATAGCTACGTGATTGCCCCGCATAAACGACGGTACCGGCCAGTTCCACATATGCACGCCCATGGAAAAGTACATTAAAGCCAGCAGAAAAACAACCGATGCGATCAGGCGCTTTTTCAAAATCGGCGTTGTTTTGTCAGCCAGCATTTCTTCCTCTGCCGCAAGCTTCGCGCTCATACTGCCCGTTGTTCTATTCGCTGCCGCAAGCGGCGATGCTCCGTAGCCCGCATCTTCAACTGCCTTGATGATCTCTCCTGGCGCCGCACTTCCATCGACCGCCATCGAGTTTGTCAGAAGGCTCACGTTGCAGGATGTAACACCGTCCAGCCGTGAAACAGCCTTCTCTACTTTCTGCTGGCAGGCCGCACAGCTCATTCCCGTGATTTTATATTGTTCCATAGATTCCTTTCCCGCAAAATCGCGTCTGCCGGGACAACTGCTTTCAAAAACTCCGCGCTTACTTTAAAAGCTTCTGGATCAGCCTGACCAGCTCATCTACCTTTTCCTCATGACCTTCTTTAATATCTTCCGTAACACAGCCTTTGATATGTTCGGCCAGCAGTTCCTTGGTAAAACTGTTCATGGCACACGACGTCGCGGACACCTGCGTCAGGATGTCGACACAGTAAGCATCTTCTTCAACCATACGGCGGATTCCGCGGATCTGTCCTTCAATCCGGTTCAGGCGGTGGATCAGATTCTTTTTTTCTTCCATGCTGCGGTCTTTCCTGCGGCCGCTCCCGCAGCAGCAGGAGGCTTCCTCCTGTTCAACTTCCCGTTCGTCTGCCTGCTCCTGTTCAAAAGCACTACATATTGCCTTTTTATTCTCTACTTCTGCGTATTCTTTATTTTCCTTCATCTTATTCCTGTCCTGCTTCATAAGCCTGCCCTGTCCGGTCTGTGTCTATGTACCCCCGTGGGGTATCCTGCAGTTGTCATCATATACCCGAGTGGGGTATATTGCAAGAAAAATTTTTTGCATCATCGAAATACAATGAACGACTGTCCGATCCTCCCCGGATGCCGGACACATACCGCAGCCGGTTCCGCAGTCCACATAAAAACCGGACCAGCTGCTGCCGGTCCGGTTTTTACAGATATTTTCAGTTGTACAGTACTTCAGCCATGCAGGCCGTCTGTCTGTCTCTGCATGTCTTCAACCACAATATCATAAATCTCGCCGAGCGTTCTGCAGTAGGCAAGAACAAGCCAGGGTTCATTCGTATGATAGTGCAGTTTGATTGTCGCTTTCTCTCCGCCAAAATCGTCCTCACCGGTATCGCCGGCGACAATCAGGCTGTCTCCTTTGAATGTATCGATGATATGATCCCGGATCTCATCGACAAGATCATCGCACTGATCGTCATTCAGACCATATACATCCAGCAGAAGCTGAGTATCATAACGGAATTCAATTAATTCTTTATGTTCCACAGAGATTTCCTCCATACATTATTTATCCGCGCTATCTGTATTCTCTGTTTTCACTTCCGGAGAAGCCGCTGCCGCACTGCCGTCCATTGGAACGACTGCGGGGCCTGTCGGCAGTGTCGGATGATACTTCGGCGGCTTTACGAGAATGCTCATGAATTCATCGCCGCTGATCGTTTCCTTCTCATACAGATACTGGGAAATCTCATCCAGCTTCGACTTGTTCGCGCGAAGTATCTGCAGCGCTTTTCTATGCATCTGATCGACAAGGTCCACAACCTCTCTGTCGATCTCCGCCTGCGTCTCCGCGGAGCATGCCAGCGACGCGTCACCGCCCAGATACTGGTTCTGCACAGTCTCAAGAGCGACCATACCGAAGTTGTCGCTCATACCGTACTGGGTAATCATCTGTCTTGCGAGTCTTGTCGCCTTTTCGATATCATTCGAAGCTCCGGTTGAAACACTGCCGAACTCGACTTCTTCCGCCGCGCGGCCACCGGTCAGCGTCGCGATCTCGTCCAGCAGCTCTTCTCTGGTTACAAGATAATGATTTCCCCTATCTACCTGCATCGTATAACCGAGTGCACCTGATGTACGGGGAATAATCGTGATCTTCTGCACCGGAGCGGAATGATTCTGCATTGCCGCGACAAGCGCGTGTCCGATTTCATGATACGATACACGCAGTTTTTCCTTATCTGTCAGAATCTGGTTCTTCTTCTGATAACCCGCGATGACAACTTCAATGGACTCTTCCATATCGGATTCATTCGCAAACTTGCGTCCGTTTCTGACCGCGCGAAGCGCTGCCTCGTTGACGATGTTCGCGAGCTCCGCACCGGACGCGCCTGCTGCCATCCGTGCGATCTTCGAGAAATCAACGTCATCGGCAACCTTGATTTTCTTTGCATGCACTTTCAGGATATCCTCGCGTCCCTTGAGATCGGGAAGCTCGACAGGTACACGCCTGTCAAAACGGCCGGGTCTTGTAAGAGCCGGATCCAGCGATTCCGGACGGTTGGTTGCCGCCAGAATAATAACGCCCGTATTGCCCTCAAAACCATCCATCTCGGTCAGAAGCTGGTTCAGTGTCTGCTCGCGCTCATCGTTTCCGCCGTACTGACCGCCGGAACGCTTTTGTCCGATCGCGTCTATTTCATCAATAAAAACAATGCATGGCGCCTTCTCCTTCGCCTGCTTGAACAGGTCACGCACCTTTGAAGCACCCATGCCGACAAACATCTCCACAAATTCGGAGCCGCTCATCGAGAAGAACGGTACATTGGCTTCACCGGCGACGGCTTTGGCGAGCATTGTTTTACCGGTGCCGGGAGGCCCTACAAGCAGAACGCCTTTTGGCATGGAAGCACCGATTTCCTTGTACTTGGAAGGGTCATGCAGATAATTTACAATCTCCGCGAGATTCTCCTTGGCCTCTTCCTCACCTGCTACATCGGAAAACTTAATGCCGTCGCTGGATTTGACATAGACCTTTGCTCCGCTCTTGCCAAATCCTCCGAGTCCTCCCATGCCGCCGCCAAACATCATGGAGTCATCGCTGCCCATCTGTTTCAGGAGCTGACGGCGGATAAAATATCCAATCAGCATGAAAATAACTATCGGCAGTATCCATGACAATAGCAACGCGACGAGAGGAGACTGCTGCTCGACAATCTCGCTCGAGAAAACCGCGCCGGAATCATAGAGGCGCTGTACCAGCTCATTGTCATCAAATTTTCCGGTCTCGTAAATCTGCCCGGAATCTTTGTCTGTAAACAGAATTTTATTCTCAGTGATCTCGACCTTGCCGATTTTCTTTTCCTGCGTCATCTTCATGAAGGTGCCGTAGTCTGTCAGCTTGACCTGGCGGTTCTGATAGAGCGGAACGGCGATCAGATTCAGGATGAGCAGCAGAATCATCGCGATGATGTAGAATGTCACGATCGGCCGTTTTGGTGTTTTGACTTCATCCATAGGGTCTTTCCTTTCTTTGTTGTCTTACGCTTATTTCCTTCCATCCGGAAAATCCATTCGGGTCAGCGCATGTGTCTTCGGATTAAAAGTATAGAACACTTCTTCTGACTCTTCTGTGTCTTTTTCACGAACTTTCAGTTTCATATAGATCTGATCCACCTGAAGATCGTCCGTCATATGAAATCCCTGCATGCCGGTTTCTTCAATTTCTCCGCGGATCGTCCCGTTCTCAACGGCATCCTGCATGTACCGGCTCAGCTGCGCGCTTTCGATTCCCGTCAAAAGAAGCGCGTCGCTGCAGAAAATCGCGCGGTCATTCTCCCTGTCATATGCAATACTAAAAAGATTTCTGTCGTGAAGCTTCAGCTTGTTTTCATTCCATGGTACACGGTATCTGCTAAGATACACGGTTGCCTGCTCAACGGAACTGCTTCTTTCTGTCTTTGTAAAAACAGCCGCGTCCTTTCCCTTCGCCTCCTTCGCGTCCTGATAAAGGTCCGCGGCATCGGAAATTGTCATATTGAGGTCGTACAGACTCTTTGTGACAATTCCGCTTTTTGTAACAAAAATCGGAAGCTTTCCTTTTCCATCCTTTTCGGTAACAAGCTGCGAAAGCCTGTCTGTCTCCTTCTCAGGAAGCTCATGAACCGTGTGCCAGTTTTCTCCGTCCGTGCAGACAAGCTGCTCGCTGGCGCCCGCGTCATGCACGGTTTCTGGCAGAATCGCGATTCTGGAAAGGCGCAGAGCAGCCAGTGCCGTTACGATTCCTGCAGCACCCGCCGCCAGAACTATTTTTTTCCAGTTATTTTTCAAAACATCACGGTTCATAAGCAAGATTATAGCATGATATGGTAAAATAAGCCTGCAAAAACAGGAGGACACAGTTTGAGATTACGAAACATTCCAAGAGCGCGCGACGTGATCGCGGAAAGCCCGTGGGTTATCCATGATCCGGAAGCGCACAGAGGCGCGTGGCAGGATATTTTTCAGAATACAGGTCCGCTGCATTTGGAAATCGGCACCGGAAAGGGCAGATTTATTCTGGAACTCGCACAGAGACATCCTGAAATCAACTACATCGGAATCGAGAAATTTTCAAGCGTTCTGCTGCGCGGCGTAGAGCGGCAGAACGAACTGGAGCTTCCCAATCTCCGCTTTATCCGCGGAGAGGCGGAAATTATTACTGAATATTTTGCGCACGGCGAAATTGACCGGATCTATCTGAATTTCTCTGATCCCTGGCCGAAGAAGCGCAACGCGAAGCGAAGACTCTGCTCCCATGAATTTTTATCCAGATACGATCAGATTCTTTCGGCGCAGGGCTCTGTTGAATTCAAGACTGACAACAGAGAGCTTTTCGACTTCGGAGTAGAAGAGACAGCAGTCAGCAGTTTCCAGATCCGCGCGATCACCTATGACCTGCACGCAGACCCTGTTTTGAATGAAGGAAACATCATGACTGAATATGAGGAGCGCTTTTCCGCGAAGGGAAATAAAATCTGCAAGTACATTTTGAATCGAAAGATTTAATTGCGCACAATTTTTATTTTTTCTTTATTCTTAAATGAAAAGTGCTATGTTATAATGATTTCAATCGAAGAAAGGAGTTCACTGATATGGTTTTCACATCTGATAATTTTGAATCCGAGGTATTAAAGAGCGATCTTCCGGTTATGGTTGACTTCTATGCTGACTGGTGCGGCCCCTGCAAAATGCTTGGACCTTCCGTCAAGGCGATGGAAGCTCTTTTTGAAGGCAAGGTAAAGATCGGTCAGCTTAACGTTGATGATAACTCTGACATTGCCGAGAAATACAATGTAATGTCAATTCCCACACTGATCTTCTTCAAAAATGGTCAGCCGGTAGATACAAGCGTCGGCCTCATCACCAAAGAGACTCTGCAGGAGAAGCTGGAAGCTTTTGCTAAATAAGATTTTCAGAAACAGGGGATTCTCCCGAACAGCCGCTTGTCTAGGAGCGGCGGCAATCTGCATATCTGTTTATTCAGGAACGACTGCTCCCGTTATGGCGGCAGTCGTTTCTTCTGATGCGCGCGTTTCCGGGGATGCGGACGATACCGCTGCCGGCGATTCGGCAGGCACAGCGGCAAACGCGCAGAGCGCGGCCGCCGGCGCAGATGACGTGCCGGTTTCCGAAGCGGAAAAAACACGGCAGGAAGAACCCGTACAGAGCAATCAGATTCCCGGCTGGCCGCAGGGCCCTGTCATTTCCGCGGAAACCGCGATTTTGCTGGACGCTGACACCGGCTCTGTTTTGTACGCCAAGAATATCCATCAGAAGATGTACCCCGCAAGCACAACCAAGATGCTGACCTGCCTGATCGCCGCGGAAAGACTGCAGATGGATGACACGGTTACATTCAGTTACAGCGCAGTGCACGATGTACCCGCCGACGGTTCCAATGTCGGTATGGATGAAGGCGAAACAATTACGGTTGAACAGTGTCTGTACGGTATCATGGTCGGGTCCGCGAATGAATGCGCAAGCGCGATTGCCGAGAAGGTCGCCGGTTCTGTTGACACCTTCACGGATCTGATGAATGAAAAGGCAAAAGAACTCGGCTGTACTGATTCACATTTTACCAACGCGAACGGACTATTCCGTGAAGATCATTACACGAGCGCACACGATCTTGCCCTGATCGGCAAGGCGTTTTTCGAAAACAAAAACCTTTTGAAGATCGGCAATACGCCGCGTTATCATTTCGAAAAGACCGCGACCCAGCCGGACGATTTCTGGGTTGAAAACCACAATCTGCTGATCAACGGACATATTTCCTGCGCAGGTATCATCGGCGGAAAGACAGGTTATACCGATCAGTCCGGCAGAACACTGGTGACCGGCTGCGAGCGCAACGGGATGCGACTTGTCTGCGTTGTCATGAAAGAAGACGATCCGAAACAGTTTGAGGATACCGTGACCTTGTTTGATTACGGCTACTCGAATTTCACGCAGGTCAGTCCGGCCGATGAGGATACGTCGTTCTCTCTTGCGGGCGCGAAATTTCTGACCGAAGGCAATGACATTCTGGGAAGCAGCGTGCCCGCGATTTCCATTGCAGACGGGAGTCTTGTCGATCTGCCATCCGGTGCTTCGTTTAAAGATCTCTCCTCCGATATCGGCAGTGACAATGTCATTACATATTCGTTCGGCAGCGGACAAAACAGCACCGTCGTCGGTAAAGCCGCCCTTTTAATTGCCGCAAAAACAGCAGATGGCGGCAGTGATTCCACAAAGCCAAACGAAGCGGCACAAAGCGGGTCCACAGACACCTCTTCCGCGCACCGCCTCCGGAGTCTTTTTTATACGGTAGGTTCACGGGGAACCATTTATATCCGTGTTTTTCCGGTTCTGATTGCAATTTGCGGCGCCGGACTTCTGGTTCTTCTGATCTATCTGCTGATAAAGCTGATCCGTTCTTACAATTACAGCTTCGTCCACAGGGACAGAAGACGGCGGTTCAGGCTCTACCGCCGCCGGGGTCATACCGATTATTATGAGAATCACCGGTATGACAGAAATTATGATGACGCCTATGATTCCAACTATGATTTTGATGACAGCAGCTGGGATCACTGAAAAGCGGGCCGGAACATCGCTGGATATTCCGGCCCGTTGCATGTTCTGTTATTCCTTCGGGATGTGATTCTGCAGCGCCTGCAGATAAGCTTCCCCGTATCTGCTGAGCGTCATACCTTTGTGGGTGAGCGTTCCGAGTTTCATATATTCATCAATTAAAAGCGGTTTGGAGATAATCCCCGGCCCGTTCAGCTCATGGCTGATGACACCGGAGCAGACCGTATATCCGTTCAGCCCGATGACCAGATTAAAGAGGGTTGCGCGGTCACGGACGCGGATGTTTTTTCTCCTGTCCATTGTGCTGGTCAGCTCTTCTGAAAAGTAAAACGAATTATATTCTCCCTGTTCATAGGAAAGAAACGGATAATCTTCGAGTTCCTCGAGCGTGACAGCATCCTTTTTTGCAAGAGGATGCGACGCCGAAAGAAAAACATGCGGTTTCGCCGTAAACAGTTCCCTGAACACAAGGTTTGCGGAACGGATCAGCTTGGTAAGCACTTCCGTGTTTTTCGAAGACAGATACAGAATGCCGACTTCGCTTTTTAAATTGGCTACATCGTCGATGATTTCGTATGTCTGCGTTTCACGGAGCGTAAAATCGTATTTATACGCGTCAAATTTACGGATTACATCAACAAATGCGTTGACAGCAAAAGAGTAGTGCTGACATGAAACCGAAAAGTGCGGCACCGCCTGTGCTGTATTCTTGAACTTTTCCTCTAATAGATTCGCCTGTTCCAGCACCTGCCGCGCGTATCCCAGAAAAACTTCGCCTTCTCTCGAAACAACCACGCCTTTGTTCGTACGGTTGAAGATTGTCAGCTGCATTTCCCTTTCGAGATCATGCACTGCGTTCGTAATACTTGGCTGGGATACGAAAAGCGAACGCGCCGCTTCCGTGATGTTTCCATACTCGGCTACCGTCACAACATAATGAAGCTGCTGTAAGGTCATTTTCCTGAATTCTCCGTGCTGGTTTTGTTTTCGCTTCCGGGCTCTTGTACGAACGCGCTGATTCCCTGTCCCAGATTTTCATCTGTGTACATCCAGAACCAGTTTTCCGGATTGTCGACATTGCGCAGAACAGGGATTTGTTTTTTCGTGCTGCCGGGAACATCGGAAGGTTCCGCAAAGGCCTTCCACGTGCCATTGACCGCGGTTCCGACCCAGTTTTTCTGTCCGCTCTGCGGATCAAGAGAAGTCAGCGTCTCGTCTCCCGAATAATAACCGTTTGCGAATGTGCCGATCACATTGGTGATGATCTCCCTGTCAAGGTACCGGACATCAATATCCAGATGTTCCTGTCCTTTGCCGTTTGGAAGGTCATCCGCCCAGTCTCCGTTGTAAGTATGCGCGTAGATACCTTCATTTGCCTTGCTGTAGGCGCCGTCTTTTTCAAAAATCTGATACCAGAAGCCGGTTCCTTCGCGGCTGCCGTTTTGGAAGTGACCATAGTAATACTGATTGCCGGCATAGACGCACAGTCCTGTGCCGTCCGGTTTCCCGTCCGAATCCGAGGCGCCATAATAGAAATAGTCGTTTGTGCCGGCAAGCATCTGCGAAAGGTAGCGGTACTTGTCCATCCGCAGAAGATAGTCCACTGCCTGCATATCAGATTTGGACCAGTAGTCCGCTAGATTCCCGAGAATCTGCTGTACATCTTCCTCACTGTCCGGGAAGGAATCGTCCACTGCCTTGATTTTCTTCTCCACGGTCTTTCGCTTCTCGACGAACATGACCGAGTTTCCGGTAATCTCCGCCGGCGCTTTGACTTCGTTCAGTTCCGGAAAAGAATTCTCATCGTTCTTTGCAGTACTTTCGGAAGGTTTCTCTTCATGTGGCAGAACACGCCGCGTTCCGCTTTTCGCACCGGGAATGCTCTGTGGAAGGTTGGAAACCTCACCTTCCGAAGAATCCGCCGCGGCGCCTGACTCCGCAGCTTCCGTTTCTTCATCTGCCGCTTCCGTATCAGCGGCTTCTGCTGCTTCCGGTTTCTTTTCTTCTCCGGCAGCAGCGACCGGCGTTTCAAACGCCTTTTCCTTCTGCGCGGCAGGGGAAGCACAGGCACCAAGAAGAAAAGCGGAGAGTACCGCGCAGAGTGCCGCTGTAACTTTTGCCTTTTTACTTCTCATTTGTGCCTCCTTCCCGTCTGCAGGTTATTCCTGTCCGTCCGTCGGCCCGCCTTCCGATGCATCACCGCGCGTCTCGTCCTCCGAAGCGTCACCCGCATCTTCCTGCGTCTCGTCCTCCACAGCGTCACGGACCTTCGCGATTGCAACAACCTTTACGCCGTCTTTGAGGTCAATCAGCTTGACGCCGCTTGTATCACGCCCGCGGATCGAAACTTCGCTCATACGGATCTGAATGATGATGCCCTCAGAGGTAATCATCATGATTTCATGATCGTCGTTGACCGCCTTTACGCCTACGACTTCACCGGTCTTGGGTTTGATATTGTAACACTTGACGCCGCGGCCGCCTCTGTGCTGAATCTTGAACTTGTCGAACTCGGTTCTCTTTCCGATTCCCTTCTCCGAAACGATCAAAACAGAATCGCCCTGACTCGAGAGCTGCATGCCGATGACTTCATCGCCCTTCTGCAGACGGATACCGACAACGCCCATCGAAGAACGGCCGGTATTTCTGACCTCGTCTTCGCGGAAACGGATCGCCATGCCCTTTCTCGTGACAATAATGATGTCGTCGTCTTTTGTGGTCTGTTTTACCTCGATCAGCTCGTCATTGTCGCGAAGATCAATGGCGATGATACCCGTTTTGCGGATATTGGCGAAGTCCGCGTTGCTGGTCTTCTTGACGATGCCCTGTCTTGTAACGAAAAACAGATCCTTGTTCTCATCATACTCGCTGATCGGAATCAGCGCGGAGATCTTTTCTTCCGCGTCAAGCTGCAGAAGATTGACAATCGCGGTTCCTCTCGATGTTCTCGACGCTTCGGGAATCCTGTAGGCCTTCATCTTGTAAACCCGGCCTTTGTTCGTGAAAAACAGAATTGTATCCTTCACTCTGGTCATCAGAAGGTCTTCGATATAGTCATTCTCGATCGTCATCAGCCCGCGGATACCGCGGCCGCCGCGGTTCTGCGCCTTGAACTCGTCGGCTGTCATTCTCTTGATATAACCGAGATTGGTTCTTGTGATGACACAGTTCTCGTTTTCTATGAGATCTTCAATTTCGAACTCGGAAAGATCCGCGTGGTAGTCAATCTGTGTTTTTCTTTCGTCGCCGTACTTCTGCGCGATAACCTGCATTTCGTCACGGATAACGCCAAGCAGGAGATTACGGTCTGCAAGAATCGCCTTCAGCCGCGCAATTGTCTTCAAAAGCTCCTGATGCTCGGCCTCGATCTTGTCTCTTTCCAGTCCTGTCAGAGCGCGCAGCCGCATGTCGACAATCGCCTGCGCCTGCACTTCGTCCAGACCGAACCGCTCCATCAGTTTTGCCTTGGCTTCAGTGACATTCGGCGCCGAACGGATAATGTGAACGACTTCGTCAATATTGTCAATCGCGATGAGCAGACCCTGCAGGATATGGTCCCGCTCCTGCGCTTTCTTTAAATCAAACTGCGTTCTTCTGGTTACGACATCTTCCTGATGCTTCATATAGCACTGCAGCATCTCGAGAAGATTTAAAACCTTGGGTTCTCCGTTTACAAGGGAAAGCATGATGCAGCCATACGTATCCTGCATCTGCGTATGCTTGAACAGCTGATTCAGAACGATGGTCGGATTCGCGTCATGCCGGAGCTCGATCCTGATGCGCATGCCTTCGCGGTCGGACTCATCGTTGACATCCACAATACCGTCGATCTTCTTGTTCTTTGCAAGATCGGCAATGTATTTGATCAGATTTGCCTTGTTCACAAGATACGGCAGCTGTGTGACGATAATCTGGCTTTTTCCGTTCGGCAGAGGCTCAATGCTGGTTACGGCGCGGACAACAATCTTGCCTTTTCCGGTCGTGTACGCTTCGCGCACACCGTTCATACCCATGATGATGCCGCCGGTCGGGAAATCCGGAGCCTTGATGGCCGTCATGATTTCGTCGATTGTGGTATCTCTGTTTTCGCGAATCCGGTTGTCGATCATCAGCGTGCAGGCAGCTATGACTTCCCGCAGATTGTGCGGAGGAATGTTTGTTGCCATGCCGACCGCGATACCGGTCGTGCCGTTAACCAGAAGATTTGGAAAGCGGGAGGGCAGTACCGAAGGCTCTTTTTCGGTTTCATCAAAGTTCGGGACAAAATCCACGGTATCTTTATTGATGTCCGCAAGAAGCTCCGTCGCGATCTTTGTCATTCTGGCTTCGGTATAACGCATGGCAGCCGCGCCGTCGCCGTCGACCGAGCCGAAGTTGCCGTGTCCATCTACCAGACAGTAGCGCATGTTCCAGTTCTGCGCCATGTAAACCAGCGCGCCGTAGATGGAACTGTCGCCGTGCGGATGGTATTTACCCATTGTATCACCGACGATACGCGCGCACTTACGATGCGGTTTGTCGGGCGTATTGCCAAGTTCGCTCATCGCCCAGAGAATTCTTCTCTGTACGGGCTTCAAGCCGTCCCGGACATCCGGAAGGGCGCGCGAAGCAATAACGCTCATCGCGTAGTCGATGTACGACTTCTGCATGGTTTTGTTCAGGTCGACATCATGAATTCTGTCAAAAGTATTGTCTTCCATTCATTAAACTCCCGGGTACCTGTCTCCATACAGTACATGTAGTGTTACTGTTTGAAGATATGTCTCCGGGCAACATACGAAGTATTGTTGCCTGAAGACATTAAATATCCAAATTCTCTACAAAGCGGGCATTCTTCTCTATAAACTCACGTCTGGGTTCAACCGCATCTCCCATCAGGGTTGTAAAAGTCAGATCCACCTCGGACTCCGACTCCTCATCAATATTGACACGGCGCAGAATCCTCGTTTCGGGATTCATGGTCGTTTCCCAGAGCTGCTGGGGGTCCATCTCGCCCAGACCTTTGTATCTCTGAATGCGGTTATTGGAATCTCTGCCGACCTCTTTAAGTATGCTGTTTAACTCCTCATCGCTGTAGGCATACCAGACTTTCTTGTTCTTCTCCAGCTTATAGAGCGGCGGCATCGCCAGATACACATGTCCCTGCCGGATCAGTTCCGGCATGAAACGATACATGAAGGTCAGCATCAGCGTATCAATATGCGCGCCGTCGACATCGGCATCGGTCATGACAATGATTTTGTCGTAGCGGAGCTTGCTGATATCAAAGTCATCGTGCACGCCGCAGCCGAAAGCCGTGATCATCGCGCGGATTTCTTCATTGGCGTAAACTCTTTCTTCTCTTGCCTTTTCGACATTGAGAATCTTGCCGCGCAGAGGAAGAATCGCCTGCGTTGTACGGCTTCTCGCGGATTTCGCGGAGCCGCCCGCGGAATCTCCCTCGACCAGAAAGATTTCACATTTCTTCGGATCCTTGTCCGAACAGTCCGCCAGCTTTCCGGGCAGCGCCATTGAATCCATGGCTGTTTTTCTTCTGGTCAGTTCTCTTGCCTTGCGCGCGGCTTCTCTTGCCCGCTGCGCAAGCAGTGATTTCTCGCAGATGGCCTTTGCGACATCCGGATGCTGCTCGAGATAATACGTGAGTTTTTCGGAAACAACGGCGTCGACCGCGCCCCTCGCTTCAATGTTGCCGAGCTTCTGCTTGGTCTGGCCTTCAAACTGCGGATCCTCGACCTTGACCGAAATGATTGCAGTCAGACCTTCACGGATGTCTTCTCCGGTCAGGTTGCTGTCTGTTTTGCCGAGAATATTTGCCTTCCGCGCATAGTCATTAAATGTCTTCGTGACCGCGTTATGGAAGCCGACCATGTGCATGCCGCCTTCCGGCGTATTGATATTGTTGACAAAGCTGTATTCCGACACATTGTAGGCGTCGTTGTGCTGCATCGCGACTTCCACATAGACGTTATTCTTCGTGCCGTCAAAATACAGGATGTCGTTATACAGAGGCGTCTTGCTGCGGTTAAGGTAAGCGACATATTCCTTGATGCCGCCTTCATAGTGGAAAACATCGGTCCGCGGGGAGCCGTCCTCCAGCGCGTTTTCAGGACGCAGATCCCGGAGCGTGATCTTAAGCCCCTTTGTCAGAAACGCCATTTCGCGCAGTCTCTGCTTGACAACTTCATAGTCGTAAACCGTCGTTTCCTGAAAGATTTCAGGATCCGGCTGGAACGTAACTGAAGTTCCCGTGTTATGGATATCGCAGGTTCCGATCTGATGCAGCTTTTCCGCTACATGGCCGCCGTTTTCAAAACGGATCTGATAGATCTTGCCCTCCTGCCGGACCGTGACTTCCAGCCAGGTCGAGAGCGCGTTGACTACCGATGCGCCGACGCCATGCAGACCACCGGATACCTTATATCCTCCGCCGCCGAATTTACCGCCGGCATGCAGAATCGTATAGACAACCTCTACTGCCGATTTTCCGGTTTTATGGTTAATGCCTACCGGAATTCCGCGGCCGTCATCAGTGACGGTAACCGACTCACCCGGATTGATGGACACTTCAATATGTGTGCAGAAGCCCGCGAGCGCTTCATCGACAGAGTTGTCGACGATCTCATACACCAGATGGTGCAGGCCTCTTGACGAAGTAGTGCCGATATACATACCGGGACGTTTTCTGACCGCCTGCAGCCCCTCGAGAACCTGAATGTCATCCGCGGTATAGGAGCCTACATCCTCCGTGTCTTTGACATTGTCGTCTTTGTACTCCTTTTCGTTCTCGGCGTATTCTTCAACGAACCCGTCTTTTTTTTCTTTTTCGTCTGCCATTCTCTGTCCTTTTCTGTCTACCGTAAGCGTTTAGTTGCTCTGTGTCACCGTACCGTTGACAACCTGATAGAGTCTGTCGATTGCAAACCGGTTACTGACAAATTCATCCAGACCCGTGCAGGTAATAAATGTCTGAAAACCGCCGAGGCTGTTCAGCAGATAATTCTGCCGTCCGCTGTCCAGTTCCGACAAAACATCATCGAGCATGAGTACCGGCGGTTCCCCGATGAGCTGTTTTACAAGATCAATCTCGGAAAGCTTGAGCGAGAGTGCGCAGGTTCTCTGCTGTCCCTGCGAACCGAATCTGCGGATATCAATTCCGTTACATACAAACGAGAAGTCATCCTTGTGCGGTCCGACGGTTGTCGCCCGCTGATATTTATCGGCTGTCCGCGCATTTTTCAGTCTTTCGGAAAACGCATCCGCAGTTACATCCGGCTCATAAGAAAGACACAGCTTCTCCCGTCCGCCGGAGAGACCCTCATGGATTTTTCCGATGATGTCCGCGAGTTCCCGCATAAATGCTTCGCGCCGTTCAATGATCTTTGTTCCAAAAGTTACCAGCTGCTCATCCCATAAAGGAAGAGTACTTTCGAGCGATGGTTGAAAAGACATGTCTTTGAGAAGCTTGTTTCTCTGCTCGACAATTTTGTTGTAATTGTTCAGATTATACAGATAACTTTCGTCCAGCTGGCACAGCTCCATATCCATAAAACGGCGGCGGCTGGCCGGTCCGTTTTTAACGATCGAAAGATCTTCCGGCGCGAAAAAAACAATATGCACCAGACCGATCAGCTGCGACGCGCGTTTGATTCTCTGTCCGTTAATGGCGATGCCCTTGCTCTTACCGCTTCGAAGATGCATATCAATGCGGTAATCTATGCCGCCCTTTATCACGACCGTGCGGATATGCGCCTCGCTGCAGCCAAAGCGGATCATATCCTTGTCCCGGACGCTTTTGTGCGAACGCGTTGTCGCTGTCATATACAGCGACTCGAGGATATTGGTTTTTCCCTGCGCGTTGTCCCCGTATAGAATATTGGTGCCTTTGCTGAAATGAATATCCAGTTTTTCATAGTTGCGGAAATCCGCAAGCTGCAGTGAATCGATATACATATTACTGCGGCCCTGCACCGGAAGCAGTCTGCAGCGGCGCAGCTATTGTAAATGTCTTACCATTCATCTTTACTTCATCGCCATCCCGCAGCTTCTTCCCGCGGCGCGTTTCCACTTCGCCGTTTACAAGAACCTTCCCGTTTTCGATTTCGTATTTGGCGTCAACGCCGCTCTGTACAAAACCTGCAAGCTTCAGCGCCTGCCCGAGCTTAATATATTCGTCCCGGATTGTAACTTTCATAAATACCTTTCCAGTTCATTTTCCTTCCGCAGGAAGCTGTAACACCTGCGCCACGATCGCCCTATCAGTCAATCGAAATGAAGTTCACCGGAAGCACAAGATAACAGTAAGTGCTGTCATCTCTGATAAAGGCCGGCGCTCTCGACGACTGCAGATAAATATCAACTTCTTCTTCGTCAATCGCCCGCAGTGCGTCGATCAGGAACTTCGGATTAAAGCCGATGTTCAGATCCTGTCCGTCTTTTTCAATGGCAAGATTTTCATCCATGCTGCCGATTGTCGAGGAAATACGAAGTTCCAGATTTCCGTCCGTAATCAGGAAAATGATCGGCTTCTTGTCTTCCTCTTTGACAAGAAGAACCGAACGGTCCAGAGAAGAAAGAAGGTCCTGACGTTTAATGCGGAAATGTGTACTGTAATCCTTGGAGAGCATCTGATCGACCATGAAATACTCCCCGTCGATCAGTCTCGACACAACAATGGTTTCGTCAAAAGCAAACAGAACATACTTGTCCGAGAAATAGATCTTCGCGGTCTTTTCGGTATCACCTCCCAGAATCTTGCTGATTTCGGAAAGTGTCTTGCCGGGAATAATCGCTTTTTCGTTATCGTATGACTGGCGTAGTTCCACACTTCTGATCGCAATACGGTGTCCGTCGAGCGCGATGACGCGGAGTGTTTTGTCTCTGACTTCAAAAAGCTCGCCTGTCATGATCTTGTTGCTGTCATTTGTCGAAGCGGAAAACAGTGTCTTGTTGATGATGTCCCGCAATGTAAACTGGGTAATCTCAACCGCGTATTCTCTGTCGACTTCCGGAAGCTGTGTAAAGTCCTGACCGTCTCTTCCCTGAATTGTAAAACGGGACTGTCCGCACCGGATCGTAACGGTTTCGTCTTTTGTATCAATCCGTACATCTCCGTCCGGGAGCTTTCTTACAATATTTGTGAAAATGTCGGCGGGTACGGCGATGACGCCGTGCTCCGCAATTTCACCGGCCACAGTCGTTTCAATACCAAGTTCTGTATCATTAGCCGTCAGTTTGATTTTTTCGGTCGCTGCATTAATGAGAATGCATTCCAGAATCGGCATCGTTGTTTTGGAAGGTACTGCCTTGGAAACGGTCATGACCGCGCTGATCAGATTGTCTTTTGCGATAATAAGCTTCATTCTGTAATATTCCTCTCGCGCGGACGCGCTGTAAAAGTTAAGCTAAGATTCGTCGTCTTTATTCTTAATAGTTGTGGAAATGTGGATAACCTGTTAAATTATAGCAATTTTCCGCCATTTAAGCAATAAAACCGCCAAATGGCGATTGTTGATAAAAGGATGGAAAGCTGTTTAAAACCACGTTTTTTTAACCGGAAGACGCAATCTTTATTTGATATTGAGTTTTTTGCGGATCAGCTCAAGGTTGTGGCGCAGCTCTTCATTAACTGCCATGTCATCGCGTACCTTCTTGACGCCGTACATAATTGTGGAATGATCCTTCTTGCCCAGAAGTGAAGCGATTGAATCCAGCGTCGCGTCAGTATACTCACGGCAAAGATACATAATCACCTGGCGCGGTACAACGAGCTCGGCGTTTTTCTTGCGTGAAGCAACCATGGTCATCTTGACGCCGTAGTGTTCGCAGACTATATTCGCGATCATTTTCGGCGTGACTTTCTGCGAGTCCTCCGGATAAATAATGTCCTTGAGCGCTTCCCGTGCGTCGTCAATCGTGATTTCGTCTACATTATTCAGCTTGGAGTAGGCGATAATCTTGTTGAAGGCGCCTTCCAGTTCCCGAATATTCGATTTGATGTTCGTCGCGATGTATTCGAGGACATCGGCAGAGAGTTGTTTATGCTGGACTTCTTCGTTTTTCTGCAGAATCGCCATCCTTGTTTCGTAGTCCGGCGGCTGGATATCCGCGATAAGGCCCATTTCAAACCGCGAGCGGAAACGTTCGTTGAGTGTTTCCATTTCTCTGGGAGGACGGTCGGAAGACAGCACAATCTGTTTGCCGGCCGCGTGCAGTTCATTAAACGTATGGAAAAACTCTTCCTGTGTGGATTCTTTACCTATAATGAACTGAATATCGTCGATCAGAAGCACATCGACCGTACGGTATTTGTTCCGGAGTCTCGACATCGACGCCGCATTACCACTTCGAATGGACTCGATAACTTCATTTGTAAACTGTTCACTGGTGACGTAGATGACTTTTTTGTCCGGATCTTTCTCCAGAACCGCGTGGCCGATGGAGTGCATCAGGTGTGTTTTGCCGAGTCCGGCGCCGCCGTATAAGAACAGCGGGTTATAAACGTCTCCGGGTGATTCCGCGACAGCGACACAGGCCGCGTGTGCGAGCTTGTTGTTCGTACCGACGACGAAAGTCTCGAAACGGTATTTGGGATTGAGGTTCGCGGTCTCGGAGAGCACGGCATATTCATTATGCTTTTGAATTTCCTCGGCAGCTTCAGCAGGAATCTTTCCTTCGGAGAGCGTAAAAACGACACTGCACTCCTCATTCATCCTGTCGGAGAGTGTCATCTCAAAAGGCTTTTTGTATTTTTTACTATAATAAGGAAGCATCAGGCTGCTTTCCTGCGGAATGCAGATCGTAATAACGCTTCCGTTTACAGTTCCAAGCTGCAGATCCTTGATCCACGTATTGTAGGAAACGTCGGAAAGAAGGTATTCTTCTTTCATACCTTCCTTGATCGCCGTCCATTCCTTCTGTAATTTTGCTCTGTCCATGAACCCCTGTTCCTCATTCAGAAAGATTTCGCCAATTTGGCGAACTTACAATATCTTAATATAAATTGCCTTTTCTTTCAAACTTCCCGCTATGCACAAAGGCATGTGAATAACCCACATTTCCACAAAGAGAATGTGAAAATGTGGATAGCTTGTTTGCACATTTCCACCAGACCATAAAATGCCGATTTCAAAATGAAATTTTGTCAGAGCCCGAAAGTATGTTTGCCTCATATTCAGCATGTTATCCACAAGTTATCCACAAATTGTGGACAGGTTATAACGCAATTCACGCTTCGTGGATAAAAAACGGCCACTAGATATGGCCGAAAATTATTTATTTCATCAACATTTGGTAGACCCGGAAAGAGCCGAAAATCGTTGATAAATAAGGCTTTCAGGGACTTGACGGAGATTTGCGCGTAGCATATAATGAAAAAGCTGTTCTATAAACAGTCAGTATAGACTGACGATTCTGTATTATGAACAAAGACGATAACAGTTGATATAACGTTAAGCGGATAAAGGAGGTGTTTTGACATGGCAAAGATGACTTTCCAGCCCAAGAAGAGACAGCGTTCCAAGGTGCACGGTTTCAGAGCAAGAATGAAGACCGCCGGCGGACGTAAGGTTCTCGCAGCCAGAAGAGCAAAAGGTAGAAAAGAATTATCAGCGTAAGCTGAAATGGAGCCGGCATCTGGATGCCGGCTCTTTGTGTATAAAGATGGAATCTTTAAAAAAGAACGAAGACTTCAAAAACTGTTATAAGACCGGCAGGTCCGCCGCCAACAGATACCTGGTCCTGTACCACGTTCCAAACGGGCAGGGCAAGAACAGAATCGGGGTATCCGTCAGCAAAAAAATCGGGAACAGCGTTGTGCGTCACAGAATCAAGAGACTTGTCAGGGAATGCTGCAGACTGCATGAGAAAGAATTCGCAAGCGGCTTTGACATTGCGGTTGTAGCGCGGAGATCGGCTAACGGTGCCACATATAAAGAGATCGAAACATCGCTCCTTGGTCTTATGAAAAAGTCCGGCCTTCTTCTTATGACTTCATCTGAACAGACCCTTTGAGAAAGCCGGATGATCATGAAACAGATTCTGATTGTGCTCATCAAATTTTACCGGAAATATCTGTCTCCTCTTAAAACGACACGGTGCCCTTATACGCCGACCTGTTCCGAATACGGACTCGAAGCGATTGAGAAGTACGGCGCGTTTAAGGGGGGACTTCTTGCGCTCTGGAGAATTCTGCGCTGCAATCCGTTTTCTCACGGCGGCTATGATCCTGTTCCGTAAAAATTTGCGGACACACAATTAAAGGAGAATACTAAAGATATGAATCCTTTCCTTCTTACCAAATCCAGCCAGTTTCTTCTCGGCCCGATTGCGTCTCTTCTGGGCTATCTGATGAACGGCATTTTCTGGGTTCTGGATAAAATCGGCATTCCGAATATCGGTCTTGCGATTATTCTGTTCACGCTTGTGATTTATATGCTGCTCATGCCTTTGACGATCCAGCAGCAGAAGTTTTCCAAGCTGTCCAACATCATGAATCCGGAGCTGCAGGCAATTCAGAAGAAATATAAAAACCGCAAGGACCAGGCTTCGCTGCAGAAGATGAACGAAGAAACACAGCTGGTCTATAAGAAGTACGGCGTGTCTCCGACCGGCAGCTGCCTGCAGATGGCAATCCAGCTTCCGATTCTGTTCGCTCTGTATCAGGTTATCTATAATATCCCGGCTTATGTAACAAAGGTATATTCTGCTTTTACACCACTTGTGACAAAACTTGCCGCAACCAAGGGTGCGGCGGAATATCTGCAGGCGACCAAGGCCGGCGCACAGTTTGCAAAGCATTTTACCAGCGCGAACTTTACGGGAAATGTAGGAAATACAGTTGCCAATACGTTTATTGATGTATTGAACCGTTTTTCCACATCGGAATGGGCTGATCTTTCTGCGAAGTTCCCGGATCTTTCCAACCTGATTACGAATGCGCAGCATACAGGCACGCAGGACCTTTTGGAAAAGTACAATTTCTTCCTCGGTCTCAATATCGGAAACTCTCCGTGGTACGCGCTGCAGCAGGCGGTCAAAACAGCATCGGTGATCGGTGTCATTGCCGCTATCGCCGTGCCGCTTCTTGCTGCGGTAACCCAGCTTATTAACGTCGCGTTAATGCCGCAGCCGCAGACTTCCGGAAATGATCAGGCTTCGCAGATGGCGAATTCGATGAAGACCATGAACTATATTATGCCGGTGATGTCGGCATGGTTCTGTTTTACCCTGCCTGCCGGCATGGGCCTTTACTGGATTGCCGGTTCCGTGATCCGCAGTATCCAGCAGGTCGCGATCAACAAGAGCATCAACAAAATGGATATGGATGAATATATCCGCCGCAACGTTGAGAAGGCAAGAAAGAAAGAGGAAAGAAGAGGCGGAAAACCGACTGTGACCGAGCGTCTTTTAAAGGAAAACGCGGCCATAAATACAAAAAATGTCAATCCTTCCTCGAAGGCTGCCTCTGTTTCAGATGCGGAAAAACAAAAACAGCTTGAAAACGCGAAGAAGTACTACGAAAACGGAAAATTCAGAAGCGGTTCCCTTGCGTCAAAGGCGAACATGGTAAGCCAGTTCAATGACGCAAAAAAGAATGATAAAAAGTGAGGAAGTCATGGCAGAGGAATATATTGAGGTATCGGAAAAGACACTGGATGATGCCATTACAGCGGCATGCCGCAGACTTTCGGTTACCAGTGACAAGCTTGAATATGTTGTTGTTGATCAGGGAAGCAGCGGATTCCTTGGGTTCAATGCCAGAAAAGCCGTGATCAAGGCGAAGGTGAAGGCAAACGCGGAAGGCGGCAAGCAGCAGGGGGATGTCCTGACGCAGGCTCCCGCCGGAATCTCCGGGGCTGCAAAGTCTTCGGATGATCATGTTCTGACACTCGATGAAATTGATGCGAAGGCGGAGGCTGCAGCGCGCGCAAGAGCAAATCAGCCGGAAGAAGACGAAGAGGTAAGAAAACCGGAGAAAGACAGAAAAGAAACTTACGGACGAGGCCGTGACAACCGGCGCAGAAAAGAGTACGGCGGTAGAAATTCCCGCGGCGCGCGTGATGATTTCGCAGGCCGGAGCGGCCGCGGCAGAAATGAGCGTCGCGGCGGAAGGCGGACTCCCGAAAGAGAATATGAGATCGTAGATACTCCCGAAGTCATTCCGGAAAGCACAGCAAGAAAAGAAGAGCCGCACATCGACTATACGGATGAGCAGATTCGGAATTTTGAGTCCGCGGCGAAGAATTTCCTGGGGTCTGTTTTTACGGCTATGGGCATGGAAGTTACAGTCCATACGGATTTTGACAAGGAGGAAAATGTTCTTCTTCTTGATTTTGAGGGAGAGAACATGGGCGTCCTGATTGGAAAGAGAGGGGCGACACTCGATTCGATCCAGTATCTGGTTTCCCTGATTGTAAACAGAGACATTGAAGGGTATGTGCATGTTAAGGCGGATACCGAAAATTACAGGGAAAGAAGAAAAAAGACGCTGGAAGCGCTCGCGAGAAACATTGCGTCCAAGGTAAAGACAACGAGACGCTCTGTAGCGCTGGAGCCGATGAATCCCTATGAACGCAGAATTATCCATTCCGCGCTGCAGGGAGACAAATATGTGACCACCTATTCGGAGGGTGAGGATCCCTACAGAAAAGTTGTTGTGACACTCCGGAAGTAAGACGGACAATCAGAAAGGACGCGAAGAGAGCGGCAGGTGACATTCAAAGAGGATGTACCTGCGCGCTCTCTTTTTTCTATAGATTGCGCATCTCTCCGGAAATGCCGTATTATAGGTGATGGATGATTGCATCCGTTTTGTATGGAGGAAAAACATGGCTGTGCATTCAGAATTATCCGGCGAAGATACGATCGCCGCGATTGCGACCGGCATTACGGAATCGGGAATCGGCATTATACGGGTCAGCGGACCTTGCGCTTTTGAAATCGGGGAAAAGCTTTACCGCGGCAGAAACGGAAAGGTTGATTTTTCGACGTGGAAAAGCAATACCATTCATTTCGGATATATTGTGGATCCGTCTGTCAGGAAAAACATTCCCTCCGCGGATATGATAGGAAGCGGGGAGTCCGGAGACGGCGTGATTGATGAAGTTATGGTTTCGATCATGCGCAGTCCGCACAGTTATACGACAGAGGATACGATTGAAATCAATACGCATGGCGGTATTTATGTTATGAACCGCGTGCTGGATCTGGTACTTGCAAACGGAGCGCGGCTGGCAGAGCCCGGCGAATTTACGAAACGCGCTTTCCTTGGCGGACGGATAGATCTTTCGAAAGCGGAAGCCGTCATGGATCTGATTTCCTCGAAGAACGAATTCGCGAGAAAAACAGCAATCAACCAGCTGGAAGGTCAGGTCACCGCGAAAATCCGGAAGCTCCGGGAAGCCATTCTCTATGAGACAGCCTTCATCGAATCCGCGCTGGATGATCCTGAAAACTATTCGCTGGACGGTTATCCGGAGAAGCTCGATCGGAAATGTCTCACTCTTATTGACGAACTGGACCGGATTCTTGATTTTTCAAGAAACGGACGTATCATGCGAGACGGTATCGATACGGTCATAGTCGGAAAACCCAACGCCGGTAAATCTTCTCTTCTCAATTTTCTGACAGGAGAGGAAAGAGCCATCGTCACCGATGTTGCGGGGACGACGCGGGACACGCTTGAAGAGAGCGTGCGTATCGGAGATGTACTTCTGAACGTAACAGATACGGCCGGTATTCATCATACAGAGGATATCGTGGAGAAGATCGGTGTCGACAGGGCCAAACGTGCGATGGAGAGTGCGGATCTGATTGTTTTTCTGCTGGATACGAACGCCGGAATCGACGAGGAAGATAAAACCATTGCAGAAATGATTTCCAGACAGCTCCGTCTTGGCAAGCGCTGCATTGTTTTGCTCAATAAATCAGATCTTCCTTCCCATCTGAAAGACGAGGAAGTCAAAAATCTATTCCGAATGAACCTTTCGGAAAAGGCAGATGCCGCCGCTCCGGTTGTAAATTACCGGAAAATTTCCTTCTGTACCTGCTCGCTTTCCACCGGAGACGGCATGCAGGAATTCGTGCAGCGGATCAGCGAGATGTTCCGGACCGGAGAGATTTCCGCAAAGAATGAAGTCTTCCTTTCCAATGTCCGGCAGATACAGGAAGCGCAGAAGGCACGCGACGCTCTGCAGCTTGTGCGGCAGAGCATTGCGGACGGCATGACCGAAGAGTTTTTCTCGGTAGATCTGATGAATGCCTATACAGCGCTTGGCAGAATCATAGGAGAAGCGGTCGAAGACGATCTGGTTGAAGAGATCTTCTCCAAATTCTGCATGGGTAAATAATAATTACTTATTCAAATGAGCAATACAGTTTATAAAAATAACAATTCTTATCAGCTGCAGGCGGATGTCTGCGTCATCGGCGCAGGCCATGCCGGCTGCGAAGCAGCTCTTGCCTCTGCAAGACTAGGACTCAAAACCGTGATTTTCACGATGAACACGGACAGCATCGCAATGATGCCCTGCAATCCGCATATCGGTGGCTCTTCCAAGGGACACCTGGTCAGGGAAATCGACGCGCTCGGCGGCGAGATGGCTAAAAATATTGATAAAACCTTCATCCAGTCCAAGATGCTGAATGTTTCCAAGGGGCCGGCGGTGCATTCGCTGCGGACACAGGCGGATAAAGCCGAGTACAGCAGACAGATGCGCCACACGCTTGAGAATCAGAATAATCTCGAAATCCGGATGGGTGAAGTTGTGGACCTGTACACGGAAGAGATGCAAGATACAGACGGCAAAGCCATCCCGAAGATTACCGGTGTCCGTCTGAACACCGGCACGGTCTACCACTGCAAGGCGGTCATTATCTGTACCGGAACCTACCTGAACGCGCGCTGCCTTGTCGGAGAGACCATTACGGAGACCGGACCGGGCGGTATGCAGCGATCGACATATCTGAAAGACGCGCTCGAGACTCTTGGAATCCATACAAGACGCTTCAAAACAGGTACGCCCGCCAGAATTGACAAGCGATCTATTGATTTTTCCAGGATGACAGCACAATATGGTGATCCGCACGTCATTCCGTTTTCCTATTCCACAAAGCCGGAAGATGTACAGATTGAGCAGGTGCCTTGCTATCTTACCTATACGAATGAACAGACCCATGAGATTATTCGCGCAAACATAGACCGTTCCCCGATTTATGCCGGCATCATTGAAGGTACCGGACCGCGTTACTGTCCTTCGATTGAAGATAAGGTGATTAAATTCAGCGAAAAGACAAGACATCAGGTTTTTATTGAACCCGAAGGCAGATATACCAATGAGATGTATATCGACGGAATGTCATCCTCAATGCCGGATGATGTACAGCAAAAGATGTACAGAACTGTACCCGGGCTGGAAAACTGCCGCATTGTCCGCAACGCCTACGCAATCGAGTATGACTGCATCAACGCGAACGCATTGAAGCAGACGCTGGAGACAAAGGCAGTACACGGATTGTTTTGTGCAGGCCAGTTCAACGGCAGCAGCGGGTATGAGGAAGCCGCCGCGCAGGGATTGATTGCCGGTATCAACGCTGCCATGGAAATCAAAGGAGAGGAGCCGCTTGTTTTAAAGCGTTCGGAAAGCTATATCGGTGTCCTGATTGACGACCTTGTCAGCAAAGATAACCGCGAACCTTACCGTATGATGACTTCCCGTGCAGAGTACAGGCTTCTCCTCCGGCAGGACAATGCCGACCTGCGTCTTCGCAAGTACGGATACCGGGTTGGTCTGATTTCAAAAGAACAATATGACCATGTCGTATGGAAACAGGAAGCAATTGACGCGGAAATCCTGCGCCTGAAGAATATCAGGATCGGTGCGGCCGGCGCGAATCAGGAATATCTGCAAAGTATCGGTTCAAGCGCCATCCGAACAGGAATTTCACTGGCAGATCTTCTGTGTCGCCCGGAAATCACTTATCAGAACATGTCCGGCCTTGATCCGATGAGACCTGCGCTTCCGGATGAAGTTACGGAGCAGGTTGAAATCAATATCAAGTATGAAGGCTATATTGAACGGCAGAAAAAACAAGTCGAGCAGTTCAATCGGCTGGAAAACAAAAAAATACCGCAGAACATCGACTATGATAAGGTACTGAGTCTGCGGCTCGAAGCAAGACAGAAGCTCAAACAGCTTCGCCCGTCTTCGATCGGACAGGCATCGAGAATGTCGGGCGTAACGCCGGCAGATGTATCAGTTCTTCTTGTATATCTTGAAAAATATGAAATAGAGTAAGTCATGCGGAATGTTTCACGTGAAACATTCCGCATGACTTATAAAATCAATTTACTTTGAGGCAGGTAACTTACAATGACAAAACCAGAACAGCTTCTGACAAAAGGACTGTCCGGACTGGCTAATCCCGTTGGTTTAGAAGAAGAGCAGCTTCGTCAGCTCCGTGTTTTCTTTGAAAACCTCACAGAATGGAACAAGGTCATGAACCTGACTGCCATTACCGAAGAAGAGGATGTCTATGTTAAACATTTTCTGGACAGCCTTTCCATTCTTGAAGTTATGGACAGGGCAGAGCTCGGAAAATACAGAAAGGTCATCGATGTAGGAACCGGAGCAGGTTTTCCCGGACTAGTACTCGCAATCGCGTTTCCGGAATTGCAGGTGACGCTGATGGATTCTCTGAATAAACGCATCAGCTTTCTGAATGACACTATTCAGAAAACAGGCATTTCCAATGTTGTTACGATTCATGCGAGAGCAGAAGAGCTTGCCCATGATAAGAACCACCGTGAGAAGTATGGCATGGCAGTTTCGAGGGCCGTCGCGAATCTCGCGACGCTTTGCGAGTATGACCTTCCTTTTATAAAAACCGGCGGAATATTTGTCGCGTACAAATCGGAAAAAGCGGCGGAAGAACTCGAATCCGGAAAGAAGGCAATTCAGATTTTGGGAGGAAAACTGAAACAAAAGCATGAATTTCTTCTGCCAGGTACGGATTATGGCAGAACGCTGATAACAATACAAAAAGTCAAATCGACTCCGTTCAAATATCCCAGAAAAGCCGGCACACCTTCCAAACAGCCGTTAGGACAGGAAAATTCGTAATAAGCAGCAGACTGAAAACACTGTAGCAGTGATTTCGGTCTGCTGTTTTTTTATTACGTGCACAGGATGTTTCACGTGAAACATGCCCCTCGAGTCGCGGCACACTTTACTAAACAGCACGAAAATGCTACTATAAAACCGCTGTCACCATGGCAGTGAAAGGAAAAATTCATGGGTAAGATCATTTCTGTAGCAAATCAGAAAGGCGGCGTCGGAAAAACTACGACGACGATCAATCTTTCGGCAGCTCTCGCTGAAAAAGGCAAAAAAGTTCTGGTTGTTGATATCGATCCGCAGGGAAATACGACAAGCGGTTTTGGCATCGATAAGAATCAGGAAGAGAATACCATCTATCAGCTGATGCTGGATGACTGCTCGATTAATGAGGCCATCAAGCATGATGTCTATGAGAACATCGACCTGATTCCCTCCAATATTAATACCGCGGCTGCAGAAATTGACCTGATCGGTATCGATCACAAGGAATTCATTTTGCGGGACGCACTCGACTATATCAGAGACGACTATGACTTCATTATGCTGGACTGCCCGCCTTCATTGAATGTCCTGACCGTTAACGCCATGACAGCGTCGGACACCGTACTGGTTCCGATTCAATGTGAGTATTACGCGCTGGAAGGACTCAGCCAGCTGATCCATACGATCAATCTGGTCCGGGAAAGGCTGAATGAGAAGCTGGACATCGAGGGAATTGTTTTTACGATGTATGATTCCAGAACAAACCTCAGCCAGCAGGTAGTGGACAATGTCCGCGCAAATGTCACACAGAAGATTTACGATACAATGATCCCTAGAAATGTCAGACTCGCGGAGGCACCAAGCTACGGTGAGCCGATCACAAGGTATGACCCGAAATCGGCGGGCGCGGATGCGTACAGAGATCTGGCGGATGAGGTGATCAGGAGCGCCGGGCAATAACAGCGGTAAAACAGACCCGCATGGGTTCGTTCAGGGAAGGTGCGGATATGGCAGGTAAAAAACACAGGGGATTGGGGAGAGGCCTCGACGCGCTGATCCCAATGGCGAAGGAAAAAACAGAGGATAGTTCTGCCGTTAAGCAGGAAGAAAGTCCAGAAATGTCCGGAACGGCAGCATCCGGATCTGCAAATAAGGAACAGGCAAATTCAGATGCCGGAAAAAGGGCTGCAGGTAGTCCGCGGTCTGCCGCGGCATCGGCAAAACCTGTGGAAGCAGCAGATAAGCCTGCATCCGGGGCAGAGATTAAGGGTGTTGGAACGGTCCGGCTTGTCCGTGTCAGTAAGATTGAGCCGGACAGGAATCAGCCGCGGAAGAATTTCAACAAAGATTCTCTTGAAGAGCTGGCGCAGTCGATTAAAGAGCACGGGCTGATCGAGCCTTTAACCGTACAGGACAACGGCACGCATTATTCTATCATTAACGGAGAACGCCGCTGGAGAGCCTGCAAGATCGCCGGTATCCGTGAAGTTCCGGTTATCATTAAAAACTACGATGATACGCAGAAGGTTGTTATCTCTCTGATTGATAATCTTCAGCGGGAAGATCTGAATCCGATCGAAGAGGCGGAAGCGTATCAGCGGCTGATTGATGAATTCCAGCTCCGGCAGGAAGAGGTAGCGCAGAAGGTCTCGAAAAACCGTTCTACGATTACGAACGCGCTGCGGCTTTTAAAACTTTCCGAAGATGTTCGAGATATGGTCGCGCAGGGAGTTCTGTCCATGGGACAGGCGAGAGCGCTGCTTCCGGTTACAGATTCGAAGCAGCAGAAAGCTCTGGCGGACAGAATTGTCGTGGAGAACCTCTCGGTCAGAGAAGTCGAACGCCTTGTAAAGAATCTGGGAAAGAGCAAACCGCAGAAAAAACCGGATGATCCCGCACTGGAAGCGATTTACCAGGATATTGAAACCAGGCTGAATCAGTCTCTAGGCATGAAGGTTGCAATTTCGCATAAGAATAAGAATGGAGGCAAACTTGAAATCCAGTTTACTTCCAATGATGATCTGGAAAAACTGATGTCCAGACTGATGATTTAACGGAGACATAGCAGATGAGTGATTTTTTTGATTCGATAGGACTTGGGTTCCTGGATCCGGGAATTCTGATACTGGTCCTTTTCGCACTGTTTATTGTCGTACTGATCCTTGTCATTACAGATATTTCCGGGCGCAAAAAGCTTGAGCGCAGGCTTGACCAGCTTACGTCTGGCACTGACGGCGAAAGTCTGGAAGACACGATGCTGAAAATTTTCCGGGAATATGCGGGACTTCACAAAGTCCTTGACAGAAACACGCAGGATATCGATGATATCTATGACAGACTTCAGACCGTCATTCAGAAGGTCGGCATTGTCAAATACAACGCGTTCAGGAAGATGGGAGGGCAGATGAGTTCCGCTCTTGTGCTTCTTGATGAAAATGATGACGGCGTTCTGATTAACAACGTGCAGGGAATGGATGGCGGAGGATACTCTTATCTGAAGATCATCAAGGATGGAAAGGCCGATGTTGAGCTCAGCAAAGAAGAAGCAGAAGCGCTTGACAAGGCACTCTTATATGGGAGGAACAATAAATGATAGACATTAAGTTTTTACGGGAGAATCCGGAAGCAGTCAGAGAAAACATCCGGAAGAAATTTCAGGATGAGAAGCTTCCGCTGGTAGATGAAGTTATCGAAAATGACAAAAAGGCCCGCGAAGCACAGAACGAGGCAGACCAGATCCGCGCAGAGAAGAAGAAAATCTCCAGACAGATCGGCGCTCTTATGGCACAGGGTAAAAGGGATGAAGCCATGGCACTCAAAGAGCAGGTTGGTGACAATTCCCGTCTGGAAGAGCTCGATAAGATTCAGAAAGAAGCCGCGGAAATTGTTCACAGAGATATGCTGACGATTCCGAATATTATTGATCCGTCCGTACCGATTGGAAAAGACGACAGCGAAAATGTGGAATTGCAGCGTTTCGGCGAGCCGAAAGTGCCGGATTTTGAGATTCCGTACCATGTAGATATCATGAACCGGTTCAATGGGGTCGATTTTGACGCGGCAGGACGCGTAGCCGGAAACGGCTTCTATTATCTTAAAGGGGATATCGCGAGACTCCATTCCGCTGTTTTGTCTTATGCAAGGGATTTCATGATCGGAAAGGGATTCGAGTATACAATTCCGCCGTTCATGATCCGCTCCGCAGTTGTTGACGGCGTTATGAGTTTTGCCGAAATGGACGCGATGATGTATAAAATCGAGGGAGAAGACCTCTATCTGATCGGAACTTCGGAGCACTCCATGATCGGCGGTTTTATTGATCAGATCGTGCCGGAAGCGCAGCTTCCCAAGACGCTGACTTCCTATTCTCCCTGCTTCCGGAAGGAAAAGGGTGCACACGGCATTGAAGAGAGAGGCGTTTACCGTATCCATCAGTTCGAAAAGCAGGAGATGATCGTTATCTGCAAGCCGGAAGAGTCAATGGACTGGTATGAAAAGCTCTGGAGATATACGGTAGAGCTGTTCCGCAGCATGGATATTCCGGTCCGTCAGCTCGAATGCTGCTCCGGCGATCTTGCGGACCTGAAGGTAAAGTCCTGCGATGTAGAGGCATGGTCGCCCAGACAGAAGAAGTACTTTGAGGTCGGCAGCTGCTCGAACCTCGGAGACGCGCAGGCAAGACGCCTCAAAATTCGTGTGAAGGGTGAGGATGGCAAGCTCTATCTCGCACACACATTGAATAACACGGTTGTTGCGTCTCCCAGAATGCTGATCGCTCTTCTGGAAAACAATCTCCGCGCGGACGGCAGCGTCGCAATTCCGAAGTCTCTGCAGCCGTACATGGGCGGACAGACGGAGCTGATTCCCAAAAACTGATAAACAATTTCGACAGCCGGGTAAATCGCTGAAAGGGTTCATAGTTGCACAAGTATTTACGGGCGGTGGGCTTTTCCAAAACGCCAACCAGAAAAGAAATATTTAATTTCATACAAAGCGGACTTGAAAAGCCTGCTTACCGCGCGTATACCACGAATGATGCGGATCCGGACAGCCTGCTGGCGCAGTTTGATCTGCCGCTTGGCAAGAATTTCGGACTTTGTGTGTGCGGACAGTTTGACGACGATGATGAATTCTATCCGGAATACTATTATCCGTATCTGGACACGGACAGAATCAGCTCGGCGGAAGATGTCACCTTCGAGAAACGTCTGGACAATAATTCGTATGCCGGCGTCTGTGATGACCTGCGGGTTGGTGTAACGCTCATTTTCAGGCTGCGCAATTATATCGAATATCTGAAAAACAAAGACCGCCAGAGTCAGGACACGGAAAACGGACGAATTGTCAGTTCGTGCAGCTTGTCGGCACTTTCTCTGGAAGGGTCTGTTTTGATGCCGATTTACGAGTCGGAAGCGGAACGAAAGAGCAAAAAGTCGACGGAAATCAAGCGAAGAAAGCTGATGACTCAGGCGAGAGACGGTGATGAAGAAGCGGCAAGGACGCTTTCATCGGCCGAAATGGAGACTTACGCAAATATTCTCTCCCATATTCAGTATGAAGATGTCTATTCCATGGTAGATTCTTATCTGATGCCGTATGGCGCGGAGTGCGATTTGTACTCGATTATGGCAGAGATCAAGAAGGTGCGTCGCGCAAGAAATTCTCTGACCGGGGAGGAATTTCTGATTCTGACACTCAGCTGCAACGGTCTGTATCTGGATCTTGCGATTAACAGCAAGGACCTTTTTGGTGTTCCGGAGGCGGGAAGGCGTTTCAAGGGGATCATCTGGATGCAGGGAAAAGTGAATTTTATAGATCAGGAGCCTGCAGAGAAAGAGGCTGGAAATAATCAGGAAACAAGAGTATAATAATCACTGCGGCTTTTGACCGCAGAAATGTCTCTGTAGCTCAGCTGGATAGAGCGTCCGCCTCCTAAGCGGAAGGTCGTGTGTTCGAATCACATCAGGGACGTTACCCGTAAAGGCGTGGAAGAATTCATTTGAAATTCTTCCATGCTTTTTTATTTCATCTAATGAATTCGGGGTTCGATTAGAGGACTGCTAATAAAACAGGCGGTTTTTCTAACGGGCAAAATCAGGCTCAGGCAGCCGCTCTGCTAAAAATGGCGTAAGGTTCCCTGATTACCGTTGTATGTATGTGTTTTTCTGAAAACGCATTGATTCCGCCGGAAAGGATCGGAAAATAAAGGTAGGCAGCTTATGTTCTGCAGGTGGATTTCTAATTGCGTTAGATGAGACCCGCAGGAAAAATTAGATTTCTAATAACGAACGCCTGAATTAGATCAGCCAACAGAATATCGATATCTTACATAGGTTTCTCCTGACAGTAAAAGGCATGGAGATGTCTCGTATGTAAAATCAGCACTACTGATTACGGTAAAATCCAGAGCATCAACGCGTCTCCATCTGAATACAAGCCTGATGGGCGAGAGACTGCAGAACTCATTTTCGGGAGGAAGAGGAAATGATAAACATAGTACCTTACAAGGGTTTTGGCGACGTTACTTTTGAGATGTCGTTTGATGAGGTAAAAGGGCTTCTTCGAGAGAAGCAAATGAGGTTTAATACAGAGAACTGACCAAACAAAGGTTGCGATCCAGAGGTAGCCTGGGACATTATTCGAATCGGTAAGGATATCAGCATCTTCTTTGCCAGAAATCGTATGTTCAAGATCTATTTTGAAAATGGCTTTTCTGGAAGACTTGAAAATGGTATCTCACTGGGAATGAATATCAAAGACGCAAAGATGCTGGATGATACTATTGAGTATGATGATTGGGAAGAGGTTTATACTTCTGGTCGGGGATACTGGCTTGAAGATGATGTGGAAAGCGGTAAGATTATATCAATCACCATCTTTATTAAAGAACTGGAAGATGACGATGTTTTCTTCCGTTATGATTGGTGCAATAACCCTGCCTAACTCTCTTTTGGGCCTCGTGCTTAAGAGCTTTCGACTACTGGTCGAGAGCTTTTTTTATCCCAGCTACTTTCTGTGGTAAGTGGTCATTTTGAATTGTATCCCTTGTCAAGGACACAAGAGATTTTAGTTGTCCCGTTTTTTAGACAGCTATGATCCTTGCTCCCTGTCCAATGGACACAGGCATTTTCAGCACCCGTGTTATTGGACATTTGGTAGCTGAGAGTTTAGTACTCTGTTGAAGTTACTCCCGGGCTCTGCCCGGACCCGCCCCTCGTCGGGGAGGCAGGAAAGCAGCATTGGCTGCTTTCGCCACATAGGGTAATCCGTGTCATTCCGTCAAGGGCTGCCCGGACGCTGA